>Ga0164243_10006262_pt1 | contig 18063 bp, 14 predicted proteins | sample OricompcompostOP_FD_108781 | JGI IMG/M metagenome (GOLD analysis project Ga0164243, IMG submission 108781) | Organic Plus compost microbial communities from Emeryville, California, USA - Original compost - Organic plus compost (OP) | ecosystem: Engineered > Solid waste > Mixed feedstock >... | reverse complement strand
GCGACGGCCATCAGCACCACCACGAGCGCCACCATCGACATCGCGAGCATCATCACGCGCCAGCGCAAGGACAGTGAGCTGGTGGGGAGCGGGCCCGTGGGCCGCCAGGAGTTCGGAGGAAAGGCCATCTCGCTACGGAGGCGTTTCCCGCAGCACGTAGCCGACGCCACGCACGGTGTGGATCAGCCGCGGCTCGCCTTCTGCCTCGGTCTTGCGGCGCAGATATCCGATGTAGACCTCAAGGGCGTTGCCCGAGGTCGGGAAATCGAATCCCCACACCTCTTCCAGGATGCGGCTGCGGGTCAGCACACGCCGCGGGTTGGCGATGAGCATCTCCAGCAGCGAGAACTCGGTGCGCGTCAGGCTGATCTGCCGTCCGCCGCGCGTGACCTCGCGGGTCACCGGGTCGAGCGTCAGATCGGAAAACGTCATCTTCTGCGAGTCGCCACTGTCGTCGGAGACCGTGCGGCGCAGCAGGGCGCGCATCCGCGCCAGCAGTTCCTCGAGTGCGAACGGCTTGGGCAGGTAGTCGTCGGCGCCCGCGTCCAGGCCGGCGACGCGCTCGGACACCGAGTCGCGCGCGGTGAGCACCAGGATCGGCAGGTCGTCGCCCGTGCTGCGAAGCTGCCTGCAGACCTCGAGGCCGTCGAGCCTGGGCATCATGACGTCGAGGATCAGGGCGTCCGGCCGGTTGTTGGTGATCGCGTCGAGAGCCTCGACCCCGTCCTGGGCGAGTTCGACCGAATAACCATTGAAGGAAAGCGACCGGCGCAGGGATTCGCGCACAGCGCGATCGTCGTCAACGACAAGTATGCGCACAGCCACAGTTTTGACTCACTATCTGAGAGAGGGCTGAGAGGCGCGCCGCAAATTCACCCTGTGTCTGTCGTAATCTGCCGCACATCTCTGCGATGAGACCTGACCCGGAGCACACGAAAAAGCGCTATCACAAGTGATAGCGCTTTTTGTGGTGTTGCGCGTTTCAGCGCTTGTCGAGGTCGACCAGACCCAGACGCGCGGCCTTGAGCAGGCGGCGCGGGACCTTGCGCTGCTGGCCGGCGACGCTCACGGTCACCAGACCGGGGGCCTCGGCCTTCCACTGCGCGCGCCGGCTACGGGTGTTCGCGCGCGACATTCTGCGCTTGGGCACAGCCATGACGTGCATCTCCTTGCTTAGGGTTGTTGCCGCGCGAACGTGTTCACTCGCCGACGGCGACGATTGCACTACAGAGTAACCGTTGACCTGGGTCGGCTCCAAAACGCCCGACGGAACTGGTCGGATACGCCATACGCTGGCGTGACAGGCGGCACAACCGCGGCCCGCGCCGCGGTCCGTCACAGAAATCCTTGACTCGTGACCGGTGGTACCGGATAACCTACCGGTTGGTTGGGCTCAGTCGGCGTCGACGGGAGTATGCGTGACTTCTGGTTCGGTCCGGATCGGGAACTGTTCCGGGTTCTACGGCGACCGCATGGCCGCCATGCGGGAGATGCTGACCGGGGGCGAGCTCGATTACCTCACCGGCGACTACCTCGCCGAGCTCACGATGCTGATCCTCGCGCGCGACCGCGCCAAGGATCCCGGGCGCGGCTACGCCAGGACGTTCCTGCGCCAACTCGAGGAGTCCCTCGGGCTCGCGCTGGACAAGGGCGTGAAGATCGTAGCCAACGCGGGCGGGCTCAACCCCGCGGGCCTGGCCGAGGCGGTGCGGGCGCTGGCCGGACGGCTCGGGTTGAGCGTCGCCGTCGCCCACGTCGAGGGCGACGACCTGCTTCCCCGCGCCGCCGAACTCGGCTTCTCCGAGTCCGGCGACCCGCTGGCCGCCAACGCCTATCTGGGCGCCTGGGGCATCGTCGACTGTCTGAACGCCGGCGCCGACGTCGTTGTCACGGGCCGCGTCACCGACGCCTCGGTCACCGTCGGACCCGCGGCCGCGCACTTCGGCTGGGCCCGCACCGATTACGACGCGCTCGCCGGTGCGGTGGCCGCCGGGCACGTCATCGAATGCGGGGCCCAGGCCACCGGCGGCAACTACGCGTTCTTCACCGAGATCGAGGATCTGCTGCATCCCGGCTTCCCGATCGCCGAGATCGCCGCCGACGGGTCCTCGGTGATCACCAAGCATCCCGGCACCGGCGGCCGTGTCGACGTCGGCACCGTGACCGCGCAATTGCTCTACGAGATCGGCGGCGCACGCTACGCGAACCCCGACGTCACGCTCCGTGTCGACTCGCTGCGACTCGACCCCGACGGGCCCGACCGGGTGCGCATCTCGGGCGTCGTCGGCGAGCCCCCGCCGCCGACGTACAAGGTGTCGCTCAACCGCATCGGCGGGTTCCGCAACGCGACGACGTTTGTGCTCACCGGCCTGGACATCGAGGCCAAGGCTCAGCTGGTGCGCAACCAGTTGGAGTGCGCGCTCAAGACCGAACCCGCGGAACTGGAATGGACGCTGGCGCGCACCGACCATCCCGACGCCGGCACCGAGGAGGCGGCCAGCGCACTGCTGCACTGCGTGGTGCGCGATCCTGACCCGAACACCGTCGGGCGCCAGTTCTCCTCGGCGGCCGTCGAACTCGCGTTGGCCAGCTATCCCGGCTTCACCGCCACCGCCCCGCCCGGTGACGCCCAGATCTACGGGATCTTCACGCCCGGTTACGTGGCCGCCGCCGAGGTCGCGCATGTCGCGGTGCACGCCGACGGCACCCGCGTCGCGATCCCGCCGACGTCCGAGACGCGGGAACTGGGACCGGTTCCCGAACCCGCTGTCGCGCCGCCCGACCCGGGCCCGACAGTGCGCGCGCCGCTGGGCCTGATCGCCGGGGCCCGCAGCGGCGACAAGGGCGGATCGGCCAACATCGGGGTGTGGGTGCGCAGCGACGCGTCGTATCGGTGGCTGGTGCACACACTGACCGTCGACGTGCTGCGCGACCTGCTGCCCGAGGCCGCCGAATTGCCCGTCACACGACACGTGCTGCCCAATCTGCGGGCGCTGAACTTCGTCATCGACGACATTCTGGGGAAGGGCGTGGCCTATCAGGCACGTTTCGACCCACAGGCGAAAGGCCTCGGTGAATGGCTGCGCAGCCGTCACCTCGACATCCCGAAGGATCTGTTGCCATGAGCATCTGGACCACCGCAGAACGCGAGGCACTGCGAAAAACCGTGCGCGCCTTCGCCGAACACGAGGTGCTTCCGCACGCCCACGAATGGGAACGCGCCGGGGAGATCCCCCGCGAACTGCACCGCAAGGCCGCGGAACTGGGTCTGCTGGGCGCCGGCTTCCCCGAGGATGCGGGCGGCAGCGGCGGGGACGGCGCCGATCCGGTGGTCATCTGCGAAGAGATGCACTACGCGGGCTCACCCGGCGGGGTGTACGCATCGCTGTTCACGTGCGGTATCGCTGTCCCCCACATGATCGCCTCGGGCGACCAGCGGCTCATCGACACCTATGTGCGGCCGACACTGCGCGGCGAGAAGATCGGCGCGTTGGCCATCACCGAACCCGGCGGCGGATCCGACGTCGGGCATCTGCGCACCCGCGCCGATCTGGACGGCGACCACTACGTCATCAACGGCGCCAAGACCTACATCACCTCGGGTGTGCGCGCCGACTACGTCGTGACCGCCGCACGTACAGGCGGCCCGGGCGCGGGCGGCGTCTCGCTGATCGTGGTGGACAAGGGCACACCGGGATTCGAGGTGACCCGCAAGCTCGACAAGATGGGTTGGCGCTCAAGCGATACCGCCGAGCTGTCCTACACCGATGTGCGGGTGCCCGTGGCGAACCTGGTGGGCAGCGAGAACACGGGGTTCGCGCAGATCGCGGCCGCGTTCGTGGCCGAACGGGTGGGCCTGGCCACGCAGGCCTACGCGGGCGCGCAGCGCTGCCTGGACCTCACCGTCGAGTGGTGCCGCAACCGGGACACGTTCGGGCGTCCACTGATCTCACGGCAGGCGGTGCAGAACACACTCGCGGGCATGGCCCGGCGCATCGACGTCGCGCGGGTGTACACGCGGCACGTGGTGGAACGACAACTCGCGGGCGAGACGAATCTGATCGCCGAGGTGTGCTTCGCCAAGAACACCGCCGTGGAGGCCGGCGAGTGGGTGGCCAACCAGGCCGTCCAATTGTTCGGCGGCATGGGCTACATGGCCGAGTCCGAGGTCGAGCGCCAGTACCGCGACATGCGCATCCTCGGCATCGGCGGCGGCACCACCGAGATCTTGACCAGCCTGGCCGCCAAGACGCTGGGGTTCCAGTCATGACTGCCCTGCACTCCACGATCGATGCCACCTCCCCCGGCTTCAACGAGGCCGCCGCGGTGATGACGGCCAAGCTCTCCGAGCTCGATGCCGAATACGCCAAGGCCCTCGGGGGCGGCGGGCCCAAGTACGTCGACCGCCATCACGCGCGCGGCAAGCTCACCGCGCGTGAGCGTGTCGAACTGCTGCTCGACCCGGACTCGCCGTTCCTCGAGCTGAGCCCGCTCGCGGCGTGGGGCACCGACTTCGCCGTGGGCGCCAGCGTCGTCACCGGCATCGGCGCGGTCGAGGGCGTGGAATGCCTCATCGTCGCCAACGACCCCACCGTCAAGGGCGGCACCAGCAATCCCTGGACGCTCAAGAAGATCCTGCGCGCCAACCAGATCGCGCTGCAGAACCGGCTTCCGGTGATCTCGCTGGTGGAATCCGGCGGCGCCGATCTGCCGACGCAGAAAGAGATCTTCATCCCGGGCGGGCAGATGTTCCGCGACCTCACCCGGTTGTCGGCCGCGGGGATCCCGACCATCGCGCTGGTGTTCGGCAACTCGACGGCGGGCGGGGCGTACGTGCCCGGCATGTCCGATCACGTCGTGATGATCAGAGAACGCTCCAAGGTGTTCCTCGCCGGGCCGCCGCTTGTCAAGATGGCCACGGGTGAGGAGTCCGACGACGAGTCGCTGGGCGGCGCCGAGATGCACGCCCGCGCCTCGGGTCTGGCCGACTACTTCGCGCTCGACGAACCCGACGCCATCCGCATCGGGCGGCGCATCGTGGCGCGGCTGAACTGGCGCAAGCAGGGCCCCGCCCCGGCCGAAGTGGTCGAACCGCGTTACGACGAAGAGGAACTCATCGGCATCGTGCCCGCCGACCTGCGCGTGCCGTTCGATCCGCGCGATGTCATCGCCCGTATCGTCGACGACTCAGATTTCGACGAGTTCAAACCGCTCTACGGTTCGTCGCTGGTCACCGGGTGGGCCCGGCTGTGGGGTTATCCCGTGGGCATCCTGGCCAACGCGCGCGGTGTGCTGTTCAGCGAGGAGTCGCAGAAGGCCACACAGTTCATCCAGCTGGCCAACCGCGCCGACACCCCACTGTTGTTCCTGCACAACACCACCGGCTACATGGTGGGCAAGCAGTACGAAGAGGGCGGCATGGTCAAGCACGGCTCGATGATGATCAATGCGGTGTCCAACTCGACCGTGCCGCACATCAGCCTGCTGATCGGCGCATCCTACGGCGCGGGGCACTACGGCATGTGCGGGCGCGCCTATGATCCGCGGTTCCTGTTCGCGTGGCCCAGCGCCAAGTCCGCGGTGATGGGTGGCACGCAACTCGCGGGGGTGCTGTCGATCGTGAGCCGCGCAGCGGCAGAGGCCCGCGGGCAGACGGTCGACGAGGATGCCGACGCGGCACTGCGCGCGGCCGTCGAGGCCCAGATCGAGGCCGAGTCGCTGCCGATGTTCCTGTCCGGGCGGTTGTACGACGACGGCGTGATCGATCCGCGCGACACCCGCACGGTGCTCGGAATGTGCCTGTCCGCGATCGCGAACGCACCCGTGGAGGGGACGTCGAACTTCGGCGTCTTCCGGATGTGAGGTCTAGATGCACCGATACACCGTCGAATGTGGGCCTATGACCCATTTCTCGTCGATTTCTCGAACACAAGCCCACGTTCGGCGACGCGGAGTCCGCGCATGATCACACGAGTTCTGGTGGCCAACCGGTGCGAGATCGCCCGGCGGGTGTTCGCGACCTGCCGCCGCCTGGGCATCGGCACGGTCGCGGTGTACACCGATCCCGACGCAGATCTGCCGCACGTCGCCGAGGCCGACGCTCGCGTGCGTCTGCAGGGCCGCAACGGGTACCTCGACATCGCGCAGATCATCGCCGCGGCGCAGGCATCCGGCGCCGACGCGATCCATCCCGGCTACGGATTCCTCTCGGAGAACCCCGATTTCGCGGCCGCCGTGATCGACGCGGGGCTGACGTGGATCGGGCCGCCCGTGGCCGCGGTGAGTGCCATGGGTTCCAAGATCGAGGCCAAGAAACTCATGGCGGCCGCGGGTGTGCCGGTGCTCACCGAACTCGACCCCGACACGGTGACGGCCGAACAGTTGCCGGTGCTGGTGAAGGCGTCGGCAGGTGGTGGCGGTCGCGGTATGCGGGTGGTGGGTGATCTCGCGGCGCTGCCGGACGAGGTGGCCGCGGCGCAACGAGAGGCCCAGTCGGCCTTCGGTGATCCGACCGTGTTCTGCGAGCACTACCTCGCGGCAGGTCACCACGTCGAGGTGCAGGTGCTCGCCGACGCGCACGGCACGGTGTGGACTGTCGGCGAACGTGAATGCTCGATCCAGCGCCGCCATCAGAAGGTCATCGAGGAGGCACCGTCCCCGCTCGTCGAACGCACACCGGGCATGCGCGCCAAGCTGTTCAACGCGGCGCGCCTGGCCGCGCAGGCCATCGGGTACACCGGGGCGGGCACGGTCGAGTTCATGGCCGACGACAACGGCGATTTCTTCTTCCTGGAGATGAACACCCGGCTGCAGGTGGAACATCCGGTGACAGAGGCCACCACGGGACTCGACCTGGTCGAGTTGCAACTGCTCGTCGCCGACGGCGGCCGGTTGGACCCCGAGGCCCCGCCGACGCGCGGCGCGGCCATCGAGGCCCGCATCTACGCCGAGGATCCGGCCAAGGACTGGCAGCCCCAGGCAGGCACGTTGCACCGGTTCGATTTTCCCGAGAATGTGCGCACCGACACCGGTTTCGTCGACGGTTCGGTGGTGTCGGTCTTCTATGACTCGATGCTCGCCAAGGTCATCGCGCACGCCCCGACACGGCGACGCGCCGCAGCGGTTCTCGCGGATGCGTTGGCCCGTGCCCGGATCCACGGCGTCCGCACCAATCGGGACCTGCTGGTGAACGTCCTGCGACACCCGGCGTTTCTCGACGGCGCCACCGACACCGCGTTCTTCGACACCCACGGGCTCGACGTGCTGGCCGCTCCACTGACCACACCCGTCGCGGCCCGGGCGTCGGCGATCGCCGCCACGTTGGCCGATGCCGCCCACAACCGCAGCGCCGCAGAGGCTTTCCTGCCCGCACCCAGCGGCTGGCGCAACCTGGCCTCGGGTTATCAGCAGCGTCGCTACCACGATGCCTCTGGTGAGGAGGTCGAGGTGCGGTACCGGTTCGCGCGCGACGGCCTGCGGCTACCCGACGACGAGAACGTCGCGTTGGTCTCGGCGACGCCGGCCCGCGTGGTGCTGGCTCTCGACGGGGTCGAGTACACGTTCGACGTTGCCCGCCACGGCGACGACGTCTTCGATGTCTTCGTCGACTCTCCGCTGGGCCCGGTGCGGTTCACCGCGATGCCCCGCTTCCCCGATCCCGGTGACGCCGTCGCGCACGGTTCGCTGTTGGCCCCCATGCCCGGCACCGTGGTCCGTGTCGGCGCCACGGTCGGCGCGAAGGTGTCCGCGGGCCAACCTCTGGTGTGGCTGGAGGCCATGAAGATGGAGCACACCGTGGCCGCGCCCAGCGACGGTGTGCTCACCGAACTCAATGTCGAACCCGGCCGGCAGGTCGATGTCGGCGAAGTCCTCGCCCGTGTGGAAGATCCCGAAGGAGAACAACGATGAGCGGTTTCGTCGAGACCGAGGAACAGCAGGCGCTGCGCCGCGCTGTCGCGGCCATGGCGGCCAACTACGGGCAGGACTATTACCTGGCGAAGGCCCGCGCCGGCCAACACACCACCGAATTGTGGAACGAGGCGGGCAAACTCGGCTTCATCGGGGTGAACCTGCCCGAGGAGTACGGCGGCGGCGGGGCAGGCATGTACGAACTCAGCCTGGTCATGGAAGAGATGGCCGCCACCGGGTGCGCCCTGCTGATGATGGTGGTCTCGCCCGCGATCAACGGCACCATCATCTCCAAGTTCGGCACCGAGGAGCAGAAGAGGCGCTGGCTTCCCGGCATCGCCGACGGGTCGATCACCATGGCATTCGCCATCACCGAACCCGACGCCGGATCCAACAGCCACCGCATCACCACCACGGCCCGCCGCGACGGTAGCGACTGGATCCTCAAGGGCCAGAAGGTGTTCATCTCCGGCATCGACCAGGCGCAGGCCGTGCTGGTGGTCGGCCGCACGGAAGATCACAAGACCGGCAATCTGAAGCCCGCGCTGTTCGTGATCCCCACCGACACCCCGGGGCTGCACTGGACGAAGATCGAGATGGAGTTGATCAGCCCGGAGAGCCAGTTCCAGGTGTTCCTCGACGACGTGCGGGTACCCGCCGATGCGCTGGTGGGTTCCGAGGACGCCGCGCTCGCCCAACTGTTCGCCGGCCTCAATCCCGAGCGCATCATGGGTGCGGCCAGTGCGGTGGGCATGGGCCGGTTCGCGATCCACAAGGCCGTCGATTACGTCAAGACCCGCCAGGTCTGGAAGGTGCCGATCGGCTCGCACCAGGGTCTGTCACATCCGCTGGCGCAGAACCACATCGAGATCGAACTCGCCAAGCTGATGATGCAGAAGGCCGCGGCACTGTACGACGCGGGTGACGATCTCGGGGCCGCCGAGGCCGCCAACATGGCCAAGTACGCCGCAGGCGAGGCCTCGGTCCGTGCGGTCGACCAGGCCGTGCAGTCCCTGGGCGGCAACGGTTTGACCAAGGAGTACGGCATCGCCGCGGCGGTCACGGCATCGAAGTTGGCGCGCATCGCACCGGTCAGTCGCGAGATGATCCTCAACTTCGTCGCGCAGACCTCACTCGGACTCCCGCGCTCATACTGATGGACACTCTCGTACGCTACGAGGTCGACGGCGCCGTCGCACGGTTGACGCTCGACTCTCCGCACAACCGCAACGCGCTCTCGACGGCGCTGGTCGAACAACTGCACGAGGGTTTCGCCCGCGCCGCGGGGCAATCCGGCGTCCGCGTGGTGGTCCTGGGGCACACCGGCGGAACATTCTGCGCGGGAGCCGATCTCAGTGAGGCAGCCGGACGCGACCCTGCGGATATCGCCGTCGACCGGGCGCGCGAGATGACCACGCTGCTGCGCGCGATCCTGGAGTTGCGCCTACCCGTGATCGGGGCTATCGACGGTCATGTGCGAGCCGGCGGTCTGGGACTGGTGGGGGCGTGCGACGTGGTGGTGGCCGGGCCCGGCAGTACGTTCGCGTTGACCGAGGCACGGATCGGGGTTGCGCCGTCGATCATCTCGCTCACGCTGCTGCCCAAGATGACACCCCGCTCGGCGGGCCGCTACTTCCTCACCGGTGAGCGATTCGGCGCCGAGGAGGCCGCCGCGGTCGGCCTGGTCACGGTCGCCGCCGACGACGTCGACACGGCCGTGGCGGCACTGGCGGGTGAGATAGCCAAAGGGTCACCACAGGGCCTCGCAACGTCGAAAGCCCTGACCACCGCGGCGATCCTGCGCGATTTCGACGAGCACGCCGAGGAACTCACCCAGCAGTCCGCACGCCTGTTCGTCTCCGATGAGGCCCGCGAGGGGATGCTGGCGTTTCTACAGAAGCGGTCACCGAACTGGGCGGATTAGGTACGCAGTCCGGGATTGGTTGACTTCCCGCCGTGCGTGGGAACGCAGGTTCTGATGTCTGAGACGATCGAGCTCGAATCTGCAACGAATTTCGCCGTCACCGCCGCATGGGTCGCGGGTGCCGTAGCACTTGCCTATGGCACCGGCCTCGGGTTGAACTGGCTGGTGCAACGCGTGGGTGGACGCAGCGCGGTGTTGCGCGACGCCGCGCAACTGACACGCAGGCCGGTGCGCGCGACGCTGATGGTGATCGCCGCCACGGTCGCCGTGCAACGGACCTCCGACGAGCAGGCGCGTTGGCGCGGCTGGCTGGATCACTCGCTGGTGATCGCTCTGATCGCCACGATCACGTGGTTGATCGCGGCGCTCGTCATGGTGGCCGAACGACAGGCGTTGACGCGATTCGCCGGCGGGGACACCGGGCTCACCGATGCAGACCTGCACCGACGCAAGGTCCGCACACAGGTCACCCTGGTCCGCCGCCTGGTGGTCGCCGTGGTGGCCGTGCTGGGTGTCGCGGCGGCGCTGATGACGTTCCCGTCGTTCAGCGATATCGGCAAGACGGTGTTCGCATCGGCCGGCGTTTTGTCGGTGGTCGCGGGCCTGGCCGCACAGACGTCGTTGGGAGCGGTGTTCGCCGGTATCCAGATCGCGTTCTCCGACGCGATCCGCGTGGGCGACGTGGTGGTCCTGGAGGACGAGTGGGGCCGCATCGAGGAGATCACGCTCACCTACGTCGTCGTCCATCTGTGGGATGAGCGCCGCCTTGTGTTGCCGTGCACGTATTTCACCACCACGCCGTTCCAGAACTGGACGCGCAACGCGACCGAACTGTTGGGCACCGTCGAACTCGACGCCGACTTCACGGTGCCGCTCGATGCCATGCGCGCCGAACTGGACCGGTTGTTGCGCGCTGACCCGCTGTGGGATCAGCGCGTCGGAGTGCTCCAGGTGACCGATGCCGTCGGCGGGCAGGTGCGGGTACGGGTACTCGTCAGCGCGCCGAACGCCGGGGCGCTGTGGGATCTGCAGTGCAACGTGCGCGAGGGTCTGGTCGAGTGGTTGCAGCGCACCAATCCCGGTGCGCTGCCGCGACAGCGCATCGAACACGAAAGCGCCCGTGACACACGGATCTCGGACACGGCCGCCGGCGGGTACGCCCAGGCCGACTCCGGTCTGTTCACCGGCAACCCGGAGGCGGAGCGGCGGGGGCGGTCGTTCGACCATGCCGACGACGATGACGCAAAGAAGACCGAGCCGGTGCCTGTCGCCGCTGGTCAGACGCAGTGTTGACAACGCCGGCGAGATCATGGGCCGCCCTGCCACGGGCAGGCACGCCGCGTCATGATCACGATCACCGATCGCCACGCCGACGGCAAGATCGCCGAGAGCTGGGCCATCTGGGACACACTCGGGATGTTGCAGCAGCTCGGGCTGGTCCCGTCGTCGTCAGGCGCCCAGCAGCCGACCTGATCGCTCAGGGCGTCGGGGGCAGTCCGCAGCGGTTGCGAAAATCGGCCGCGGGTTGGCGGATGCGCTGAAGATCATCGCGCACAGCTGGATTCGCGTCCAGGTATCCGCGCACATTCTCCGCGATCTGATCTTTGGGTTGCCCCTTGAGGCTGGTGAAGAAGTCGTTCACATCGGGATGCTCGGTGAGATAGTTCGACGTGTCGAACGTGACACCGGACATCACCCGCGCCATTTCCGCTGCCGTGCACGGCGGCGGGACGGGGGGCGGCTGCGCAACGGCAGCCCCGGTGAATCCGAACAGCATGAGGCCGGCAAATCCGACTGCTCCCGTTGCCGTGCAGGCGATGTGGCGATTCTTCGAAGGCATGATGACTCCTTGGCTGAAGGGTGATGTTCGGTGAGTACTGGTCAACGGACCGGTCAACGGGGGCCTATGCCTCCTCCCCCTCCTGGCCGGTTCGGCCGGTTCGGACGGTCAGGACGACCTGGGTCCCAACCGATGTCGAGATCCACGTCTGTGCCGCAGTACCAGTCGTATTCGCATGGATACGGCACCACAGGAGTCGCCGCCCGTGGCACGCCGTCGGTTCCGCGCACCTCGCCCTGTGCGCAGACGGTGGCGTACCCGGACGACGTGCAGTCGGCGCGCGCGGGAGGCGGGTCGACGACGACGGTGCCGAACGGCGCCAACGCCAAGGCAAAGCCTGTGATCAGGTAGCGCTGTGTTGATCGCACGGCCCCACCACCTCCTCGGATCGGTGGGATCCCATGACCCCTATGTGGCGGAGTGTAAGCACGCGGATCAGCGCAGGATCACGTTATTGACGTTTTCGACTATTCTGTGGTTACGCGTCGCGGTGCCGTGCGCCCGGCAACAGGGGCCCGGGTTCGCCACCGGCGGGTCGCCCGGACCCGTGGGCAACACTCGGCGCATTTGCCCCCACGGGGCGCCCAGCAAACGAAATGGTACCGGAGCACCATTTGATCTTGATGCTTACATAAGTTTGCCGATGCTGCGTTTTCGAGCGCAAATGCCAGCAATTTCATTGCGAGCACTTTTGGCCGAACTTGTCCCACGCGACGTGCTCAGAACCGTCGTCGACCTGCGCATTGACGCCGTGGGCATTTTCGGTTGCAAATTTGAGATTCAGCCGAAATCGGGTTGCTACAGTGTGCGCGAACTATTTCCCGATTCACACACAAAGGCGGAGCGCTTCATGACAAAGCCAACCCCTCACCGTCTCCAGAAGGCAAAGGCTGCCGCGGTCACCACTGCCGTCGTCGCAACCACCGCCGCGCTCACCGCCGGTGTCGGTTCGGCAGCCCCGGAGGCACTGTTGGCACACAAGCGCACCATGGAGGCCGAGGTGGCGTTGACCGCCTCGGTTCCCGGCCTCCCGAACATCCCGGGGTTGGAGGATCTCGACCTCTCCGGTATCCCCAAGCTCGGTGGCGCCTACGCGGTCGGCCCGGTGTTCTGGGCCGCCGAACTGCTCGGCATCATGCCGATCGATGTCATCAAGGCCGCTGCCGGCCTGCTCGGTGGCAGCGAGGTGGCGGGTCTCGTCACCGAACTGCTCGACCTGCTCGAATTCCTCTCCCCCGTGGACCTCGGCGTCAAAGGCCCCTGGCCCAGCGATGTCTACAACGCCGTCAACAATCTCGATCCCCTGGTGAGTGGTCTGGTCGACATGATCGGGGAACCGATCCAGGCCATCCCGATCGTCGGCCCCATCGTGTGGGAGGCGATCGATGGCATCGTCGAAAAAATAATCGACACGGCACCGGTGCTGAACCAGCGGCGTGCGTTCATCTTCTCCGAAAGTCTTGGTGGACTGACCACGTCGCTCGGCTACCGCGACATGATCAAGGCCGTGCAGTCCAACGCCGCGGACTGGAAGGAAGGCGTCACCGGCCAGTGGCTGATCTTCTTCAACAACCCCAGCCGCCCCGGTGGTGGATTGTTCGCTCTCGCAACGCCTATCACCAACCTCTTCGGGCTGAATCTGTCGACCCCACCTGCGGGCAGTTACACGAACGGGGCCGCGAACGGTGGTGACATCACCAAGGTTCTCAACACCTCGATCCTCGACATCTCCTGGGCGTACAACATCCTCTCGGACGCGCCCACCACGCTGAACCCACTGGCGTGGGCCAACGCCGCTGTCGGCGCGGTGTTCCTGACGTACCTGCTCCCCAGCACCAAGCCCCAGAACAACATCCTCAGCCATGTCATCCCCGAACTGGCGCTCAGCACGATCGACGGGCTCAAGACGATCCTCGACGTCACCGGTGGCCAGAGCCTGGAGATGGTGCCCGGGTGGTCCGAGATCGTGAAAGTCGTCAAGAAACTCGACTTGCTGGGCATCGGCGTGGACGAGGTTCTCAAGGAGATCGCCAACGTCACCAAGTTCCCGGGTACGGGCAGCTACATCACCTACGATTCCGGCAACCTTCCGCTGCTTGAGCCGTTCCGGATCATCCCGCGCCTGGTGAGTCTCATTCCGGGCGTTCATATTCCGACGCCCTTGACCGACAGTGTCGAAGAGGCGCTGCGGATGATGATCAACATGGCGTACCAGGACGTCGATCCGTTGACGCTGCAGCGCCAGTACAACATGGCCGGCGATCAGGCGTACTTCTACAAGAACCCGCTCACCCCGACGCAGCGCCTCGCGGCGCAGAAGCTGATTTTCAACACGCTGCTGGACGGCATCGTGGCCAATGCCCTGACACCGTCCAAGTGGACTCCGACAATCCCGGGCCTGAACCTCGCCCCGATCTTCGAGAACGACATCACGTACGCGATCTCCGCCGCGTTGACGCAGATCGTGGAAGGCATTCGTGCCGCGGTCAACCCGCTATTCGGGGCGGTCGAAACGGGGCTCAAGCCGGTCACCGATGCGCTCGACGACATCGAAGGCCAGATCACCGACGCCCTCGACAACGTGTTCGAGGTGAAGGAACCCGAGCCCACCACGAGCATCCTGGCCCGCGCCACCGAATCGGAGGACGCAAACAGCCTCGCTCCGCTCGAAGGAGCCCAGCTGCGAACGCTTTTCGTCGCCAAGGAAGACATCACTCCGGTCCCCGAGGTCACGGAAGTCGAGGGCGAAGAAACGGTCGTCGAGACGGTCGAAGAAACCAAGGACGCCAAGGACGCCGACGTTTCACCGGCACCCGAGGCCGAGGTCGTGACTCCCAAGGAGCCCACGACCACGCCCGCCGAGAAGAGCCAGACCGAGACGACGGCATCGGAGCAGACGAAGGAAGCCGCCACCGAGACGACCGCCGACGCGCAGGACGCACCCGCCAAACCGAAGAAGCCGGTGCTCAAGCGGATCACCGAGTCGTTCAAGGCCACCCCCGGCAAGCACGCCGCCGATGCCAACGACCCGGAGAAGAAGACGGTGCAGGAGACCGTCGAGAAGGTGGCCGGGGAGACCACCGACGCGACCGACACTCTGACCAAGGCTGCCGAGGACATCAAGGCCAAGTCCAAGACCCGGGCGTCCAGGACGAGCAAGAACAACAACGACGAGTCGACGACTTCCACCGCCGCGAGCAGCGAATCTGCTTCCGACGACAAGGCCGCTGCCTAGTCACACCACACACCCACCATCGGGCGCCGGTGTCCGTCTCACCCGAGACGGACACCGGCGTCTTTTGCGTCGCCACGCTCCCGGCGGGGTGACTGTCGCTTCAACGTTCGCCTTAGATGCAATGACCGGGCGACGGCAACGAGATCCGTATTTCACCGCGCAACCAAGTACGGCCGGTGACAAGCAGCACCCCACCTTCAAGATCGGTTACATAGGTCAGCTAAATCCGCTGACCAGCGACAACCTGAAGCAAAGTCGACATGCGTCAAGACCGGCTGGCTACGAGGACTCAGCTGCGGATTCAGTTGCAATCGCGCATGGATTTACGACGCCGAAAGTGAATGACAGCAACGTTCGATGGACCTTCGATCTTGTTGCTACAGTGTCTCCGCCTATAACCAAGATCACACACCTAAGGCGGAGCGCTTCATGACACGGCCAACCCCTCCTCGTCTCCAGAAGGCCAAGGCTGCCGCGGTCACCACCGCCGTCGTCGCCACCACCGCCGCGCTCACGGCCGGCGTCGGGTCGGCAGCCCCGGAGGCGTTGTTGGCGCAGAAGCGCACTGTCGAGGCCGAGGTGGCGCTCGCGGCGCTGCCCCAGCTGCCCGCCGTTCCGGATGTTGTCGGAATCTACGGAGTTGGCCCCGTGTTTTGGGCGGCCCAGCTTCTGAATCTCACGCCCACCGACATCGTATTGGCGGCGGCCGGCCTACTCGGTGGCACCGAGGTCGCCTCGGCCGTCACTGACCTGCTGGAACTCCTCGACACGATCTCCCCGGTCGAGGCCGGCATAAAGGGCCCTTTGCCGGGCGATGTGTACGACGCCGTGAACGGACTCGATTACACCGCCTCAGGCCTGTTGGACATGCTTGCCGGTCCCGTACGGCCGATCATCGGCGACTCGTTTTGGAACAGGTTAAGGAACGCGATCGACCGGGTCATCGAAAGGGCCCCCATCCTCAACCAGCGGCGCGCGATCATCTTCTCCGAGAGCCTGGGCGGTCTCACCACAGCGTTGGCCTATCGCGACATGATCAACGCGGTGCAGTCCAACAGCGACGAATGGGGGATCGGCGTCACCGGCCAATGGCTGATCTTCTTCAACAACCCGAGCCGTCCCGGTGGCGGATTATTCGCTCTCGCAACACCGTTCACGAACCTCTTGGGCCTCAACCTGTCGACTCCGCCCGCGGGCAGCTACACCAACGAAGAGGCCAACGGCGGCGATATCACCAAGGTGCTCAACACCTCGATCCTCGACATCACCTGGGCCTACAACATCTTGTCCGATGCGCCCACCACAGCGAATCCGTTGGCCTGGGCCAACGCGGCGACCGGTTCGGTCTTCCTGACCTACCTGCTGCCCAGCGACGACAACAACCTGCTCCGCCATGTCGCGCCGCGCTTGCTGCTCGGCATCGCCGACGGCGGCAAGGTATTACTCGATCCGACCGGTGGCCAGGGTCTGGAACTGCTGCCGTTCTGGGATGAGATCGTCGACCTGGCCGACGCGATCGACTTCCTGGGCTGGCTGAAGCTCAGTGACAAGCTGGAAGAGATCGCCGACCTCAGCAAGTTCCCCGGCACCGGCACCTACATCACCTATGACTCAGGCAATCTCCCGCTGCTTGAGCCGTTCCGGGTGATGCCGCATCTGCTCAATCTCATTCCGGGGACGTACATCCCGACGCCGTTGACCGACAGCATCGAAGATGCCCTCCGAATGATGGTCAACATGGGGTACCAGGATGTGGATCCCGACACGCTTGAGCGTGGCTTCGACATGGCCGATCAGCAGGCCTACTTCTACGACAACCCGTTGACCCCCACGCAGCAGCTTGCCGCGCAGCAGAAGATCTTCAATGCGCTCGTCGACGGCATCCAAGAGCACGCACTGAATCCGGCGGCTTGGACTCCCTCAATCTCCATTCCGGGTATCGATTTCCAGCCGATCGTCCAGAATGCGGCCTCGGTTGCGCTCATGGTGGCGCTGCGAGATGCCTTGGAGGGCTTCCAGGATGCCGCCAATCCTGCCTTCACCGCGGTCCGAACCGGCCTCGCTCCGGTCACCAACGTGCTCGATGACATCGATGAGCAGGTCACCAAGGCCCTCGATTCTCGGTTCAAGGTGACCGAACCGAAGCCGACCGAAAGCAGCCCGCTCAACCTGAACCAGCGCTCCGCCCCGTCGATCACCAACTTCTCGTCCGATGACGCCGAACTCCGCACCATCACGGTTACCAAGGAAGACATCGAGCCTGTCGCCGAGAAGGCCGAAGAGCCCGTCGGTGACCAGGATTCGCAGAAGGACTCCGAGAAGAAGGACGCCAAGAAGCAGCCTCGGGGGCTCAAAAAGGTCACCGAGTCGTTCAAGGCCACACCGGGCAAGCATGCCCTGGACGCGAACAACCCGGTGAAGAAGTCGGTGCAGGAGACCGTCGAGAAGGTCAACGCCGGTGTCACCGACGCCGTGAAGAACCTGGAGAAGGCGGCCAAGGACGCGAAAGCCAAGGCGAAGGCCAAGGCCTCAGCGTCGAAGGACTCGGACAAGAAGTCCGGCGGCGCCGATAACGAAGCCTCCGACGACAAAGCCGCGGCCTGATAGGCACGTTCCACGCGGGGCCGGCGACCAGCGGAGCCGGCCCCGCGGGCACATCGTGATTCGCGTCGGGGACGTGTCTCGCGCGAAGGAGCCGCCCGCTGGTGCGCGATAAGCTCCCTTCACCAGGAGGGGGGTTCCATGAATTTGACGGGAAAGGCACCAGGGCTACTCGACGACTACGGCGATTACTCCGTCAGTTGAGACCCGCCCCGCACACAACGTCAGCGGCCCATCGACACAGGAAGCGCATACGTATTGCGATCGTCGTTGGCACTGTTCTCACCATTCTTGTCGCAGTAGGCATTTGGTCACAGCGCGGCCATCGCCTGAGCACAACCATCCCGCAATGGGAACCGGCGTCCGGCGCCTTTCTGCCCTCACCCATGCACGAGACACCTGTCACTGGGTGGCGGAGCACCTCGCCACGATGGGGGCTCACAGACCCGACAGCTCACCTAGCATCGATTGACATCCGGAGGGGCACCCGGCCGTTCGTCGGCGCCATCGATAAGAACGCCTACTTCATCGCGACAACTTCTGCTGCGCCTGGGC
>Ga0164243_10006261_pt1 | contig 18063 bp, 13 predicted proteins | sample OricompcompostOP_FD_108781 | JGI IMG/M metagenome (GOLD analysis project Ga0164243, IMG submission 108781) | Organic Plus compost microbial communities from Emeryville, California, USA - Original compost - Organic plus compost (OP) | ecosystem: Engineered > Solid waste > Mixed feedstock >... | reverse complement strand
GCATCGTTCAGCGCCCCCGTTGCCAGCGCTACCCAGTCCGCATCTCTCCTGCCCTTGCTCAATACCGTCAGCAACCGCTGGTGTACCAGGTTCGCAATCGGCATCGGCGTATAGCTGTTGCGCGCCGTTTCCAGCACCAGGTCAATATCCTTCAAGCCTAAAGAGGCCTTGAACGCCGGGTTACCGGTAAACTCCCGGTTCAGTATCATAGCGCCGTAATTACGGAAGACAGGCCCGGTAAATAAAGTAGTCGTCAGCATTTCATAAGCCGCCTTCACATCCAGCCCGTTCTTCTCCGCCAGCACAAACGACTCCGCCATCAATTCCATAGCGCCGGCAATCATGAAATTACCGATCAGCTTCATCACATTCGCCTGCTGCGGCTTCGTGCCCATATCAAAAATATTCTTGGCAAAGCCATCCAGCAGCAACGGCCGGATGCGCTCCTTAGCCGCCGCATCCCCGCTGATAGCCGCATTGCCCATCTTCGCCGCAGCCGCCTCCGGGCGCGCAAATACCGGCGAAGCAACGTAGGTAGTACCCGCCTTCTTGTGCAAGGCCGCCAGCTCACGGGCCGTATCCGGGGAAATCGTGCTCATGGAAGCATGCACCCCGCCGGCGCCCAGCGCAGCCAGGAACTCAGGGGTGACGATTTCCCGCAGGGCCGCATCGTCGGAAACAAGGGTGAATACAATCCCTCCCTTCTCTACGGCGGCAACAGGACTGTCCACCACCACCGCGCCCAATTGCTCCAGCGGCAGGGCCTTCTCACGGGTACGGTTATATACTTTCAACTGATGACCTGCCTTCAGTAAATTTTCCGCGATAGGCAACCCCAGGTTACCTATTCCAATAAATCCAATTGTCTGCATAAAAAATAAGTTTACGTTGAAGTATCAAGGAGCTACAAACTCACTAGGAAAGTTAAACAATTAAGCCGAAAAATATTTTCCTTAAAAATAAAGTAACACTGCCACGGCTGCATGAAAATTACTGCTTAAATACTTACATTCAATGATCGTGCAACACCCTTACCATGAAAAAATTACTGACCACTGTACTATTCCTGCTGACGTTGCAGGCATCCTATGCGCAGCAGCTTTCCAACAGTCAGACCAGCGGCCAAACCATCGCCCTCTTCAAAATTACCGACAGGGAGGCCGCAGGACTTTATTTATCCTCCCTGAAAAATGCCAGTATCAGCAATGGTATGCGCAAAGCAAAGGTCGAATACCTACGCAATACCAACCCTTCGGACGCGCTGCTGCATACGTTTGTACGCTCCTGGAACGCGGATGCGCCTACGCCTGCGGACATACCGGCTGGCCACTACCTGCTCGTGCGCGGTGAGGGGAATATGCTGCGGTACGAGTACTACCCTGTCAAAAACGTCCGGCTGCACCTGATTAAAAACATGGATAGCTATGCCATCTCCCTGACGGATAAAAACGACCGCGCGCTTACTACCCCGGAAGTGCAGTTCCGCGGGAAGCAACTCTCCCTGCAGCCTGAATTCCAGACCTACCCGCTGCGCCAGTCCTCCAAAAAAGGACTGGTCACAGTAAAGCACGAGGGCACGGTCAACTACTTCTACCTGCAACCCTATAAACGCTACCGCCTCTATAGCAACCAGTCATGGTTCGTACGCCAGTGGCGGCAATTGCAACGCTTCTTTGGCCCGAAGCCGGGGAAAAATAATTATAAAGGCTACCTCGTTACGGGCAAGCCAAAATATAAGCCCCGTGATACGGTGCGGCTCAAAGCCTTCCTTACGGACGCCAAGGGCAACCCGGTGAATATCCCCCTGCAGCTGAAGCTGGGAGCCGTGAACAACCGGGAAGAGGAAGATACCATTTTACAGGTGCTGCACCCCTACCGCCCCGGCGCTTATGAATATAGCTTTGTACTCACGGACGGGCTGGACCTGGACCTGGACGAGGACTACAAACTCAGCCTGGGCGCCAACTTCAAGACCAACCGCAAAAAAGAATATCTCCACGGCAGCTTTGAGTACGAGGAGTATGAACTGAGTCAGCTCACCTTCAACGCCCGCACGGAAAAACCTGCCTATGCCCCTGGCATGCCGGTCAAATTCTTTTTGAAAGCGACGGATGAAAATAACCTGCCGGTGCTGGACGGGCGTGTAACCGTTACCGTTAATACCATATCCAGCTCCAACTACGCCACCGGCGCCACCTTCATTCCCAAAAAGCTCTGGCAGCAGGAAGTACCCCTGGAACAAACGGGGGAAACAGTGGTAATAGTACCGGACAGCATCTTTCCCGATGCGGACCTTCAATGCAGTGTAACCTGTGAACTGAACAGCAGCAGTAATGACCATAAAACCGAAAGCTTTTCCTTCTCCCGCCAGAAAACCGTTACCGATATCAGGTTTGAGCGGGTGGCCGACTCCATCCGTATCACCTGCCTGGAAAGCGGGCTGCCGGCGGCCGTACCGGCAAGGGTAATTTTCTATAATGCGGGTAAAGACAGCATAGGCCAGGCTGCGCTTACTTTGCCGGCCACCATTCCCGCCTCTCCCTATGTAGCCCGTTATACTGCCGTAACCGGCCATTACCGGAAGTCGTACGACATCAGCAGCAGCATGGCGGAAATTTCCTTTACCGGCTATCGCCGGCATGATTCCATTTTCGCCAACCTGGACAATCCCTATAAAATACCCGTGTGGTACAAGATTTATGCGGACAAGCAGCTGATCCGCTCCGGCAAAGCTACGCAGCTGCAGTGGGCCGATAAAGCCGCCGGCAGCGCTACCTACTCCCTGTGGATGGCTTACGTGTATGGAGATGTCAGCGCCGGCTCAGGGCAATATGTGTATTACCTCCCTTCCACCCTGGATGTAAAAATCCATGCGCCGGAAACCATCCAGCCGGGCGCTACTGCCCGTATAACCGTGGCCGTTACCGATAACAAGGAGCAGCCCGTGGCGGATGCGGATGTTACTGCCTATGCGCATACCTCCAAATTTAATGCTGGCGATCCGGAAGTGCCTTACCTGGACAGGCTCCATGTAGCGTCGCCCAAATTAACGCCTGACGCAGGCATAGCCACCCGGGAGAAATTGGTGCAAACAGGCCCGTTGAACTGGAGCCGCTGGAAGACCTTACTGGGGCTGGATACCATGCCCTTCTACCGCTTCTTCCACCCCGAGGGGCTGCTCTATAACTTTGAACCTGCCGTTCATGGGATTACCCAAATCGCCCCTTTTGCCGTAAAGGATGGCAAGCCGCAACTGGTACAACTGGTATGGATAAACGATCAGTTAAAGTACGTAAACGGCCGGTTTACCGATAACACCTACAGCTTCCGGATTATGCCCGGCAAGCAGTCCATCCGGATGGTAACAGCGGAATACGAGATCGTTGCAGACTCCGTATATGCGCCGGCCGGCATGAAGACCTTTGTCAGCATTCCGGTCGATAAACCGGGGCCCGGCGTGAAAGTCATGCCCCGCAGGAAGCCTTATTTTACGGACGCCGAAAAAGCGCTGCTGGGCAGCAAGCTGCTGTTGTTAAAGCCTGCGGCGGTATCTATGCCGCAGTATGTCAACAACAATGGCCTGATCTTTCCGTTTACGTATAGCTATTACTCACCCGCAATCATTGGCCCCGTAGCCCCTGCGCGGACCTATTATTTTGGCAGTCCGCTGCTGCGCCAGCACTTCACGCCCGAAACGGGTTATGCCTACAGCATTTCCAAAGGGCTCATCAAGCAGGAGAAACTGAATATCGTCGATAAGTATTTTAGCGACAAGCTCAGCGGCGGTGACGATACCAAATTCCGCCTCGGCGATCATGTGCTGACCGCTACGGATATGGACAGCCTGTACAATGACCAGCTGGAATCCGTTGCGGTTACCCTCAGGCAAAACGGCGACAATAAGGCGCTGCTGAAATGCTATTTTCCTGACAGCGTACAGCAGCAGGTACGGCAGCTATTCCTTTACAGGTATGATTCCACCGCATGGGTGGAAATAGCAAGGGGAAACAGCGCTTCCGAAATCCGCCTGGCGCCCGGCTTTTATAAGATGGTGCTGCTCATGAAACACAACGGCTTTGCTCAAATGGACAGCCTGCAGGTCAAAGCCGGTCATGAGGCCATCTATAAATATGACCGGCTGCCTGTTCAGCCGGATACCGATAGCATACACCGATTGCGGCAGCGACTGAACATGGCCATTATTACCGGCGACTATGAAATGGAATTTGCCATTAAAAAGCCGGAAAAAAGATATCCTGATTCCAAACCAATCACGCTGAATGGCCATCAACTGGTAAAGCTGGTGAAAGGCACCGTGCGCGATGCCGATGGTACGCCTATCCCCTTTGCCAGCGTCATGATCAAAGGCACTTCCATTGGCGCCTTGACGAACGAGCGGGGCGCCTATGCGTTGCATGTAACGGATACGGGCACACTATTATTCCGCGCGGTAGGTTATAACGAGGCAGTGCGGCCCATCCAGTCCGATGAAATTTATGATGTGATGCTCTTTGAGCATGCGGATGCCCTGTCGGAGGAAGTGGTGGTAGGTTATGGCGAGCAAAAAAAGGCCTACATGAGCGCCAGCGCCATCCACTACGAGCGGGCGTTGCAGGGCCGGGTGGCCGGCGTGTCCGTAGTCAGTGCCAAAAGGAAATTCTTTGCCCGTGATGGTAACCGGGTGATCATCCGCGGAGCGGCGGGTACGGAAAGTGATCAGCAACCTTTGCTGATCGTGGACGGGCAGCCATTTACCGGCAGCCTGAGCGATATCAGTGAGGACCTGATCTCCAACCTGGAGCTGCTCTCCACCGAAACTGCGGTTAGCCTCTATGGCGCCCGTGCCGCAGCAGGCGCCGTTATCATTACCACTACGGTGAAAGGAGGATTGAAAAGCCAGGAACCCGAAGCAGCGGAAGGCCCCAGGCTATCCCTTCGCCGCAATTTCAGGGATGATGCCTACTGGCAACCACGGTTACGCACCAACGAAAAAGGGGAAGTGAGTTTTGACGTCACCTTCCCGGATGACATTACCAGCTGGAAGTCGTACGCCCTGGTAGCGGGCGACCATAAGCAATCCGGCTTTGCGACCGCTCTAACCCGCGCCTATACGCAGGTAAGCGCGAACCTGGCCTTACCGCAGTTTGCCCTCGCGGGGGATACGCTGGATGTGCTGACCAAGATTATGAACTATAACGGGGATAGCATCCGGCTGCGGCGCTCGCTGACCGTGGATGGAAAGCAATTGAAAAACGGGGAGGTAGCGTTGCGTCATAGCCTGATAGAAACCGCCAGGGTGGCGGCGCCAGCCGGGGACAGCCTGCGCAATTTGTTCGCCATCCACCATCAATCCCTGAGCGACGGGGAGTACAGGGCAGTGCCCATTTACCCGGTAGGGACACAGGAAGCGGTGGGCCAGTTTTTTCAGTTAGGGGGAGATACCACCTTCACACTGCAGGCGGGCAACGATACGGGTACTGTTCATCTTTATGCAGCCGCCTCCGCTATGCCGGTACTGTTACAGGAGGCAGCCTACCTGTACGCCTATCGCTATGATTGTAACGAACAGCTGGCATCTAAGCTAATTGCCGCGCTGCTGCAAAAACGCTGGGCCGCCGCGCTGGATACCAACATTCACATAAATGAGCATATACGTAATATGGTCAACAGGCTGGAAAAGGCCCGCAATATGGACGGGCTCTGGGGTTGGTGGAGCAACGGCCCTACCTCCGGGTGGATCAGCGCGCACGTGCTGAAGGCCCTGCATATGGCCGCCGATGCCGGCTTCCGCACCAAAACGGCCAATAAAGACCTTACGCGATTCTTAGCGCCACGCGTTGATCAGTACGGGGTGGATACCCGGATGGACTTTCTAGGTTGGCTGCGTGATACAGACAGTACGTTTAATTTACGGGCATATGTGGATACCATCAGCACCAGACATCTTTCCCCTATCCAACAACTACGCTTAATGGAACTCAAACAGCGTGCAGGCGTGACCGTTAATACCGAAACCCTGCGTGGAGCTGTGAAAAGAACCCTTTTCGGGAACACCTGGTGGGGGCCGGACAGCCTGGATATTTACAACAGCCGTATCCAGTACACCCTGCTGGCGTACCGCATCCTGCGCAATGAGGGCGGCCACGACGCGCTGCTGCGCAGTACCCGGGCCTGGCTGCTGGATCAGCGCGGCCCGAACTGCTGGCGCAATACTTATGAATCGGCCACCATTATGGCTACCATCGGGGATGATATTTTCCGCGAGCAGGAGCAGCAGCTGCCGGCATTGCAGGTGAATAATACGAGGGTTACGAAGTTCCCCTATGAAGGGACGTTCCCTGCCGGGCAGCCGTTGCAGATAAGCAAAACGGGCCGGCGCATGCTGTACCTGGGTGCCTGGCAGCGGCGGTTTAATGCGAGTCCGAACCGGGTGGACAGCGCCTTTAAAGTGCGTACCGCCTTTAAAGCGGATAACAACGTGATCACCACCCTTACGGCTGGTAAGAAGGTGGAACTGGAGGCCAGGGTGGAGGTAAGGGAAGATGCGCAATTCGTGATGATAGAAATTCCCATACCTGCCGGCTGTTCTTACAACGGCAAGCCGCAGCCATCTGGCAACGGGGAGGTGCACCGTGAATATTTTTATGAAAAGGTGAGTATTTTTTGCCAGTACCTGGGCAAGGGGGAATATACCTTCACGATTCCGCTGATGCCGCGGTACACCGGCAGTTTCCAGTTGAATCCCGCCAGGGCGGAGCTGATGTATTTCCCTGTGTTTTATGGCCGGGAAAGGGTGAAACGGGTCCCTATCAAATGAGGAAAAAATTGATTATATTTAGATACAGCAAAATTTCCACCTTATGAGATCCATACAATCCTGGCTGGACGAGTACGGCGTCAGCCACCGCAATGCCACCAACAAGTCCATTCACTGGATTTGCGTGCCTGCTATCTTTTTCAGTATTGTAGGTTTCCTGTACAGCATTCCCCTGCCCTTTCATATCGGGGGCTTGCAGGTAACGGTGGCGCATATTGCGCTGGTGCTGGTATTGATATATTATTTCCGGCTCTCGCCGAGTTTGAGTATGGGCATGCTGGTATTTGTACTGCTTTGCCTCTGGGCGTGGCGGGTGCTGGACAGCTTTGGCGCGACGCCCTGGATCCTTTCCCTGATCATCTTTGTGGCGGCCTGGATCGGCCAGTTCATCGGGCATAAGATAGAGGGCGCCAAACCTTCCTTCTTCAAGGATTTACAGTTCCTGCTGATAGGGCCCGCCTGGCTGCTGAGCTTTATTTACCGCAAGGCGGGCATACCGTATTAATTACTAACGGTCAGGAATAAACGAAGGATGTAGGAAAATTCGTACAGGATAAAGAGTATGACGAGGAAGCTGTGGAATGTTTTATTGGAAAACCGGATAGCCAGCAGGCATAGCAGCACGTGGGTAATGCCCCGGATGGGGTATTCCGCATTATAGTGCATATGAAAATAGGCTTGCCCTTTCATGAGGGTGTCTACCACATCTGCCACGAAAGTGAGGGCCAGCAGGCCGAAGAACCACTTTCGCCGGGAATAGAAATAATCTTCATAGCCGGTGTAATCCTTAATATCATCGGGGTACAGCAGGGCGCTGAGTACATAGAACATGATGATGTAGAGCGTTACAAAGAAGTATTCCAGGAACGTCCACCGGGTGATGTGGCTCAGGCTGATTTCCCACCACCAGAAGTGCAGTAGTATCAGGAAGAGATAGAGTACCCAACCCAGGTGTACCCAGTAAATCTTTTGCCTTCCGGGGTGCTGGATAAACCTGGCCGTGCCCTTGAGGAGCTGGGCGATGCTAAGACTCAGGATGATGCCGATGACAGTACGTACATGACTAAACGTTTCCATAGGCGCGTATATTCTGATACTGAATATACCAAAAAAAATTAAAGCCCCGATGAATATCGGGGCTTATTTACCTAAACCTACAACTGTTACACTGTTATTGCAACAATTATTTTTATGATATAGCGCTTCCCGTTAGTGCATGGCACTTGGGTCGAGCTTACCTTGCTGTTTGTTGGCGCGTACCATGAGTACGAACGGAATACAGATCAGGAACAGGATACCGAGGTACAGGAACGCATCCATGTAAGATTGTACGGAAGCCTGTTTGGTGATGCTATAGTCCATCATCATGTACGCTTTTTTCTGGGCGGTGGCAAAATCAAATCCTTTGGACATGAAGTTGGCGGTCAGCCCTTTGAGCCGGGTTACGACTTCAGGATTGTTCATATCGATGTACGGCACGAGGTCGCTGCGGTGCAGCTGTGTGCGGCGGGTCATGAAGGTGGTGATCAACGCCACCCCGAAGGAACCGCCCAGCTGGCGCATCATACCTGTGAAGGCTGCACCCTGGCCGATCTGCTGGCCTTTCAGTGTAGAGAGGGCCAGTGTGGTGATCGGGATGAACAACAGCCCCATACCTACCCCGCGTACGATCAGCATCCAGAAGAAGGATTCAGAACCTGTATCAGCCGGCGTGAGGATTTTATATCCCCAGAAGCTGTAGACAAAGAACAGGAACATACCGGCGGCCACCATGTATTGCTGCGGCACACCCTTTTCGAGCATCTTACCGATGATGGGCATCATAAATGCGGTGGTAAGCGCTGCCGGCACCATGAGCATACCGGATTGGGTGGCGGTCCATCCCAGGATACCCTGTGTGTACAGCGGTATGATAAAGGTGGAGCCATACAAGCCGAAGCCGAGGATGAACGAGAGGATGGTACCCACGCGGAGGTTACCGTTTTTGAGTACCCTCAGTTCCACGATCGGGTATTTATAAGTGAGTTCGCGCCACATAAAGAAGAACAGCGCGAGGGCACTTGTAACAGCCAGTACGGTGATGAGCGGGTCGTTAAACCAGTCGTCTTCCTGGCCGCGTTCCAGCACGTATTGCAAAGAGCCAACGCAGAGAGCGAGCAAACCGATACCGAGGAAGTCCACATCCTTTGCAGAGCGTTTTTCCGCGTATTTAGGGCTGCGCACGAACTGCAGGGTGAGCAGTGTTGCGATTACGCCGATGGGAATGTTAATGTAAAATATATAAGGCCAGGAGTAGTTATCGGTGATGAAACCACCCAATGGCGGACCAAGCGTAGGACCGATGATTACACCAAGACCGTAAATAGCCTGAGCTGTACCACGTTTTTCAGGCGGGTAGCTTTCCGTGATAATGGTTTGGGAGGTCACGAGCAGTGCGCCACCGCCAATACCCTGTATGAAACGGAAGAGTACCAGTTCCCACATGGCTGTTGCGTTACCGCAAAGGAAGGAGGACACTGTGAATATGATGATGGAAGCCGCAAAGTAGTTACGGCGGCCAAATTGCTGGGAGAGCCAGCTGGTCATTGGAACGACAATTACGTTACCGATTGCATAGGCCGTAATTACCCAACCAATTTCGGACATGGTAGCGCCCATGTTACCGCGCATATCATTCAGTGCCACATTCACGATAGTGGTATCAACGATTTCCAGCAGCGCGCAGAATATAGCGGTGATCGTGATGATCACCCTGCGGGCGCCGTATTCTATCAATGATTCTTGTTGCAGCATGAAATACTATATTATATAGAAAAGAAGAAAGCAGTATGACCAGGAACTAATAATTAATACCGGAGCATGGCCCTTTTTGGTAGTCTTAAATTATGCTAATGGTTTCCGCCGGTTGAGTGATCATGGTTCCCATTAATTATTAATTCCGGGTCATTACGCTTTCTGCTAAAGCAGATTAGTCGAGGTGAACATCTACCTCTACGTTCATACCAGGACGGAGGTTTTTCACCAGTTCATCGGAAGGATTCACAAACTCGATCTTCACCGGGAGGCGCTGTACCACTTTCACGAAGTTACCGGAAGCGTTATCCGGAGGCAGCAGGGCAAATTTAGCGCCGGTAGCAGGCGAGAAGGAAGTGATTTTCGCTTCCAGTTTTTTATCAGGATAAGCGTCCACTTTCACGGTTACTTTCTGACCGAGTTTCATTTTGGTCAGCTGCGTTTCCTTGAAGTTGGCCACTACCCATGGCGTGTTGTTCAATACTACGCTGAACAGGGATTGTCCGGCGTTGATGTATTGACCAGGCTGTACATAGATTTTTGACAGGTAGCCATCTTCCGGAGCGAGGATGACGGCGTAGCTGCGTACCAGTTCCGCATCGGCTACTTCGGTTTCGCGTTGCTTGATGGCAGCGTCAGCGAGGCTGATTTGTTTGGAGGTAGCGGTGCTCTGGGAGGATACCACAGAGGTCTGACGGGCAGCGGCGGTTTTTTGGCGTTGCAGCACATCCAGCTGGCGTTCAGCGGATTGTTTTGCGGCCAGCGCCTGCTCGTATTGCTGCTGGGTGATAGAGTGATCTTTGATCAGGTTGGCATAACGCTCATAGTCCTGGTTAGCTCTCCAGAGGTTTACTTTGGCGGCTTCGATCTGTGCGTCGATGGTACCGATCTGGGCTTGCGCCTGGGTGATACCGGTTTCGGCGGCCTGTGTAGCGGCGGCTGCAGCGTTTTTATTGGCTTCAGCAGCGAGGAGGGCAGCCTGGGCGGATTGCACTTTGATGGCCAGGTCGCGGTCGTCCAGAATTACCAGGGTATCCCCTTTTTTCACGAACTGGTTATCTTTCACACGTACTTCTTTCACGTAACCGGAAACTCTGGGGATAACCGGGCTCACGTTAGCATCGATCTGCGCGTTATCTGTTTCCTCGTGGTGCTGACCGTGAATATATTTGGTGATACCGAAGGCGCCACCACCGATTACCAGCGCTGCCAGTACGATGACGAACCCTTTACTGCGTTTTTTAGGCGCGGATGTTTCCTGCATGGTCGTATTATTAGTATGATTAGAAGCTTTAGTTTGCGTTTCCACAGCTTATAAATTTGTGTGTTATTGTTTATTGATTGACTGGTCCAGGATACCTGCCGCCTGCAGCAGTTTGTTGTAGGCTACGATGGCTTCCGCTTTGGCGAAGGCATAGTTCAGGTGAGCCTGGAGGTTGGCCACGTCAGCGTCCAGCAGGTCGGTAGTGGTTGCGAGGGCGTTGTCGTGTTTGTTTTTGGTAATACGGTAATTCTCTTCTGATTGTTCAATGGCCTTGATGTAGGTATCCATTTTTTTGTGGCTCAGGAGATAATTTTCGTATGCCTGGTAAACGTCCAGGTGGATGGCATCCGTTACCTGTGCTTCATTGGCGCGGATCTGTGCCAGCTGGGCATTGGCTGCGGCTACCTTGGATTTGTTTTTCCAGATGGAGTGAATGTTGTATTTCAGTCCTACCCCTGCTGTGATGGCGTTGGTGATAGTCAGGAAATTCGGAATGTAAGCGGCTACATAACCACCGGTTAACGCCAGCTGCGGATACATTTCTCCTTTCACGGATTTCACGTTGGCGGAGGCGGCGCCTTCGTGGGCTTTCAGGGCTTGTGCATCCTTGCGGTTCTGGTAGGCCAGCTGTTCAAACTCTCCGATGCCCCGGGCGTCTACCTGGTTGCTGCTGTTGAATACGGTGGTATCCAGTTCCAGCGTGGTATTGTCCGGCAGGCCGAGCATGATGTTCATGTTGAGGTTAGCCACTTTGAGGCTGTTTTCCGCATCCATGAGCAGCAGTTCGTAGTTGGACTGGTTGAGCTCAGCTTTTAAGAGGTCGTTCCGGGCGAGCAGGCCATTTTTCTCTAGGTTGCTGAAATCTTTTACGCGTTGGGAAGACTGTCTTACGTTTTCCTTCATGAGGTTGACGCTCTGCTGTGCTTTATAAAGATTGGCGTAAGCAGCGATGGTGTTCTGCATTACTGCTTCCTTATCTTTTTCCGCGTCGAGGCGGGCAGCGGTGGCCAGGTAGCTGGCTGCTTTCTTCCCGTTCTGGATCATCATACCTGCGAATACAGGGATGCTGAGGTTAGCCATGCCGTAGGCGGCGCTGTTTACTTTCGGCATTTCTGAGCCGCCACCGGAACCGCCGGAGTTGTCTTTACCCAGCTTGAGGTCAATGTTAGGTTCGGTAACACGCATGTAGGCGCCGGTAACGCTCAGGTCCGGCAGTTGACGTTCGTTAGCTTCCTTCAGTTTTGCGTTAGCTTCTTCAATCTTCGCCTGGCTTACCTTTAACTGTTTACTGTTTTGAATACTCAGCGATATGGCTTCACTTAACGACAGTTGCCTGGAGGCTGACTGTTGCTGTGCCGAAGCGGCCTGAAAAACCAGCGTCAGCAGGATTCCCGTTGTAAGCGCATATAATCGTGCGTATATGCTTTTAGAATTCATGTGTAAGGATTGCTTTAAACATTTTTTTAAGATGGGCGCTCACCCTGACTTTCAGATATTCGACGAATTCGTCATCGGGCATATTTGCAAATTCAGGGCTGGACCTGATATAAGATTTAGCAGGAACTACCTGGTGAATGGTACCGAAAAGGCTGGACATCAGTAACACCACGTCCACATCCTTATAGAAGATACCTTCTTCCTGGGCGCGGGTTACAATAGGCTCCATCAGTCCCATCATTTCCCTTTTCAGCTCCCAGATAAGGTCTTTCACCGGACTCTGTTCCCGGTTCATCTGTTCCCGGTTCATGATGCATTGAAAATTTTGTTCATTCAGCATCTTATTCACAAACCGGTCTATCAGCGAGTATATTTTTTCCAGCGGTCCCATGGTATCGTTGTTCACCAGTTCCTGTATGAATGCCTTGGAGGCTGTCATACGATACCGGAATACCGCTTCGAGTAATTTGTCTTTGGAGCCGAAATAATAGGAAATCATGGCGATGTTCACATCTGCTTCCTGGGCGATATCCCTGACTGAAGTGCCATGAAAGCCCTTGTCGGCAAACAGACGCTCGGCGACTAATAATATACCGAGTTGTTTTTCACTGTATCCTTCCATGTTTCATTTTATTGTTTCGACGGCACAAAGTTAAACAAACGTTTGATTTAAACAAGAACTTAATTAATCGTTTGTTTAAATATTTTTTATACTAAATCATATATAATTGATATTTAATTGTTTTAGATAAATAATAAAATTTGACTTCACTATTCCTTAACAGAAGGCGATATTGCCGGGGAATTATTTTAACTTAAGAGATATTTAATTTCTTAATCTATGGAATCGACCCGCCAATACAACAAATTCACTTCGGGCACTATTGCGCTCACCGCCCTCCTGGCGGGCACGCTGGACCTGGCTACTTCCTGCGTCCTGTTTACCGTCCGGTCCGGGAAATCGTTCGTGGAGGTATTGAAGTTCATTGCCAGCGCGATATTTGGCCCGGCGGCCTACAGCGGCAATCCTGCCATCCCCTGGCTGGGCGTATTATTTCACTATGCCATTGCCTTTGTATTCACCACCTTCTTTTTCCTGGTCTATCCCGTTGTACGCAAAGGCATCCGCAACACCTTCCTGATAGCCGTCCTTTATGGCCTGTTTGTTTGGGTGGTGATGAACCTCATTGTGCTGCCCTTTACGCATGTAAGGCCGGTACCATTTACCGCCTTCGGGGTAACGGTAGGGGCATTGGTGCTGATCGTCATGATTGGGTTACCGCTGGCGATGGTGGCCGAGCGGGTGAGCGCGCCGGAGAAAAAATAAAATAAGGGCGGGCGCTGCAACAGTAAAAGCCCGCCCCTGCACATCTTGTATGAGGGCAAGATGTTGTACCTGTTTTTATCAACCGTATAAAATTGCTTGTATTATCCTGTTCAAAGGAATGCAGTTTTGTGTCTATTGGTTTTGTTTATTTGGTAGCGCGCTGCTGCGTGGAGCGGCAGCCTTTACCGGGTCAAAAACAATGCGGGGCTCGTTGCCTGCTACAAAAAAGAGCCACGCTGTTAATTATACTAACAGTCATGGCTCCGGAATGTTCAATATTATTTTTTATTATACGGCCGGGTTGTATTTATACCACCAGGCCATAGGTGGCCAGGGCCGCCTTCGTAGATTCGTAACCGGTATGGCAGATGCTGTTGATATCCAGCCCCCGCGCCACGTCCACGAACATGCTCCTGTCTTCAATATACACCACTTCCTGCGGCTTCACCTGGGCAATATCCAGCGCTATGCGGTAGATATCAGCGTCCGGTTTGCGGAAATGCACAAAGCAGGAAGAGATATAAAAGTCCGCGATCTCCCCGATGCCGAAATGATGGATACGGTGGGCATTTAGCTCCCGGCCTTCATTGTTGACGATCGCTATTTTTACCTTGTGCCGGGCTTTGACCTCCCGGATCAGTTCCAGCATATCAGAGAACGGTTCCGTTTGGGCGAACATGAATGCCCGGAAGTCGTCCGGCGTAAAGGACCGCGGGGCGTAGAACACGACCCGGTGCAGGTATTCGTCCAACGTGAGCTTTCCTTCTTCATATGTATCAAAAGTCAGGTGATGCCGCTCTTCGGTTTCCACTGCATCCAGTCCGAATTTTTCAATTGCCAGTTTACGCGCTTTTCTGTCCCACCCGTTGCTCAATAACACGCCTCCTATATCCAGGAAGAGGGTCGTAATTTTTTGTGAAGATGACATGTTTCCTTTTTAATCTATTTTTTGCTTTTTGCCCGTTTTTCCCGCAGCACGCCATTGTAGCTGATGGGCTGTTTGCTGTTGCTGGTGACCTGTAAGGTACCGTAACCGCTTTCGCCAACGGTGAGGTTGATGGTTGCCACATCCCGGTTATCCTTCGGGCGGATGGTGATATCCCAGCCGCCTTTTTTGCGGGGAGTACTGGTGTAATCGAATGATTTACTCTTGAAATCCATGGAGTTTTTTGTCGGGTCGATCGGCGCCGTATAGGCGCGACCGTAGTACGGCAGATAGCTCACCAGCGAATCCGGGCTAACGGCCAGGAAAAATTCGCCCGTCAGCTGTACGACCCTGCCGCCCATGGGTATGGCGGACTGGGGTACAAATACATACTGCTTTGCATCTATCCATCCTTTTACTTCCGCTGCCTTAGCGGCTTCCTTTGCTGCCCTGGTTTCCTTTTGCTGGGCGGATATGGTTGTTGTAAGGCCAGTGGTAATCAGGCCGGTAAACAACATTACCTGGAAAATCTTGCTTTTCATAATGCTGCTTTTTTATGGGGTACATCGTTGTGATGCCTCTAATAAATTTCGTAAAAATTCACCTAAAAACTGAAATCCGGGATAAATACTAACAGTCTATAAACAAATTAACTAAATTGCACATGTATTTCATCCGCAATCCCGTCAAAGTATCACGTTAAAACGGTTTATGCAGCTAGTATCTCTCCAGGAGTTAAAACGCAAAATTAGAAACAGCCAGGATCCGGACGAGATCATCACCTATATCAGCTATAACCTTGCCTATTACACGAAAGAAGAAAATTCAGCCTTACTCTGTGAGCTGCTTGAATACCAGGAGATATTTTTTGAAGCGGCAGAATTACTGATTACAAGCGGTGGCGCCGACATCCATTACAAAAAGGAAGGGATGATCCCTATTATCTTTTGTGCCGTGGGAGCCAACAAGCCCATGGCAGTGGAGTATGCGCTTGCCAAAGGCGCCAGCCTGCGGGTGGATAACCCGGACTACCTGTTCGCCATTGCCTACATCTTCCGGCAACACCGGCTGAGCGCTATATCGGACATGCTGCTGATCCTCATCCAACATAATATTCATTTCGACTTTGTATTGGCAGACAAAGAAACGCCGTTATTGTTGGCCGTGAAGCATAATTCCTACCCGGATACGGTGCAGTTCCTCCTTTCAGAGGGCGTGAACAAATATGCCTATGACGAAGATGGATTCACGGCTATTCACTATGCACCGTTCGCGAAGTCCCCGCATCTCTATAAAAGTATGATCACCACTATCGATGATGTATTGGTCACCACGCAATATGCCACTTACATGGAACCTGTGGCCAATTGCATTATTAAAGTAGAAGCGGATACCACATTTGAGGAGTTCATCTACCTGGCGCTGAATGCGTTCCTGCACAACCGGCACCGGATGTTTGAACAGATCTTTGAGAAGTATTATTACCGGCTCCACATGATTGCCGAACACATTGCCCTGATGTGGGAAAAAGCAAATACCGCCCGATAAATAAGGAATATTTGGAATATTGAAGGGAATTAGTAATTTGAGGTAATAACAACCAATATCCTAACCTTAAAAGAACCACGAGATGTTAAGTACCCTTACTACACTGTGCCTGTTATCATTCCTGGCGCACGTTTTCCTCCTGTTTACTTCATTTGGCAAAGGCGGTATGAACAAGCCCAAATACCTGTGGTCCCATATTACGCTGTGGATTGCGGGCGGACTGGCCTGCCTGATCACCATCCTGTATGCAGGTAAGAATGTGTCGTCCGTAGTGGACGTTTTTGATACGCCGGCAAAATCGGCCCTGCTGATTGTTCTGGCGTTCGTCCTGTCCCTTATTGCGCATACCATTGTCCGCAAAGTGGTGATGCCAAAGTATGCCAAATAATTTTTACTGGAGGTTATATCAGCTGGTATAACCTCCACTTATTCATCGTCGAAATTGAACAGGGATAATTGCGGCGATGGTCCTTCCTTCCCCGTTCCCTGGTTTAGCTCCCCGAAATTAGACAGCGTTATACCCAGCAACCGGATTGGCTGGCCCTGCGCCAACGTGCCTGCCAGCAACGGTTTAGCCGTTTCCAGGATGGTTTCATAATCGTTGATGGGATAGGGAAACGATTGGTTACGGGTGATCTGCCGGAAGTCGTTGTACTTTACTTTGAGCGTGACGGTGCGGCCTTTGAGCTGATGGCGTTCCAACCTTCTGCATACCGCTTCCGCCAGTTTTTCCAGTTCGGCATGCATGTCTTCCACGCTGGTGAGGTCGTGCGGGAAGGTATCTTCCGCCCCGGCGGACTTGGTTTCCCGGTGGGGCTGCACTTCCCTGTTATCGATCCCTCTTACGATGCGATAATAAAAGGAGCCTACTTTTCCGAAATGCTGCAGGAGCTGTTGCTCTGTCATCTTCTTCAAATCCGCCCCGGTAAAGAGCCCCATGCGTTTCATTTTATCCGCCGTCACCTTTCCTACCCCGTGGAATTTTTCGACGGGCAGCTGTTCCATGAAGGCTTCAATGGCAGAAGGGCCTATAAAGGTGAGCCCATCGGGCTTTTGCAGGTCGGAGGCTACTTTAGCCACAAACTTATTGATTGATACGCCGGCGGATGCCGTCAGTTGCAGTTCTTCCTTGATGGATTGTTTTATCTGCGTGGCAATTTCGATGGCGGAGCCGATTCCCAGCTTATCGACCGTTACGTCCAGGTAGGCTTCATCGAGGGACAAGGGTTCGATCAGGTCCGTATATCGCGCGAAAATTTCGCGTATCCTGCGGCTTACTTCCTTGTACACATCAAAGCGGGGCCGCACGAAAATGAGGTGCGGACAGAGCTGCTGCGCACGCTTGCTGGGCATGGCGGAGCGCACGCCGAACTTCCTTGCTTCGTAGCTGGCGGTGGCTACTACGCCGCCGCGGCCTTCCGGGCTACCACCCACGGCAATAGCCTTACCCCGGTAGAGCGGGTTATCGCGTTGCTCTACAGAGGCATAAAACGCATCCATATCGATGTGGATGATCTTGCGGCGAGTTGTTTGCGTGGTGTCCATGAATACAAGCAAGGACAAAGATACGGCGGTTAGGGGAATCAATCTACAAAACTGCCGTCGTTGCGCCGGGCTTTGCCGGCGTTGCGCCCGCCCGTCCACCGTTGCGGACTCCAGGAAAATTGCAGGAGAAAAAACCGGCTGTCCTGCGCGGTAGGAATATCCCGGTAGCCATTGAACAGGAGCTGGCGGGATACGGCGCGGTCCTGCCGCAGGAGGTCCATGACGAGGAAGCTGATCACGCCGTTCTTCCGAGGAAAAAGGCGCTTTTCCATATTGAGGCCCACGATGAGGGGCGACCTGTTCAAAGCGGCGTCGCTGCTGCGCTCCAGCTTCTTGCTTACATCAAATCCTATGAGCCATTCGGGTGTCAGGTAGATGGTACCGCAGAGATTAAAACGGCTGCGGGT
>Ga0164243_10006260_pt1 | contig 18063 bp, 12 predicted proteins | sample OricompcompostOP_FD_108781 | JGI IMG/M metagenome (GOLD analysis project Ga0164243, IMG submission 108781) | Organic Plus compost microbial communities from Emeryville, California, USA - Original compost - Organic plus compost (OP) | ecosystem: Engineered > Solid waste > Mixed feedstock >... | reverse complement strand
TTACGACTGGCTGAAAGATGTATTGCAACGTATGCATCTATATACTACCAGTAGCATTGAAGAACTGCTGCCGCACAAGTGGGAGAAACCATCAGACTGATAATGGGTTAGCCGGTGGCTTACATTGCTACAACAAGGACAATTCTATATAGGTAGAATTTGTTCCGGATACCCAGGTTTTTAAAATAGAAATATTGAGATATGGAAAAATAAGGTTTGTATATACTGTTAAAGCCAAAGAGTTCAAAGTAACTATCAGAAGAAATTTACTGTACAATTCCCAGCCGTGGGTGTTAACACTACGAAGGGGTAATAAAATTTTTTATAAACAACAAGAAACTTTGGGATGGTCGTACGAGGATTTTGAAAAAATTGAGAAATTGTCAAAAATCTACGGATGAAACTGAAAGGCAGGATGGAGGGGAGGCAATATTTCCATCCCGCCATAGATACCATATTTTTCAACCAGCTGATCAACGTACCGATCCGGGATCCTTTCCGCGTGTCGGCCGTTGACTGCCCGGAAAGCGGCCAGGGAATTGGAAGCTAGTTAACAATCTTCACCACCACTCGTCTGTTTTTACTACTGTTTGCTTCCGAACTGTTCGGCACAACAGGTTCATGAAACGATTTGGAAACGGTTTGCAAGCGCTCCGGTGCAATGCCTTCCTGCTGCAGAAAGGTTGTTACTGCAGAGGCGCGCGCCAGCCCTACGCGTTCATTGGCTTCCTCTGTACCGGTATCGCAGGTATGTCCTTCCAGTTGCACGGTAATTGCCGGATGTGCTTTCAGTATGGCGGCTATCTTTTTGCCGTGGCGGCGCGCTGCGGCGGAAAGGGTAGTATTGCCTGCATGGCCAAACGGAATGGGTTGTTGCAGCAATAGTAGTTCTTTAACGGTGATGTCATTACCAGTATGTACTTCTTCACTATTTTCATTCACCTGCTGTAGTGCTATAGAAGCAGGGTGGGTATCATGCAATTGTTTACCGTTCACGTACAGGGTAATGGCGTCCAGGTTAATATCTACTTTGCCTTTGAATACTAAACCGAAGTACAGTTTCTTACAATCGTTGGTGCGCGGTACCAGTTTTGTGGTATAGATCAGCCATTGTCCCGTCTCAAATGCCCCGGCCATTTTTCTGCATGGATATCTACCCGTGGTTGTTTGCTTCTTTCAAATTCCGGTGCACAATGACTAAGGGTGCTATAGGGATGTATGCAGTTGGAATCGCCCTGATTAAACCGGATGTGGTACCGTATGGTAATATCGTCCAGCGCCTTGAACAGGGAGAAATCCAGTGACTGAAAGAATACCACATTACTGATGGCTTTGGCTTCCGGAGTAGCCTGGATGCGCATGCTTTGCCGTCCGTCGTAGCTGACGGTGGAGTCTGCATAACAATGATAGCCGGTAGTGCCAGCGGGAACCACCCATCCGTCAAAGCGACCGTTGATCATCGTCGCTTCAAAACTTCCGTTGAGGTTGATTTGTGCGTACGTTGTATACGGTAAGGCCAATGCGATCATCCAGCTACAAAAAAATAGTCGCCGGGCAAAAAGAGAGTGTCTGTTGGCGATATGCATGCAATTGTTGTTTGAAAAACCAGGCATGAATAGCCAGGCTCGTTTATATATAAAATTTATATATGTTAAACCCGGATTGAAATTCTCAAAGTTCTTTAAATTACGCCTAAAACGATTTTGCTTTGAATTGTATTGTTAGCATGAAAGCACTATATCAAAATCGCTACCTCTAAAACCTATTCTGCATGGCAAAAGTTATTCTCGAACGGCTACAAAGAATTGATATGCTGATCAGGCAACAGTCAACCGGATCTCCCCGGGAACTGGGCCAGAAACTGGGCATTTCTGAACGCAGCGCACGCAAGTATGTTAATACACTGAGAGAAATGGGCGCGCCTATTTCTTATTCGCGTAAGCATAACAGTTATTATTACCTGGAAGCAGGTGGATTTAGTTTTCGTTTTTCCCATCTTTCGGAAGAAGTGAGAGTGTACAGCGATCAGTGAGGGTTGAGCATTATGAGATTCATTTTCCGGCGCCGTGTTTATTGTTCTGTTTCGGCGTTGCAACCATGCTTGCGCCATCGAACAATTCTATTTCAACATTATCGTGAATGTCAATGGCCATGATGCGGGCGGGCGCAAAGGGAGTACCGGTGATCAGGTGGTGAAATTTTCGTGCAGCTGACCGTAGAACTTTATACTGAATCGGGTTTCACCATTGGGTGCTTATCCGGAATGTAGGCCACGTTTTTATGAGGCTTCGATAAAATAGAAAATTCTTTTTACCAGACAGAACAGCTGTCAGGCTGAAGGTTTTTGAAAAAAAAAGCCCTGCCTGTTTTACTGACAGGCAGGGCTGATGGAAAGCGGTTATATGGTTTAATAATAATCCAGCAATCGCCATTCTGAAATCTGTATCAGGCTGGCGCCATTAATGGCTGTGATGTTTAACCTGTAATGAGAATATTCTGCCTCCTGATCAAGATTAAACGTTTTGGTTTCGTTTCTGTTCAGCCAGATAGTATCGGAACGTGAGTCAATGGTAGTCCAGTTGATGCCATCATTGGAGCCATCCAGGTGCCATACTTTCGGATCACGTTCCGGGGCGTCATTGCCGGAGGTAATCGTATAGGCATCTAACTTGTAAGGCTGAGGGAATTTCAATTGTACCCAGAGACTGGGCGTGTAATCAAACGCCAGGTATTTTGAATTGAAATTGCTATCCACCAGTTTGGGAAGGCTTTCATTGGCAGGTGAGTTGGTGTGGTTCCCTGTCAGCACTCCGTTCCTGGTGAAATCCCTTTTCCGTATAGTGATCTCATCTACCCGGAAAAAAGCAATAGCAAGCTCGGTGTTAATGGTCCCGGATGATACGCTAACCAGTTTTATCGGCAACATGTACTTCTCGTTCATGTCGAGACTTTTGGGATTAATGCCCAGCGTGAGCGGTTCAGAAGTGGTTTTGCCTGCTTTTAAAACAGTAGTAGTACCGGAAATTGTATAAACGCTGTCTGGCAGCACCTTGTATACAATGCCTGTATAGGCATTTTCTTCATTATACTTCGCCACCAGTGTTGTGTCTACCTCAAAAGTGCCTTCGATGTCGGTAGGCGCTCCTGTCCAGGAAGTATAATAAAACCCGAACGTTGTTTCCTGTACGGTATCAATCTTTATAAGTGGCTGTACTTTGCTTTTATCCTGGTAAGCCTGCGGCATGTATACAACGCCTTCCTGGGGTGTGTACAGAGCTGTTTGTTTCAGGCAGGCGGTAAATGTAAGGGTCACAAACAATGCGGCCAGTGAGAAAGCAATTGGCTTAGATTGTTTATTTATATTGAATCGAATGAACATAGAAGCTGTTTTATTTGGTTAAACCGGGGATTAACTGATTATTACCAGCCTGGATTTTGTACCAGGTATTTGTCTTTTAAAATTTCGTTGTTGGGAATCGGCCACAAATAATCTCTGGGTAAAAACCTTCTTTTTTGCACCAGCGTTCTTTCATAGAAGGCATCACCGTCTGCATACACATTCATGCCGTATACATCAGCTCCCATTGTTTGCTCGGCAATTCTCCATCTGCGTAAATCGAAGTAGCGCACACCTTCAAATGCCAGTTCCACCTGGCGTTCGTGCCTGATGGCCTGGCGTACGGCTACCTGGCCTGTGGGTGCTGGCAGAGGATCCACACCGGCGCCGTATTGAGGCAGCCCTGCACGATCTCTGATCAAGTTTACAAACTCCAGGATTCTCGGGTCACCGGGGTTCGATTCATTTAATGCCTCTGCAAAATCAAGATACATTTGCGCCAGCCGCAGGTATACGTAGCTTCTTCTGTTCTGATTATGGTGAAGCTGTTTTCTTACGATATACCCGGTAGATGTTACGTCCCAGGAACTTTGCTTCTTGCCTGAATTGCCGCTCAGTTCGAAAACAGGTATCACTTCCGTCGGGCTGCTTGACTGGTTCACCCAGTAGCTGCGGTTATAGGTTACACCCACATAAAATCTTGCTTCGCGGTTCACATACATATTGTAAGTGGAACGTTCTTTAACATCATAGGGTGAGCGGAAATCGGAGAAACCTGTTTCAACATATCCGGAAGTCGGATCGGTGATCGGGAGACCATTTCTCATTTCATAGGCATCTACCATGCTTTGGTTCACCGAAAGGAAACCCGCGCCTTTGAATACTGAGCTATGGTAGCCCACCAGTTTGGGGGTAATATCGTATTGATAACTGTAGGAAGCGCCGCAATCTGCTTTACCCCAAATCCACTCAGGGTTCCAGTCGTTGGTAACTACATTCTTGCACGATTTGTAAGCAGCTATCCATGGATCCGGGTCTGTTTCCCTGTACAGGTGGTAAACACCCGGCACAAATTCATCAAAGAAATCTTCGAAGGCATCGGCAGCCAGTTTCCATTTGTTGGGATCGTAGGTTTGGCTGATCAATTGTGTACCGTCATGATTCTTTAACGAAGCATAGTCCTGGTTGCCATTGAAAAGCGGACTGGCGGCCAGCAATAAGACCTGCGCTTTATAAGCTTTACAGATACCAGTGGTGATACGTCCGTACTCATCTTTCACCGGAATATGGGCCGGGGGAGGATTCTGACCCAGGGTTTCTGAAATCTTTAACTCATTGTACGCCTGGTCCAGTTCGCTTACCACATATGCCACGCAGCTGTCGAAAGGTGTGCGGGCGAAGAATATTTCATCTCCGGTGCCTTCAACAGGCACTACGTCGGGAAGAATAATAACGGGACCGTATAATCGCATCATCCAATAATAGAATATGGCTCTCAGTGCCCTTGCTTCCGCTTTGAAGCGCATTTTCTGATTCTCTGTAATATCGGGAGCGGGCGCATCGTCAATCTTTGCAAGGAAATCAGTAGCCGTTCTTACCGGTTTGTAAAAATTGATCCAGTAAGTACCGCCCACGGTATTGTCCCAGGTGCTTTGGTTAAGCCTGTTTGACATTACCCAGCTGAGTGACCAGTAGTTGGCTTCATCTGAAGCGCCTGTCCACGGACCCGCATAACTGCTGCCCGGTGCAAAGCGACTGTCAAATTCGTCAGGAATATTGGCATATACCTGCGCAAGGTATCCCTGGATATGCTTTAAAGAGGCGAAGATGTCTTCTTCTTTCATCAGGTTGTCCGGCACCTGGTTAAGAAACTTTTTACAGCTTCCCAACGTCAGGAGGGCAACAAACACGATAATGATCCTGGATATATTGGTTGTCATTGTTACGAGATTTTTAAATTAAAAATTAGCCTGTAAACCGATAGACAAATTCCGGGTGTTGGGATAGGTATTACCGTTGGCGGTATTCAGTTCGGGATCCCACAGTTTGAACTTGCTCCAGTAGAGCAGGTTCACTCCGGAAAAATATATTCTGGCGCTTGAGAGACCAATTTTCTTGAAAGGTGCAGTGGGAATGTTGTATCCAAAATCTACCGTTTTTAAGCGAATAAAATCAATATCCTTTACCCACCAGGTGCTGGCCACAGTATTGTTGGCGGTAGCATTGTTGCCCCAGCCGAGTCGCGGGAACCACGGACGCTCAGCCCTGTTTTCTTCTGTCCAGCGGTCGAGTGACATCATGAAGACGTTTCCGTCGTTGCCGCCACCGCTGAAGGGCATGGCTGCATTACCCGACATAAGCCTGGATGCTCCGGAAATTCCCTGGAAAAACACGCTCAGGTAAAAACGGCCAACGTTGATGTTTGCGCCAAAGCCATATACAAAGTTGGGCACATCCCAGCGGCTGATCTTCGTCTGATCATACTGGTCAATAACGCCATCACCATTCAGGTCTTTGTATTTCAGGTCGCCTACGCGCGGGTTGCCGCCCAATGCTTCCTGTGAAGGACTATTGTCAATTTCTTTCTGGCTTTGGAAGATGCCTTCTGCTACGTAGCCGAAGCGGGCAAGCAGGTTTTGTCCTCTTCTTTCCTGGTAGGGGTCAGCATACGGCGCCTGCCTGTTTTCACGCAACACATCGGTGTTGTAGGTGAAGTTGCCCCTGAAAGAAACACTTACTTTTTTGGACAGCGAAACAGGATGTAATTCTATTGTTCCGTCAAAACCAGCTACATCAAGAATGCCGTAGTTACCAACGGGGTTATATTGCAAGCCGGCATAATCGGGGAAGTCGGCCCTGGTGAGGAATACACCGGTACGGTGCGACCGGAAATAGTCAACCACAAACGACAGTTTATCTCTCAGCACATTGAATTCAATACCCAGGTTCTGCGTGTGTGCGGTAGCCCAGCGTACATCGGCGCCATACTGAGAAATGTTTACACCGGAATAGCTTGTTACACCGCCGGGAGCACCAAATGCAATACCACGGGCATTGGGCGTAACAAGTGTCAGGAATCCGAAACGAGCGCCCGTTCCCGGTGCACCAGCTATACCATTGGAATAACGGATTTTGAAATACTGGAAAATATTTGCCAGCGGATCAAAAAACTTTTCCTTTGATATTACCCAACCCACACCAATGGAGGGGAAGAAACCAAAACGGTTCGCGGGCGCAAAGTTCTCAGAACCATTATAGCCGGCAGTGAATTCTGCAAAATATTTATCGTTATAACCATACGTGATCTTGCCCGCAACGTTCTGCTGACGGAACGGAATATAATCGGTCAGGTTACCTGAAAACGGATAGATCTGGCTGCGTTGGTTGTACGCGACGGTTGAATAAACGTGGTGATCGCCAAAATACCGGTCATAGGAAACCTGGAATTCTGCTGTAAACTGGCGGTTACCATTATTGGAGCTGCTAAAACTCAATTCATCGGAACCTTCCAGCGTTTGATCGAGGTTCAGGCCGCCGTCCGGTAGGTAAGGGTCTGCCTGGTTCAGATAATAAAGGCTTCTTCTTCTCAGCCTTCGTTCCCATGATTCATTCCACACGTCATAAGAATACATTCCTCTCGCAGTAAGACCTTTGGTAATAAAACTCAAATCCTGTGTGAGATAAATAGTGCTGTTGATCTTGGATTGAAACCGCTTTACATAACCTGTTTGTGTTACAGCTGCCCAGGGATTGGGAGAAGGTGTGGTGCCATAAGCAACGCCGGCCACCAGGTTGCCCGGATACATCGGCGGGTAAAACACAGGACTGGCGTTCATTGCCTGCGAAAAGGCCTGCACGGCGCCATCGCCCGGTTCAATAAAGTTGGTTATATAGCCATTGATGTATAAGCCCAATTTGGTTGTTTTGGTAAGGCTCAGGTCAATATTCGAAGTGTAGTTAAACCTTCTGAACAGGGTAGTGGCATCGTAATCTACCTTGGGGTCTGTTTGCAACAGCGATGTTTCGTCGTAGTAAGCGATAGAAGTGTAATATTTGGCATTTTCCGAACCACCTGTAGCGCTCAGGTTTAATCGCTTATTGAAAGAATAATCCCTGAACAACATATCGAGCCAGTCAACATTCGGGAATCTGTACGGGTTGGCAGTTCCGGAAAGTGTGCTGTCAATATATTCCTGGGTAAACTGAGGGGCCTGACCCGAAGCAATCAACGCTTCATTTTTCAACTCCATGTAGGTTTTGGCGTCGGCCATTTCAGGCACCTTGGTAAAAGAAGTAATGCCGTGATTGTAATTCATCATCAGTTTGATCTTACCTGCTTTACCTTTTTTGGTGTTGATGAGAATTACACCGTTGGCGCCCAAAGAACCATATACGGCAGTGGAAGAAGCGTCTTTCAGAATGGTAAACGACTCAATGTCTTCGGGGTCTATACTGTTCAGGTCCCTTCCCTGTACTCCGTCAATGATTACCAGCGGACCAGCGGGGTTGCCTCCGAAAGTCTGAATACCTCTGATCCAGATATCGGCCGAGTTGCTGCCGGGCAATCCTGACCGTTGCACACCTACCACGCCAGCTACGCGGCCTGCCAGCATGGTGCTGAGGTTGGCCACCGGGTGTTGTAGATCTTTGGCGCTGACGGTTGCCTGCGCACCTACCACGCTGATCTTTTTTTGCTTGCCGCCATAGCTGGTTACAATTACATCTTCCAGACTACCGGCTTTGGCGTCCATTATCACTTCCATGACCAGCGTGTTGTTAATAGGTCTGATCAGTTCAATATAGCCTGTGTGCGAAAAAACAAGCACGTCGTTACTGTTGGCCTGCAGTTTGAATTCACCCTTGGCATCGGTGGTAGTACCTGAATTAGGCTTATTCTGTATGACAACAGACACCCCGGGAATGGGAACGTCTAACTTGTCTTTTACCACACCACTAACGGTGATGACTGTCTGGGAATAAGCACTGTTCAGGCTGGGGATGATCAATAACAATGCAGTACAAACTCTAAGCAGAAAGTTTTTCGGCATAGCTTCGTTTAAGTTTTGGTTTGAGGAACCAATATAGAATGTTAAAATTGGTCTAATAGTTAACGGATGCGAAACAGATTGTTAACGAAAATTAAACAGGGAAAACTTGCCGAAAGTCATAAGTATACTAGAAATGTTAATTTGTATTTAGTTGGAATGCCGTTTGTTATGAGCGAATTCAAAAATGAATTTTTGATCCGGCGATTTTTGTTAAATCGATTTAAGTCCGCTGATTTTGCCCCTGGTAGCAAAAACCCGGCCTGAAAGACGTTTTTTGGGGTTTTGGTCCTTCACTTTCACCGGCATTTTTTCGCAGCATTTTTACCAATATTCCCCCGCTCTTTACCAAAATTAACCCGTGGATTTTGTTGCAATAACCAGTCTTTAGCTCATTGCAGCCGCACATCAAGGTATACCGAATGCCTTCCATACGTTTCATAAAATGGTTTGAATAATACACCATTAACGGTGAAGTGTAACCGCCCGGGATTGCCTTTGATCGTCCGGCCGATATCAGCCGCATGCAGTGTAATCGTGCGCCATTCCTTCATTTCCTCCTGCTCCTGCGCGGCGAGCAATACCGGTCCGTAAAAGAGACTGGCAATGTTTTGCTGGTCCATCACGGGTTCCAGTCGAAAGGAGAAAGGCATCGTAAGCTCTATCACATCGCCATCCTGCCACTCGCGGGAAAGCTTCAGGTAACTGCCCGGCGTGGCCCTGAGTTTTTGCGTTTTACCGTTGATTTTCACAAAGAACCCTTTGGTGGCCCAGCCCGGTACACGTACGTGTAAATCAAATTGTCCACTACCCCTTACCGTTAGACGTGTTGCATCCTCGTAGGGGAAGTTGGTGCTTTGTTCTATCGTCAGGTTGCGTTCGGTCCAGGTCAATACAGAGGGTATATACAGATTGACGTAAAGCGACTGATTATCAGTGCTTTTATAATAGATGGCACCCTGCAGTTTAGTGTTGCTTTCCAGGGCAGTTCCATTGCAGCAGGTAAAGCCTGTCATATGCGGATTGCTAAATTGTTTTAACAAGCCCGGCCGGAGGGGTACATGGTAGGTGTTCGCGGGACTGTCTTCCGCCACAGAAGCCAGTATATGATTGTACAGGGCGCGCTCGTAATAGTCCATCAGTTCCGCACGCTGATCAAAGAGAAATAGCTGGTGGGTAAGCTTCAACATGTTGTAGGTAGCGCAGGTCTCGTTCTGTCCGCCCGCAGCAAATCCGTTTTCATAGAGCGTGGCCGGCTGTTTGGTAAAGCATTCCGGGTTGTTGGGGTTCCGTGCGCCCGCCACACCACCGATGCAGTACATATAGTCATGTACAATTTTGTACCAGAAATTGTCAGCAATCCGGTAGTAGTCAGGGTCGCCGGAAGCCCGGTACATCTCCATGCAGCCAACAATCTGTGGTATGTGTTGGTTGGCATGCAGCCCGCGGAAAAGATCTACATTTCTGGCCAGTCCATGGGTGTGTAAACTATCGCCATAGAATACACGAATATTGTCGAAGAGGCGGGCTGTTTCCAGGTATTCAGCATTGCCCGTAATGCGGTAGAGACGGGCCATGACTTCATTCATACCACCATACTCGCCGGCGATATAGGTGTTCCACATGCTGATGAGGGTGTCTGTGGGCAGCCTGCTCAGTCGCGCATACACCCAGTGCCCCATGCCGGTGGCGATGTCCAGCGCTTTCTTGTTGCCGCTTACTTCATATACATCCAGCAAGCCGGCCAGTATTTTGTGCAATGTATAGTAGGGCGCCCATACCTGGTTTTTTTGTGTGCCGTATTTCGCTCCCTGTTCCAGCATGATGAACTGATCGGGAGGGTAGGCGCTGATGAAGCCTTCTCCCCAGTTCCAGTAATCGGTACGGATGCCTGCATCGGTAAGGTCAGCATCATAGGTCGTTTTACCGGGACCCGGCGGCACCATGGCCGGATCGGACACATGGGGACCGCCTGCGGCAGAAGGCCTGCCGGATAGTTGTGATAGTGCATAGAGCACCTTTACCATGTAGCGCATCTTTTCAGCAAAGTTTGCCCGGAGTGCCTGATCGTGGGCGGCGCCTGCATAAGCCTGTGCAATGGCGGAGAGATAGTGGCCGGTAGCATGTCCGCGCAGTTTGGTTTCCCGGCTGTCCCAACCGCCCAATGGCCGGGCGTCTTCCGGTTGCTGCCGGCCAAAGGCATGACGGAACATAAAGAGAAATGCATCGGGGTTTGTGGCGGCCAGCGCATGGAGAAATTTGTCGCGGTTTGCTGTGAAAGAGTTTTTGTTCTCCGGTGCGCCGGGCAGCAGCGCTACCTGTCCTAACCCGAATGCAGCCAGCTTTAATGCCGGTGTTTTTATGTTTCGTTTATTAATTACCGTTATATAAGCCTTCGGCTGCAGGTCCGTACCGGCAATACGACCGGTAATGGTATACTGTCCGGGCTGGCGGACAGCGGTATTGTCAATATCGGCCGGCCACAGCACGCGTACTTTCGGGCCTTTGCCTTTCAATGCCTTGTTGTAAGTGCCTTTTATATAACGCGGTAAGCGTGGCAGATGGTTTACCTCTGTTTTTACTTCCACGTCCTGTACGTCCACCAGGTAGCTGTTGTACAATTGGGGAACGGACGCAGGAACAGGAGGCAGGCTGTCTGCTGCGCCCTGTGCCCATGCAACATGCATGCACAGCAACAGCACGGCGGTCATGCATGCAACAGGATGGTATGAATACTGCTTTTTCATAAGCCAGGTTTTACCAGGTAAATCAGGATGCTGAAGCTATGAAGATTTGAGGGGTTGGGGCTATTCTATATTAGTGAATTCTCAATCAAAATTAACCTGACAGCAAAATTGCTTTTCCGTCCCCATACCCGGATGGGGTATAAAATCCACCACCGTAGTAATTTGGAAGATAAAAATTAGCAGGAATTGTTATAATTGTATAAATTACACTTAATAATTCGACTGCTTCCTGTGCATAGGTCGCTATGTACGGGCAAATGATATACAACGTACAAGTAAAGGGGAAGGGTTATTTAATAACTGATAATTTAAACAACTACTATGCGACACTTTACTGTTCTGTTGTTTGTTACCGTCTTTTCTGTATTCACCCTTTGCGCCCAGGAAATGCCTTTGCAGGCTCCCCGCGGATTCGATTCCCTTCGATCAGATATACCGCATGGCAGCATTGATACCGTAACCTATTTTTCTGCAACGGTAGGCAATAAGCGGAAAGCCATCATCTATACGCCTCCGGGGTTTTCAAAAAAAATACAATACCCGGTGCTGTATTTATTGCATGGCATCGGAGGGGATGAGAAGGAATGGCTGAACGGCGCCCGGCCACAGGTGATTCTCGACAACCTGTATGCTGAGGGGCGGCTGGAACCAATGATTGTAGTAATGCCGAATGGCAGGGCCATGAAAGACGACCGGGCAACCGGCAATATTTTCGATAGCGCCAAAGTACAGGCCTTTGCCACTTTTGAAAAGGACCTGCTCAACGACCTGATCCCTTTTATTGAGAAAAAGTATCCGGTGAAAAAAGACCGGGCTTTTCGCGCCATTGCCGGACTTTCGATGGGTGGCGGACAATCGCTCAATTTTGGTCTCGGTAACCTTGACAAATTCGCCTGGGTAGGCGGCTTCTCCTCTGCGCCCAATACCAAAAGTCCGGAAGCCCTGGTGCCCGATCCGGACGCAGCAAAAAAACAACTGCAGTTACTGTGGATCTCCTGCGGGGATAATGACGGACTGATCAGGATCAGCAAGCGTACGCATGATTACCTGTTTGAAAAGCAGGTGCCGCATGTGTATTATGTAGAGCCGGGTGGACATGATTTCAAGGTGTGGAAGAATGACCTGTATATGTTCTCGCAATTTTTGTTCAAACCGGTGGATGTATCCCAACTTTCCAAAATAACGGTACTGGGTTCGCCGGCGGCTACCAACGTGCGATCGGCAAGATACCCGCAAATCCTTCCGGATAACCGCGTATTGTTTCGCATTAAAGCCCCCGATGCACAACGCGTGCAGATAGACCTGGGAAGGAAGTACGATCTGGCAAAAGATACCGGTGGCTACTGGCAGGTGATCACGGATTCAATTGGCGAAGGCTTTCATTATTATTCCCTGCTGATTGATGGCGTTGCATTGGCCGATCCGGCCAGTGAAACTTTTTATGGTATGGGCAGAATGGCCAGTGGAATAGAAATACCATTTGCCGGAGGAGGGTATTATGCCATTAAGGATGTGCCGCATGGTGATGTAAGGATCAAAAGATATTATTCACCGGTTACCAACTCGTGGAGACGTTTCTTTATTTATACGCCACCGGGTTATGATCAGGATGTGCATGCAAGCTACCCGGTATTATATATACAGCACGGTGGCGGTGAAGATGAAAGGGGCTGGACCATGCAAGGTCTCACGGACCTTATACTGGACAACCTGATTGCAGAAAAGAAAGCCGTGCCCATGCTGGTGGTGATGGCGGACGGCAATTTCGGAACGGGCGGCATCAGCGGATTTGGTGAGCCGGTGCTGCGTATGTTTGAAAATGAATTGAAGCAGGTGATTATTCCCTTCGTTGAAAAAAATTACCGTGTAAAGAAGGATGCAGCCAGCCGGGCGCTTGCCGGTTTATCAATGGGCGGATTGCAAACCTTGTATGCCGGCATAAAAAATACAGAGCTTTTCAGTTACCTGGGTGTGTTCAGTTCAGGCTGGTTTGCCAACCGCACGGAAATCTCCGGTCCGCAATATGAATTCATGAAAAACAATGCGGCCACCATCAACAAAAACCTGAAATCGTTGTGGATATCCATGGGCGGTGAAGAAGATATTGCGTATCGTAATTGTAAAGTAATGCTTGCTAAGTTTGATGAGTTAGGTATCCGGTATACGTACAGCGAATACCCTGGCGGTCATACATGGCCGGTATGGAGGAATAATTTGTACAATTTCGCGCAGTTGTTGTTCAGGTAGACAGGCGCCCGTATTTTTTTAAAAGAAACCTTATAGGGAAGACACCAATGTCGGTCATGACATTGGTGTTTTTTTTGTTCCGGAAATAAAAAGTATTCAAGTGCCGGTAAATTATTATCTTAGCTACTAAGATATTTATTTGGTAAGATATTTTATGAAGAAAGAACTGGTACAAAAAGTCAGGAGATTAAGTCAGCAGTATGCCTACTCCTCCATCCGGATGCACGAAACGGTTGCCCGGAAAGCGGGGCTTGCCGGTACAGACCATAAGTATTTGGGATTTTTATTGCAGAAAGGCGCGATGACGGCCGGCGAATTATCCGTGTTGACCGGGCTCACCACCGGCGCCATCACCGGATTGATAGACCGCTTTGAAAAGAAAAAGCTGGTACGGCGAAAATTGGCGGCAGACGACCGGCGCAAGGTGATCATTGAACCGGATACCAAAAATATTATGGCGCTGCTGGAGCCGCTGTACAGGACGTACAGGAAAAAGTCGGAGAAAATATTTGCGTCATTCACCACTGAAGAAATAAAAGTCATTGAGACTTATTTTACGAAGGCGATTGAACTGATGAATGAAACTACTGACAAATTGAATAGTTGATTGGGATGGGAGGAAAAAGGTAGTCAGCGGATGAATAAGAGCCGTAGACCTGATCAAGGAGGCTGCCGGCAAACTGAAAGCTATTCCGGAGCGCCAGAAAAAAAGGCGCTCTGGGGATGAATGAAAGTTGCTGACCAGCTGAATGAAACCATGACCAACTCAAAAATTTTGAAGCATGTTCAACAGTGCAAACATTTTACCCCTCCGCGAAGGAAACAGCTCCCTCCACGCCTTGCTTGGCGGCAAAGGAGCCAACTTGGGAGAACTTTTCCGGATCAATGATATACGCGTGCCCGAAGGTTTTGTTGTTACTGCCAACGCATACAACACGATCGTGGCTTCCCATAAAGCGCTTAATAATTTACTGGATGAACTGTCCAACATACAGGCAGGTGACAGCACAGCGATCAGCCATTGCTGCTCTGCCATCCGCGAGCTAATGGCCTCCGTAGTCATTCCCGAAGCCATTGTTGCAGAAATCGCATCGCATCTTTCCCGGTACGATGATGCAACCGCATTTGCCATACGGTCAAGCGCGACGGCTGAAGATATGCCGGGCGCCTCGTTTGCAGGACAACTGGACTCCTGGTTAAACATTACCGGGCCGGAGCAGATATTGCTTCACATCACCAGATGCTGGGCTTCGCTGTTTACCGACAGGGCAGTAACCTATCGCATACAACAGGGAATTGACCATCGCTCCGTCAGCATGGCGGTCATTGTGCAGCAAATGATCGTTCCGTATGCTTCAGGCGTTCTGTTTACCGCCGATCCCGTTACCGGAAACAGAAAAGAATCAACCATTGAAGCAGGTTTTGGCCTGGGAGAGGCGCTGGTGGCAGGAAGAGTGCATGCAGACAGGTATAAAGTGCGCGGCCAGACCATCATCGGAAAAAACATCGCTGCCAACAAGCCTTCAGCACAAGCTTCGCCCGGTGGCGGTATTGCAGAACCTGTTCCCGAAGGAAAACAGGCCACACAGCAAACACTCACAGACGAGCAGATTCTGCAGCTCGTCCGTATTGGTAAAACAATTGAACAGCATTTTAATCACCCGCAGGACATTGAGTGGTGTTTTACCGGCCATACTTTTTTTATTGTGCAAAGCAGGCCCATCACCACATTGTATCCCGTGCCGGTGATAAACCAGGAACCTGAAAATCGTGTATTTGTCTCCGTTGGACATCAGCAAATGATGACCGATGCCATGAAGCCGCTGGGATTATCGGTATTTCAATTGACCGTTGCAAGGCCCATGTACGAAGCGGGTGGTCGCTTGTTTGTGGATGTAACCCATGAGTTGTCAACCGAAAGCGGACGGCAGGTACTGATCAATATGCTGGGCCATTCAGACCCGCTGATGAAAGATGCTTTTCAGACCATTATTGAACGAAATTTTGTGCCGCTCTTGCAGCAGGATAAACCAACAGCAGGGGCAGGTAATCAAGGTCTTTCTCCGGCAGATCTGCAAACGCAGCTTGAAAACGATCCAGCCATCGTACAGGCACTTATACGCAATACAGAAAAATCCCTGGCGGCGCTCCGGCAAAATATTCGTACTAAATCAGGACCGGCATTGTTTGACTTCATCCTCGCAGACATGCAGCAATGGCAACAGGATTTGAAAGACCCGCGTAGTATGGGCGCCATCATGACGGCCATGAATGCCTATAGATGGATCAACCAAAAAATGGAAGAATGGCTGGGGGAAAAGAATGTCGCCGGCATACTGACGCAATCAGCCCCCAATAATGTCACCGCTGCCATGGGCCTGGCCCTGATGGAGGTGGCCGATGCCATCCGTCCTTACCCGGCCGTCATTGCTTATCTGCAACAAGTGCAAGATGATCCGTTTCTCGAAGGATTGAAAACGCTGGAAGGCGGCCCGGAAGTGTTGCGCGTTATCCAGGCTTTTCTCGACAAATATGGCATGCGCTGCCCGGGCGAAATTGATATTACCAGAACGCGTTGGAGTGAACACCCTGCACAACTGGTTCCCATCCTGCTTACCAACCTGCAGCATTTTGAACCAGGCGCTGCCGGCCGCAAATTTCAGCAGGGTGTGCAGGAAGCATTGCAAAAAGAACAGGAACTGGTGGCGCGATTGCAACAAATGCCCTGCAGTGAAGCGCGCATCCGCGAAACCAGGCATATGATCGGCCTGATTCGCAATTTTGCAGGCTACCGAGAGTATCCGAAATACGCTATTGTGAACCGTTTCTTTATTTATAAACAGGCTTTACTGCGCGAAGCGGAGCGGCTGGTGCAGGCAGGCATCATCCGGCAAAAAGAAGATGTATATTTTCTGCGCTATGAGGAATTCAGGGAACTGGTAACAACCAATGTTGTAAACAATGCGACCATTCTTCAACGGAAAAAAGCATATCAATCTTATAAAAAGCTAACCCCGCCCAGGGTAATTACCTCAGACGGAGAGATGATAACGGGGAACTATAACCGAATGCATTTGCCGGCAGGCGCGTTGGCCGGTTTAGCTGTTTCTGCAGGAATCGTTGAAGGGCGTGCACGCGTGCTATTTGATATGGACAACGCATTGCTGGAAGAAGGCGATATTCTGGTAACCACCTTTACCGACCCCGGCTGGACGCCTTTGTTCTTATCCGTAAAGGGACTGGTTACCGAAGTAGGCGGACTCATGACGCACGGCGCAGTGATAGCCCGTGAATACGGATTGCCGGCAGTAGCAGGCGTGCAACAGGTCACCCGTTTGATCAGAGACGGGCAACGAATAAGAGTCAACGGTACGGACGGGTATGTGGAATTGTTGTAGCAAAAAAACAGCCAGGCATTTCCTGCCTGGCTGATAGTTTTCAAAAGGAGTGAATTGGTGAGGGGGGGTATAGCTAAAAACACTATTTTCTTTTGCGCCTGATTAATACAATTGCGCCTATGGCCAGCAGCAGGCCCGGCAATATCCAGATATAAATAATCCGCTGCGATTTGAGTTTTTCCAATGTGGTGTTTAATTTCTTATCCCTGGCGTCCGGGCGACTGGCGTCAACAGGAAATTCGCCGCCACTGATCCAGCGGAACAGCGCCGTACTGAATACAAAATTGGCCGTGTTTGAATAGCGGCTTAATTCTTTATTGCTCATGAAGTCCGCATCGCCGGCCACTACAATGCGCTGTTCTTTTCCTTTTACCGTTCTGCTTAAACCCACTACCGAGGTGATCGGTCCCATCACATCGCCATCTGCTTCATTATAACTGACGATTCCCTGTGTGTTTGTGGGCGTTTGTCCATTGACGTTGGTAGTCATGGCGGCAGGGACGGCAAGAGGCGGCGTCACGCTGGCCCGTATCATTGTTTCCGGGTCAAGCGGTATTATGCGGTTCCAGGTGGTTTGGGGATCTGTTATCACAAGCGGTTGAATGGTGAACGGACCATCCTGGATATAAGATATACCCGTTGTACCGGGCAGGTTGAGCCTGGTGCTGTCATTGATTTCAAATTCCAGCAGTTTGTAAAAGGCGCCTGCTTCCTTTTGTACGTAGGCAGTTACGAAGTCGGGAGCGTCATTGGCGCTTTCCTGGACAACGGTTCCTTCGTTCAGTTGCACGCCCAGTTCTCTGAGCAAGGGGTTCAGCAGTTCCTGGCGTCCGGGTTCTCCGGCTATGATCAGGTTGCCTCCTTCGTTTATATATGTGCGTAATTTTTCCATAACTGCCGGCGACAGGCTTACCCTCGGGTCTGCCAGCACCAGTCCGGCAATACCGGAAGGAATGGAATCATTTTCCAGCGAAATGCTCATCACATCAAAACCCTGGTTCACCAGCGAATAACGGAAAGAAGGCAAATTGGTCAGGTGCTGGAATTCACGGTCGCCGGACCGGTCAATGGCGCGTTCCAGTTCGCCGTTCACGAAAGCAATTTTGGGAAGCGTTGCCTGCTGCAGGCGCTGCAATGCTGCCGCCACTTCTGCTTCGCCGGGCCAAATATGCATATCGTTGTATACCCGGAGAAAAGTGGAGCGGTCTTTCCATTGCAGATGCATTACGTAGCGGTTGTTTTCACCACTCAGGTCAATTTGTTTCCTGATCTGTTCCGGCGTAAGAACG
>Ga0164243_10006259_pt1 | contig 18064 bp, 15 predicted proteins | sample OricompcompostOP_FD_108781 | JGI IMG/M metagenome (GOLD analysis project Ga0164243, IMG submission 108781) | Organic Plus compost microbial communities from Emeryville, California, USA - Original compost - Organic plus compost (OP) | ecosystem: Engineered > Solid waste > Mixed feedstock >... | reverse complement strand
TACTTCTGCCAGATTTCTGACTCTACCACTTCTTACGGTTCCTACTCCGGCGCTGTTCCTAACGAAAAGATCACCTGGGGTAAACTGGATATCCACACGCCTAAGTTTATCGTAGAATCAGATGCTACTATCGTAGCGCCGCTGATGTTTGCGTATATCCTTGGCTGGTAGTCAGTGACAGATATTAAAGCGAAAAAAGTCGTAACGCATGGGCGTCACGACTTTTTTATTTTTTAGGGAGAAAGATTAAATGAAGAGGTCGGACGCGATTCCGTCCGCGAACAATCGCCCGGCAGGAGTAAGCCGTAGGAACGTGTCCACTTGTTCCATCCACCCCTTCCCGATAAACGCCTGGCTGTGAGCCCGCAGTTGATGAGCCAGGTCCGCTCCGAAACGCTCCTCCACCCATCCCATATCGCAGCCTGCGCTGGTGCGCAGGGAGGTCATGATGTATTCGTTGAACTGCATTTCCGCAGTGAGGGTTTCTATCTCAAAAGGCACTTCCCCCTTTTCAATGCTTTTGATGTACAACGCATTATTGGCGATATTCCATTGCCGGGAATGCCCGTTGAAGCTATGTGCGGACGGGCCCAAACCCAGGTATGGCAAGCCTTTCCAGTAACTGCTGTTATGGCGGCTGTGCCAGCCCGGCAGCGCGAAATTGGAAATCTCGTAGTGCTCATAGCCGGCTGCCTCCACCCACTGCATCAGCATTTCAAAATGCCTGGCCGCCTTCTCAGGGTCTACTGCTTCCATTTTCTTTTTACGGATAAAGGTATCCAGCGCCGTCCCCGGTTCTACCGTAAGGGCGTAGCAGGAAAGATGCGGCACGCCAAGGCGTATGGCCTGCTGTACGTTAAATGCCCACCCCTCGTCCGAAAGGCCGGGACCCCCGTATATCAGGTCAATCGTGATGTTCTGAAAACCCGCCGCCTGCGCATTGGTGATGCAGTCCATCGCCTGCTGACTGTTGTGCGCGCGGTTCATCCACTGCAAATCCGCCTCATGGAAGGATTCCACGCCGATGCTGAGCCGGTTCACGCCGGAGGCTTTCAGCTCCTGCAGCTTTTCCATACTCAGGTCGTCCGGGTTGGCTTCCAGCGTAATCTCCGCGTCCGGGGCAATGGTGAAAAAACGGTGCAGTTGCTGCATAATAGCATCAATATCTGCCTTAGCCAGCAAACTGGGAGTGCCGCCCCCGAAATACACCGTATGTACCGTATCCTTTCCAAGGTAATGCTGCTGCAATCCAATCTCCCGGATGATGGCCGCTACCATGGCATCTTTCTGGGACATGGAGGTGGAGAAGTGGAAGTTACAATAGTAACAGGCCTGCTTGCAGAATGGAATATGTATGTAAATGCCCGACATGAATGCTTTCCTTATCCTTATTGGCGCGGGCCAACTATGGACTATTTTAATATCTTTGCAAACATCAAAATTACGTTTCAATTTTGTTTTGTGAACAGGATGCCGTTATTTGCCATTCTTTCAATTCATTGAAAAATCATTTCCGGGTGCGCAACTGGTTATTGCTACTACTTACTATCTGTTATCTGCCGTTGATGGCCCAACAGGCAGACTCCGCGAAGGCGCCTGCCCCTACGCATACCCCTGCCCGTCAGGCAGCGGATACGGTACGTCCTAAACCCCGGCCGGCAAAGCCCCGGGCAGATTCGGCTGCCAGAGCCGCCGCTGCCAGGAAGGATACCGCGCAACGCGCTGCGGTGGCCGCTGTAAACCCTGCGGATACTGCTAAAAAGGCCGCAGATACCCTGGCGGCAGCGCCCAAACCCAAGCCTGTATCCTACTACGACCTTTACATGCAAAAAATAGCCGGTACCAACATGTTCCTGAAAGCCGGCAAGCCCGTTTACAAGGATGTAAATGTAGTGCGGCCGTTTAAGAACATGGATTGGCTGGTATATGTCGTAGGCGGCGTGCTGCTGCTGATCGCCATTATCCGGTTGTCGTACATGAAATATTTTACGGACCTGTTCCGGGCCTTCCTCAATCCTACGCTGAGCCAGCGCCAGCTGAAGGACCAGCTGTCCCAGTCGCCCTTCCCCAACTTCCTCTTCAATGCGTTTTTCATCATTTCCCTGGGCATGTACCTCTACCTGGTATTGTACCGCAAGCAGGTATTTCCGCAGGCGGAGCCCTGGATGCTGATACCCGGGCTGATAGCGCTGGTGGGGATCGTGTACGGAACCAAATACGTAGTGCTGCGGTTTTGCGGCTGGCTGTTCGGCAATGCCGAACTCGCGGATGCCTATATTTTTATTTTGTACCTGATCAACAAGATTCTGGGCGTGCTGTTGGTGCCCTTCGTGGTAATATTAGCCTTTTGCAGTGCGGAAATTGCCCAGACCTTCCTTTATATTTCGATATTTTTCATTATATTACTAGTTATCTATAGGTATATTAGGTCTTATTCATTGGTAAAGCAATACCTGTCCTTCAGTAAATTGCATTTTTTTCTTTACCTTTGCGCATTCGAAGTAGCACCGGTTTTAATACTAACAAAGGTGTTGCTGAATATCTGGTTAACTGGTAATCCCTGATTACCGCCTATTGTTAACACTAGAGCATAAAAAAGTATGATTAAAGGCGGGCCAAAAAAAGATTTGCAAGGTAAACAAGTTCAGTCAATCCTAATTTCTCAACCTAAGCCTGAAACAGAAAAGTCTCCCTATTTTGATCTGGCCAAGAAGTTCAATGTAAAGTTGGATTTTTTACCGTTCATTCGAGTGGAAGGGTTACCTGCTAAGGAGTTCAGGAAGCAGAAGATTGACATCCTGAATTACACGGCAGTAATTTTCACCAGTCGCAATGCTGTGGATCACTTTTTCCGGATCTGCGAGGAAATGAAAATTAAAGTCTCTCAGGATTGTAAATATTTCTGTATTACCGAAGCAGTAGCGTTGTACCTCCAAAAATTCATCCTCTACCGCAAGCGTAAGGTGTTTTATGGAGCGGATGGCTCTACCAAAGGTGTTCTTGAGGTGATGAACAAGCACAAGGACAATGAGAAATTCCTGTTCCCAAGTGCGGATAGCCAGAAGAAAGACATCGAGGAATGGTTGAAGGCAAACAAATGTGAGTATGCAACTGCCACCCTTTACAGAACGGTTTCCAATGACGTAAAGGAAGCGCTGGCTACGAACAAATACGACATGATCGTTTTCTTCAGTCCCTATGGCGTTAAGTCCCTCTTCGAAAACGTACCTGATTTTGAACAGAACGGTACCCGTATCGGAGCGTTCGGACCTACCACCTCAGCCGCTGTGGAAGAGGCAGGTTTAAGACTGGATGTAAAAGCTCCTGCTCCGCAGGCGCCAAGCATGGTAGCAGCATTGGAACAATACCTTGCCGCAATATCAAGTAAGAAATAAGCGCAAAACGCTTGAAATAACTGACTGGGACAGCCATGGCGCTGTCCCTTTTTTTATGGACTGCTGCGAAGCTGCAGTTCCGTCACACCCCCCCGGATGGCGCCCGAGCGCGCAAAGCGGCCCCAGGCAACTTTTTCAGGAAGTTGGACAGAAAAGGAAAAAATAATTTCAATAAATCATGAAAAGATATTTCTTTGTACCACGTTACACGAACTAACTGTCAGATCCAATCTAAATCTAACCGGAATCCATGAATAAGTTGATAGGCGAGTCCAGCCCTTATTTGCTGCAACATGCACACAACCCTGTCGATTGGTATCCATGGGGCGAAGAGGCGCTCGAAAGGGCCGTGAAGGAGGATAAACCCATTCTGGTAAGCATTGGATATGCTGCCTGTCACTGGTGCCATGTGATGGAGCGCGAGAGTTTCGAAGATCCCGAAACAGCGCGTATCATGAATGAGCATTTCATCAACATCAAGATTGACCGCGAAGAGCGGCCCGATCTCGATCATATATACATGGACGCCGTGCAGGCCATGACCGGCGCCGGCGGATGGCCGCTCAACGTATTCCTCACCCCGGATAAAAAGCCTTTCTACGGAGGCACCTACTATCCGCCGGTAAAGGCTTACAACAGGCCTTCCTGGAAGGATGTACTCTATTCCCTCGCCGATGCCTATGCCCATAAACGGGACGAAATCGAGCAGCAGGCCGATACCCTTACCCAACACCTGGAACAGGCCAGCCAGTTCGGCATCCAGGCCGGCCTTAACCTGAAAGTACCGGTGGAAGAGCTGTTTACCAAAGAACAGGCAGATACCATCCGGGAAAATATCCTGCGCCAGGGGGATAAGGTCTGGGGTGGATTCGGCCGCGCGCCCAAGTTCCCGCAAACCTTTAGCATCGCCTATCTCCTGCGGTATCATCATTTTTATAAAGACCCGGAATCCCTGCAGCAGGCGTTACTGTCGCTGGACAAAATGATCCGGGGCGGCATCTATGACCAGTTGGGTGGCGGTTTTGCCCGTTATTCCGTGGATGAGAAGTGGCTGGCCCCGCATTTTGAAAAAATGCTGTACGACAATGCCCTGCTCATCGATGTCCTTTGCGATGCATGGCAGCTTACCAAAAACGACGTATATGCCCAAACGATAAAGCATACACTGGAATTTATAGCCCGGGAGATGACGGCGCCACAGGGAGGCTTTTACTCCGCCCTGGACGCTGATTCCGAAGGCGTGGAAGGGAAATTCTATACCTGGAGCAAAGCGGAAATCCATCATATCCTGGGGGAACAGGCAGGCCCCTTCTGCGAATATTACGACGTAAGCGAACATGGCAACTGGGAAGAAACCAACATCCTCTGGGTACAGCAGCCATTGGAGCAGTTTGCCGCGGAAAAAGGCTACGATCCGGCCGTACTGGGCGCCATGCTCCAAGGCTGCCGGGAAAAGCTGATGGCCGTAAGGGCGCAGCGGGTCAGGCCCGGGCTGGACGATAAGGTGCTGCTGGGCTGGAATGCCCTCATGGCGCATGCCTATTGCAGAGCTTACGCCGCGCTGGGCGTGGAGGCCTACCGGGAAGCGGCTATACGGAACATCGAATTTTGTTTGCAGGAATTCCGCATAAAAGAGGGGAGTTATGCGTTCTATCATACCTGGAAGGACGCAAAAGCAAAGTACCCGGCATTCCTGGACGATTATGCTTACCTGATCAGGGCCCTGATCGCACTGTCAGAAGTCACCGGTGACCTGGGTCATCTTTATACCGCCCGCAACCTGGCTAACTTTGTGATAGCGCACTTTTCAGACGAAAGTGGACAATATTTTTATTATACAATAGACGACCAAAAAGACGTTATAGTCAGGAAAAAAGAAGTGTACGACGGCGCTACGCCTAGCGGCAATGCGATAATGGCGCAGAACCTTTGGGCGCTTTCCGTTGTTTTCGGAGATAAAAGTCTGGCAGACAAGGCCATAGGCGCGGTGTCAGGACTGTCACAAACCGCGGTAAGATACCCCACCTCATTTGGCGTTTGGGCGTCTCAGTTATTACAGTTTGTACAGGGCACAGCCGAAATCGCGGTAGTCGGGAAAGACTACCAGGCCAGGTTATCCGAAGCGGGTAAATGGTTCATCCCCTACCGGGTTTTATTGGGAGCGGAAAAAAATAAGGAGGATATGCCGTTGCTGACGGACCGCCTCCGGGAAAATGAAACCCTGGTGTACTTATGTAAAGATTACCATTGCATTAAGCCCGTTTTTTATATAAGCGAAATTATTAATTTAATATAATTATTATGTAACTTGCACCCTGTAAGGGATGCGTATAAATTGAAAAATGTTATTATATGGATATAATAAAATGTTAAAAAATACGTTTAAATTAGTTACCGGGTCGCAGTATGTGGAATTGAAAAAGTTGGATAAAAAGTAACTACGGATTAAAATTAATTATTACATTTGCTATCTTTCATATAAACGCAGCGGGTGATAATATGAGAAAAAGTGTTCCCTTGTTTACTGGCAAAAACACCTGGCTGGTTAATAGAAAAACATATTCTGATGAAAGCTACCCTTATGAAGCTTAACTATTTAAGAGGTCTGTTGGCAATTTTGCTGGTTTCCCTGCTTGCCAGCTGTGGAGGTAGTAAAACCCCCAAAAATGCGCAAGGGCAACTGATTGGCGTTAGTCCACGACCAAAGTATTATCCCCCTGTACCCTATGGAATGGTTTACGTACAACCAGGAACATTCCATATGGGACCTAGTGACGAGGATGTGAACTACGCGTTTACAGCCCGTAACAAGTCTATTTCCATTTCCGGCTTCTACATGGATGCTACGGAAATCACCAATAACGAATACCGCCAGTTTGTGGATTGGGTTCGTGACTCCATCGCGCATATCCTGCTCGGCCACGTGAAGCAGGAAGATGGGCAGGACGTGATCGACTGGAAGCAGAAGATCAACTGGAAAGACAAGGGAATCACCGAAAAGCTGGATGCTATCATCTACTCCGAAGCGGATCGCCTGTACGGCCGCAAGGATATCGACGTGGGAAAACTGATTTACCACCAGGAAACTTTCAACTGGGATAAAGCCAAGTTGAGAGAAAATGCCGGTAAACCGCGTTCCCAGTTCATCGTGAAAAAAGACGTGCCCATTTATCCGGACACGCTGTGCTGGATCAGGGACTTCTCATATGCCTACAACGAGCCGATGACCCGTATGTACTTCTGGCACCCGGCATTCGACAACTATCCGGTAGTAGGCGTAAACTGGCACCAGGCTACCGCCTTCTGCGAATGGAGAAGTAAGTTCTGGGAAGACTATCGTACCTCTAAGAAATTATTCACGGAAGATAAATTCCAGCTGCCGTCTGAAGCGCAGTGGGAATACGCCGCCCGCGGTGGTAGAGAACAAACTCCTTACCCATGGGGTGGTTACTATATCCGCAATAAAAAAGGATGTCTGCTGGCCAACTTCAAACCAGGCCGCGGTAACTATCCGGAAGATGGCGGATTCTACACCGTTCGCGCAGACGCCTACTGGCCTAACGACTACGGCCTGTACTGCATGGCTGGTAACGTAGCGGAGTGGACTGCGGATATCTTCTACGAAAATGCTTATTCCTTTACCTCTGATATGAACCCGTATTTAAGAATGGATGTTCCGGATGATGCGCCGCTGAAAATGAAACGTAAGGCCATCAGGGGAGGATCCTGGAAAGATATCGGCTATTTCCTTCAGACTGGTACCAGGACATATGAGTATCAAGACAGTGCTAAGTCTTACGTAGGTTTCAGATGCACCATTGCGCTGAGCCGCAGGAGCAAAGGACGTCACTAAGGTAAATGGCTGGAATTATTAAAAACAATTAAAGCCTTTAAGTTATGATGTACACTATCCGCAAATCGTTGAGTAATAACTATTCCATACAGAAATTTAACACTAAACACTTTAACCAGATTAAATTTTAACCTATGGCTATGAATCCTAAGAAAGCTAGCTGGCTGAACTTTTTCGTATGTATTGCAGCCTCTATTGTAATTATAGGCGCACTTTTTAAACTGCAGCACTGGCGCGGAGCTGATATCGCGCTGATCGTTGGTCTTAGCGTAGAGGCCCTCATCTTCTTCGTGTACGCATTCGTTCCGGACACCAGTGGCGGTCATGCTGAAGGCGGCGCCGTTGTGGTGGCGGGCAGCCCTGCCGTTGCCGGCCTCGACAAAATGCTCCAGGAAGCGGACATCACGCCTGCTAACCTGCAACGCCTGAGCGAAAACTTCCAGAAACTGGGTACCACTGTTGACAAAATGAGAGATATCAGCGATGTAGTAGCCGCCACCGGCGATTACACTGCCAAAACACGTGAAGCTGCCGCCGCTATCGGCAACGTAGCCAGCGCGTACACACAGGCTGCTTCTGCGGTATCTTCCTTCAACAGCGCTTCTGAATCTACTAAAGAATTCCATGTTCAGATGCAGGGTATGACCAAAAACCTGGCTTCCCTCAACGCGATCTATGAGCTGGAAATGCAGGATACCAACAACCACCTCAAAGCAATGAACAAATTCTACAGCAACCTGCAGAATACTTCAGCCGCTATGAGCAACAGCATCGAAGATGCTAAAAAAGCACAGGAACAAATCACACTGCTTGCTAAAAACCTCAGCAACCTCAATACTGTTTACGGTAACATGCTGAGCGCTATGCACGGTGCCAGATAAGGAAATGCTACTAGTTTCGAATCAAAAACATTCTTAAATTCTGAAAACAAACTATGGCACTACCTAAAGATCCCCGGCAGAAGATGATCAACATCATGTACCTGGTCTTGACGGCCATGCTGGCGTTGAACGTCTCTGCTGAAATATTGAACGCATTTACTATCGTTAATAACTCTATCAATACCTCCAACAGTTCCATCACTGAGAAAAACGACGTAGTTTATGCTCAGTTCGCAAAACAAATGGAATCTGATGCCGCCAAAGCCGGTCCCTACAAACAAAAGGCCGACCTGGTAAAAGCTGCCTCCAAAGAAGCTTTCGACTATATCGAAGGCCTGAAAAAAACAATTATCACGGAAGCAGGCGGTTTGGATGAAAACGGTCAGATCAAAGGTATGAGCGACCTCGACGCGCCTACCCGCGTAATGGAAAACAATAAGAAAGGTCCTGAACTGGAAGCTAAACTGAAAGCGCTCCGCAATCAGTTCCTCTCCTACGTTTCCGCTACCGATAAACCGGCTTTCGAAAAATCACTCCCGCTCAAAATTGAAGTTGGTAAATCCAACGGCCATGATACCGAAACCAAAAAAACATGGACCACCTACCACTTCAACATGGTTCCAACTATCGCAGCTGTAACCATCCTGAGCAAATTCCAGAACGATATCAAAAACTCTGAAGCCGCAATCATTGACAACCTGTTCAAACAGATCAGTGAAAAAGACTTCAAATTCGACAAAATCAGACCTTTCATTTCCCTGAACTCCAAAAACCTGATGGATGGTCAGGAACTGGTAGCAAGCATCGCAGTGGGTGCATACAGCTCTACTGTGAATCCTTCTATCACCGTGAACGGTCAAACAATTGAAGCGCACGACGGTCTGGGTACCTTCAGAACTACTGCCAGCGGTATCGGTGAAAAAACCATCTCTGGTACAGTAACACTGCCTTCCCCTAACGGTGGCGAACCACAGTCCTTCCCTTTTACCGAAACTTATAATGTAGGTGCTTCCAGCACTTCCATCTCTGCAGATAAAATGAACGTACTGTACATCGGCGTACAAAACCCGATCTCTATCTCTGCAGCAGGCGTACCGGCTGAAAGTGTTTCTGCTTCCCTCTCCGGAAATGGCAGCATTACTAAAAAATCAGCAGGTACTTATGTAGTGAACGTTTCTTCTCCGGGTAAAGCTGTTATCAACGTAGTAGCCAATATCGACGGTAAAACCCGTTCCCTCGGCCAGAAGGAATTCCGCGTAAAACGCGTGCCGGATCCAACCCTCCAGGTTGGTACCTATAAAGGCGGTAGCGTTAAAGCAGCTGAATTCAGAATCCAGCAAGGTGTTCGCGCAGTATTGGAGGATTTCGAATTTGAAGGTGTTAAATATGATGTAGTTGGTTTCCGTATCGGTATCGAATCAAGAGGTAAAGAATACCAGGAAGGCGATGCTTCATCTCCTTACTTCCCTGCTAACCTCGCGGCTTCTATCCGTTCACTGCGACCAGGTGATATCGTTCACATCGATAACGTAAAAGTAAAAGGACCGGACGGCGTTGTTCGTACCATGCCTTCTACTATGTATAAATTAAACTAACGGATTAATTAATTGCTGAAATATGCGAGCAGTAATCTTTAACAGAATTGGTTGGTGTACCATGTTGCTGGTAATGCTGGCAACAGCAGCTGAAGCGCAGCGCCGTGGCGGTACCACCCGCCGCAGAACTGCAACCCAGGCTGCCCCTCCTCAACAAGACCCCAACGCGCCGGTAGTGAACCCGGCAACAGGTAACGCTGTTGCTACTCCTCCGCCCCCAACGCCTACAGCCGCCCCCGCAGCTGCAGGCCCTGTGGATACGCCGCGTAAATCGCTGCGTGTCGACGGTGTGGTAGAACGTAACCTCGCGAGAGAACGCGTACCTATCGTGTACGACTACATCCGCGAAGATGACCGTTTCTGGGAAAAACGCGTTTGGCAAATCATTGACGTGAGGGAAAAAATCAACCTGCCTTTCCAATACAACGTTGAGGATGAAGCAGGTACCAATCAGCTGTTTATCAACATTCTGCTCACTGCAATTAAAAACAAGGAAGTAGAAGCCTTCAATCCTATTGACGACCGCTTCACTACCGTAATGCCGTACGAAGAGATCGAAAAGAAAATCTCCGGGGAAGAAAGACAGGTGCGTTCCATCGACCCTGTTACCGGCGAAGAAAAGCTGGTAACCACCCGCGACGACTTCGATCCGAATACCATCAAGCAATACAAGATCAAAGAAGTATGGGTGTTTGACAAAGAAGCCTCTCAGCTCAAAGTCCGCATCCTCGGTATTGCCCCGCTGATGTCCCGTATGAACGAAGACGGCTCCGTTCGCGCCTCCATCCCGCTGTTCTGGGTGTACTACCCTGATATGCGCCCCGTGCTGGCTAAATACGATGTGTACAACCAGAATAACGACGCATCTACCATCAGCTGGGAAGACCTCTTCGAAATGCGCTTCTTTGGCAGTTATATCGTGAAGGAAAACAACACCTATAACCGCGAAATCAAAGATTACATCAAAGACGGTGTAATGCGCCTCCTGGAAGGTCAGGCCATCAAAGACCGTATCTTCAACAAAGAACAGGACCTCTGGCAGTATTAATCGCTACATCTGACCTTGATCATACAGAAAAGGCAATCAGTATCACTGATTGCCTTTTCTTTTATAGCTTTGTTGAAAATTGTAGCAGATGGCCCCCGTTAATTCCCAGCAATTCCTGCAACAACTTAAAAACCAGGTGACGGAAGCCCGCCGCCTGGCTGAGTCACATTTCGGCGGACAGCCGGAAGCTACCCTGCTGCAACAGCCGGAACCCGGCAGCTGGAGCGCAATCCAATGCCTCGAACACCTGAATTCCTACGGTCGCTTCTACCTCCCGGCATTGGGAAAAGCCATTGAGCAGGCAGTCATAAAAGGAACCAGGGCCAATGCCGCTTTTCGCAGCGGCCTGGTAGGCGGCTGGTTTACCCGCCTTATGCTGCCGGATGCCAACGGTAAGCCTAAATCCAAAATGCAGGCGCCAAAGGACCATCAGCCGGTTCCCCAGCTCTCTGCGGATAAAGTACTGAAAGAATTTATTGAACAACAGGTGGAAATGGAAAGTCTGCTGGTAGCAGCCACCCGCATTAACCTGGAAAAAGTAAAAGTTCCTACTTCCCTGTCAAACTTCATCCGTATGTCCGCCGGGGATACCTTTGCCTTCCTCATCGCGCATATGCAGCGGCACCTGCGCCAGGCAGAAAGAGCTATTGCGGCTGCGGCGCATCCGCATTAACATCAGCGTTGGCGCCACCGGCCTCGGGATGGAAATAATCCCATATGATTTTTGCTTTCGCATTGCCCACTTCCTTCGCCAGGTCGTCCTGGGAGAGCTGCTTGATTTTATTGACGGAACGGAAGGTTTTCAGTAACTGTGTGGCCGTTGTCTGCCCGATGCCCCTGATGCCTTCCAGCTCGTTTTTAAACGTGCCCTTGGAGCGTTTATTCCGGTGGAAGGTAATCCCAAAACGGTGAACTTCATCGCGGATGCGGCGGATCAGCTTCAGGCTTTCGCTGTTGAAAGGCAGCTTGATACTCTCGGAATCGCCGGGAAAAAAGATCTCCTCCTCATTTTTGGCCAGGCCTACCACCGTCATACTGCCAATCAGGTTCAGCGCCCGGATGCTTTCCATAGCGGCGCCCAGTTGCCCCTTGCCGCCATCGATGATCACCAGCTGCGGTAGCGGCTCGTTTTCCGCCAGCAGCCGGCTGTAACGGCGGTGTACCACCTCCGTCATGGAAGCGAAGTCGTTGATCCCCTGAACGGTCTTGATATTAAAATGCCGGTAGTCCTTTTTGGAAGCCACCCCGTCTTTAAACACCACGCAGGCAGATACCGGGTAAGCGCCCTGGAAGTTGGAGTTATCGAAACACTCGATATGCACAGGCAACACCGGCAATTCAAGATCGGCCTGCAGCTGGTACAACACCTGCTTGCGCTCCATATCGCTCTTGCCTTCCAGGTGGAGGATCTTTTTGCGGTACAGCTCTTCTTTAAAATAGTTGACGTTTTTCTCGGAGAGTTCCAGCAGTTTTTTCTTATCCCCTCCTTTCGGCACGGTAAGAGTTACCTCATGTTCCGGGTACTCCACCGGGAATGGCACTATAATCTCCCTGTTAACACTTTTAAACACATCCCGCAGGTAAGCGATGGCATATACCAGCACTTCTTCCTCCGTTTCTTCCAGCTGTTTTTCCAGGGTAACGGTTTTCGTGTCGGCAATAGTGCCGTTCAGGATGCGCAGGTAGTTCACATAGGCGTGGTTGCCTTCGCTGATGATGCTGAATACGTCCAGGTTGCCGAGGCGGGTGTTTACAATGGTGGATTTAGCCGAGTAGGCGCGCAGACTTTCGATCTTCTTGCGCATGATCTCCGCCTTTTCAAACTCCATGTTGGTGGCGTAATGCATCATCTCTTCCTTGAAAAGATTCATCACCGGCGCCAGGTTGCCCTTGAGGATATTTTTCACCTGGGAGAGGTTCTCCCGGTAATCCTCCTCCGTCTGCAAACCCTCGCAGGGGCCTTTACAGTTGCCGAGGTGGTATTCCAGGCATACCTTGAATTTCCCTTTTCGTATATTCTGCTCCGTAAGGTTGAGATTGCAGGTGCGCAGGGGAATGTTGTATTTGATGATCTCCAGCAGCTCCCGCACGCGGCCAACGGAGGTAAACGGCCCCAGGTACTCGCTCCCGTCCTTCACCACATTCCTGGTCAGGAATACCCGCGGGAAAGGTTCGTGTTTGATCACGATGTAAGGATACGTTTTATCGTCCTTGAGGTTGATGTTGTATTTCGGCTGGAACTGCTTGATCAGGGAGTTCTCCAGCAGGAACGCATCCTGTTCGGAGTCTACAATGGTAAACTCGATATGGTGGATATGTTCAACGAGTTTCCTCGTTTTATAATTGTCATGGTTTTTTACGAAATAGGAGCTGACACGTTTGCGGAGGCTTTTGGCCTTTCCCACATACAACAAAGTGCCATGCTCGTCGTAGTATTTGTAAATACCTGCCTGTACCGGTATCGTGTGTGAAATGCTTTGAAATTCTGCTCCCGTCATGATTATAGCTGATTTTTAGCTACCGCTTTAACTGATATTTCCACTTCTTTCGGCGAAAGAAAGGCGATTTTCTGGTAGGTATTAATGAGAATAGATTTCCCCCGCTGGTAAACCAGGTGTTCCCTGTATTCATACACAAGGTTGGAAGTATAGGACTGTACGGTCACCTGTTGGATGGTGCCATGCTTGTCCACCTCCATGGTAATTTCTTCCGGGCTGGTTTGCGCTCCCTTTGATTTGTAGATGACGGACTTCCGGCCGGAAAACGGATCGGCCAGCGTCGTGGTATCGTACGCGTCGCGCAGGGAGGGCTTATTCAGGTCGATGTCCAGGAAAGGCTTCAGCAGGTGCTGTACTGCATTGGAGTCCTTACTGTCGAAGGTGGACTTCGCCGCCTGCCCGTTGAGCAGCACGGTCTTTTCCATAGCGCTGCCCGACTGTACCAGCAGTTTTTCTTCCGATTTAAAATAGCCGGGGAGATCGATAAATTTATCAGGTTGCCCTGTAACGGGTTTGTTTTTTATTTGACTGCAGGCGGTAAATGCCAGCATAGATGCCAGTAAAATGAATGCCGGGTGGTTCCTCATACTGCAAAATTAACACTTATCAGGGGGCATAAAAAATGCGCCGTAAAAACGGCGCATCGATGCATGAGCAAATCTGTCGAGAGCACTAAAAATATGAATATCAGTCATGTAGACTGCATTGTAATCGGTTTGTAGCTATTAAACGTCAGTGAATGATCAAATGTTACAGGGTATCAGAAAAAAGGATCGTTTATTTATCTAGTACCTTGTAAAGTTGGCCAGTACCGGGGTTTTACAATAAAGAAGGTTGTCACAAATGTATGCGACAACCTTCAAATAATGCGAAAAAATATAAAATATTACACCAATAAATTTCCGGTCATTTCCGCCGGGATGGGTAACCCCATGAAATGCAGAATGGTAGGAGCAATATCACCAAGTTTACCGTCTTTTACCTTACCCTGGAAATCCTTGCTGATAATGAAGAACGGTACGAGGTTTAACGTATGTGCAGTATTAGGCGTTCCATCCTCGTTGATCATGAAGTCCGCGTTGCCGTGGTCGGCAGTCAGGAATACTACATAATCGCTGGCCAGTGCGGCAGTTACCACGCGTTCCACGCAACGGTCTACCGTTTCCACCGCTTTTACCGCCGCCTCAAATACGCCGGTATGGCCCACCATATCCGCATTGGCAAAGTTCAGCGCAATGAAGTCGGCCGATTTGCTTTCCAGCTCCGGTACAATCATATCCGTAATTTCGTTGGCGCTCATTTCAGGCTTCAGGTCGTACGTGGCTACTTTCGGAGAAGGCGCCATGAGGCGGCGTTCACCCTCGAATTCTTTTTCCCGGCCGCCGGAGAAGAAGAAGGAAACGTGCGGGTATTTTTCCGTTTCGGCTATACGTATCTGTTTCAGGCCATGGTTGAAGATGACTTCGCCAAGGGTCATGTTCAGGTTATCGTTTTCGAAGATAACGTGTACATTCTTAAAGGTTTTGTCATATTCAGTCATGGTGGTATAGTACAGTTCCAGCGGTTTCATGCCAAATTCAGGGAATTCCTGCTGGCTGAGTACCTGTGTGATTTCGCGGCAGCGGTCCGTGCGGAAGTTAAAGCAAAGCACGGCGTCCCCCTCCTGGATCGTGGTCAGCGGCTGGCCTTCCGCGTTCGTAGCGATGATAGGTTTGATAAATTCGTCCGTTACGCCTTCCGCGTAAGAAGCTTTTACAGCGGTGATCACATCCTGCGTAGGCGCGCCGATGCCTTTTACCAGCGCATCGTAGGCCAGTTGTACGCGTTCCCAGCGTTTATCGCGGTCCATCGCGTAGTAACGGCCGGTAATAGTGGCAATCTGCCCTACGGATGTTTTCAGGTGAGCGCTGAGGTCTTCCAGGTAGCCCAGCCCGCTCTTTGGATCGGTATCCCGGCCATCGGTGAAGGCATGGATAAATACTTTTTCCACGCCGTTAGCTTTGGCAATGTCTGTCAATGCTTTCAGGTGGCTGATATGAGAGTGTACGCCCCCGTCGCTCACGAGGCCGATGAGGTGTAAAGCCTTGTTATTGTTTTTAGCATGCGCCAGGGTGTCGAGCAACACCTGGTTTTTCGCCAGTTCTCCTTCACGGATCGCTACGTTGATGCGTTGCAGTTCCTGGTACACGATGCGGCCGGCGCCGATGTTGAGGTGACCCACTTCGGAGTTACCCATCTGCCCTTCCGGTAAACCTACGTCTTCGCCGCAGGTAACCAGGTGGCTATGCGGGTATTTGTTATATAAGCTGCTTACAAAAGGTGTCTTAGCGTTTGCAATGGCATCTGCAGAAGGTACTTTACCTTCGCCCCATCCATCCATGATGACGAGAATGGCTCTTTTCTTTTCCATATCCTATTAAGGTTATTTTTAAATTTGTTCCCGGGGGGTGAAAATACTCATATTGCGTTGAAATACTTTCTAAATATTTCGGGGCACAAAGGTATTTCACGTTCCGTTAACACGATAAGCGGGCAGGGTTTTATGCGGTATTTATATATATGTTTTTAATGATATATAAATGAGATGAAATGGTTACCGGATTAATACCTACCACGATGGTGGGATTTTGTTGACTTACAGGGCCTTTGGCATAGTTTTAGCTTTTAATTTGAGTTGGAAAAATCACATTTTTAATTAAATAACTGACAATGAAAAAGCTTTTGATTGTGCTGGGGATATTGTTGGGAGGAGTTATTTCAGCATTTACGCTGTCGGCAAGCTCGTATGAAGTTTCAGTAGCGGGGCCTTTTGAAGATGTTGTGGGAGCTATCAAACAGGGAGATGTGAATGGCTTATCCCGTTACCTGGATGCGAACGTAGAAATCAACATCGCAGGAAAATCCAATTCCTACAGTAAAGCTCAGGCTGAGATTATTTTAAAGGATTTCTTTGCAAAAAACCAGGTGAAAGCCTTTGAGCTGGTCCACCAGGGTGGGGACGGTTCCCGTTTCGGTATTGGTAACCTGACCACTTCCGGAGGCTCTTACCGCCTGTCCTTCTTCTTGCAGAAGAAAGGTAACTCTATGGTGTTAAATGAACTCCGTTTCGAGAACAAATAGATGTACAACACATAAATTAGTTGAAAAACCCCGCGTGCCCCGCAATAAAATGCGGGGCACTTTTTATTTTTGCGCATCTTGCGGGCAAGAAAGCACCTAAAAATTAAGCGTATGTTAGACCAGGAAGCGCTCAACGCATTTATCAGAAGCGCGTTGGCAGAAGACATCGGAACAGGCGACCACTCCACGCTGGCGAGCATCCCTGCCGATGCCAAAGGGAGCGCCAGGCTCAAAATAAAAGAAGATGGCATACTCGCCGGGATGGAAGTAGCGGAAGCTATTTTCAAATGGCTGGATATGTTCACCGTTTTCACCCCTTTTAAAAAGGACGGAGATCCCATGAAAGCCGGGGAAGTGGCATTCGAAGTGAATGCCGCCGTACATACCCTGCTCATGGGCGAGCGCCTCGTACTCAACTGCATGCAGCGCATGAGCGGTATCGCCACCCTCACCCATCAGTACACAGAAAAACTGAAAGGCTACCGTACCCGCATCCTCGATACCCGCAAGACCACGCCCAATTTCCGCATGCTGGAAAAGGAAGCCGTGCGCATTGGCGGTGGGGTAAACCATCGCATGGGATTGTACGATATGATAATGCTGAAGGATAATCACATCGACTTTTCCGGTGGGATCACCGCTGCCGTTACGAAAACAGTAGCTTACCTGCAGCAAAAACATCTCCCCCTGAAAATAGAGGTAGAAACCCGGAACCTGGAAGATGTTAGGGAAGCCCTGGCCGTAGGCCATGTGGACCGTATCATGCTGGATAACTTTACGCCCGACCAGATTGTTGAAGCCATGAAGCTGATCAACGGCCGGGTAGAAACCGAAGCCTCCGGCGGTATCAACCTCGATACCATCGAGGAGTATGCAAAAACCGGGGTGGACTTCATCTCCGTCGGCGCTATTATTCATCACGCCGTGAGCCTGGACCTCAGCCTGAAAGCAATTATTCTATAAACCGCTATATTGAAAAAGATTCTATTTATCATCAACCGGAAAGCCGGCACCGACAGGCAGAAGCGACTCGATGGCGCTATCGCCCGGCACTTCCCTGCCAACGCCTATAACGTGGAGATCACCCACCTGGCCTACCTCGGCCATGGTAAGGACCTGGCGGAAGAAGCGGTGAAAAACGGCGTTCATACCGTGGTGGCCGTAGGCGGCGACGGCTCCATCAATGAAATTGCACAGGGCCTCGTAGGCTCAAATACCGCCCTCGCCATCATCCCCCTGGGCAGTGGCAACGGTTTGGCCAGAGCCCTGAAAATCCCGCTGGACGTAAATAAAGCCATGCAACTCATCGTGGCGGACCAACAGCAGGCTATGGACGTAGGCTACGCCAACGAACACCTCTTCCTCAGCAATGCCGGCGTTGGCTTCGACGCCCTGGTAGCCGAAGAGTTCAGGCACACCACCAAACGCGGCCTGTACGGCTACGCCAAACTCGTCATCCAACGCTTCAACAGCTACCAGCCGGACGCCTATACCATCCATATCGACGGTAACCGGCTGCAGGAAAAAGCCTTCCTGCTCACCGTTGCCAACGGCAACCAGTTCGGCTACGAGTTCAAACTCGCGCCCAACGCCAGTGTTTTCGACGGTATGCTGGACCTCTGTATCATGCCGCCGGTAAAATTCCTGGACCTGATTCCCGTTAGTTTACATTCT
>Ga0164243_10006258_pt1 | contig 18064 bp, 15 predicted proteins | sample OricompcompostOP_FD_108781 | JGI IMG/M metagenome (GOLD analysis project Ga0164243, IMG submission 108781) | Organic Plus compost microbial communities from Emeryville, California, USA - Original compost - Organic plus compost (OP) | ecosystem: Engineered > Solid waste > Mixed feedstock >... | reverse complement strand
CCGCCGGCCTCGACCCGTTCGACGCGGCGTCGGTCGGCTCCTGGCTGCACGGAGCCGCCGCCACCCGCGCCTCCGGAGCGTCTCGGGGGCGCCCGCTCGTCGCGTCCGACGTGGCCGCCGTCCTGCCGGACCTGGTCGCCACCCTGCCCACGCCGTGATGGGACGATAGCCACCATGCCCCTGCCCCTCGGCCCCGCCGAGATCGTCGTCGACCTGGCGGCGATCCGCGCCAACGCCCGCCTGCTGCGGTCGACGGCCGGCGTGCCCCTGATCGCGGTGGTCAAGGCCGACGGCTACGGCCACGGCGCCGTCGCGTCCGCCCGCGCCGCCCAGGAGGGCGGCGCCGAGTGGATCGGCACCGCGACGGTCGAGGAGGCGCTCGCGCTGCGCGCCGCCGGCATCGAGGGGCCGCTGCTGTGCTGGATCGGCGGCCCGGAGACCGACTACGCCGCCGCTGCGGACGCCGACATCGACGTCAGCGTCGGCAGCCTCGACCAGCTCGCCGCGGTGGCCTCGGCGCTCGCCGGTCGCGACACCCCGGCCCGGATCCAGCTCGAGCTGGACACCGGCATGTCCCGCGCCGGCGCCGCGCCCGGCGCGTGGGACGAGCTCTTCGCCCGCGCCGCGGCGGGGGAGCGCGACGGCGTCTGGCAGGTCACCGGGATCTGGACCCACCCGGCCTGCGCCGACGAGCCGGACCACCCGGCCAACGCCCGCCAGGAGCGGTCCTTCCGTGACGGGATCGCCCTCGCCGGCCGCCACGGGCTGCGTCCGGGGCTGCGCCATCTCGCCAACTCCGCCGCGACCCTTCTGCGGCCCTCCGCCCGGTTCGACGCGGTCCGTTGCGGCATCGCCCTCTACGGCCTCGACCCGGCACCCGGCCGCGCCCCCGCGCTCGGCCTGCGTCCCGCGATGACCGTGCGCGCCCCGCTCGTCGCGGTGCGCGACCTCGCGCCCGGCGACGCGGTGTCCTACGGGCACCGCTGGGTCGCCGAGCAGCCGACCACCGTCGGGCTGGTCCCGGTGGGGTACGGCGACGGCATCCCGCGCCACGCGTCGGCGCCCGCGACCAGCGACCCCGCGACCGTCGGCATCGACGGCAAGCGCCGGCCGATCCGCGGCGTCGTCTGCATGGACCAGTTCGTGGTCGACCTGGCCGGCGACCGGCCCGCGATCGGCACCGAGGTCGTCCTCTTCGGGCCGCCCTCGGCCGGCGGACCCACGGCCCAGGACTGGGCGGAGGCCGCCGGCACCATCAACTACGAGATCGTGACCAGGATCGGGGGCCGGATGACCCGCAGGTACGTCGACTCCGAGAAGGGACGCAGCGAGCGATGAGCCGACGCGGACGCATCCTCGGATCGGTCGCCGGCGCCGTCGGGGTGGCGGCGGCGGGCACCGCCGCCGTCGGCATCCTGCGCCAGCAGCGGGCGATCAGCCGACGGGCGGGCGAGGACATCCCGTTCGGCACCCTGCGCTCGACGCCGGTCACCGTCGTGGCCGACGACGGCGTCCCGCTCCACGTCGAGGTCGACGAGCCGACGCCTCCCGCGAGCAGCGGCGCCGTCGACCGGCTCCTGCGCCGCACCCGCGACGACAGCCCGCCGGTCACCGTGGTGTTCGTGCACGGGTTCTGCCTCAACCTCGACTGCTGGCACTTCCAGCGCGCGGCGTACCGCGGCCTCGTCCGAGCCGTCTACTACGACCAGCGCTCCCACGGCCGCTCCGGCGACTCCGATCGCGCCCACGCGACCATCGACCAGCTCGGCCGCGACCTGCGGCGGGTGCTCGACGACGTCGTGCCCGATGGACCGGTGGTGCTGGTGGGCCACTCCATGGGCGGCATGTCGATCCTGGCGTTCGCCGAGCAGCACCCGGAGCTGATCGGCTCCCGTGTCGTCGGGGTCGGCCTGATCTCGACCACCGCCGGCGGGCTCGACCCGAGCCGGATCCTGCTGCCGATGCTGCCCGCGCGGCTCGCCGGCCCGTTGGCCGGCAGCGCGGTGCGCACCCTGCACCGCGGCCACCGCGCGGTCGACTCGCTGCGCCGCGTCGGCAGCGCGCTCGCGACGGTGGCCACCGACCGGTTCGCCTTCGGCGACGACGTGCCGCGCGGGTATGTCGAGTTCGTCGACCAGATGCTGGCGGCGACCCCGTTCGAGGTGGTCGCCGACTTCTTCCCCCACTTCGCGGGCCTGGACAAGTTCGACACCGTCGAGGCTCTCGGGCGGGTGCCGACGTCGGTGATCTGCGGGACGGCCGACCGGCTGACGTCCATCGGGCACTCCCGCAAGCTGCACTCGCGGATCCCCGGCGCCCGGCTGCTCGAGTGCGAGGGCGCGGGCCACCTGGTCATCATGGAGCGGCACGAGCTCGTCAACGCCGAGCTCGACCAGCTCATCACCGCCGCGTCGACGAAGGCGGCCGCCCGGTGATCGAGACCAGACACGTCGGGCCGGAGTCGGCCGCCGAGGTCCTCGCCGTGGTGAAGGCCGCCTTCGCCGACCGGCCGGTCCTGGACCCGCCGGCGGACGCCCTCGCCGAGACCGAGGAGACGGTCGCCGCCATGCTCGCCCCGGCGGGCGGCCTGCTCGTCACCGACGAGGGGCGCCCGGTGGGGACGGTCGTGCTCGACCCGGTCGCCGGCCCCGACCGCCCCGACGGTCCCGTCGAGGCCGTCTACCTGCGTCGCTTCGGCATCGATCCCGCCGCCCAGGGCCGCGGGCTCGCGCGCGAGCTGGTGCGCGCCGGACTCCGCGAGGCGGCCCGGCTGCGGGCCCGCCGGGTGGTCATCTTGGCGCGGGAGGAGCTGCCGCGCACCATCCGGTTCTGGCGGGAGATGGGTTTCGTCGAGGTGGCCCGCCACGCGCCGTACGTCGAGATGGCGCGCCCGGCGCCGGTGCTCGTCGACGTCGCGAGCGCCGACGCCATGCGCGACCTCGGCCAGCGCGTCGCCGGTCACCTCCGCCGAGGCGACGTCCTGGTGCTCAGCGGCGAGCTCGGCGCCGGCAAGACCACCTTCACCCAGGGACTCGGCGAGGGCCTGGGCGTGCGCGGTCAGGTCACCTCGCCCACCTTCGTCATCGCGCGCGTCCACCCCTCGCTCGGCGCCGGACCGTCGCTGGTCCACGTCGACGCCTATCGGCTCGGGGGACGCGCCGAGCTCGACGACCTCGACCTCGACGCCGACCTCGACGACGGCGTCACGGTCGTCGAGTGGGGGGCGGGGATCGCCGAGGGGCTGTCCTCGACCCGCCTCGAGATCCGGATCGCCCGAGCGACCGCCGCGACCGACATCGACCCCGAGGCCGACCCGCGCGTGGTCGAGATCGACGCCCTGGGCGCGCGCTGGCTGGAGGCCGACCTCTCCTCGCTCCGCTGAGGCCGGGACCATCGTCCCTGCCGAACGGGACCCCGGTCCCCGCCCCGGTGGCCCACCCGCGCGGCGGAGTCCCGACCGGCCACCCGTGCCGCCCCGCGGCCGCGCTGCCTAGCGTGGAGCCCGGGAGTTCCAGGGGGAGGGATCGTGATGCGTGCGCTGTGCATGCTCGCGCTGGCGACGCTGCTCGCCGGCATGACCGGGCTGGTCGACACCACCGCGGCGTACGCCGGCGACGGCGCGCGCCCGCGCCTGGAGCGGCCGGCGCATCGACAGTCGGCGGTCGTCTTCAAGGGACGGGCCGCGCCCCGCGCCGTGGTCCGGCTGCAGGCACGGGGCCCGTCGTCGTGGCGGACGGTCGGCAAGGACCGCGCCTCGCGGCGTGGCGTGTTCCGCATCGCGGTCGGCTCCCCGGACAGCCCGCGCGCGTACCGCGTGGTGGCCCAGGGCCGGGCCAGCCAGACCCGACGCGTGGTGCCGGTCGCCGAGGCCCCGGCGCCACGGGACGCGTGCGGCGAGCGGCCCGTCCGCGCCGAGGGCGGTCACTACGCCTGCACCTTCCGCGACGACTTCGACGGCACCGCCTTGGACCGCAGCCGATGGATGGTCCAGGAGACGTCGTTCAGCGGCATGCTCGGCGGGAGCATGGGCTGCTACGTCGACAACGAGCGCACGGTCCGGGTGGACTCCGGGCTGCTGCACCTGACGTCCACGATCCTGCCCGAGCCGTTCCTGTGCCGCAGTCCCTACGGGTCCTGGATGACCGACTCCGAGGTGTCGACCGTCGCGACGCGGTCGCGGTTCACCCAGACCTACGGCCGATTCGAGGCCAGGCTGCGCTTCCCCGCCGAGTCCGGGATCCCCGGCTCGCACTCCGCCTTCTGGCTCTATCCCCAAGAGCACGCCTACGGCCGGTGGCCCGGCTCCGGCGAGGTGGACATCGCGGAGTGGTTCAGCGCGCGCCCTGCGAACGTCTATCCGTCGGTGCACTACGCGGGCGAGAACGTGCTGCAGAGCTCCGGCTACAACTGCCCGATGCCGACCGCCTCGACGCAGTTCCACACCTACGCCGTGGAGTGGACGCCGAGCGTGATGCGGTTCTTGTACGACGGCCGGCTCTGCTTCAGCCACTCCTGGACGCCCACCGGGATGAGCGCCCCCCAGCCGTTCGACAAGCCGTTCTACGTCGTCCTCACCCAGGTCTGGGGCGCGGCGTGGAACACCCGCACCGACGCGATGCCGGCCCGGTCCACGCTCACCGTCGACTGGGTCAAGGCCTGGCACTAGGACGCCGCGACCCGGCACGCCTGCCCTCGCCCGCCTCGTGGAGCACCGTCCCGGGGGCGGCTGGCGAGGACGGCGATGCCCTAACCTCTAAGACGTGCTGCTCGCCTTCGACACCGCCGCGCCGACGGTGACCGTCGCGCTCCACGACGGGACCGACGTGATCGCCTCCGCGACCTCCCCGCAGGGCATGAAGCACGGCGAGCAGCTCGCCCCCCTCATCGAGCGCGTGCTCGCCGAGGGCGGCGCCCGCCCGGCCGGCCTCACCGCCGTCGCCGTCGGCGTGGGCCCCGGCCCGTTCACCGGCCTCCGGGTCGGCCTGGTCACCGCCCGCACCATGGCCCACGTGCTCGACGTGCCGGTGCACGGCGTGTGCTCCCTCGACATCCTCGCCCTCGAGGCGGTGGAGACCGGCGCGGTCACCTCCGGCTTCGCCGTCGCCACGGACGCGCGGCGCAAGGAGGTCTACCTGGCGTCGTACGACGCCGCGGGGCGCCGTCTCGACGACCCGGTCGTCGACCGGCCGGCGAGCCTCGCCACCGACCAGCCCGTGGTCGGCGAGGGCGCCCGGCTCTATCCCGACGCCTTCCCCGACGCCCGCCGTCCGGAGCGCCCCGACGCGCGCTGGCTCGCCCGCGGCGTCGCCGGCCGGCGCTTCACCGTGCTCGAGCCGGTGCCGCTCTACCTGCGCCGACCCGACGCCGTACCCGCGCCTTCTCGGTGAGCCGATGAGCTCGCCGGCCGTCCGCACCCGCCCCGCGACCGCCGCGGACGTCCCGGCGATCGTCGCGCTCGAGGAGGACGCCTTCCCCCTCGATCCCTGGTCGGAGAACCTCGTCCGGCAGGGCGTCGACGGCACGCTGCCGACCGTGAGCTATGTCGTGGCCGAGCTCGCCGGCTCGTTCGCCGGGTACGCCGTGGTCAGCGTCGTCGACGTCGACGCCGAGCTGCAGCGGATCGCGGTCACGCCGCCGCGGCGCCGCGCCGGCGCCGCCACGGCCCTGCTGGCCGCCGTGCGTGGCGTCGCGGGGGAGGGCGGGGCCGCGCGGCTGCTGCTGGAGGTGCGGGAGGACAACACGCCCGCCCTGCGCTTCTACGAGCGCCACGGCTTCGCCGAGCTGGGTCGGCGCCCGCGCTACTACCGTGACGGAGCCACGGCCGTGGTGATGAGCGCACCCGTCACAATGGGCGCATGACGCGCGACGAGCCCCTGGTCCTGGGCATCGAGACCTCCTGCGACGAGACCGGCGTCGGGATCGTGCGCGGTCACACCCTGCTCGCGGACGCGGTCGCCAGCAGCGTCGACGAGCATGCCCGCTTCGGCGGCGTCGTGCCGGAGGTGGCGAGCCGGGCCCACCTGGAGGCGATGGTCCCCACGATCCGCCGCGCCTGCGACACCGCCGGCGTCACGCTCGCCGACGTCGACGCGATCGCGGTGACCCACGGCCCCGGCCTGGCCGGGGCGCTCCTGGTCGGCGTCGCGTCCGCCAAGGCGCTCGCCCTGTCGCTGGGCAAGCCGATCTACGGCGTCAACCACTTGGCGGCGCACGTCGCGGTCGACCAGCTCGAGCACGGGCCGCTGCCCGAGCCGTGTCTGGCGCTGCTCGTCTCCGGCGGGCACTCCAGCCTGCTGAAGGTCACCGACGTGACCGGTCACGAGGACGGCGTCGACCCGCTCGGCGCCACGATCGACGACGCCGCGGGCGAGGCGTTCGACAAGGTCGCGCGGCTGCTCGGCCTGCCGTTCCCCGGCGGCCCGCACATCGACCGGGCGGCCCGCGAGGGCGATCGGGTGGCGATCGACTTCCCGCGGGGGCTCACCAGCCGCCGGGACCTGGAGCGCCACCGCTTCGACTTCTCCTTCTCCGGCCTCAAGACCGCCGTCGCACGCTGGGTCGAGGCGCGGGAGCGGTCCGGGGAGCCGGTGCCGGTCGCCGACGTCGCGGCGTCGTTCCAGGAAGCGGTCTGCGACGTCTTGGTGCGCAAGGCGCTGGACGCGGCCCGCAGCGAGGGGATCGAGGACCTGATGATCGGCGGCGGGGTCGCCGCCAACTCGCGGCTGCGCGCGCTGGCCGAGGAGCGCGCCGAACGGCTCGGCATCCGCGTCCGCGTGCCCCGCCCGGGGCTGTGCACCGACAACGGCGCGATGGTCGCCGCGCTCGGCGCCACCATGGTCGAGCGCGGGCGCACCCCGTCGCCGCTCGACCTCCCCGCCGACTCGAGCCTGCCGGTCACCGAGGTCCTGGCCGGCTGAGCTCGCCGACCACCACGGGGAGGGAGGCGAACCGGAGCTCGTGGCGCGCAGCTGCGTGCTGAGCCCGGCGCGAGCAGGCCCGGCCCGCCACACCCAGCTCAGAACGGCTCGACGAGCAGTGCAGTGCCCTCGCCCGCGACCCGGGTCAGCACCACGGTGGCCTCGGCGTCACCGCGGAGCGCCAGCCGGCGGCGCAGCGCCTCGGGTGCGACGTCGACGCCGCGCTTCTTGATCGTGAGCCGGCCGATCCCGCGCTCGCGGAGCGCGGCCTTGAGCTGCTTCTCGCGATAGGGCAGCCGCTCGAGCACGCGGTAGCCGCGGGCGAACGGCGTGCGGAACGAGGCGTCGGCGGTCACGTAGGCGATCTTGGCGTCGATCAGCCCGCCGTCCACGCCCGCGGCCACCGCGGTGACGAGGCCGGCCCGGATCACCGCGCCGTCCGGCTCGTAGAGGTAGCCGCCGATCTCGCGCACGCCCACGGCGTCGCGTCCCGGGTCGTCCTCGTCGGTCAGCGTCGCCAGGCCGCCGGCGCCGATCACCGTGGCTCGCCGGCGGACCGTCGCGGTCCGCCCGGCCCACAGCGCCGCCTCCTTGACCTCGCCGGCGTCGCTGACCCACTCGGCCTCCACGCCGTCGGGGACCAAGGCGTGCGGGATGCCCGGCGCCACCTTCACGCAGGCGTCGCGGCCGAGCAGCCGGGTCACCCAGGACCACGGCGGCGTCCAGTCCTCGACGCGGAAGCTGCGCCCGGCCCCCGAGCGGCGGGCGGGGTCGGCGAAGGCGAGGTCGAAGCCGGTGTGGTCCACCTCCGTCGCGTCCGCCACCTGCACCGCTCCGGGGAGCCCCAGCGCCGCGAGGTTGGCCTCGGCCACCGCCACCCGCACCGGGTCGAGGTCGACCCCGGCGCACACCAGGCCGGCCTCGGCCGCGGCGACCAGGTCGCCCCCGATCCCGCAGCCCAGGTCGATCAGGGTGCGGGCGCCGAACGCCGTCGCCCGGGCCGCGCGGTGCCGCGCGACCCGCAGCCGGGTCGCCTGCTCCAGCGCGTCGGGGGTGAAGTACATCCGCGCCGCCGACGGGCCGAACTTCTCCACCGCCCGGGCGCGCAGGTTCACCTGGGTGAGCGCCGTCGCGGCCCGCTCGGCCGTCGTCGTACGACGCAGCGCGGCGCCCGCCGCGAGCGGGCTGGCGCCCTCGGCGACGAGCGCCGTGGCCTCGGCGAGGAGCGCCTGCCCCTCGTCGGTCAGCAGCCACCGGAAGTCGTCGAGGTCCACGCTCCCGATCCTGTCAGACCGGTCGACCGCCCCGGACGGGCGCTCCGGACGGGCGCTCCGGACGGGCGCTGCGGACGGGCGCTCCGGACGGGCGCTCCGGGCGGGCGCTCCGGGCGTGGGCCGGCTATGGGGTGGGCACCAGCTCCTTCTCCGGCTCGTCGTCGCGCCGCTCGTCCTGATGGCCCGGCCACCACGCGGCGTGGCCGAGGAGGGAGGTCAGCGCGGGGGTGAAGAACATCGACATCACGAACGCCACGATCAAGATGCCCACGGCCAGGGCGAAGCCCATCGACACGATGAGCGTGTTGCCGCCCAGCATCAGGGAGGCGAAGGTGCCGGCGAGGATGACGCCCGCCGCGGCGATCGTGGGGCCCGCGTGGGTGACCGCCTGCGCGGCCGCGCCGCGTGGGTCGCGTCCTTCCCGCGCCTCCTCACGCAGCCGGGCGATCATCAAGATGTTGTAGTCGGTGCCGAGCGCCGTGACGAACAGGTAGATGTAGATCGGCAGCATGAAGATCAGGCCGGGCTCGCCCCCGACGTGCTGGAAGGCGATCACGGTCAGGCCCAGGGTCGCCGCGAAGCCCAGCCCGACCGCGGCCATCAGGAACCACGGAGCCACGAGGCTGCGCAGCAGCAGCGCGAGGATCAGCATGATGACCGCGGCGGCCACCGGGAAGACGACCTTGTAGTCCCGGGTCATGGCGGCGGACATGTCCGCGAAGATGCCGGGCGTGCCGCCGACGTACGCCTCGGTGCCCGCCGGTGCCGCCTCGTGGGCCGCGTCGCGGATCGGGCCGGCGACGTTGTCCTGGGCCGCGTCGGAGACCGGGTCGTCGGAGAGGGTCAGGTAGTACTGGTACGCCGAGCCGTCCTCCGACGGCACCGGTCCGGTCACCGCGTCGACGCCCTCGGTGTCCGCGAGCGCCGTCTTGAAGGCCTCGAGAGCGGAGGGCTCCACGTCGGCACCCTCGGCGTCGACGAGGACGGGCACCGGCTCCGCGGCGCCGGCCGAGAAGTGCTCCTGGAAGGTCTCCATCGCCTCGGTCGACTCCACCCCGTCCGGGAGGCTGGAGTTGAAGTCGAAGGACGGGTTGAAGCTGAGCGCGAACAGCGCGAGGACCGCCATCGCGCCACCCGAGACCAGGGCCGTGAGGCCGGGCCGGCGACCGACGGTGTCGCCGAGGCGCACGAAGGTGCCGTGCTTCGGCTCGCGCTGCCAGGACTTCGACGGCCAGAAGAGCGCCTTGCCCAGCAGCGACACGACGGCCGGGACCAGGGTGAGCGCGGCCAACAGGGTCACGAAGACCGCGATGGCCAGCGCGGGGCCGATGGCGCGGAAGATGCTGAGCGAGCTGAGCACCAGGGCCATGAAGGCCACGATCACGGCGCCGCCCGCCGAGGCGATCGCCTCGCCGGCACGGTCCAGGCTGTAGACGACCGAGTCCTTCACCGCGGCGCCCTGCCGCAGCCGCTCGCGGTGGCGGAAGAGGAAGAAGAGGATGTAGTCGGTGCCCACGCCGTAGAGGACGACCACGAGGATCTGCTGCACCGACGCGTCGGCCTTGAGGTCGAAGATGTCGTTGGCCCACGCGATCGCGCCGGTGGCGATCGACGAGACCAGCGCGACCGTGAGGATCGGGAGCAGGCAGATCAGCACGCTGCGGAAGATCAGCGCCAGGAGGCCGACGATGAGGACCACCGTGGCGACGCCGACGATCACCAGGGTGCTCTCGCTGGACTCCTGCGAGTCCAGTCCCTGGGGGACCGCCCCGGTCGCGCGGACCTCGAGGTCGGTGCCGGCGGTCAGCTCGTCGATGTCGTCGCGGAGCTTCTCCGCGTCGTCGAACGCCTGCGCGTCGAAGCCGGTCGCCCCGTCGGCCAGGGGGATGACGGCGAACATCACCGTGCCGTCCTCGGACAGGTTGGGCGCTCCGGTCTCGTCCTGCGCCACGACGAGGGGCTGGAAGGTCTTCTCGCCGAGCCGCGGGGCGAGCTTCGTCGCGATCTCGGCGACGGTCGCCTGGTCGGCGTCGGTGAGCGCGGCACCGTCCTCGCGCTCGACGACCAGGATCGCGCCGGGGGAGAAGGCGTCGGAGAACTTCTCCTCCTGCAGCTGCAGGGCCTGGATCGACTCGTAGTGGTCGGGCAGGAACTCGGAGTTGTCCTGGGTCGACTCGAGCGCCGGCGCGGTGGCGCCGACGAGGACGGCGAGCAGGATCCAGGCGCCGATGACGAACCAGCGGAAGCGGGTGACGAAGCGGCCGAGGGCAGCGAACATGCTCGGAACGCTAGCGGCGGACGGGGGTGCCCGGTCAACAGACTTTGGTAGGAGTTCACCGACGTCGAGCGCAGGGTGCCTCTGGCACTCCCTTGCAGAGAGTGCTAGTTTCGTCGTTGGCACTCTCGCACCGAGTGTGCCAGCGCAGGACACACTGACAGTCTTAGAAAGTGGAGGTCGACATCGTGTCGGTCAACATCAAGCCGCTCGAGGACCGGATCGTCGTCAAGCCTCTCGAGGCCGAGCAGACCACCGCCTCTGGTCTGGTCATCCCCGACACGGCCAAGGAGAAGCCGCAGGAGGGCGAGGTCCTCGCCATCGGCCCCGGCCGCATCGACGACAACGGCAACCGCGTCCCGCTCGACGTGGCCGTGGGTGACAAGGTCATCTACAGCAAGTACGGCGGCACCGAGGTCAAGTACGCCGGCGAGGAGTACCTCATCCTGTCCGCCCGCGACGTCCTGGCCGTCATCGGCTGACGCGCCTCGGCATCCGGCCGGCGCCGCCGCGCGGCGACCAGTGTGTCGCCGGCGCGGCGGCGTCGTACCGGCCGGAGCCCAGGTCGATCAGCGACGACGCCTCCCGAAGGAGTAATCCGTGCCCAAGATCCTGGAGTTCGACGAGAACGCCCGCCGCGCGCTCGAGCGCGGCGTGGACGCGCTCGCCAACACCGTCAAGGTGACCCTCGGCCCCAAGGGTCGCTATGTCGTGCTCGACAAGAAGTGGGGCGCCCCGACCATCACCAACGACGGCGTGACCGTCGCGCGGGAGGTCGAGCTCGACGACCCGTTCGAGAACCTCGGTGCCCAGCTCACCAAGGAGGTCGCGACCAAGACCAACGACGTCGCCGGCGACGGTACGACGACCGCGACCGTGCTCGCCCAGGCGCTGGTCCACGAGGGCCTGCGCGCGGTGGCCGCCGGCGTCAACCCGATGGGCCTCAAGCGCGGCATGGACGCCGCCGCCGAGGCCGTCGGCCAGGCGCTCCGGGAGGCTGCCCGCGACGTCGACGACGAGAAGGACATCGCCTCCGTCGCGACCGTCTCCTCGCGCGACAGCCACATCGGCGACCTCCTCGCCGAGGCGTTCGGCAAGGTCGGCAAGGACGGTGTGATCACGGTCGAGGAGTCCACCACCCCCTCGACCGAGCTCGAGTTCACCGAGGGCATGCAGTTCGACAAGGGCTTCATCTCGGCGTACTTCGTCACCGACGCCGAGCGCCAGGAGGCGGTCCTCGACGACCCCTACATCCTCATCCACCAGGGCAAGATCTCGGCGATCGCCGACCTGCTGCCGCTGCTGGAGAAGGTGATCCAGGCCGGCAAGCCGCTGTTCATCCTCGCCGAGGACGTCGAGGGCGAGGCGCTCTCGACGCTGGTGGTCAACAAGATCCGCGGCACCTTCAACGCCGTCGCCGTCAAGGCGCCCGCCTTCGGCGACCGGCGCAAGGCGATCCTGCAGGACATCGCCGTGCTCACCGGCGGCCAGGTCGTCTCGCCTGAGGTCGGCCTCAAGCTCGACCAGGTCGGGCTCGACGTGCTCGGCCAGGCCCGCCGCATCGTGGTCACCAAGGACAACACCACGATCGTCGACGGCGCCGGCGACGAGAGCGACGTCAACGCCCGGGTGGAGCAGATCAAGAAGGAGATCGAGGCCTCCGACTCCGACTGGGACACCGAGAAGCTGCAGGAGCGGCTGGCCAAGCTCGCCGGCGGCGTGGTGGTCATCAAGGTCGGCGCCCACACCGAGGTGGAGCTGAAGGAGAAGAAGCACCGCATCGAGGACGCCGTCTCCGCCACCCGCGCCGCGATCGAGGAGGGCATCGTGCCCGGCGGCGGCTCCGCCCTGGTGCACGCGGTCTCCGCGCTCGACGGCGACCTCGGCCTCACCGGCGACGAGGCGGTCGGCGTCCGGATCGTGCGCAAGGCCGCCGAGGAGCCGCTGCGCTGGATCGCCGAGAACGGCGGCGAGAACGGCTACGTCATCACCAACAAGGTGCGCGAGCTCGGCGTCGGCAACGGCTACAACGCGGCCACCGGCGAGTACGGCGACCTGGTCGCGCAGGGCGTCATCGACCCGGTCAAGGTCACTCGCTCGGCGCTCGCCAACGCCGTCTCCGTCGCCGGCATGCTGCTGACGACCGAGACGCTGGTCGTCGACAAGCCCGAGGAGGAGGAGCCCGCCGCGGCCGGTCACGGCCACGGTCACGGCCACGGGCACTGACCCGGCCACCTCGAGCCGGCTCGACATCGACCCGGCCGGAGCCACACCACGGTGCGCTCCGGCCGGGTCGGCGCATTCGGGGGACTCTTCCGGACGCCTGGGAGTCGATGCCTCAGCGAGTCGGCTGCCTCGCGGTGCCTGGTGCCGTTCGGATCGCGCCCATCGCCCGGCGCCTCGATCTCCGGCATAGTGAGGTCATGCTGTGGCGCGTGCGAGCCGGACTGCCCGACCGACCAGGGGCGCTGGCCGAGCTCGCCGCCGCGTGTGGGCGCGCGGGCGTCAACATCCAGACCCTCCAGATCTTCCCCGACGCCGGGCGGGTCACCGACGAGCTCGTCCTCCAGGTGCCGGAGGAGTGGACTCCCGAGCAGCTGCGGGCGCTGGTCGGCGACGCCGGCGGGGAGGCGGTCGCGGTGGTGCCGGTGACCACCGCGGCGCTCGAGGACCAGCCCACCCGCTACGTGCAGGCGGTGCGGGCGGTGATCGCCCAGCCCGCCACCTTCCCGGAGGTCGCCGCCCACCTCTTCGACGCCGACGTGACGCCACGGGCCGGTGCCGACGTCCTCGAGATGACCGTCGGCGCCGCGACCACGATTCAGATCCGCCGGGACATCCCCTTCACGGCCGTCGAGCGGGCCCGCGCCTCCGCGCTGGCGGACCTCGTGGGGGAGGTGCTCGCCGCCCACGGACCGCCGCAGGCCGCGCCGGCGCCCCCGCAGTCGGCGTCGGGCGCGCCGGAGTTCGTCACCGAGGGCGCCGTCGTCTCGGCCCTCGCCAAAGGCGCCGTCATCGGCCGCGCCGAGGTCACCGCCGAGGGGAGCCCCGAGCGCCCCTGGCCCGTCGACCTGTGGGTCGACCCCGCCTGGCACCGCCGCGGCGTCGGCACCCGCCTGCTCGCCGACATCGCCCGGGTCGCCCGCTCGCACGGCGGCACGGAGATCGTGCTGACCGCGCCGTCGGACACCAAGGCGGTGCTGCCGATGGTGCTCGCGGCGGGCATGCGGGGGCGCATCCGGATGGCCGGGGACACCCTCACGGTGCGGATCGCGATCACCGACGTGCGGGCCTGAGCTTGCTGAGCTCGATGTGATGGACACGGCACCCGCGACACTTTGTGAACGCATTCACAAACGGGTAGCGTCGATGCCGTGCTGACCCCCGACGTCGTCACCACCGCCCTCGTCCACCTCGCCGCCGAGTCGGAGCCGGCCGGCCTGCTGCCGGCCCGCCAGCAGATGGCGCTGTCACTGGGCTGGCACATCGTGCTCGCCTGCTTCGGCGTCGCCTTCCCGGCGATCATCTTCACGATGCACCTCATCGGCATCCGCCGCCAGGACCCGGTCGCGCTCGGCCTGGCGAAGCGCTGGGCGAAGGTCTCCGCCGTGCTGTTCGCCATCGGTGCCGTCTCGGGCACCGTCCTGAGCTTCGAGATGGGCCTGCTGTGGCCCGGGCTGATGGGGACGTACGGCGACGTGCTCGGCCTGCCCTTCGCCTTCGAGGGGCTCGCCTTCTTCCTGGAGGCGATCTTCCTCGGGATCTACCTCTACGGCTGGGGGCGGATGCCGGCGCGGCGGCACGTCCTGATGGTGCTGCCGATGGCCCTCACCGGCATCCTCGGCGCCTACTGCGTGCTCGCGGTCAACGCCTGGATGAACGTGCCGACCGGCTTCCGGCTCGTCGACGGCGAGGTCACCGACGTCCAGCCGTGGGCCGTGCTGTTCAACCAGCACGCCTTCCTCCAGTTCGCCCACATGTGGGTGGGCGCCTACATGCTGGCCGGGTTCAGCATCGCCGGCGTCTACGCCGTCGGCCTGCTCCGCGGGCGTCGCGACGCGCACCACCGGCTCGGCTTCATGGTGCCGTTCGTGTTCGCCTCCGTCGCCGCGGTGACCCAGCCGTTCGTGGGGCACATCCTCGGCGCCGGGCTCGACGAGCGGCAGCCGGCCAAGCTCGCGGCCTTCGAGCTGGCCGAGACCACCGAGAGCCCCTCGCCGCTGCGGCTCGGCGGGGTGCTGGTCGACGGGGAGGTCAAGGGCGCCATCGACATCCCCTATCTCGGGTCCCTGATCGCGATGAACTCGCCCGACGAGCCGGTTCCGGGCCTGGACACGATCCCGGAGGAGGACCACCCGCCGGTCAACCTCACCCACGTCGCGTTCCAGACGATGGTCGGCATCGGCACCCTGCTCGCCGCGGTCGTCGTGTGGTTCTGGCTCCAGCGCAGACGCGGGCGCGACCTGCTGGAGAAGCGGTGGTTCCTGCGCTTCACCGCCGCGGCCGGCCCGCTCGCGGTCATCGCGCTCGAGGCCGGCTGGGTGGCCACCGAGGTCGGCCGCCAGCCCTGGATCGTGCACGGCGTGATGCGCACCCCCGAGGCGGTCGGCGACTACACCGCGCGGCTGTGGTGGCTGCTCGCCGTCAGCGTGGTCGTCTACACCGCGATGACCGTCGGCGCCGTCGTCGTCCTGCGCTCGATGGCACGCCGCTGGCGCGCCGGCGAGGTCGACCTGCCCAGCCCGTACGCACCGGAGACCGCCGCGACGACGGGGGAGACGGCGCGATGAGCCTCGAGACCGCCGTCGCCGCCGCGCTCTTCGTCGGGGTCATCGCCTACGCCGTCCTCGGCGGCGCCGACTTCGGGTCCGGCTTCTTCGACCTGACCGCCGGCAGTGCCCGCCGCGGCGCGCAGTTGCGCACCCTCGTCGACCACAGCATCGGCCCGGTGTGGGAGGCCAACCACGTCTGGCTGGTCTACGTCCTCGTGGTGTGGTGGACCGGCTTCCCCGAGTCCTTCGCCGCCGCGATGTCCACCCTGGTGCTGCCGCTGCTGCTCGCCCTGCTCGGCATCGTGCTGCGCGGCGCGAGCTTCGCCTTCCGCAAGTACGCCGAGACGCTGGCCCAGGCCCGGCTGTTCGGGATCGTGTTCGCCACCTCCTCGATCATCACGCCCTTCTTCCTCGGCACCGTCGCCGGCGGCATCGCCTCCGGCCGGGTGCCGCTGGACGGCGACGGCGACCGCTGGTCGTCGTGGCTCAACCCGACCTCGCTCTTCGGCGGCGTGATCGCCGTCGGCACGTGCGCCTTCCTCGCGGGATGCTTCCTGGTGGCCGACGCCCGGCGCAGCGGCCAGGAGCGGCTCGCCGAGGAGCTGCGCGTGCGGGCCCTCGGCGTCGGCGCCGCCACCGGCGCCGTGGTGTTCGCCGCGCTGGTGCCCATCGACCACGACGCGCCGACCCTGGCCGCCGGGCTGGAGGGCCGCGCCGCGCCGCTGGTCGTCCTCGCCGGTCTCGCCGGCGTGGCGACGATGGCGCTGCTGTGGCGGCGGCGCTACGCCGTCGCGCGGATCACCGCCGTCCTCGCGGTCGCCGCCGTGGTGTCCGGGTGGGGGGTGGGCCAGTACCCGTGGCTGCTCGTCGACGAGGTGACGATCGCCGACGCGGCGGGCGCGACCGCGACCCTGCAGGGACTGCTCGTCGCCGTCGGGCTGGCGGTCGTGGTCGTCGTACCTCCGCTGGCGTATCTGTTCCGGCTCACCCAGACCGAGGAGTGGTCCCGGCCGGACCACTAGCCGTGGTTGCCCAGGCGCCACCCGCCCAGCGGCAGGTCGAGCGCCGCGGCCGGCCCCCACGTGCCCTGGGCATAGCCCTCCACGGGCGGACGGCGGTCGAGCACCGGCTGGAAGATCTCCCACAGCCGGTCGACCTCCTCGGAGCTGATGAACAGCGTCCGGTCCCCGCGCATCACGTCGAGCAGCAGCCGCTCGTAGGCCTCCAGCGGGTCGGCGCCGGGCACGTCGCCGACGAGGTCCAGCCGGAAGACGCCCTCCACCAGCGCCATGTCCGGGCCGGGGCGCTTCGCGCGCACGTCGATGGCGATGCGCGGCTGGTCGGCGAGGTCGATGACCAGCTCGTTGGGCTCGGGGACGCCGCCGCCCTCGGGCTTGAGCCAGCGGTGCCGCGGGTCGCGGAAGCGCACGGTGATCGTGCGGCTGCCCTCGGCCAGGGCCTTGCCGGTGCGCAGATAGAACGGGACGTCGCGCCAGCGGTCGTTGTCGATCCACACCTCCGCGGCCACGAACGTCTCCACCGTGGAGTCGTCGGCGACGTCGGGCTCGTCGCGGTAGCCGTCGTACTGCCCGAAGACGACGCGCTCGGGGTCGAGCGGTCGCACCGCGGAGAAGGTCGCGGCCTTCGCCGCCCGGATCGCCGACGCGCGGAAGGCGTGCGGGTCCTCCAGCGCCACGAATCCCAGGAGCTGGGCCAGGTGGGTGGTGACCATGTCGCGCAGGCAGCCGGTGCCCTCGTAGAAGCTGCCCCGGCCCTCGACGGTGAGCCGCTCGGGCACGTCGATCTGCACCGACTCGATCGTGTGCCGGTTCCAGGCGGGCTCGAAGAGGCCGTTGGCGAAGCGCAGCGCCAGGATGTTCTGCACCGCCTCCTTGCCGAGGAAGTGGTCGATGCGGAAGACCTGGTCCTCGGCGAAGACCGAGCAGAGCACGTCGTGCAGCTCCCGAGCGGTCGCGAGATCGGTGCCGAAGGGCTTCTCGGTGACCAGGCGCGAGCGCGCGACGAGGTCCTCGCGGTCGAGCATCCCGACCATGCCCTTGACCGCGCCCGGCGGGACCGAGAGGTAGAGCAGCCGGCGTACGTCGCCCAGCAGGCAGCCGCACGAGGCGAGGATCCGGTCCTCCGCCTCCGCCACCGCGCGGGCGAGCCCGGCGCCGTCGTCGGCGGAGGAGGTGACGAAGCGGACCCGCTCCAGGAGCGGCCCGGCCACCGCCTCGTCCACGTCGCCGACGAACTCGGTCAGCGCGTCGCGCACGTGCGCGCGGAACGTGTCGTCGTCGCCGGGGGAGTGCCGGCCGCTGCCGATGACCTCGAAGTGGTCCGGCAGGCGGCCGGCGGCGGCGAGCCGGTAGAGCCCGGGGAACAGCTTGCGGGCGGCCAGGTCGCCGGTGGCGCCGAAGAGGACGAGGACGTGCGGAGGAAGGTCCGAGCTCACCCTCCCAGCCTCCCGGGCGCGTCAAGGGCCGCGCCGGGCGTGACCGTCCTCACGCCCTACACTGGTCCAGTGGAGGTCCCCGACAAGTTCGCCGCGCTCGGTCTCACCTACGACGACGTCCTGCTGCTCCCCGGTCATTCCGACCTGGTGCCGGACGAGATCGACACCACCTCCCGGCTGACCCGGGAGATCTCGCTCAAGGCGCCCCTGATCAGCGCCGCCATGGACACCGTGACCGAGTCGCGGATGGCGATCGCCATGGCCCGCCAGGGCGGCATCGGCATCCTGCACCGCAACCTCTCCGCCGAGGAGCAGGCCTACCAGGTCGACCTCGTCAAGCGGACCCAGACCGGCATCATCTCCAACCCGGT
>Ga0164243_10006255_pt1 | contig 18071 bp, 12 predicted proteins | sample OricompcompostOP_FD_108781 | JGI IMG/M metagenome (GOLD analysis project Ga0164243, IMG submission 108781) | Organic Plus compost microbial communities from Emeryville, California, USA - Original compost - Organic plus compost (OP) | ecosystem: Engineered > Solid waste > Mixed feedstock >... | reverse complement strand
GGGCGGCGTGGGTTCCGCGAGCACGGTCCTCAGCTCGGGGATCACGGTGGCCGCGCTGGTCGTGGCCAACGCGGCGGGTTCGGCCGTCGAGCCGGAGACCGGCGCCCTGTACGGGGAGTTGCTTGAGGGCCGGGTGGACCTCCCGGAGGCCGGTGTCCACAAGGCCGCGCGCCGGCGGCTCGCCGAGCTCGCGGAGGCCAACGCCGCGCCGCCGCTGAACACCACGCTCGCGGTGGTGGCCACCGACGCCGACCTGTCGAAGGCACAGGCGCAGAAGCTGGCCGGCACCGCCCACGACGGCATCGCACGGGCCGTACGGCCGGTGCACCTGCTCAACGACGGCGACACGGTCTTCGCCCTCGCCACGGGTGAGCGCCCCCTGGATCCCGGGCAGCCGCTCGCCCTCAACGACCTCCTCGCGGCGGCCGCGGACACGGTGACCCGGGCGATCGTCCGGGCCGTCCGCGCGGCCGAGTCGGTGACGGGCCCGGGCGGAGTGTGGCCGTCGTACGGGGAGTTGTACGGGCGGTAGCAGGCGGGCACCCGGCCCGGCCCTCCACCCCGGAACGGCCACATCGCGCTCACGATTGTCGCGGTTGTGTCACGTGATGGCGTTCACCGCGCACGTGGGGAACCCGTCTCGGAGCGGTGGCCTCTTCCACCCTGGAACGGAACGGAACCAAACAGAACCCGCGAACGCCGAAAGAGGGAGCAGATCGTGACAACGCCGGACATGACAGCGCGACGCACAGTGGGGGCCTGTGCCGCCCTGGTGATCGGCGCCCTGACCCTCACGGCGTGCGGTGGCGGCGACGGCGGCAGCGGGGCCGGCGGCGACGGCAAGGGCGGCAAGGGGTCGTCGTCCACGGCGTCCGCGGCGAAGATCGTGATCTCGGCGAAGGACGGCTCGACGGGGGCGTCCATCAACACGACCGGGGTGCGGGTCAGCGGGGGCAAGCTGACGGCCGTACGGATGAAGGACGCGAAGACCGGGCAGGACGTGCCCGGTTCGCTGTCCTCCGACGGGACCGGCTGGCACCCCGGCAAGCAGCTGGAGCGGGGCACCAAGTACGAGATAACGGCCACCGCGAAGGACGCGGACGGCCGGGGCACCACCGCCGGCTCGACCTTCACCACGGTCAGCGCCGCCGACAGCTTCATCGGCACCTACACCCCCGACAACGGCACGACGGTCGGGGTGGGCATGCCCGTGTCATTCAGCTTCGACAAGGCGATCAGCGACCGGAAGGCCGTGCAGTCGCACATCACCGTCACCTCCAGCAGCGGGCAGAAGGTGGTGGGGCACTGGTTCGGCCAGAAGCGCCTCGACTTCCGGCCCGACGACTACTGGAAGGCCGGCTCCAAGGTCACCATGAAGATCGACCTGGACGGCGTCGAGGGCGCCGACGGCGTGGTCGGCGTGCAGAAGAAGACGGTCAGCTTCACGATCGGCCGCTCGCAGGTGTCGACGGTCGACGTGAACACCCAGACGATGACGGTCGTCCGGGACGGCGCCACGATCAAGACGGTGCCGATCTCGGCGGGCAGCTCGGAGTTCTCCACCTACAACGGGAAGATGGTGATCTCCGAGAAGTTCAAGCAGCTCCACATGGACAGCCGGACCGTCAACCTGGCCGACGCCTACGACATCAAGGACGTGCCGCACGCGATGCGGCTGACGCAGTCGGGCACCTTCATCCACGGCAACTACTGGTACAACCAGGGCAACCCGCCGTTCGGCCGCCAGGGCACCAGCCACGGCTGCGTCGGTCTGCGCGACGTGAAGGGCGGCCAGGGGGACACGCCGTCCAAGTGGTTCTACGACAACTCGATGCTCGGGGACGTGGTGATCGTCAAGAACTCCCCCGACAAGCAGGTGACGCCGGACAACGGCCTCAACGGCTGGAACATGCCGTGGAGCGAGTGGACCGCGGGCAGCGCCGCCTGACCGGCGCACGCCCTGAACCGCACGTCGGGCAGGGTTTCTTGACGGTTCGACGGGCCGCGCGGGAACTTCTCGCGCGGTCCGCGCGTTTCACCGGACGTACGTTTTCTCGGTTCCCGGACATGATGTCCGACCGAGGGGCTACGGTATGCACCCACAAGGTGACATGCAGCAACGCCGGGAGAAACCTTGAGCGTTCCGTACGAGACCACAGCGTACGAACCACCCGAGTCGCCGGAGTCTCCGGAGGAGCACCTCGCGCGGCTCCTCGGCCGTGCCCTGAACTCCTTCGAGCTGCCCGACGAGACCCTGCGGCGCCTGGACTGCGCGCTCGCCCACGACAGTTCGCTGCACTCCGCGCACCACAGCGCGGGCCTGCACCGTGAGACGTACCGGCACACCTGGCTGCTCGCCGACGGTTCGGCGCTCACCCTGTGGGAGCTGGTGCACAACACCGCGCGCGGCGGCGTCCCGCAGCACGAGGTGTACGTGGACGAGGAGGAGCTGCGCGCCGCGACCGAGCGGCTTCCCCTGCCCCCGGACGCGCCGGACTTCGAGCTGCCGGTGACCGTGCAGCTGTCGCCGTCGGCCGCTCCCCGGCACGGGTTCGTGCCGGAGGACTCGGCGGACCACGCGCGGCGGCTGCTGCGCCGCGCGGAGAACACGGACCGGCCGGGCCGCGAGACGGCCGCACTGCTGGCCACGGCGTGCGGGCACCGGATCACGCAGGCGTTCGGGCGTCCCTGGCGGTCGGCGCGCGCGGGCCTGTCCTTCTCGCTCTACGAGCACGCGTTCCTGCTGCGCGACGGGGCGGAGGTCTCCCTGTGGGAGGTCGAGCACACGGCGACGCCGGACGGGCGGCACATGTGCGAGGTGTACATCAGCGAGGACGCGGCGCGGGCGGCGATGCGGCGGCGGGCGGCACAGGTCTCCTGAGGCGGTGACGGGCTGCGGCGGCAGGTGACGCAGGTCCTGAGGCAGTGACGGGCTGCGGCGGCGGGCGGTGCGGGGCCGCTGAGGGCCCTGCGGGCACCGGCGGCCGAAGGTGCGGTCAGCGGCCGGAGTTGAGCCGGTGGACCAGGCCGGCGAAGGCGTCGCGTTCCGCCGGGGTGAGTTCGACGGCCTCCAGGTCGGGGGCGGTCTGCCGCTGCTGCGGAAGCCCGGGGAGCGGCTGGTCGGGGGCCCACCGCCGGTTCACGGGGCGGTAGCGGCGCAGCAGGCGGACGAGCCCCGTCACCCACAGCACGGCCGCCAGGGCGAGGACGACGGGACCCAGGAGCTGGAGGATCGAGACGTGCTCAGGCATGTATCCCAGTAGACACCACGGTCCGGGCCGTATGACCCGGACCGTGACGTATCTCGCAGGAGCCGTGAACCACCCACAGCGGCCCAACCGGGACAAGCGGCGTCCCCTCCACCGCCCGATCCCCTCCCCTCAGGCCGCGACCGCCTGCTGCCCGGTGTCGGATCGCGAGGCGCCGGAGGCCGGGGTGCCGTCGGGAGCCGTGCGGCGCATGCCCTTCAGCAGGACGACCAGACCGGCCGTGACCGCCGTACCGGCCGCGATCGCCAGGAGGTAGAGGAACGGCCTGCCGATGAGGAAGGTGACCCAGACGCCGCCGTGGGGTGCGCGCAGGGTCGAGCCGAAGGCCATGGCGAGGGCACCCGTGACGGCGCCGCCCGCCATGGACGCGGGGATGACCCGCAGGGGGTCGGCGGCGGCGAAGGGGATGGCGCCCTCGCTGATGAAGGAGGCGCCGAGGACCCAGGCGGCCTTGCCGTTCTCGCGCTCGGCGGGGGTGAACAGCTTGCGGCGCAGGGTGGTGGCCAGCGCCATGCCCAGGGGCGGGACCATGCCGGCCGCCATGACGGCGGCCATGATCTTCATGGCGGAGTCGCCGGGGTCCTGCACGGCGATGCCGCCGGTGGCGAAGGCGTAGGCGACCTTGTTGACGGGGCCGCCGAGGTCGAAGCACATCATCAGGCCGAGCAGGACGCCGAGCAGGACGGCGTTGGAGCCGGACAGGCCGCTGAGCCAGTCCGTCATGGCCTTCTGCGCCCGCGCGATGGGCTTTCCGATGACGACGAGCATCAGGAAGCCGACGACCATGGAGGACAGCAGCGGAATCACGACGACGGGCATGATGCCGCGCAGCACCGGGGGGATGCCGACGCGCTGGATGGCGAGGACGACACCGCCGGCGAGGAGACCGGCGACGAGGCCGCCGAGGAATCCGGCGTTGATGGTGAAGGCGATCATGCCGCCGACGAAGCCGGGGACGAGTCCCGGCCGGTCGGCCATGCCGTAGGCGATGTACCCGGCGAGGACGGGGATGAGGAAGCCGAAGGCGACGCCGCCGATCTGGAAGAGCAGGGCGCCCCAGCTGTCGGCCTGCCCCCAGGCGAAGTGCTCGGTGACGGGCGCGGCCTCGTTGATGCGGTAGCCGCCGATGGCGAACCCGAGGGCGATCAGCAGGCCGCCGGCGGCGACGAACGGCACCATGTAACTGACCCCCGACATCAGCCACTTGCGCAGCCGGGTGCCGTAGCCGTCGCCGGGTTCGCCGGCCCGGTCGACGGGGGCGCCGGGCCGGGCCGCCCGGGTGGTCTCCCCGCGGACGGCCTTCTCGCGCACCTCGGCGATGAGTTCGGCGGGCCGGTTGATGCCGGCCTTGACGCCGACGTCGACCGTGGGCTTCCCGGCGAACCGGTCCTTCTCGCGTACGGCGACGTCGTGGGCGAGGATCACGCCGTCCGCGGCGTCGATGACGGCGGGGTCGAGCCGGGTGAAGCCGGCCGAGCCCTGGGTCTCGACGACGAGTTCGACGCCCGCGTCCCGGCCGGCGTTCTCCAGGGCCTCGGCGGCCATGTAGGTGTGGGCGATGCCGGTGGGGCAGGAGGTGACGGCGACGATCCGGAAGGGACGCTCCGCAGTGGTGGCGTCCTCGCGGGACGGGGTGCCGGGGGCGGGGGCCTCCTCGCGGGACGGGGTGTCGGAGGCGGGAAGCTCTTCCCCGCGGATCAGCGCGGCGGCCGACTCGGCGTCCCGGGCGGCGCGCAGGGCGTCCGTGAAGGCGCTGTCCATGAGCTGCCGGGCGAGCGACGACAGGATCGTGAGGTGGGCGTCGTCCGCTCCGGCCGGGGCGGCGATGAGGAAGATCAGGTCGGCGGGTCCGTCGGCGGCGCCGAAGTCGACACCGGCGGCGCTGCGTCCGAAGGCGAGCGTCGGCTCGGTGACATGGGTGCTGCGGCAGTGCGGGATGCCGATGCCGCCGTCGAGCCCGGTGGGCATCTGCGCCTCGCGGGCGGCGACGTCGGCGAGGAAACCGTCCAGGTCGGTCACCCGGCCCAGGGCGGCCATGCGCTCGGCGAGGGCGCGTGCCGCGGCCTCCTTGGTGTCGGCGGTCAGGTCGAGGTCGACCAGGTCCGCCGTGATCATGTCGCTCATCGCGGGCTCCTTCGCACGCGTATCGCCCGTGTCGCCGTGGGAGTCGGGTGGGCGGGGGTGGGGACGGGGACGGGGAGGTAGAGAAGTGCGGCCGTGCCGTTCATGACGCGGGCTCGGTGAGGGCGCGGTCCGCGGGGATGTCGGCCGTGACGGTGACGGCCGAAGGATCGAGGTCGGCGGGGGTGGGCATGACGCTGCCGGGCAGCCGTACGGCGGCGGCGCCGTGGGCGACGGCGGAGGCGAGGGCGTCGGGGCCCTGGCCGCCCGCGATGAGGAACCCGGCGAGGGAGGCGTCCCCGGCGCCGACGTTGCTGCGTACGGCGTCGACGGGCGCGGTGCCGAACCAGGCGCCGGCGTCGTCGACCAGCAGCTGCCCGTCGGCGCCCAGGCTGGCGAGGACGGCGCGGGCGCCCAGTTCACGCAGTTGCCCGGCGGCCTTCAGCGCGTCACCGAGGGTGGCGAGGGGACGGCCGACGGCCCCGGCGAGTTCCTCGGCGTTGGGTTTGACGACGTCGGGCCGGGCCCGTACGGCTTCGAGGAGGGCCGGTCCCGAGGTGTCCAGGGCGATCCGGGTGCCGTCGGCGTGGGCCCGGGTGACGACGTCGGCGTACCAGGTGGCGGCGAGTCCGCGGGGGAGGCTGCCGCAGCAGGCGATCCAGTCGGCGGTGCGGGCCTGGGTGCGGACGGCGTCGAGGAGAGCCTGGCGTTCGGCGGGGGTCAGTTCGGGGCCGGGGGCGTTGATCTTCGTGAGGACCCCGTCCGTCTCGGCGAGGGCGATGTTGGAGCGGGTGGCGCCGGCGACGGGGACGGGGGCCACGTCGATGCCCTGCGCCTGGAGGAGGTCGGCGACAAGGGCGCCGGGCGCGCCGCCGAGGGGCAGGACGGCGACCGTGCGCCGGCCGGCGGCGGCGACGGCCCGGGACACGTTGACCCCCTTGCCGCCGGGGTCGACGCGTTCGCCGGTGGCGCGGATGACCTCGCCGCGGTCGAGGGCGGGGACCTCGTAGGTGCGGTCGAGGGACGGGTTGGGGGTGACGGTGAGGATCATGCGCTTGTTTCCAGGCCCGGGTGGGGGGACGTTCTCAGACACGCTGCACTTCCGTGCCGCCGCTCTCGATGCCCGTGGCGGCCTCGGGTGCGAGGCCGGTGTCGGTGATCAGCAGGTCCACGTCGCCGAGGCCGCCGAAGCGGGCGAAGTGCTCCTGGCCGTGCTTGCCGGAGTCGGCGAGCAGGACCACACGGCGGGCGGCGGCGACGGCGGCCCGTTTCACGGCGGCTTCGGCGAGGTCGGGGGTGGTCAGCCCGTGCTCGGCGGAGAAGCCGTTGGCGGCGACGAACAGCACGTCGGCGCGGATCTCGGCGTACGCGCGCAGGGCCCAGGCGTCGACGGCGGCGCGGGTGCGGTGCCGTACGCGGCCGCCGACGAGATGGAGCTGGATGCCGGGGTGGTCGGCGAGGCGGGCGGCGATGGGCAAGCTGTGGGTGACGACGGTGAGGGACGACTCCAGCGGCAGGGCGGCGGCGAGGCGGGCCACGGTGGTGCCGGCGTCGAGGATGACGGTGCCGTCGGCGGGGAGTTCGGCGAGGGCTGCCTTCGCGATCCTGTCCTTCTCGTCGGCCGCCGTGGACTCGCGTTCGGTCAGGTCCGGTTCGAAGTCGAGGCGCCCGGCGGGGATGGCGCCACCGTGCACCCGCCGGACCAGCCCGGCCCGGTCGAGCGCCTTCAGGTCCCGCCGGATGGTCTCGGCGGTGACCTGGAACTCCTCCGCGAGCGACAGCACGTCCACCCGCCCACCGTCCCGGGCCAGCCGGAGGATCGCCTGCTGCCGCTCCGGTGCGTACATGCCCGTTCTCCTTCGTTGCGTGCCCGAGCTTGTGGTTTTGGCACGACCTTAGGCCCGGACGGTCGAGAAGTAAACACATTCAGGCTTCATGTGGGCACGAATGGACCTCGACGTGAGGCAGGCGTCTCACGCGGCAAGAACGTGACGAAGCGCTGACCCGGCGTCAGTGCGTCCGTATCCTGGACGTGGGACACAGCTTTCGGGGGGTGTTGTGGACACGAACGACTCGCGCCACCGCACGGGGCGGGACCACGACTGGCAGCGGGAACTCGTGGAAGCCCTGCTCGACTCGCTCACCCTGCGGGACCGTTCGGGCCGTGCGCTGCTGGAAGAGCTGATCGGCGAGGAGCTGGGCCGTCGGCTTCACCTGCGCGAACACCCAACCCGTCATCTGCAGTTCCTGGAACTGGTCCGCGCGTGCGAGGCCGTGGAGGGCGGGTTGCCCGCGCTCGCGCGCGTCGTGTCCCTGCTGGAAGGACACAGCCGTACCTCCGACACGGTCAGCGCACTGGTCCGCGAGCGGGTCACCGCGGACTCCGGTCCGCCCCCGGCCCCCCGTCCCGCGGCGCACGGTCCGGCACCGGTCACACGGCCTCGCGCGGCCACGAAGGCTGCCTCACCGGACCCCGCGGCCGGGGACGGCGCCCTGGACTTCTTCGTCTCCTACACCGCCGTGGACCGGGACTGGGCCGCTTGGATCGCCTGGGAGCTGGAGGACACGGGGCACACCGTCCTCGTGCAGGAGTGGGACTTCGTACCGGGCACACAGTGGCCGGTCGGCATGGAGAGGGGAGTGACGCAGTGCGCGCGCACGATCGCGGTGCTGTCCCCCGATTACCTGCGTTCGGTCTACGGCCGCCAGGAGTGGCAGGCGGTCCAGGCGGCGGATCCCACCGGTCTGGCCCGCAGACTCGTTCCGGTGATGGTGGCTCGGTGCAGACCCGAGGGCCTGCTGGCCTCGGTCGTGCACATCGACCTGGTGGATCTGCCGGTGGAACAGGCACGGGAACGCCTGCTCACCGGAGTCGGTGCCGCCGCCTCGGGACGCGCCAAGCCCGCTCTGCCACCCCGGTTCCCCGGCTGAGCGGGGCGGCGTTGACATGGGAGGGCGGCGAGGGCCGCGGCCGTTCCGCGTTGCGTATATGGGAACGGATCAACGAGGAGGGGCACGACGCGCTGCTGGCAGTCGGCGCCCTGCAGGACCGGTCTGCGCGCGCCCTGCTGACCGAGATGGTCGGGGAGGCCCTCGGCTGCCGGATCGATCTCCGCGAACAGGCCACGGCGGCCATGCAGTTGCTGGAGCTGTTCCGCTTCTGCACCCGGTGCCCGGGCGGTCTGTCGGCCCTCGCCCGCAAGCTGCCCATGCTGGAGCCCGGCTGCCCGCAGGCCGCTTCGGTGCAACGGCTCGCCGACGAGTGGACGGCCGTCGACTCGCTCGTCGGTCTGCCCGAGATCACCGACTCGTGGGACTTCCTCACCGGCACGCTCGGGGCACTGCGGATGTCGTACGAGATGCGGACCGCTCTCATCCGTGCGGCCACCGACAACCGGGTGGCCCGGCCACCGGCCCACGCCGAGAACCCGTGGCACGACTTCCTGCACATGGCCGGACAGGGCGCGCCGCGCGACGGGCTGCCGCCATGGATGCTGTACCTCGACCGCAGCACCGACTCGATGAACACCTCGCTCGCGGGCGAGGTCCTCGCCCGCAACCGGCAGTGGGCCCTGCGGTACGGCCTGGCGCAGCTGCTCGATCTGGAGCGCGCCCACCGGTTCCGGTCGCCCACCGCGCCCGTGCGACCGCACCAGGAGTTCCTGGCCATCCACATCACCCCGGACCCACTGGACAGCGCGTTCTACGCGGTGTCCCACTCCTTCATGTCCCTGGCGCGTGGCCCGCACTGGGAGCAGGGCGACGCGTTGCCGCAGGTGCCCAGGGAGGGGCTGGAGGACGCCGTGAGCGGGATCGTCCGCTCGGTCGAGAGTGCGGCCGGTGACCGGCCCGCCGATCTGTGGCTGGAGTTCGTCCTCCCCTTCGAGCTGCTCAACCTGCCGGTCGACTGGTGGCCGCGGGACACCACCGAGACCCCACATGTGCCGCTGGCCGTGGACTATCCCGTGGTGATCCGCAGCCTGGACCGCCTGCAGAACAGCGCCTGGCACAGGTTCTGGCGTCACCGCTGGCTACAGCTCTCGCTGGGCGAGCCTCCCGCGCAGTCGCTCTACGTCCACGCCGTGGGTGGCGACGGCGAGCACCTGCGCGGACTGGAGGCCCGCCTCGGCGACAACCAGCAGGTCGTGGCCACGGTCCTGAGCGAGCCGCCGCTGCCCGGTCCCGGCCATGGCCGACGCGAGCTGGAAGCGGCCCTGCGCAGCGGGCTGCCCGTGGTGATCTGGCACCGCACGGACCGCTCGACGCAGGAGTTCCTGGACACCGTACGGAGTCTCCTCGCCGACGGCTGGCAGCGTTTCCCGGCGAAGGTCGCCGCCTACCGGCGTCAGGCCGCCATCCACGACGGCGACGGCCGGGAGGGGCACCACCCGGGCCGTCATCTGACCGTCCTGTGGGACGACCCGGACCGCAAACCCGTCGTGCCGGACGGACGGTGGCCATGAGACGGGGACCATGACCGGTCCGGCCCGGTCCGTGAGCGCAGCGCCGCCGTCCTCCCGTACCTCTCGCGTCCGCCCGTATCCGTTGCCGATCAGCGTCAGCCGGAGGAACACCTCTCATGCCGCCGACCAGAAAGCCCCCGCACGAGCCGGTCACCTGGGGTGTCTACCGTGGCACCGGCCGGCCCGGCCCCGTGAGCGCGTCCTGGCCCGATCCGCCCGGACGACGCAGCTTCGGCGGTGGCCCGTTGCTGCCGCCGCCTCCCGACGATCCGCACGCCGACCTGCTGCTCGGCGAGGGCGACGCCCCGATGCCGTTCGCACCGGACGAGGCGGACCGCGTCAACGCGGCGCTGTCGCTGAGCCGCCCCCTGCTGGTCACCGGTGAACCCGGCAGCGGCAAGGCGTCGTTGGCCCACCGCATCAGCCGGGAGCTGGCGCTGGGCCGCGTCCTGCACTGGCGGATCACCAGCCTCAGCACGCTGCGGGAGGGGCTGTACGCCCACGAAGGGCGGCTCGGTCCGCTGGGCACCGCGCTCCTGCCGTACCGCAGGCCCCGGGTCCTGCTGATCGACCGGGTGGACCGTGCGGAGATCTCCCTGCCGGAGGACCTGTGCACGGTGCTGGCCGCCGGAGGGTTCAGCCTGCCCGGCGGCAGCGGCCGGATGGCCACGGACGACGACCCGGACACCGTGGTGACGCTGCCCGGCGGCGTGGTGCGCTGCCATGCCTTCCCCGTCGTGGTGATCACCAGCACCGGTGAGCGCGACATGCCCTTCGATCTCCTCCGGCGCTGCGTCCCGCTGCGGACGCGCCGGCCGGACGGACAGACCTTGCGGGCCATCGCCGCGCGCCACTATCCGCCGGGCCACCCCGGAAGTCCGGCACCGGACGTCGTGGACGCCTTCCTGGAACGGGCCGCCCGAACCGAGGGCCCCGTCGTGGAGCGGCTGCTGGACGCCCTGCACCTGGCGGTGAACGGTGTCCTGAGCAGCGTCGCCGACGAACGGGGATGGCAGCCGGCGGTCGACGCCCTGTGGTCGTGGACCGCGCCGGAGGAGCCGTGACCACCGGCTTCTGGGCCGAGCTGCCGCCGGGGCTGCCAGGTGCCCTGCGGCGTGCCGGACGGGCGCTCGGCCGGGCCGGCGCGGCGGACGGCCGCGGCCGGGGGCGGCCTTGGGACGTGGCCGTGGTCGTCGACCGCGGCCCCACCATGGATGTCTGGGAGGAGACGGCGCGCGCGTTCATCCGCACGCTGCGAAACACCGGTGCCCACGGCCGCATCACGACGCACCGGCTGCCCCACCACCGCAGCACCGACCCGGCCGGACTGCCCCGGCAGGGCGCCGGCGGCCGGTTGACCCTGCTGCTCACCGACGGCGCCGGACCGCGCTGGCGCAGCCACGCCGTGGAGCCGTTGCTGCGCCGCTGGGGACAGGCCGGACCGGTCGCCCTGATCCATCTCCTGCCGCACGCGGTGTGGCCGGCGACGGCGCTGCGCGGCTGGCAGGTGCTGCTGCGTTCCCCGTGTCCCGGCGCACCCAACCACCGGCTGCGCTGGCGGGCACGTGGACTCGGCCCCGACGTGGACGGCCGGCCCCCCGGCCACGGCCCGGACGTCCCCGTCCCGGTACTGGAACTGTCGCCCCGCTGGCTGGACGCGTGGTCGGCGCTGCTGCGTGCCGGCCCCCCGGACTGGGTGCCGCTGACGGTGATGTTCCCGCGCGGCGGCCTGCCGGAGCGCCGCGGCGACGTAGGGCCGCCGCTCGAACCGGGCGGCCGGGTGGCCCACTTCCGCTCCGCCGTCACGCGGGACGTCTTCACCCTGGCCACGCTGCTGGCCGCCGTCCCGCTCGAGCCGCCGGTGATCCGGCAGGTGCTCGGCCGGTTGCCGCCCGGCGGTTCACTGGCCGACTTCGCCCAGCTCCTCACCCACGGCCTGGTCCGGCCCACGCCCGGCGGCCGCTGCCACGAGTTCGAGCCCGGGGTGCGCGAGGAGCTGCTCGCCGCCGGACGCCGCACCGATCTCGTACGAGTGGTCGAGCTGGTGGGGGATCGGCGGGGTGACGACGGGGAACACTTGTGGCGACTGCCCCGGCTGCTGAGTGGGGCCGTCGTGTCCCGACTTCCCGAGGTGAACGAGGAGTCCGGGCCGTGGCTGAGGGCGGAGAGCGCTGTGCTCCACGCCCTGTCCGGCCCTTTCCTGGAACCGGCACGACAGGTGGACGCCGTTCTCGCCGCCCACCTCGAGCAGCACGGCGCACCATCCGAGGGCACCACCGCACCCCGCACACCCAGCCAAGCCGTCGCCCGCCCCCCGGGCGACGCCGACCGTCCGACGCATCAGGGGAACAGGAGGCCGGCGATGCCGCAGCAGGCCCCGGCAGGCACCGTGGGAACCGAGCGCACCAGGAACACGCCCACGGTCTGGGGAAACATCCCGCCGAGGAACCCGAACTTCACCGGCCGCGAGGATCTCCTCGACCAGTTGCACCGCCGGCTGCTGGTCGAGAAGGCCACCGCGGTCCTGCCGCACGCCCTGCACGGCATGGGCGGGGTCGGCAAGAGTCTGCTGGCCGTGGAATACCTGTACCGCAAGATGAGCGAGTACGACGTCGTGTGGTGGATCTCGGCCGAGCGCAGCGCGCAGATCTCCCTCTCCCTCGTCGAGCTGGCCCCGCGTCTCGGGCTCACCCCGGGCAGCGACGCGTCCTCCACGGTCGCCGCCGTCCTGGAGGCGCTGCGTATCGGCAAGCCCTACTCGAACTGGCTCCTCGTCTTCGACAACGCCGAGAGCCCGGAGGCGGTCCAGCAGTTCTTCCCGGCCGGCGGGCCGGGCAACATCCTCATCACCTCGCGCAACCCCCAGTGGGCCTCCATAGCGCGCCCGTTGGAGGTCGACGTCTTCCTGCGCGAGGAGAGCAAGCAGCTGCTGCGGCTGCGCGGACCGGAGATCAGCGACGAGGACGCCGACCGGCTCGCCGAGGCGCTCGGCGACCTGCCCCTGGCCATCGAACAGGCGGCGGCCTGGCACGCCGAGACCGGCATGCTCGTCGACGAGTACCTGCGTCTGCTCGACGAGAAGCGCGTCGATCTGCTGCGCGGGACAGCGCCCCTGGACAACCAGCACCCGGTGATCGCCGCCTGGAACATCTCGCTGGACCAGCTGGAGACCAAGAACCCGGCCGCCTACCAACTGCTCCAGGTCTGCTCGTTCTACGCGCCGGAACCGATCGCGCGGGCCCTGTTCGCCCGTATGCCCCGCGGTTCCATAGCCCCCGAACTGGACGCGGCGCTGGAGGACCCCATCCGGCTCGGCCAGGTCATCCGTGAGATCGGCCGCTACTCTCTGGCCCGCTTCAACCACCGCAACAACAGCCTCCAGATGCACCGGCTGGTGCAGGCCGCGCTGCTGTACCGGATGACCGAGGAGGACCGCACCACGATGCGCCGCGGCGCCCATCTGCTGCTCGCGGCGAACGACCCCAACGACCCCAACGACATCAACCGCTGGGACCGGTACGGGTCGCTGTATCCGCACGTGGTGGTGTCGGAGGCGGTGCGGTCGCAGGAGAACTGGGTGCGCAACCTCGTCGTGAACGAGGTGATCTACCTGCTGCGCTGGGGCGACTACACGTCGGGCCGTGACCTCGCCCGCACCGCCTACGAGATGTGGTCCGAGACCCTGGGACGCGACCATCCGCAGACCCTGCTCGTCGCACGCTGGCTGGGCTTCCTGCTCTTCACGATGGGGGCCTACCAGGAGGCCGCCGATCTCAACTCCTCCGTCCTGGACGCCTACCGGCGCACCATGGGCCCCGACGCCCAGGACACCATCGACGCGCTCGGCAACGTCGCCATCGACCACCGCGTGCGCGGTGACTTCACCGAGTCCCTGACGCTGACGGAGTCCGTGCACCGGCAGTATCTGCGCATGCTCGGACCGGACGACCCGGAGACGCTGCGCGCGGCACACAACCTGGGCGTCAGCCTCCGCCTCGCCGGCGACTTCGCCCGGGCCCGGGACATCGACGAGATGACCTGGAACAGCTACATCAACATGTACGGCCAGGACCACGTGGACACACTGCGCACGTGGCTCGGGTTCATCCTCGACACCCGCGAACTCGGCGAGTACGCGATCGCGTTGACGTACCACCGGGAGATCGTGGAGCGGTCGGCGGCCCTGCTGGGCCCGGACAACCCGCTGAGCCTGTCGTGCTTCCGCCACCTGGCCGTGGCCCTGCGCAAGGCCGGTGAGCACGAGGAGGCGCTGACGACCGCCGAACGGGTACGCACGGCACTGCGGGAGAAGTACGGCGACCAGAACCCCGAGACGATGGCGGCCACCCTCGAGCTGACGGTGCACCTGCGGCACAGCGGGGACCTCGCACAGTCGCTGCGGATCGGGACACAGATCTGCGAGCAGTATGAGAAGACCTACGGGCGGCACCACCCGCACGCCCTGTCGGCCGCCCTGAACCTGGCCATCACCTACCGGCTCCTGGGGAACCCGGCCGCCTCGCAGTACATCAACGGCGTCGTCCTGGAGGAGTTCACGGCCTCTCTCGGCGAGAACCACCCTTCGACCCTGGTGTGCCGTACGAACCTGGCCAGCGACCATTACGCCCTGGGGGACGCCCCCGCCGCGCTCGCGTTGGACGAGGAGACGCTGCGCCGCTCACGGGACACCTTCGACGAGGACCATCCGTCCACCCTCGCCTGCGCCGCCAACCTCGCCATGGACCTGCGCGCGGTGGGGCGCACCGACGAGGCGGACGTCCTGCACGCGGACACCCGTGAACGTCTCGCCCGCAAGCTCGGCACCGCGCATCCGGCGGTGGAGCGCGCGGCGGACTGGGAGCACCGGGCGGACTGCGACATAGACCCCATGCCGCTGTAGGAGGGGCGGGCGGCGCCGGGCCTCAGGCGCCGCCCAGCCACTGGGCCAGGGCCACCGGGTCCGGGGGCACGCTCAGGGCGCCGCTGAGGGCGCGGGCGAGTTCGGGCTGTTCGAGGAGCACCGAGCCCGCGGCTTTCTGTCCGCTGTCGACGAGAGCCAGTCCGAGTCCGGCCCAGGCCGCCGGACGGGCGCCGGGCCGGGCGAGTTCGTCGGCGTACAGCTTCACCGCGTGCTGTGTGTCACCGGCCACCAGCGCCAGGTCGCCCGGGCCGGCTCCCGCCACCTCGGTTCCCGGGTCGTCGTGGGCACGCAGCCGTGCGAAGCCGTCCGGATCGATGAGGCTCAGCCGCGCCAGCAGGGCCAGCACGTCCAGCCGGCAGGCGTCGGCGTCCGTGTGCACCGTGTCGTCCGGCCGTTCGGCTCGGATCTGCTCGTCCCTGGGGCGCCGGGCCTCCCACAGGCGCATGAGGTCGTCGACGTCCGCGGCCGGCGGACGCACATGGTGGGCCCGCCACGCGGCGTGGTGGTGGGCCGCCGCCAGGTCGGCGAGCCGGGACTCCGTCTCCCCCGCCCTGTCCGTGTCCCAGGGGGCGGTCTGCTCCGTGAGGGCCGCCACGAGATCCCCGCCCAGCCGGGTGAGCGCGGGCTGGCGCCGCAAGGTCGCGAGGACGTCCCGTACGGCGTGGCGCCAGAGCGCGAACTCGAATCCGGCGAGGCCGTCCGTGCCGCGCGTGCGCCAGAAGCGGGTGACTCCCGAGAAGGCGAACGCGCCATGGACGAGCCCACCGATGGGCCTTGGATCGTCGCGCCAGGGTGCGTGGAAGAGCTCGCCGGAGTCCTCGAAGAGCGGTGTCAGGAAGATGAGCCCGTTCAGCAGACTGTGCCGGAACTCGTGGATGAGCGCGACGCTCAGCTGGGCGGGCAGCGCCTCGGCGTCCTCGTCCGGCGCGGACAGCAGCACGCAGCCGAACGCGTCGTTGGAGGACGCGGCACGCGCCCGCAGGCGTTCCCCCCGGGGCAGGGGGACGACGGACCGCATCCCCGTGGCAAGCGCCTGTGCGCTGGCCGGGTGGTCGTCCACGAGCAGTGGCCACATCGCGGCGAACCACTGTCGCCAGGCCTCGAACTGCCGGCCCGTCAGGCGCCCCGCGGTGGGCAGGCCCGGCACGGCCTGGTGGTCGCCCAGGTCGTCCACGACGAGGGTGAGCGCGCGACCGTCGTGCTCTGCCCGGATCCGGCGCAGCCCTTCCCAGCCGGGGCCGTCGGTCTCCGGATCCGCCGGGACCGTCACGGTCACGCCGTGAGCGGCGACCCGCAGGACTCCGCCCCGCGCGGACACCTCGGCGGTGCCCCATCCCGCGTCGGAACCGAGGCGGGCACGCCCGAGCCGGGGAAGGAACACCCGGCCCTGCCGCACCGGCACCCGGACGTCGAAGTCCACCCCGGCCTCGAAGGCCACGACGGCGGCGAACTGCCCGAGGTAACCGGCCTCCACCCACAGGGGCGGCTCGCCCTCGGCCATCTCCTGCCCGTCGGTGTCCTTCGCAGGCAGGCGGCGCATCAACCCCGCCGCCCACACTCCGACTTGGGGGTCAAGCAGAGCCGTCCGGAACGCCTGCGGGTCCAGTTCCTCGGCACGCACCAGCAGCTTCCACGCCTCGCCCACCATCGGCGTCGACGCACAGGCGTCCAGGATGGGGCGCAGCATGAGGAGGCGGCGGCTGCACTCGACGTCGAGCAGCCACTCGACGGCCGACACGTCCTCGCCTGTCGAGGCGAGGGCCTCGAAGACAGGCGGGGAGAGCTGGTGATGACGCATCAGGTCATGCTAGGCGCGCCCCGGCGTTCCGGGGGCCATTCGCCGGGACTAGCTGCCCGAACTTCCGGCGATGGTGGAGAGCGGCTTGTTGACGCGGCGCTTGAGCTGCTCGATGGGCGCGTCCAGCACCGCGGGGTCGAGCGCGGCGAGCTCACCCAGGGAGAGTGCCGAGAGGGTGGGGAGCCACGGCGCGGTCTCCGACGCCGCCGACTCCGTCGGAGCAGCCTGTTCTCTCGATGCCATGACGCCTGCCGCTTCTCGTTCGTCCGTCCTCTGCGGGCCCGCACAGGACGCTGGCGTGTCCTGCGCGGGCCCGCACAGAACGTTTGTGTGTCGCAGATTACATTCCGTCTCTGCGCGGGCCCACCAGGGGGGAGCTATCCGGGGAGTCAGACCGCGTGCACGAGCCGTTCCTCCTGCTCGGAGGGCCCTTCCTGAGCCGCCGTGGAGCGCGCGCGCCCAGCGTGCGCGCCCGGGTCGCGCTCCCCGGAGTCCCCCGTCTCGTCGTCCGCCCCCGGTCCGGCGGGCCGCGCCGGCAGGGCCCACATCAGGAGGAAGATGACCGCCATGACCGCCGCCACCCAGCCCAGCGCGTGCTGGAAGCCGTCCGCGAAGGCGGCGCCCGCCGCGGTGGGGGTCGTGGCCTCGGTCAGGCGGTCGTCGACGATGCCGTAGAAGACGACGGAGACCAGGCCGAGGCCGAGGGCGTTGCCCATCTGCTGGACGGTGTTGATCAGGCCGGACGCCGAACCGGCGTGCTCGCGCGGCACCTCGGAGAGGACCGCGTCCGTCAGCGGGGCCACGATCAGACCCATGCCGGCGCCCATCACGATCAGCGGCAGCGCCATCTGCCACGGGGCGATGGCGAGGCCGTAGCGGCCGGCCTCCCAGATGTAGAGCAGGATGCCCGTGCCCATGAGCAGCGCGCCCGCCTGGAGCACCGTGCGCCCGAAACGCGGGACGAGCTGCTGGACGGACAGGCCGGCCGCCGTGGAGACGGCGATGGAGAACGGGATGCCGGTGAGGCCGGCCTTCAGCGGGCTCCAGCCCAGCCCGAACTGCATGTACAGCGTCCAGACCAGGAAGAAGATGCCGAGCGCGACACCGAACACCGTCTGGACGGCGATACCGGCCGCGAAGCTCTTCACCTTGAACAGGGACAGCTCGACCAGCGGGGAGCCGTCACGGGCGCCCTTGCGCCGCTCGTACGCCACCAGCGCCCCCAGCACGACGAGCGAGCCGCCCATCGACAGGTACCCCCACAGCGGCCAGCCCAGCTCGCGGCCCCGGGTCAGCGGGTAGAGCAGCATCAGCAGGCCCAGGGTGACCAGGGCGACGCCCACCAGGTCCAGTTTCAGGGCCTTCGGGGCCTTGGACTCGGTGATGAAACGGCTGCCGAGGATGAGGCCGGCGACGCCGACCGGCAGGTTGATCAGGAAGATCGGGCGCCATGCCAGTCCGAAGAGGTCGCCCTCCGTCAGCAGCGCGCCGAGGAGCGG
>Ga0164243_10006254_pt1 | contig 18071 bp, 14 predicted proteins | sample OricompcompostOP_FD_108781 | JGI IMG/M metagenome (GOLD analysis project Ga0164243, IMG submission 108781) | Organic Plus compost microbial communities from Emeryville, California, USA - Original compost - Organic plus compost (OP) | ecosystem: Engineered > Solid waste > Mixed feedstock >... | reverse complement strand
GCTCGTCGGGTTGGGCAACACCACGAGCCGCGGCGTCAAGCACGCGGGCTTCGTCGTGCTGAAATCACCGGACATTCCATCGCTGCTCGTCGAAACGGCCTTCATCTCCAATCCCGGCGAGGAGGCGCGGCTGCTCGATTCGAAGCACCAGCAGCGGCTCGCGCAGGCGATTCACGCCGGCGTGCGCGCGTATTTCTGGCAGAACCCGCCGCCCGGCACGCGCTTCGCGCAGATGCGGTTCAAGCAGGACGGCGGCGCGGTCATCGCGAGCGCGGCCGGCGACGTCGGCACGGCGGCATCGGGAACCTCGCCCTAGACCTTTTGGTATTCTGCGGCCCGCTTTCAGTGCGTGCCGCCCATGCCGATCAAAGTCCTTCCAGAGCAACTCATCCATCAGATCGCCGCGGGCGAAGTCATCGAACGCCCGGCGTCCGTCGTCAAGGAGCTCGTCGAGAACAGCATCGACGCCGGTGCGCGGCGCATCGACATCGATATCGAAGAGGGCGGCGCGCGCCTGTGCCGCGTGCGCGACGACGGGGCCGGCATTCAGAGCGATGAGCTGGCGCTCGCGCTTTCGCGTCACGCGACGAGCAAGATCACGACGATCGACGATCTGGAGCGCGTCGGCACGCTCGGCTTTCGCGGCGAGGCGCTGCCGAGCATTGCCTCGGTTTCGCGCATGCGGCTCGCATCGCGTACCGCAGCGGGAAAGATCGGCTACGCGATCACGTCCGACAACGGCACCTTGAGTGCACTCGAGCCGACGGCGCATCCGGTCGGTACGACGGTCGAAGTCCGCGACTTGTTTTTCAACGTGCCCGCGCGGCGCAAGTTCTTGCGCGCGGAGCGCACGGAGACTCAGCACATTTCCCGCATGATCGAGCGGCTCGCGCTCACCTCGTTCGAGCGCGCGTTCTCGCTGTCCGTCGGGCGCAAGCAGGTGCTCGAGCTTCCCGCGGCCTGCACGCAGCTCGAGCGTGAACGGCGCGTCGCGCAGATCGTCGGCGATGATTTCATGGCGAACGCGATGTACATCGAGCATGAGGCCGCGGGCTGCAAGCTCTCCGGCTGGATCTGTCAGCCCACGTTCGCGCGCGGCCAGCCGGACCTGCAGTACTTCTATTTGAACGGCCGCATGCTGCGCGATCGCCTCGCCTCGAATGCGGTGCGCATGGGCTATCGCGACGTGATCTTCCATGGTCGACATCCCGCGTATGTGTTGTTTCTGACGCTCGATCCCGCGCAGGTCGACGTGAACGCGCATCCAGCGAAGCTGGAAGTGCGTTTTCGTGACGGCCGGCATGTGCACGACTTCCTGTTCCGCACCGTCGAGCGCGCGTTGCGCGCGACGTATGCGGGTGCAAGCAGCGAGCAGGCGGTGCCTGCGCCTGCGCCCGCGAGCACGGCATCGTTGCTCGGGCCTGCGGCTGCTGCGCAGATGTGGCCCGCGCGCGGCCCGAGTCAGTCATCGTTTGGCCTGCGCGTGGCGGAGCCGGCGCCGCGGCCCTATGTCGCAAACGATCCTGTCGCACCGATTCCGCAAGCTCCGCCGCAAACGGACGCTCCGCCGCTCGGCTTTGCGATCGCGCAATTGCACGGCGTGTACATCCTGTCGCAAGCACCCGACGGTCTGATTCTGGTCGACATGCATGCGGCGCACGAACGCACGACCTACGAGCGAATGAAAAGTGCGCTCGAAGGCGGCGCGATCGCCACACAGCCGCTGCTCGTGCCGCTATCGCTGAACGTCGCGGCGTCGGAGGCGGACGCGTTCGAAGAACATGCGCCGACGCTGCGGCGGGCCGGGCTCGATCTCGAGCGCAGTGGACCTGCCGCGATCGCCGTCCGCGCGCTGCCTGCGTTCCTGACGACCGCGGGCGTCGACGAATTGGTGCGTCGCATCGGTGCGGACCTGGTCGAGCACGGGACGACGCGCGGGGTCGAAGAGGCGTTGAACGAGGTTCTGGGTACGATCGCGTGTCACGGCGCGGTGCGCGCGAACCGGCTCTTGAGCATTCCCGAGATGAATGCGTTGCTGCGTGAAATGGAACGTACGGTACGCAGCGATCAATGCAACCACGGGCGCCCGACGTGGACTTACCTGAGCATGGGTGATCTCGATCGATTGTTTCTGCGCGGCCGATGAGCGGCGCGCCTGCACCCACGCCCGTGCTGCTCATCATGGGCCCGACGGGCGCGGGCAAGACGGATCTCGCGATCCGGCTGTCCGAGCGCTTTCCGATCGAGATCGTCAGCGTCGATTCGGCGATGGTGTACCGCGGCATGGACATCGGCACCGGCAAGCCGCCGCCGGATGTGCTGGTGCGTCATCCGCATCACCTGGTCGACATTCTCGATCCCAAGGATGCGTATTCGGCAGGGCAGTTCGTCCGCGATGCGCGTGCTGTCATCGATCAGATCAAGGGGCGTGGGCGATTGCCCGTGCTGGTCGGCGGCACGATGCTCTACTTCCGTGCACTGCGTAAGGGCCTTGCCGAATTGCCGAGCGCGGACGCAGAAGTGCGAGCGCAGATCGATGCGCAGGCGCGCATCGCAGGCTGGCCGGCAATGCACGCGGAACTTGCTTCGATCGACGCGCGTTCCGCAGCCCGTATTCAACCAAACGATGCACAGAGAATTCAGCGGGCGCTCGAGGTCTACCGGATCAGCGGCAAGACGTTAAGCGATCTTCATGGCGCAGCTCACCGACCCGATCCGACACTCGCATTCTCGACCTACGCTTGGGTGCCCGGCGATCGCGAGCGATTGTATGCCGCCATTCAAGCGCGCTTTCACCACATGCTTCGCGCGGGTCTGCTCGACGAGGTACGACGCTTGCACGCACGGGACGATCTCCATGCGGACCTGCCGTCGATCCGCGCCGTCGGTTATCGCCAGCTCTGGGAGCATTTGGATGGACGGGTATCGTTCGCGGCCGCGGTCGACAATGCGATCGTCGCGACGCGGCATCTCGCGCGCCGTCAGCTCATCTGGCTGCGCGCGGATGACGCACTGAATGTCGTCGATGCGCTTGAAGAGAATGCGCCCGCCCATATCGAGCGAGAGGTCGCGCGTCTATGCACGTTGATGCAATGAATTCGGGCTCAGTATTAGACGAAAGGCTCCCATCGAGGTCACGGTCGCTGTGCTAGACTGCGGCGCTGCAACGAGCATGGAAACATGCTTGTCAGCGAGCCTCCGGCTGCATGGAAGCGGCACTGTCGGAAGCATGAAACATTCACAAGAATTCGATTCAATAACAAGGAGATAAATGATGGCCAGAGGGCAATCATTACAGGATCCGTTCCTGAACACACTGCGCAAGGAGCGCGTCCCGGTCTCCATTTACCTGGTGAACGGCATCAAGCTCCAAGGACAGATCGACTCGTTCGATCAGTTCGTTGTGCTGTTGAAGAACAGCGTGAGCCAAATGGTCTACAAGCACGCCATCTCGACCGTCGTTCCAGCACGCGCCATTCGCTTGCCGACGTCCGAGGAAGACGGTGGCGAGCCCACGGGCGCGGCGGAGTGACGCTGCGCCATCCGGAGCTTCGTATTGTTTGAACGTCCCCGCAGCGGTGAACGTGCACTCCTGGTTCGTATCGGACTGGGACATGCACCAGAACAGGATGAGCTGAACGAGTTCGATGCCCTTGCTCGGTCCGCAGGCGCGGAGGTTCTGGGCATCGTCACGGGAACACGCAAGGCGCCCGATCCGAGGCTGTACGTCGGATCGGGTAAAGCAGAAGAAATCCGCACACTCGTCGCCGAGAAGCGCGCCGACCTCGTCGTTTTCGATCACCCGTTATCGCCCAGCCAGGAGCGCAATCTGGAAGCGTTCCTGCAATGTCGCGTTCTCGATCGCACCGGCTTGATTCTCGACATCTTCGCGCAGCGCGCGCGCAGCTTCGAAGGCCAGCTGCAGGTCGAGCTCGCGCAGCTCAAGCATCTCGCGACCCGGCTCGTGCGCGGATGGAGCCACCTCGAGCGTCAGAAGGGCGGCATCGGGTTGCGCGGTCCCGGCGAAACACAGCTCGAAACCGACCGCCGCCTGCTCGCGAATCGCATCAAGACGCTCAACGCGCGTCTCGACAAAGTGCTCACGCAGCGTGAAACGACGCGCCGCGAGCGCAAGCGCGCGGCCGTGCCGACGATTGCGCTCGTCGGCTACACGAACGCCGGCAAATCGACGCTGTTCAATCGTCTGACAGGCGCCGAGGCGTACGCCGCGGATCAGCTGTTCGCGACGCTCGATCCGACCGTTCGGCGCATCGATCTGGCGGATGCACGCTACGCCTTGCTCGCGGACACCGTGGGGTTCGTGCGCGATTTGCCGCACGAGCTCGTCGCTGCGTTCCGCTCGACGTTGCAGGAAGCTCGCGAAGCCACCGTGCTGCTGCATGTGATCGATGCGGCCGACCCGCATCGCGCCGAGCGAATCGCGCAGGTGAACGCCGTGCTGACGGAAGTCGGTGCGGGCGAATTGCCGCAGATCGAGGTCTTCAACAAGGTCGATCTTCTGAGCGAGTCCCCGCACGTCGATACGGACGAGCATGGCCGCGTGCGTCGCGTCTGGCTTTCGGCGCATTCCGGCGCGGGCATCGATCTGCTGCTCGATGCGCTCGCGCAATTCCTCGGGCCGGCGCTCGTGCACCGGCACATCGTGTTGAAGCCGCAAAAGGGCCGGGCTCGGGCGAGGTTCTTCGACGCGGGCGCCGTGCTCGCCGAAAAGACGCTCCCCACGGGCGAGGTGGAGCTGGAAGTCTCCATGCCGCGCCTGGCTTTTGAACGCTTGTGCCGCAGCGAGGGTCTAGAGGAATTGATGATCGAAGACCCGGAAGCTTGTGCGGTTCAGGAGCCATTCCTAAAATCGCGCGTTCCGGCCCGCTGGGCCGGCTGACTCGGGTTCGATCCTGCAAACTGCTGTTACGGCCGTTGGGAAGGTAGGCGGCCGAAACTGAACAGCTAACCCCGCAAAGCATCGACTGAAGGCCGCTTCGAGCGGATCGGTCTGCGCTGCCCGGGCGACGACGAGGTTGGTAAAAGAGGCAACTATGGCGTGGAACGAGCCCGGCGGAAATTCCGGCGGCAAGCGCAATCCTTGGGGGGGCGGGAACAAGCCCGAGCAGGGACCTCCTGATCTGGATGAGGTGCTGCGTAATCTGCAGCGTCGTCTGTCGGCGCTGTTCGGCGGCTCGTCCGGCGGCCGCGGCACGATCAGCGGCGGCGGCTCGGGCCGCGGTTTCAGCCTGGGCACGATCATCATCATTCTCGCGGTCGTCTGGGCCCTGACCGGGTTCTACCAGGTCGATGCCGCGGAACGCGGGCTCGTGTTCCGGTTCGGCAAGCACGTCGAAACCACGATGCCGGGGCCGCGCTGGCATCTGCCGTGGCCGATCGAGACGAAACAGGTCGTCAACATTCAGACGATCTCGAGCTTCAGCGACAAGACGCGCATGCTCACCGCCGATGAGAACCTCGTCGAGATCGACCTCGAAGTTCAATACCGCCGCGCGAATCCGCTCGACTACGCCTTCAACGTCCTCAAGCCCGACGACACGCTCGAAGAAGTCAGCGAAAGCGCGATTCGCGAGATCGTCGGCCGCAGCACGCTCGACAACGTGCTCGAGTCCGGCCGTCAGGAAATCGTCGAGCGCACGAAAGAGCTGATCCAGCGCACGCTGGATGCCTACAAGACCGGCATCGAGGTGACGACGGTCAATCTGCAGGACGTCAAAGTCCCGACCGAAGTGAAGCCCGCCCAGGAAGATGCGATTCGCGCCCGCGAAGACCGCAACCGCTCCTCGAGCGAAGCGCAGGCCTATGCGAACGATCGAATTCCGCGCGCCCGCGGCGAAGCGGTGCGCCGCGTGCAGGACGCGCAGGCCTACCGCGCGGCGAAGGTCGCCGAGGCGGAGGGCGAGACGCAGCGCTTCCTCAAGCTGTTGGCGGAATACGAGCGCTCGCCGGGTGTCACCCGGCAGCGTCTGTACATCGAAACCGTCGAGCAGGTGCTCGCGGCGAGCAAGAAGATCGTCGTGGACACCGATGGCACGGGCAACATGATCTATCTGCCCATCGACAAGCTGCTCGAACAAACGCGCCGCAGTTCCGCGGCGGATGAGGTCGAATCGACGATGACCGTGGAGCGTCCCGCAGTGACGAGCACGCCGAGCTCAGAAAATCGCACGCGAGGGTCACGCTGATGGCCGGGCGCGGAGTAGTGGTGTTGATTGCCGCGGCGGCGATCGCGATTCTGATCGCGATGGCGGCCTTCACGGTGCGTGAAACCGAGCTCGCGATCAAATTCAGCTTCGGCAAGATCGTGAACGCGGATTACTCGCCGGGCCTGCATTTCATGATCCCGGTCGTGAACAACGTGCGCAAATTCGACAAGCGCATTCAGTCCCGCACGTATCCGTCCGAGCAGTTCCTGACCAGCGAAGGCAAGATTCTGCGCATCGACTTCTATGCGAAGTATCGAATCGCCGACGTCGGCCGCTATTACCAGGCGACGCAAGGCGGCGATGAAGAGATCGCGGCGGGGCGTCTGGGCAGCATCGTGAAGGACGGCATCAAGGGCGTGATCGCGCGCCGCACGATCCAGCAGGTCGTCGCGGCGGAGCGCAATGAATTCACCGGCGAGATCCTCAAGGTCGCCGAGGGCGGCACGAACGGCCTCGGCCTGCAGTTGATCGACGTGCGCGTGAAGAAGATCGATCTGCCGGAAGAGGTGAGTGATTCCGTGTACAGCCGCATGCGGCAGGACTTCCAGCGGCAGGCGAAGCAGCTGCGCGCGGAAGGCGAGGAGAACGCCGAGAAGCTTCGCGCCGAGGCCGATCGCCAGCGCACCGAGATTCTGGCCGAGGCCAATCGCGAATCCGCGATCATCCGCGGCGAGGGCGACGCCAAGTCCGCCGAGATCTACGCGCGCGCCTATTCGCGCAATGCGGAGTTCTATGCGTTCTATCGCAGCCTCGAGGCCTATCGTAAATCGATCGGCACCCAGAGCGACGTGCTCGTGATCAAGCCGGACAGCGAGTTCTTCAAGTACCTGGATCGTTCGACGCAACGGTGATTTTCTGAGGCGAACGTCATGCAGTGGTCGGATCTGCTCGCGGCGTTCGCGCTGTATCTCGTTCTGGAAGGCATCATGCCGTTCTTGAATCCGCCTTTGATGAAGCGCGTGATGCTGTCGTTCGTTCAATCCTCGGACCGGCAGCTGCGCATCGGCGGATTCGCGAGCATGATGGCCGGCCTTCTTCTTTTATTTCTCGCACGCGCCTGAACGCGCATTTCCACCATGAGCAAGAACGTAGTCGTCATCGGCGCCCAATGGGGTGACGAAGGCAAGGGCAAGATCGTCGATCTGCTGACGGATCGGGTCGCCGGCGTCGTCCGCTTCCAGGGCGGGCACAACGCGGGCCATACGCTCGTCATCAATGGCCGCAAGACCGTCCTGCGGCTGATCCCTTCGGGGATCCTCCACGATTCGGTGACGTGCTTCATCGGCAACGGCGTCGTGTTGTCGCCGAAAGCATTGTTCGACGAGATCGCCGAGCTCGAGCGCGGCGGGATCGACGTGACGAAGCGCCTGCGCATCTCCGAGGCCTGTCCCTTGATCCTGCCGCATCACATTGCGCTCGATCAGGCGCGCGAGGCAGCGATGGGCGCCGCGAAGATCGGGACGACCGGCCGCGGCATCGGCCCGGCGTACGAGGACAAGGTCGCGCGCCGCGCGATTCGCGTCCAGGACCTGTTCACCCGCGAGCGCTTCGCCGCGAAGCTCGGCGAGGTGCTCGACTATCACAACTTCGTCTTGCGCAATTACTTCAAGGTCGAGCCCGTCGACTTTCAACGCACGCTCGATGAGGCGCTCGCGCTCGCCGAACGCCTGCGGCCGATGGCCGCGGATGTTTCCGCCGAGGTCAACGCGATGATTCGCGTCGGCAAGCGCCTGTTGTTCGAAGGCGCGCAGGCGGCCTTGCTCGACATCGACCATGGCACGTATCCGTTCGTGACCTCGAGCAACTGCGTCGCGGGTCAGGCGTGCGCCGGCGTCGGCGTCGGACCGCAGCAGTTGAGCTACGTGCTCGGCGTCGCGAAGGCGTATGCCACGCGCGTCGGCAGCGGCCCATTCCCCACCGAGCTCGATGACGAAGTGGGCGAGCGCTTGCGCGTCCGTGGCAACGAATACGGATCCGTCACCGGACGGCCGCGCCGCTGCGGCTGGTTCGATGCCGCAAGCCTCAAGCGCGTCGTCGAACTGAACGGCATTTCCGGACTGTGCATCACGAAGCTCGACGTGCTCGACGGTCTCGACACCGTGCGCGTCGCGGTCGGCTACAAAGTGCGCGGCGAGCGGCGCGACATCCTGCCGGTCGGCGCCGAGGCGCTCGCGATCTGCGAGCCGATCTACGAAGAGCACGCGGGCTGGCAGGAAAGCACCGTCGGCGTGAAGACCTTCGAAGACCTGCCGAAGGCCGCGCAGTCGTATCTGCGCCGGCTCGAAGTGCTCGTCGGTGCGCCGATCTCGATCATCTCCACCGGACCGGACCGGCTCGAGACGATCGTCCTGAAGCATCCGTTCGACTGACGGCTCGACCGCTCTCTCGAGTCAGGCCCCGCGCGGCGTGTTCTGCGCCGCGCCGCTCCAGCGTCATTTGCAGTCTCGTAGGGAACAGCGGCACGTCTGTGCCGTTTTTTCAGACGGAACGACAGATACGCAGGCGCTGCCAACAGCGCCGCGAGGAGCGCTATGCCGAAGGCCAGATCGAAACCCGCGGCCGCGAACCTGCCCTGGTGGCTCGCCGCAGGCGACGAAGAGTGTCCCCATTGCGGCCGGCTCTATTTCGTCGAAGTCGAAGTTCGCTGCGCCGCATGCGACGGACCGACGTGCCCGCATTGCAAGGTTCGCCACCGCGAAGGTCATATCGTCTGTCCCGACTGCGTGGAGTCCGAAGCGCATGGCTAGAGCGATCTGGAAAGGCAAGCTCGAGCTCGGCAGCCACGAGATCGACGTGAAGATGTACTCGGCGGTCGAGGACCGCACGGTGCACTTCCGCATGCTGCACAAGAAGGATGATGCCGCCGTCGAGCAGCACATCGTGCGCAAGGACACGGGCAAGGATGTCGCGAAGGAAGACATCAGAAAGGCCTTCGCGCTCGACAAGACCACCGCCGTCATCCTGCAGCCGGAGGATCTCGCATCGCTCGTGCCGCCGGAGTCGCGCGAGATCCAGATTCTGCGCTTCGTCGCGCCGGACGTGCTCGGGGATCAATGGTTCGACCGGCCGTATTACCTCGGTCCCGATGCGGACGACGGCGATTACTTCGCGCTCGCGGCGGCGCTCGAGCGCAAGCACGTGATCGGCATTGCGCGCTGGGTGATGCGCAAGAAGCGCTACGTCGGCGCGCTGAGCGCATTGACCGGCTATCTCACGCTCTCGACGTTGCGGCGCGCCGACCAGGTGCTCAGCTTCTCGCGCGTCGAGCCCGTCAAGAGCGAGACGCCCCATCCGAACGAGCTCAAGCTCGCCGAGCAGTTCGTCGCCTCGATCACCGGCGATTTCGAGCCCGAGCAATGGCAGAACGAGTATCGGCAGCGTCTGTGCAAATTGATCGAAGCGAAGGCGCGCGGCGAGAAGATCGAGCCCGCGCCCACCAAGCGGCGCGCGCGGCAGGCGAGTCTCGCCGACAGTCTGAGAGCGAGCATCGCGGCGGCGAAGGAGAAGAAAGTTGCCTAGCCGCCAACGCACATCGAAAGCCGTCGCCGCGCCGGAAGCCGCAGCGGCCCCGGTTCGCTCGTTCTGGTCGGGCACGATCACGTTCGGGCTCGTCAGCATTCCAGTCGATCTGTTGTCGGCAGTGCGCCCGCGCCAGACGGCGATGAAGCTCGTCGACAAGGAAGGGCATCCTCTCGGCCGGCGCTACTACTGCTCGAAGGAAGACAAGAAGCTCGACAACGACGATCTCGTGCGCGGCTACGAAACGGAGTCGGGCCAGATCATCGAGATCACGGATGAGGATCTCGAGTCCGTCGCGCCGGAAATGTCGAGCGACATCGAGCTGCGCAGCTTCGTGCCGCTCGAGCAGATTCCGCCTTTGTACTTTCAGAAGCCATATTTTCTTGCCCCCGCGGGAAAATCCGCGAAGGCCTACCACTTGCTCGCCGCGACGATGGAGCGCACCGGCCGCGCCGGCATCGGCAGCTTCGTGATGCGCGGCCACGAGTATCTCGTCGCAATCGTTTCCGACCACGGCGTGCTGCGCGCCGATACCCTGCGCTATACCGATGAGCTGCGAACGCCCGAGTCGCTCGAGCTGCCGAAGCCGAAGCCCGCGGCGAAGAAGGTGAGCCGGTTCGAGAAGGCGATCGAAGATCTCACCCGTCGCGAGCTTGACGTTACGGAGCTCGCGGACGAGGAGGCCGCGGCCCTGGCGAAGCTCGTGGAAGCACGACGCAAGGATGCGGACAACGTCGTTCACACCTCCGGTCTGGAGGATGAAGACGCGGAGGGCGAAGGCGCGAAGGTCATCGATCTCATGGCGGTGCTGCGAAAGAGTCTGTCGAAGAACGCGGTCGTGACGAACGCTGAAGGCGCGGCGCCGATCTCGCTTGCGGAGCATCGCGCCCGCAAGCACGCCAGGAAGACCACGGCGAAGAAGCGCGCGAAAACGCGCACGGCTTCGCGAACCGCGGGCCGCAAGAAGCGTGCGAGCCGCTGAATCAGGGAATGTCTAACCGCGCGATCCGGGAACCTCGGCGGCGCGCACGATCGAAGAATCTCTTCGCTCTTGACGGAAGAGGGCGCGACTAGCGCGGCCGCGCTAGTGACGCTCGCCGCTGCCGAGCAAGTTGAGCTGCGCTTCGATCTCTCTGCGCGTCGCCGCCAGCTCGTCGTCGAGCTGATGCAGATAGCCGTGCATTTCACCGGGCGGCGCGGTCGCACCCGATTCCTGCAATTCCGCTGCGAGCCGCGCCATGCGCGCGGCGCCCATCATCGCGGCGCTGCCCTTGAGCGTATGCAGCCGCTTCTGTCGGACGGCATCCGACTCGGCCGTCTTGAGCTCGTCGATGAGATGCACGGCGTTGCTCAGGAACGTTCGATAGAGCGCTTTCACGGTGTGCGCGTGCGCGGAGACGCTTTCATAGACTTCATTGAACGTCTCCGGATCGAGCCTGGGCACGGTCGTCATATCGCTGTCACCTCGTTTTTCGTTGTCCTGCATGTGTCGACCCCATCGCGCGTAGTGCTGATGTCAGTCCATGACGCTGCTATATTCCCGGCGCCGCCGCGCAGGCGGCCGAGCCCTGCTCAAGGTTGGAGTTTTCTCGTGCAATCCTCGGACACTCGTGCGCAAGCGAGCCTGGCTAATCCGCACATCCTCGTCATCGACGACGATGCTGCGACGTTGCAGCTGGTGCGCTCGGTCCTCGAAGCGAACGGTTATTCCTGTCTCACGGCGGCGAGCGCCGAGGAAGCCTTGGCGATCGTCACCGCCACGCCCGACATTCTCATCGCGATCAGCGACATCAATATGCCGGGCATGGACGGCATTCTGTTTCTCGAGCGCATCAATTCGCACCCCTCGCCGCAGCGCCCACGAGTGATCTTCTTGACCGCGTATCCGCGGCTGGATTTCGCGGTCGCGGCGCTCAGGCTCGGCGCGATCGATTTTCTCACCAAACCCATGCGGCCGAAGGAGCTGTTGCGCGCGGTCGCGGCCGCCGTGGAGCGGGCAAAAAAGGAACGGAGTGCGTTGGCGCCCCACGAGGATGCCGCGGCGCTCGTTCAGCAAGCGCAAGCGCTCGCGGCGGCGCTCAAGGGTTGGGCGCAGGCGCAGCCGAATCAGCCGACCGCGCGCGTCGGCACGGATCCTGGCGAATTCGCGCTCGTCGGCATCGAGCAGCTGCGGCGTTTGCGGCGCGAATTTCCGCCGCTCTCGGAACTCGATGACGTGGCCTGGGACTTGTTGCTCGAGCTCATGCGCGCTCAGAAGAGCTCGAGCCGGCTCTCGGTGACCTCGCTCAGCATCTCGCTCGAGCACGTGTCTTCGACGACGGCCTTGCGGCGCATTCAGGAGCTCGTGAAAGCAGGGTACATGGTGCGCACGCCCGACCCGAACGATGCGCGGCGTGACTTCGTCGTGCTCGCCCCCGAGTGCCGCGATCTGCTGCAGAAATATCTCGAGCGCGTCGGCAACGAGTTCGCGGCCGCAGCAGGTGTGACGTAATCCCCCTGGCATGCAGGCAGCGTAAGCCGTCTTCAGCGCCCCCGCCTGCAAACAAACTTCACTTTGGCGGGAATGGGTGGAGTCTGCGGATCGCATTCTCGATCCAACCGTGCCCATCATGTAGAACGACGTCAGCCGGGGAGGAACGCAGAGTCCCCCCGAATCGCCCGAGCTCACACAATGGGGGGCATCAATGGATATGACGACACGCCGCAAACACGGGGTGATGGCGGGGATGCTGGGCGGCCTGTGCGCCCTGGGCCTTTGGCTCATGACGGATCGCGCCAACGCCCCTGTATCGCAAGTCCCCGCCGCGCGACAGACCCGTCCGATTTTACAAAACCCCGACGGACCTTCGGCGGGCAGCGCACCCATTGCCTCCGCCCCGATCGGTGTGCGCCTCGACTACATCGTGCAGGCCGCGAGTGTCGAACTGGCGCGGAACGCTGTCGAGCGCGCAGGCGGTGTGATCTATGGCGAACTGCCGATCATCCGTGCCGTCGGCGCAAAGCTCGATGGACGCGAGCTCGCGGCGCTGATGTCGGATCCAGTCGCAGGCCTGCGCGTGTATGAAGATGGAGCCGTGACATCGAGCGGCAGCACCGCGCCGCCCGACACGTACTATCCCGCGCAAGTCGGGGCCGCTTCGCTGCATGCGGGCGGCGTGATGGGACGCGGCGTCACGGTCGCCGTCCTCGACACGGGCCTGTGGGATCAGAAGGGACCGTTGCAGCGCAGCTCGTACGGCCGCGATCCGCGTGTGCTCGCTCAATACGATGTCATCCTCGCTCGCGAAGATCCGAGCGCATACGACGCGCTGCTCGAGCGCTATCAACGCGACATCGACGACCTCAACGGTCACGGCACGCATGTCTCGGCGATCATCGGCAGCAGCGCGCTCACGGCGAACGGCACGTACCAAGGCGTCGCGCCCGGCGTGAATCTCGTTTCGGTGCGCGTCTTGAACGACGAGGGCGCGGGACGGTACTTCGATGTGATTCGCGGCATTCAGTGGGTCGTGAACAATCGTGCGGCCTACGCGATTCGCGTGCTCAATCTGTCTCTGAGCGCGCCGCCGCAATCGCATTATTGGGACGATCCATTGAACCAGGCCGTGATGGCCGCATGGGGCTCCGGCATCGTCGTCGTGGCGGCTGCCGGTAATCGCGGCCCGGCGCCGATGACGATCGGCGTGCCCGCCAACGTGCCGTATGTGATCACCGTCGGCGCACTCACCGACAACTACCAGCCGTTCGTCGTCAGTCAATACGGGCTGGCGACGTTCTCGTCGGCGGGGCCGACGTACGAGGGCTTCGTCAAACCCGAAGTCGTCGCGATGGGTGGGCACATCGCCGCCTATGCGCCGAACGACGGTACCTTGGCCGCACGCTTTCCGCAGTGGGTCGATGCGGCGAGCGACAGTCTCACGATGTCCGGAACATCGCAGGCCGCCGCGATCACGAGCGGCGTCGTCGCGTTGATGCTCGATGCAAATCCGCAGCTCACGCCGGATCAAGTGAAATGCCGCCTCATGTCGAGTGCGCGTCCCGCCGTGAAGCCGGACGGGCGTCTCGCGTACAGCGTATTTCAGCAGGGCGCGGGGCTCGTGAACGCGCAGGACGCCGTCTACAGCACCGCGTCCGGATGCGCGAATCGCGGCCTCAATGTCGCGCTCGACATCGCGGGTCTGCAACACTACGGCGGCCGCGCGAATCAGGATGCGAACGGCAATTTCTATGTCATGGAAGTCGAACAGAGCAGCGGCCTTGTGACTGGCAGCGGCCTGCTCGGCTCGATCGTACGCACGCTCAGCGAGCTGCCCTTGCTCGGCAAGCTCATCTGGGGGCTTGCATCGGCATTGGACGGCTTGTTCTGGGACGGCAGTCCGCCGGCGAGCTCGGCCCACGCATGGAACGCGGGCTACACCTGGAGCAACGGTTACACCTGGAGCGATGGCTATACGTGGAGCAATGGGTACACCTGGAGCAACGGCTACACCTGGAGCAATACCTTCACCGATGCGAGCACCTACGTCGCTCCGGCCGAACAGGAATGATGTCGCGGGCGACGAGCGTGAGGAATGCGTGCGCAGCCACGCGTTCTCATTCGTAAGGCGGCTCCTGGCGGCACTGTTGATGACGTGCGCGGCATCACTCGCCGCCGCGATCACGCCTGAGGTGCGGCCGATGTACTTCGAGCATCTCACGATGCGCGAAGGGCTGTCGCAGAGCACCGTGATGAGCATCCTGCAGGATTCGCACGGCTATCTGTGGCTCGGCACCGAAAGCGGCCTCGATCGCTACGACGGCTACTCGATTCAGGAGTATCGACGCGAGCGCGGCAATCCGCAGGGGCTCGCGAGCGATTACATCTGGAAGATCGCCGAGGATGCGCACGGCGATGTGTGGCTTGCGACGGAAGGCGGCGGCGTCGCGCGCTGGGATCGCAAGACCCAGCGATTCCAGCAGTTCAGGCACGATCCGCGCGATCCGAACACGCTCGCGAGCGATGAGCTGCGCACGCTCTTGATCGATCCCGACGGACGCGTCTGGATCGCCACGCAGCGGCATGGGCTCGACGTGCTCGACCCTCGCACCGGGCGCGTGCGCCATTACCGGCATCGCGCCCACGCGCCGACGTCGCTTCCCTCCGATGCCGTGTTCGCGTTCCTGCTCGACAAGGCAGGCCACGTCTGGGTGGGCACGGACGGCGGACTCAGCCGCTACGAGCCTGCAACCGACGATTTCGTGCACTACGGAACGGATGGCGGCGCCCAGCAGCTCAGCAGCCGACGCATTCGAGCGATCCTCGAAGATCACAGCGGCGCGCTCTGGATCGGCACGCTCGACGGCGGCCTCAACCGGCTCGACGTCGCGACTCGCGAAGTGAAGGTCTTTCGTCACGATGCGAAGACGCGCGGCTCACTCAGCAACGATCGCGTGTTGACGATCCTCGAAGACGACGCGCAGCGTCTGTGGGTGGGCACGCCGAAGGGCCTGAATCTCTACGATCCCGATTCAGGCAGCTTCGTTCGCTACGGGCGCGACGCCGACAACCCGCACAGCCTGCGCGACGACGACATCATGTCGCTGTATCAGGATCACAGCGGCGTGCTCTGGGTCGGCACGCGCGCGGGCGGCGCGAGTCACTGGAATCCGAACAGCTGGGCGCTCGGCCATTATCGCAGCGACCTCATCAACAACGCGGCCGTCAATGCCTTTGCCGATGACGGGGCCGGCACGGTGTGGGTCGGCACGTCGGAGGGGCTCGTCGAGATCGCGGCTGGAGCATCGGGTGAGCGCCGCTACACGCACTCGGAAGCGCGCGGCGCCTTCTCTCTGACCGATGATCGCGTGATGGCGCTGCTGTACGACGGCAGCGCATTGTGGATCGGGACGATGACGGGCGGGCTCGCGCGGTTCGAGCCTAGCCGCGGCATCGTGCGCACGTATCGCAACTCGCCCGGCGACGCGAGCTCGCTTCCTGCCGATGGCATCATGACGCTGTATCAGGATCGCGGCGGTGATCTGTGGGTCGGCACCTTCGGCGGCGGACTCGCGCGCATCGAGCGGGGCACGGGTCGGCTCATTCGCTACCCGCACAGCGGCGCCGACTCCACGGCGCTCAGCAGCCCGCGCGCGAGCGCCATCGTCGAGGATGCGCGCGGCAATCTCTGGATCGGCACGATCGGCGGCGGATTGAATCTGCTCGAGCGCGCCACCGGAAAATTCCATCACTACCGACGCAACGATCGCGACCCGAGCAGTCTCAGCGACGACACGATTTACGCGCTGCACCTCGATCGTTACGGCCAGCTCTGGGTCGGCACAGCGGGCGGCGGTCTCGATCGAGTCATCGGCGGATCCGACGATCCGCAGGCAGTGCGTTTCGAGAGTCAGTCGCGCCTGAAGGACATGCCGAGCCAGGTGGTGTACGGCATCGAATCCGATGGCGACGGCCGCCTGTGGCTCAGCACGAACAACGGCCTGGTGCGGCTCGATCCGCGCGACCGCTCGATGCGCCTGTTCAGCGAGCCTCATGGCCTGCAGGCCGATGAGTTCAATTTCAACGCACACTATCGCGGCCGCGACGGCACGCTCTATTTCGGCGGCAACAACGGCTTCAATGCCTTTCATGGCGAAGCGCCGATCGACCAGGCGCCGCCGCCGCGGATCGCGCTCACGTCCGTGTTCGTGCCGAATCGAGCGCTCGCGCCCGCCGACTTTCCCAGCGCCGAGCGCCCACTCGAGCTCACGTATCGCGAAAAGCTCGTGACGTTCGCATTCGCGGCGCTCGATTTCACCTCGCCCGCGAGCAATCGCTATCTGTACCGGCTCGAGGGTTTCGACAGGGACTGGCGTGACGCGGGCCGGACGCGGCAAGCGACCTACACGAACCTCGACCCCGGCGACTATCTGTTTCGAGTTCGCGCCGCGAACGCGGATGGCGTGTGGAGCGAGGCCGATCTTGCGATTCCCCTGCATGTCGCGCCGCCGCCTTGGGACACGCCGCTCGCGCGGCTGTTCTATCTATTGGTCGTGCTTGCCGCGCTCGCTTATCTGTGGCGCCTGCAATCGCAGCGGCGGGCGCGCGAAGTCCGCTATCAGAAGCAGCTCGAAGAAACGGTCCGGATCCGCACGCACGAGCTCGAGGAGCGCAACGAGCAGCTGCAGGTATTGAGCCGTGCGAAGAGCGATTTCGTCGCGCGCATGAGCCACGAGCTGCGCACGCCGATGAACGGCGTGCTCGGCATGAGCGAGCTGCTGCTCGACACGCGGCTCGACGGCACGCAGCGGCGCTTCGTCGACAGCATTCATCGCTCGGCCGACTCGCTGCTCGCGATCGTGGACGACGTGCTCGATTTTTCGAAGATCGAGGCCGGCCGCCTGCAGCTGCATCCGGTGGCATGCGATGTCGTGGAGCTCGTCGAGCAGACGGCCGAGATGCTCGCCGCACGTGCGGCCGCAAAAGGCATCGAGCTGATCTGTGATTGCCCGGCACAGCCGCTGCCGCGGCTCAGCGTCGATGCCGTGCGTTTGCGTCAGGTGCTCGTCAATCTGGGCGGCAATGCGGTGAAGTTCACGCAGCGCGGTGAGGTGACGCTGCGCCTGATCTCGCAGGGTGTCGTCAACGACGCGTTGGGACTGCGCATCGAAGTCGTCGATACGGGCATCGGCATCGAACCCGGTCATCAGGCGCGGATCTTCGAGGAGTTCTCACAAGGCGATGCATCGACGACGCGGCGCTTCGGCGGCACCGGTCTTGGCTTGTCGATCGCGCGACAGCTCGTCGAGCTGATGGGCGGACACGTGTCGGTCGCGAGCACGGCGGGCGTCGGTTCGACGTTCGCCTTCGAGCTCTCACTGCCTCTGGCGGAACCGGCCGCGCAGCTCGAGCCGGCGTTCGATGGTCTGGAAGCCCTGGACGTGCTCGTCCTCGAAGGGAACGACGCGGCGCGCGGCGTGCTGCTTCGGGCGCTCCAGGAATGGGGTGCGCGTGCGCTCGGGGTCGCAACGCTTGCCGAAGCCGATGAAGCGCTGGCGCGCTCGGCGTTCAATGCCATGATCGTGGATGACAACGCGCTCCATGATGCCGGCGCATTGGCGAAAGTCATTCGCCGAACGCCGCGGCCGCGGCTCGTGCGCATCGTGAGCTTCGCGAGCCTGAAGGCCGTGCGGCCCGCCGCCGAGCATTGGTTCGATGCGCAAGTCACGAAGCCGTTGCGGCTCGCACAGCTGCATCGCGCGTTGCTTGGCAGCGTCAGCGAGGACAGCAGCACGCATTCAACATCACAAAGCGTGCGTGCGCGAACACTGCCTCGACTGCGCGGACGC
>Ga0164243_10006251_pt1 | contig 18075 bp, 17 predicted proteins | sample OricompcompostOP_FD_108781 | JGI IMG/M metagenome (GOLD analysis project Ga0164243, IMG submission 108781) | Organic Plus compost microbial communities from Emeryville, California, USA - Original compost - Organic plus compost (OP) | ecosystem: Engineered > Solid waste > Mixed feedstock >... | reverse complement strand
GGATAAATGGCGTTGAGAATGCGCTCGTTGAATTCCGCCAGAAGACGCCGCGGGGAGCGCGAGGGATCGTCCGGATAGGTCTTCCACAGATCCGAAAGAGCAAGTTCGCGGGGCCGGTAATAGACTTCGATCTCCCGCTGCGTGAAGGGTGACAGATCGAAGGCGTAGCGGTCGAAAACGACGATGGCCGCATCGACGTCGTTCTGGCTTTTGCGCTGCACGGCGCCGTTCTCCAGAACCAGGAACGAGCCTTCCTCGGTCTTGAGGACCTGCCCGCGCTCGGCCGTGTAAACGAGATTCTCGGACGCGTTGCGGTTGTCCTCGATGAACAGGCCAAGCAAGGCGGCGCCCGCCTCGCGCCGCCGTATATGGATCGTCACCTTGTTGTCGATATTGGTGAATTCGCCTTCGCGCAGGACGTTGACGACGATGTCCGCGCGGATTTCCGTCATCATTTCCCGCACCAGCCGGAGACTGGCCGGAATGGCCGAAAGGCTGAGCACGCCGGTCGCGATGCTGATGACGAGGGTCAGGATCAGGAAGGGACGAAACAGGATGGCCGGCGAGACGCCCGCCGCGCTCATGGCCGCAAGCTCGGAATCGGTGTTCAGCCGGTTGAGGACATACATCACGGCGCCGAACAGCGCGAAGGGCACGACGATCACCATGAACAGGGGGACGCCGAGGAAGGTGATCATCAGGAAGGTCCAGAAGGACTGGCCCTTGGCCGTGATCAGGTCGAACTCCCGGAGCGCCTGGGTGACCCACACAATGCCGGTGATCGCGAGCAGATTGGCCAGGAAGGCGACCGCCGAGGATTTCAGGATATAACGTTGCAGGGCGCCCATGCTGCCGCGGATCTACCGCAATATCTTTGCGTAAAGTGTGGCCTGTTCTAGAAAACCGGCCGAAGCAGACGAATCCGCCCCATGCGGGTTCGCACCAGGAGTTTATATCCGAATGGCCTCCAACCCGAAAATCGCGTTCGCCAAGACCTCGCTTCCGGAGAGCGGCATCGTCGCCGTCCTGACCGACAGCCGGCTCGGCTTCTCCGGCAATGCCCGCAAACTGATCGGCAAGATCAAGAATTTCGAACGGATCGCGGAGGCCGCCAGGTTCACCGGGAAGGCGGGTAGCGCGCTCAGCATTCCGGTGCCGCCGGGCACCGATCTCGACCGTCTCGTCGTGTTCGGCCTCGGCCGCGGGGAGGGCGATCCGGCGACCGAATGGGTGAAGACCGGAGGCCAGCTTCTGGGCAAGATCGGCGCGACGGAGAAAGCGACGATCCTCGTCGACATCCCGCCCGGCCTCGACGACGATCCCGTCAAGGCGGCGGTCGACATGGCGCTCGGCGCGCGGCTGCGTGCGTACAAATTCGACCGCTACAAGACCAAGAAGAAGCCCGAGGAAGAAAACGGCGACTGCGCGGGCAGCGTGACCTACCTTCTCGACAAGGACGCCGAGGCGAAGAAGGCGTGGAAGCCCCATGAGGCGCTGGCGGAAGGCGTGGACATCGCGCGCGATCTCGTCAACGAGCCGTCCAACGTTCTTTATCCGGAGGAATTCGCCAAGCGCGCGGCGAAGCTCATCGACAACGATGTGGAAGTCGAAATCCTCGACGAGAAGGCGCTCAGGAAGATCGGCATGGGCGCGCTGCTCGGCGTCGGGCAGGGCTCCGACCGCGAGAGCCGGGTCGTCGTCATGCGCTGGAATGGCGGCAAGAAGCACGACAAACCCGTCGCCTTCATCGGCAAGGGCGTGACGTTCGACACCGGCGGCATTTCGATCAAGCCCGCGGCCAGCATGGAGGACATGAAGGGCGATATGGCCGGCGCGGCATGCGTCGTCGGCCTGATGCATACGCTCGCCGCACGTAAGGCGAAGGTGAATGCCGTCGGCGTGATCGGCCTTGTCGAGAACATGCCGGACGGAAACGCCCAGCGCCCCGGCGATATCGTGACCTCGCTGTCCGGACAGACGATCGAGATCATCAATACGGACGCCGAGGGCCGTCTCGTCCTCGGCGACGTGCTCTGGTACACGCAGGACCGTTTCAAGCCGAAGTTCATGGTGAATCTCGCGACGCTGACCGGCGCCATCCTGATCGCGCTCGGGCAGGAATATGCGGGGCTCTTTTCGAACAATGACGAACTGGCAGACCGGCTGACGAAGGCAGGCACCGCGACCGGCGAGCGCGTGTGGCGCATGCCGCTCGACCCGGCTTACGACAAGCTGATCGATTCCAAGTTCGCCGACATGAAAAACACCGGCGGCCGCCATGGCGGCTCGATCACGGCGGCGCAGTTCCTGCAGCGTTTCGTCAACGGCACGCCCTGGGCGCATCTCGACATCGCCGGCACGGGCATGGGCTCGCTGCAGAACGACATCAACAAGAGCTGGGGCTCGGGCTGGGGCGTGCGGCTGCTCGACCGGCTGGTCGCGGATCATTACGAGAGCTGATGGCCGAAATCCTCTTCTATCACCTGCAGAACCAGCCGCTGGAGCGTGTCCTGCCGGTCCTGCTCGGCAAATGCCTCGAACGCGGCTGGAAGGTGGTGGTGCAGGCGGAGACGGAGGAACGCGTGCGCGCGCTCGACGAAGCTCTCTGGACCTTCGCGGACGAGAGCTTCCTGCCGCACGGAACCGAGGCCGACGGCGCGCCGGAAACCCAGCCGATCCTTCTGACGACGGACGACATCAACCCGGCCGGCGCGGAGGTGCGGGTTCTGGTCGACAGTGCGCCCTCGGGCGATCTGGCGGCCTATGCCCGCGCGCTCGTCCTGTTCGACGGCAACAATGACGATGCGGTCGCCTTCGAACGCGAACGCTGGAAGACGCTCAAGGCCGCGGGCCATCAGGTGACGTACTGGCAGCAGGACGACAGCGGGCGCTGGCAGAAGAAGGCGTAGCCCGCTTTTTCGGCGCGATGCCCTTCGGCAAGCTCAGGAAGAGGCGCGGGATTCGATCCGGCGCAGAACGAGAAGGCCGCCGACAGCGCCCGCCGTGCAGAACACCAGAAAGACCCATCCGGCCAGCGCGCCCGCCTGAATGCCCGACAGAAGAACACCGACCGTGCAGCCGAGCGCGGTCATGGCGCCCCAACCCATCAGGATGCCTCCGAGCAGCGACCGGGCAACCTGCCGTAACGACGGTATGGCAAGAGTGAATTTCCCGGACGCGAGAGCCGCTCCGAAACTGCCGAACACGAGCCCGCCCACCAGATAGCCGTTGGGCGTGAGAAAGGCGTCGGTGAGGGCCGTCGCGCAGCCGCGGAACGTGTCGAGGCTGTAGAGCGTGTCGGGCAGCAAATGGACGCTGCTGGCGCTTTTGCGCGCCCAGGTGCCGAGCTGCGAGGTCACGCCCAGAGGGGCCAGGCGAAGATAGGCGAATGTGCCGATGACGCCAACGAGCACGCCGCCCAGCACCGGCGGCCAGCGTTCGACGAAGACAGAACGGAAGCCTGCGACAGGTCCATGCGACCCGCTCGGCGGGCGGGGGATCGCGTGTCCATGCCGAAGCACGAATGCCGTGAGCACGGCGAGAGCCGCGAGGGAGAGAGCAAGGCTTCCCCCATAGCCGAGATGATGCGGCAGCCAGATGACCGGCCCGTCCGTCAGATCGGCCATGAACAGCCGGTTCCAGCTCATGAATCCGAGGACGAAGCCCACAAAGGCGCCGGCGAGGGCGAAGAGCGAGGCGATGTTGCCTTCACCGAGCCGGTAGAAATGCGCGGAGATGCAGGATCCGGCGGTGGCCATGCCGATGCCGAAGGCGAAGGCGCCGAGGGCGAGCGCCACGCTGACCGGGCCGATATGGGCGGTCGGCGGGAGGCGGTCGGCGGAAGGCGTCGGCAGCCACATGCCGAAGATGATGAAATAGCCGAGGAGCCCCGTGCCGAGCGCCGCGAGAATCGACAGCACGCCGCGCGGATCGCGCGCCTCGACGAGGTCGCGCAGATTGCACAGGAAGCAGAATCGCGCGCGCTGGACGACGACGCCGAGAGCGCCCCCGGTGAGGAGCGCGAAAGCGAGCTGGCGGCTCTGGCCGCCCGCGGAGTCAATACGGAGGGCAAGAAGGGCGAGGCCCGCCAGAACGAGCCCCGAAAGCGCAAGGCGCAGCGAAAGGATCATGTCTTCATATAGCGCGCGGAAAGAAAAGGGGCGCGCCTTGCGGCGCGCCCGAGTTGGACAAGAGGAGAAAAAGACGCACTTACTTTCCTTGCCAGACCGTGCCGGCGAGGTTCGTGATCGGCGCGCCGACCGAATTTCCGTATTCGGTCCACGAGCCGTCATAGTTTTTCACCTGATAGCCGAGGATCCTGGCGAGGGCGAACCAGGTGTGGCTGGAGCGCTCCCCGATGCGGCAATAGGTGATGATCGGTTGCGAGCCGTCGATGCCGATTTCGGCGAAGGCCTTCTGGAGGTCTTCCTTCGACTTGAAGGTGCCGTCCTCGTTGACGGCCTTGGCCCAGGGAAAGTTGACAGCGGTCGGGATATGCCCGGCGCGCACGGCGAGTTCCTTGAAGCCCTCCGGCGCGACGATCTCGCCGCTGAACTCCTTCGGGCTGCGGATATCGACGAGCTTGGTGTTCTTGTCCTCGCCCTCGGCGACCTTGAGCACGTCCGGGAAGCGCGCGCGCAGCGATTTGTCCGCCGCCGGCACGTCGACCTTGGTCTCGGTGTAGGACGGAACGCTGCTGTCGAGCGGCAGGCCTTTCGCCTCCCAAAGCTTGCGCCCGCCGTCGAGCAGCTTCACGCGGTCGCCCTGGCCGTAGACGTTGAACACCCACGCGCCCCAGGCGGCGAACCAGTTGTTGTTGTCGCCGTAAAGAACGATGGTTGTGTCCTTGTCGACGCCCGCGGCACCGAGAAGCTTTTCGAAATTCTCTTCCGAGGCGATGTCGCGGCGGACCGGATCGACGAGATCCGTATGCCAGCGGATGTTCACCGCGCCGGGAATATGGCCGCGTTCGTAGACGCCGGGATCGACGCTGACCTCGAAAACGCGGACTTTCGGATTGTCGAGGTTCTGCTGCAGCCAGTCCGCCGAGACGAGCGGTCCTTCTTCGGCCGCCAGAACCGGAAGGCTGGTGGAGATGGCGAGAACGGCTCCGCCCAGCCAAGACTTCAGAGTCATTGTGTCCTCCCAACAAGGCAGCGCAAAGCGGCTGCATCGGGAGATTTCTACATTATCGATATGTTCGGTCAACAATAAAACAGTATATAGTAGTAATACTGTATTATATTACACACAATATAAGTGTTTATTGTGCGGCTTCGGCATTGGCGAGATTCTCGCTGACTTCCAGCCAAAGCTCCTCGGCCTGGCCATAGGCTTCGCCAAGATCGGCGCGCTGCTTGGAAAGCTTCGCCGCCTTCGCCGGATCGCGTGCGTACAGGTTCGGGTCCGACAGTTCCGCGTCGAGACGGGCGAGCTCGGGTTCGAGCCTGGCCATCAGGGCCTCGACCTCTTTCAGCTTGTGGCGAAGGGTCGAGGGGGAGACGCGCTTGCGCGCCGGCTGGGCGGGCGCGGCGGCCCTGGGTTCGGCATCGCCGCGCGCGGCGCGCAGGACAAGCTTCTGATAATCCTCCAGAGTGCCGTCGAACGGCTTCACCGTGCCGTTCGCGACTAGCCACAATTCGTCGGCGCAGGCGTCGAGAAGGTGCCGGTCATGGCTGACGAGGATAACGGCACCCTCATAGGCGTTGAGCGCGTCGATGAGCGCGGCGCGGCTGTCGATGTCGAGATGGTTGGTCGGCTCGTCGAGGATGAGAAGGTGAGGGGCGTCGAAAACGGCAAGGCCCATGGCAAGGCGCGCCTTCTCGCCGCCCGAGAGCGATTTCACCGGCACGTCGGCGCGCGCGCCGGAAAAGCCGATGCGCGCGACGCGGGCGCGCACCTGCGCCTCGCCAGCGGTGGGCGGCATCCGCGTGCGTACGTGCTGATAGGGTGTTTCCTCCAGATTGAGCCCGTCCACCGTGTGCTGCGCGAAATAGCCGACCTTGAGGCGCGAGGAGGCGTGCATCTCGCCTTCGATCGCCTTCAGCTCGCCCGCCAGCAGTTTCGAGAAGGTGGACTTGCCGTTGCCGTTGGCGCCGAGAAGGCCGATCCGTTCATCGGGCGCGAGCGAAAGACTCAGTTTTTTCAGGACAATCCGGTCGCCGTAGCCGGTGGACACGCGGTCGAGCGCGACGAGCGGCGGCGCGAGCGGCTTGTCGAAAGGCGGGATGTAGAAGGGCGGCACGTCGCTTTCGATGGAGACCGAGATCGATTCCATCTTTTCGAGGCGCTTGACGCGGGACTGCGCCTGCTTGGCCTTGGAGGCCTTGGCCTTGAAGCGGTTGATGAAGGCCTGAAGGCGCTCCTTCTCCTCGTCCTGCTTCTTCTTCGCTTTCAGATCGAGAGCGAGCTTCTCGCGGCGCTGGCGCTCGAAGCCCGTGAAGTTGCCGCGATAGAGGACGAACTTGCCCTGATCGAAATGCAGGATGTGATCGACCGAGGCGTCGAGAAGATCGCGGTCGTGGCTGATGACGAGAACGGTGCGCGGATAGCGCGCCAGATAGTCCTGCAGCCAGAGGGTGCCCTCGAGGTCGAGATGGTTGGTCGGCTCGTCGAGAAGGAGGAGGTCCGGCTCGGAGAAAAGAACCGCCGCCAGCGCGACGCGCATGCGCCAGCCGCCCGAGAAGCTGGAGCAGGGGCGCTGCTGCGCCTCCGCGTCAAAGCCGAGACCGGCAAGAATGCGCGCCGCGCGGGAGGGCGCCGAATGGGCGTCAATGTCGGCAAGGCGCGTATGGATTTCGCCGATGCGGACGGGATCGGTCGCGGTTTCGGCCTCCGCGAGCAGGGCGGCGCGCTCGACATCCGCCGACAGGACGCGCTCGATCAGGCTGTCGGGACCCGACGGGGCTTCCTGGGCGACACGGCCGAAGCGTGCGCCTTTCGGCAAATAGATATCCCCCTCGTCGGCCGCGACGTCGCCAGCGATGGCCTTGAAGAAGGTGGTCTTGCCCGTGCCGTTGCGGCCGACAATGCCGACCCGCGCGCCCTCCGGGATCATGACGGAGGCGCGGTCCACGAGCGTGCGGCCCGCGATGCGGAGCGTGAGATCGGTAACCTGAAGCATGGGGTCTTGTGACGGGATTTGTCCGAGGGGACAAGCGCCCGGAGTGCAGGTCAGCTCATCCCGACGCCGGTTTCGCGCTGATAGACGATCAGGTCGAGGCTGGGCGCGAAATCGCGCCCTCCGAGAGCCGTCATCAAGGCGTGGATTTGGCCGCGATGATGGGTCTGATGGTTGAACAGGTGCGTCAGCGCACTGGCCAGCGGCTGGCGGATGAGTTCCGGGCTGGTCGCCCGGCGATAGCTGACCGGCTTTCGCAGATCGTCCTCCCAAAGCCCGGCGGTCCAGGCCTCGATCCGCGCGTCTTCCTCCACACGGGCGGCGCGCAGGCTCGGCAATTCGTCGAAGAGAACGGCGTCCAGGCGATCGGGCGCGTCGTCGCGGACCCCGAACCTTTTCAGCCATATCCGGTCCGTCACCAGGAGATGGTTCAGCGTCCGGTGGACCGAGCCGAAGAAGGCCCCGCCGTCGCGCCGGTAGGCTTCGTCGGGCATCCGCGCCGCTGCGTCGTACAGCCGCGCATTGGCCCAGGAATTGTAGCCGGCGAGCATAATAAACGTGGTATTGGGCATACCTGCTATGGTAGAAGTACAGGGATAGCGCCCGACCGGATTCTGTTGCGGCGGCAAGAGGGGCCTGTGTATAAGGCGCCCCTCTCCCCCAGACAGTCATCAGGACGGGAAAAATGGCTCTCGAACGAACGTTTTCGATTATCAAACCCGATGCGACGCGGCGCAACATCACCGGAAAGATTATCGACCGTATTGAAAGCGCCGGTCTGCGCGTCATCGCCTCGAAGCGTATCCAGATGAGCCGCGCCCAGGCTGAAGAGTTTTACGGCGTTCATCGCGAGCGTCCGTTCTTCGGCGAACTCGTCGATTTCATGATTTCCGGTCCTGTGGTCGTGCAGGTTCTCGAAGGCGAGAACGCCATCGCCAGGTACCGCGACGTCATGGGTGCGACGAACCCGGCCAATGCCGCGCCCGGCACCATCCGCAAGGATTTCGCCGAGAGCATCGAGGCGAATTCGGTTCATGGTTCCGACAGCCCGGAGACGGCGGCGGTCGAGATCAAATTCTTCTTCAACGACAACGAGATCGTGGGATGAGCTTCGCCATGAAGCTCTAACCCCCGGCAGATGGAAACGCATGCCCCTGTGGGTGGGCAGTGATGGGAGGAGGCTAGAGTTTCATGGAAGGACATTGGGCCGTCGATTTCACCTCGCCGCAGTTCTGGGTGGCGCTGGGTCAGATCATCTGGATCAACGCGCTGCTCTCCGGCGACAACGCCGTGGTGATCGCGCTCGCATGCCGGGGCTTGCCGAACAATCAGCGCAAGCTCGGCATGGTTTTCGGTGCCGCGGCGGCCATCGCGCTGCGCATCGTGTTCACCATCATCATCGTCTATCTTCTGGGCATTCCGTTCCTGAAGATCATCGGCGCGGCGGCACTTCTGTGGATCGCGCTCGATCTCGTCATGCCCAAGGACCACGGCGATGACGCCTCGGTGAAATCGTCCGATACGCTGCTCAAGGCCGTCGGCACGATCGCCTTGGCGGACGTGGTGATGAGCCTCGACAACGTCATCGCGATCGCGGGCGTGGCCGACGGCAACTGGACGCTGATCATCCTCGGTCTCGTGATCTCGATCCCGATGATCATCGCCGGCTCGGCGATCATCCTCGCGCTGATCGACCGCTTCCCGATCATCGTCTGGGCGGGCGCGGCGCTGCTCGGCTTCGTCGCGGGCGAGATGCTGATCTCCGACGTCGCCATTGCGAACCATTTCGGCGAGGAATTCCAGCACACATGGGAGAAGCCGCTGGGCATTCTCTTCGCCGCGCTGGTCGTCGTCGCGGGCTACATCATCGTGAAGCTGCGCAAGCAGCGCGCGGTGGAAGGCGCCCACTGATCATCCACAGGCGGTTCAAGACCGCGTGTGACCATCTTGCGGGCGGGTGGCCTTCGGGCTACCCGCTTTTTTGTTGTGTGGCGGGAGGCGGTTGCATGGTGCGGTATGCTGGATTGGTTCTCGGCGGGATGCTTCTGGCCGTGCCGGTGACGGCGCAGCATGCTTCCGCGGCCGGACCGGGCCGGGAACAGGTGCGGCTGCGGATTCTCGACCAATGTGTCCTGACACAGTCCGGCAAATTGCCCGAGCAGGGCGCCGGGCCGAAGTGCAATTGCTATGCGGGCAGGATCGTCAAGGCGATGACGGACGAGGAGGTCGCGCGGTTCAGGAAGACGCTGCCCAGGCGTCTCGCCGGGGAAGCCAGCCAGATTCTCGCGACGTGCAAGTAGGAACATTCGCCTCTCCCGAAAACGCGGGAGGGCGCCGGCAAAATCACCCCCGCCTTAAAATCTCCTCTCCCTCGACGCGCACGCGTCCGGACGCGACGAGTTCGAGCGCGTAGGGGTAGAGCTTGTGCTCCTCGGCGAGCACGCGCGCGGCCAGAATCTCTTCGGTGTCGCCGGGAAGGACCGGCACTTTGGCCTGGGCGATGATCGGCCCCGAATCCACGTCCTGCCGGACGAAATGGACGGTGCAGCCGTGCTCGGTCTTGCCGGCTTCGAGGGCGCGGCGATGGGTGTGCAGCCCCTTGAATTCCGGCAAGAGGGACGGATGGATGTTGATCATCCGGTCGCGCCATCTGCCGATGAGGTAGGGCGAGAGAAGCCGCATCCAGCCGGCAAGGCAGACAAGCTCGACCCCGGCGTTTTCGAGTTCCGCATCCACCGCGCGCTCGAGGCCCTCGCGGTCATAGGCCCTGTGATCGAACGAGACCGCCGGGACACCGGCGGCCTTCGCCTTTGCGATGCCGCCGGCCTCATGGTTGCTGGCGACGACAAGCACGATTTCGGCCGGATAATCCGGACGCCGGCTCGCGGCGATGAGCGCCTCCATGTTCGAGCCACCGCCCGAGATCAGGATTGCGGTACGGACTTTCGCCATCAGAATTCGAGATCGAGGCGGCCGGCCGTCTCGACGGCGCGCGTTGCGGACGGGACGATCTCCCCGAGCCGGATCACGGACTCGCCGGCCTGGCGGAACAGGTCCGCGGCCCGGTCGGCCTCCTCGGCGGCAACGACCGCGACCATGCCGATGCCGCAATTGAACGTCCGCAGCATTTCCGCTTCCGCGACATTGCCGGTGGCCGCGAGCCAGCGGAACACGCCGGGCGTATCGACGGCGTTCAGATCGAGGCGCGCGCCAAGGCCGTCCGGCAGGACGCGCGGGATATTGTCGGGGAAACCGCCGCCCGTGATGTGGGCGAGTCCCTTGAGCGCGGAGCTTTGCTTCAGGACCTGAAGGACCGGCTTCACATAGATCCGCGTCGGCGCGAGGAGGGCGCGGCCGAGGCTGACGGCAGGAGCGAAGGGGGCGGGCGCCTCCCAGGAAAGGCCGGATTTCTCGCGGATGCGGCGGACCAGCGAATAGCCGTTCGAATGGACGCCGGAGGAGGCGAGACCGAGAAGCACATCGCCCGCCGCGATGCCGCGCGGGAGCAGCGAGCCGCGCTCGGCGGCGCCGACCGCGAAGCCGCCGAGATCATAATCGCCTTCCGCATACATGCCCGGCATTTCCGCCGTCTCGCCGCCGATGAGCGCGCAGCCCGCCTCGACGCAGCCCGCGGCGATGCCCTTGACGACCGCGACGCCCGTTTCCGGCGCGAGCTTTCCGCAGGCGAAATAATCCAGAAAGAAGAGCGGCTCGGCACCCTGGACGACGAGATCGTTGACGCTCATCGCCACGAGATCGATGCCGATCGTATCGTGAATGCCGGTCTCGATGGCGATCCTGAGCTTGGTGCCGACGCCGTCGGTCGCCGCGACGAGAACCGGATCCCGGTAGCCCGTGGCCTTGAGGTCGAACACGCCGCCGAAACCGCCGATTTCCGCATCCGCACCCGCGCGGCGCGTGGCGCGCACCAGGGGTTTGATGGCCTCGACAAGGGCATTGCCCGCGTCGATATCGACCCCCGCGTCGCGGTAGGTCAGGCCCTTTTCCGTGTCCGACATCGAAATCTCCGATCGCGGCCCGGCTTAGCCCGGCGCGCGGCGCGTTTCAACGTGTCCGGCCGCTGAAAGGCCCCCTTGTGCCCAGTCCTCTCCCCGGACGCAGGCGTTGCGTGCATGCAATGGGCCGGTTGCGAAGAAAGGGCTCGAATCCGGCGCACGGATTCATATCTCTCCGGTACAGAACGGAGCGATCAGGCGACGTTCATCAAAAGGTGTTCATCACCCGACGCAGCAGGAGCAAAGACGTTTTCTTCTGCGCCGTGAATATTCGAGTGGAGATTGTTATGAACTATCGTGCTCTTGTTCTTGCTTCTGTTTTCGCGCTTGGTGCCAATGCCGCTCTGGCGGAGGATGGCCACGACGCCATTGCTGTCCGCGACAACCTGAACGGCGCCGCGGTGCAGACCCTCGAAGGCCGCGCCGCCACGGCGGTTCAGGCTCCGAAAGCCCGGAAGGCCCAGGCGAATGAGCCGGTCTATTTCGATCTGGCCGAACAGGGCAACAACTGAGGCCGGACAGTCCGGCGATAAAGGAAGCCGCCCGTCAGGGCGGCTTTTTTATTGCGGAAATGCAGGGGACAGACACCGGCGCGCGGCGATACGGCTTTCCAAATTGCCGCGCTGCTCTAAGCTCCGCTCCATGCAGATGAACCTGCCGAACACGATCACGGTGTTGCGCATCTTCGCCGTGCCTGTCGTGATCTACCTCATCCTCACCGGATATTTGCAGGCCGCGTTCTGGATCTTTCTCGCGGCGGGCATATCCGACGCGATCGACGGCTATCTCGCCCGTGCCTGGAATCAGAGGACCGAGCTTGGGGCCTATCTCGATCCCATCGCGGACAAGTCGCTTCTCGTCTCGATCTTCATCACGCTCGCCCTCATCCATTTCATCCCGATCTGGCTCGCGATCGCGGTCGTCTCGCGCGATCTGATGATCGTCGGCGCCGTGATCCTGTCCTGGCTGCTCGGGCATCCCGTGACGATCCGGCCGCTGATGATCTCGAAGGTGAACACGGTCGCCCAGATCGGCTTCGCCGCCTTTGCCCTGGGATCGGCCGGCTTCGGATTCGAGGCCTCCGACCTCCTGATGCTCACAGCCTATGTCACGGGCGTCTTGACGGTTCTTTCGGCTGCGGCCTATCTCGCGGCGTGGATGCGCCATATGGCCGAGGGAGCCGGTTGATCATGGACAGCCCCCGGTCGGGCATCTCCCTGCAGCGGCAGGCCCTGTTCTGGGGCGCTGGCGCCGTTGCCGTCATCCTCATTCTCTTCGTGCTGAAAGATGTGCTGCTGCCCTTCGTGGCGGGCTTTGCGCTGGCCTATCTGCTCGATCCGCTGGCCGACCGGCTGACGCGGACCGGAATCAGCCGGACACTCGCGGCCCTCATCATCCTCGTCGGCTTCACCGTTTTGCTCATCGTCATCGGCGCCACCATGGCGCCGCTGCTGGCGGATCAGTTCACCGCGCTGATGCGCGACCTGCCGGGCTATTTCGACCGTGTGCAGAGCGTGCTGATCGAGCAGCTCGGCTGGCTGCGCGGGCTGCTGGGCGGCGAACTGCCGACCGTTCAGGGATCCGTCGGGCAGATCGTTTCCCAGGGCGCGAACTGGCTCGTCACCGCGCTCAGCGGATTGTGGGCCGGCGGCTCGGCGCTGATTTCGGTCGCAAGCCTGCTCGTCGTTACGCCCGTCGTCGCCTTCTACATGCTGGTGGATTGGGACCGGATGGTGAACAGCATCGACAGCTGGCTGCCGCTCCAGAGCCGCGACACGATCCGGGCTCTGGCCCGCGACATGAACCGCGCCGTCGCGGGGTTCGTTCGCGGGCAGGCGATCGTCTGCATCCTCCTCGGGGTCATGTACGCGCTCGGGCTGACCCTCGTCGGGCTGAATTTCGGCCTTCTGATCGGTCTTGTCGCGGGAATCATCGGGTTCATTCCCTATGTCGGTACGCTGACGGGATTGCTGGTGGGCACCGGCGTGGCGATCGCGCAGTTCTGGCCGGATTACATCAGCATCGGCGGCGTGCTCGCGGTGTTCGCCGTCGGCCAGTTCGTCGAGGGCAATATCCTCCAGCCGAATCTCGTCGGAAGGCAGGTCGGCCTGCATCCCGTCTGGCTGATGTTCGCGCTGCTGGCCTTCGGCTCGCTGTTCGGGTTCGTCGGGCTTCTGCTTGCCGTGCCGCTGGCGGCGGCCATCGGCGTCCTGATACGTTTCGCCCTCGCGCGTTATAAGGAAAGCGTGCTTTACACAGGCGCACTGCCGCCCGGGAAGACCGACCGCAAACGCAAAGCGTAATGCCCCGCCAGCTGACTTTTCCGCTCGAGCATCCGGCGAAGCTGACCGCCGAGGATTTCCTCGTGGCGCCCGCCAACGCGGCGGCCCACGCGATCATCGAGGCATGGCCCGATTGGCCGGCCCGCGGCCTCGTTCTTTGCGGGCCCGCCGGCTCCGGCAAGAGCCATCTCGCCGCGATCTGGGCCGAACGCTCGGGAGCGGAGATCGTGGAGGCGGACATGCTGACCGAGGACAGGATCGCCGCATTGCGGGAAGGGACGGCGCTGGGCGTGGAGAACATCGACGTCCCGTCGGTGTCCGAGACCATCCTGTTCCATCTCATGAACACCGCGCGCGAACGCGCGATCTGGCTCCTGCTGACCGCCTCGCAGCTTCCGGGCGCCGTCTGGCCGAAGCTGCCGGATCTTGGTTCGCGCCTGCGCCAGCTTCCGGTCGCCGAGCTCCAGCCGCCCGACGACGGTCTCGTGCGGGCCGTGCTGGTCAAACTGTTCGACGACCGCCAGCTTGCCGTCGATGCCGAGGTGATCGACTATATCGCGCGGCGGATGGAACGCTCGCTGGGGGCCGCCCGGGAGATGGTGGCGGCTCTGGACGAAGAGGCGCTCGCGCTCGGGCGCCGCGTCACCAAACCTGTCGCGTCGGCCGTGCTGGCGCGGTTGACCTCGGAAGTGGATTGAGATTTTGGCCGTCGCTCCGCCGTCACGAAAGCGTCGTACACCGCGCCAGATGCGAGCGCAGGATGATCACGCCATGACCGACACGCACGAACTGGACGCGGAAAAGACCACCCCGAAGAAGGCGCCGGTGATCGACGTGCGCCACTCACCGGAACGTTTCATCAACCGCGAACTGTCGTGGCTGCAGTTCAACCGCCGGGTAATGGAGGAAGCGGCCAATCCCCAGCATCCTTTGCTGGAACAGGTCCGCTTCCTGTCGATCTCGGCCAACAATCTCGACGAATTCTTCATGGTGCGCGTCGCCGGCCTCAAGGGGCAGGTGCGGACCGGGGTGACGGTGGTGAGTCCGGACGGGCGCACGCCGCTCGAACAGCTCGACGCGATCAACAAAGTTGTCGGGGATCTCGCGCGCGATCAGCAGAAACGCTGGCTGGAGCTGCAGCAGGATCTGGCAAAGGCGGGGATCGTCGTCGTCGGCAAGGGCGGACTGACGGCGCCCGAGCACGAATTCCTCGAACAATATTTCCTCAGCTACATTTTCCCGGTGCTGACGCCGCTCGCGATCGATCCGGCGCATCCGTTCCCGTTCATCCCCAATCTCGGCTTTTCGCTGGCGCTGCAGCTGCAGCGCCAGAGCGACGGGCGGCCGCTGAACGCGCTCGTGCGCGTGCCGGCGAGCATCGACCGTTTCATCCGCATTCCGGAAAGCGAACCGGGCATCGCGCGTTTCGTTCTGCTCGAAGACGCGATCAGCCTTTTCACGAGCCGCCTGTTTCCCGGGTATGCGGTGGTCGGGCAGGGTACGTTCCGGGTCATCCGCGACAGCGATATCGAGGTCGAGGAAGAGGCGGAGGATCTTGTCCGCCTGTTCGAATCCGCCCTCAAGCAGAGAAAGCGCGGATCGGTGATCCGCCTTGAAATGCAGACGCAGACCCCGCCGGAACTGAGGGCCTTCGTCGCCGAAGCGCTCGATGTGCACGATGACGAGATATTTCTCGTCGACGGTCTCATCGCGCTCAATGAGCTGTCGCAGATCGTCGCCATCGACCGGTCGGAGCTGAAATTCATTCCCTACAACGCCCGTTTCCCGGAGCGTATCCGCGAACATGGCGGCGACTGCTTCGCGGCCATCAAGCAGAAGGACATCGTGGTGCATCACCCGTTCGAGAGTTTCGACGCGGTGGTGCAGTTCCTGAACCAGGCGGCACGCGATCCCAATGTGGTCGCGATCAAGCAGACGCTGTACCGCACCTCGAAAGACAGCCCCATCGTGAAGGCGCTTGCCGAAGCGGCCGACGCCGGAAAATCGGTAACGGCGCTCGTCGAGCTGAAAGCGCGGTTCGACGAGGAAGCGAACATCCGCTGGGCGCGCGATCTTGAAAAGGCGGGCGTGCAGGTCGTCTACGGCTTTCTCGAACTGAAAACGCATGCGAAGCTTTCGCTCGTCGTGCGGCGCGAGGCGGGACAGCTTGTCTCATATTGTCATGTCGGTACGGGCAATTATCACCCGGTTACGGCGCGTATCTACACTGATCTTTCCTTCTTTACGGCCGATCCGGTGATCGGCCGCGATGTCACGCGCATTTTCAATTTCATCACGGGCTATGCCGAGCCGGTGGAGCTCGAAGCCATGGCGGTGTCGCCCTTCAGCCTCCGGCGCAGGATTCTGAGCCACATCGCCCAGGAGGCGGAGAACGCGAAGGCGGGACGGCCGGCGGCGATCTGGGCGAAGATGAATTCGCTGGTCGACAGCGTGATCATCGACGCGCTTTACGACGCGAGCCGCGCGGGAGTGGAAATCGACCTTGTCGTCCGCGGCATCTGCTGCCTGCGGCCCGGCGTGCCGGGGCTTTCGGAGACGATCCGCGTGAAGTCCATCGTCGGCCGTTTCCTCGAACATTCGCGTATTTACTGCTTCGGCAACGGACACGAATTGCCGAATCCGGAAGCGGCCGTCTACATCGCTTCGGCCGATCTCATGCCGCGCAATCTCGACCGCCGCGTCGAGGCCATGCTTCCGATCCTCAATCCGACCGTTCATGAACAGGTGCTCGACCAGATTATGGTCGCGAATCTGAAAGACAATCAGCAAAGCTGGCGCGTGCTGCCGGACGGCACATCGCAGAGGATCGTGCCCGCCGAAGGCGAGGAACCGTTCAACGCGCACCGCTATTTCATGACCAATCCAAGTCTTTCCGGACGTGGAAAGTCCCTGAAGAAGAGCTCGCCGCGGCGCCTGGCCAAACGGGGGTAACGTGCTGAAATTGTTCGGGCAGGAAGAGGATGCGCGCGGGCGGGTCCGGAACGGACCACCCATGGCGGTGATCGATATCGGCTCGAACTCGGTGCGTCTCGTCGCCTATGACGGCCTGTCCCGCAGCCCGACGCCGATCTTCAATGAAAAGGTCCTGTGCGGCCTTGGTCGCTCCGTGGCGACGACCGGGAAATTGACAGCCGGAGCGATGACACGTGCCCTGTCCGCGCTTCGGCGGTTCCGCGCGCTGTGCGACATCATGAAAGTCAGCGAGGTAAGGGTGCTCGCCACGGCGGCCGCCCGCGATGCCTCCAACGGCGCGGAATTTCTCGACGCCGCGCGCAAGATCTGCCGTGCCGAGATCGAGCTTTTGTCCGGGAAGCGTGAAGCCTATCTCTCGGCGCTCGGCGTCTATTCGGGCTTCTGGAAGCCCGATGGGCTGGTTGGCGATCTTGGCGGCGGCAGCCTCGAACTCGTCCGGATCAAGGATGCGGAAATCGGCTCAGGCGTAACCCTGCCGCTCGGCGGACTTGCGCTTGAGGATGTTTCCTCAGGCTCGCTGAAAAAGGCCCAGAAGATCGTCAAGACGGCAATCGCGGAAGTGCCCGATCTCAAGGCCCTGGAAGGGCGCGATTTCTACGCCGTCGGCGGTACCTGGCGCGCGCTCGTGCGGCTTCATATGGCGCAGACGAATTATCCGCTGCGCGTGATGCATGCCTATACTCTTCCGGCACAGGAGGCGCTGGCTCTTTGCCGGCGCGTGCAGCGCGGACCCGTCGAGAACCTGCCGGGCATTCAGTTCGTCGCGTCCGAACGCCGTCCGCTTCTGCCCTACGGGGCACTCGTTCTGGAAAACGTCGTCAAGGCGATGAAGGCCCGCAATGTGGTGACCTCGGCGCTCGGCGTGCGTGAGGGTCTTCTGTATGAGCTTCTCGACGACGAATCGAAGGCGCAGGATCCTCTCATTCTCGCGGCGACCGAGCTCGGCCTTCTTCGCTCGCGCTCGCCACGGCACGGCCACGAGCTCCGGGACTGGACCGACGATCTCTTCGAGAGCATGAAGCTGGATGAGGACGATTACGACCGCCGGCTGCGGCACGCCGCCTGCCATCTGGCGGATATCGGCTGGCGGGCGCATCCGGACTACCGCGGCGAACAGGGGTTCAACATCATCGCCAATGCGGCCTTCATCGGGATCGATCACCCCGGTCGGGCCTATCTTGCGCTCGCCATTCTGTTCCGCCACGAGGGATTACGCGAGGACATGGTCAGCCCGCGCGTACGTGCGATCACATCGCCGCGCCTCGTCGAGCGGGCGCGCCTGCTCGGCGCGGCGATGCGGGTGGCCTATCTCGTTTCCGCATCCATGCCGGGCGTGTTGCCGAAAACGAGCCTGAAGGTGGAGAAAGAGCGTCTCGTGCTCACACTTCCGGAAAGCTTCAAGGATCTCGCGGGGGACCGTCTGGGCAACCGCGTGCGCCAGATGGCGCGGCTGATCGGCAAGGAGCCGCAGGTCGACGTCGAGCGATGACAGCGCGGGCGGCCGCGCGCGAGGAAGGCCCGCCCGGCGATTGCCCGGCTCGCCCCGTCAGTTTTTGACCTCGACCGCCGTGACGCGGCCCTTGCGCATGCCAAGCGCGATGTCGCCTCGCTTGAGGCCGAGCGCCTTCTCGCCGAAGAGATCGCGCCGCCAGCCGTGAAGGGC
>Ga0164243_10006249_pt1 | contig 18079 bp, 18 predicted proteins | sample OricompcompostOP_FD_108781 | JGI IMG/M metagenome (GOLD analysis project Ga0164243, IMG submission 108781) | Organic Plus compost microbial communities from Emeryville, California, USA - Original compost - Organic plus compost (OP) | ecosystem: Engineered > Solid waste > Mixed feedstock >... | reverse complement strand
ATATGTACAGGGACAGAATTTATTTACACTTACAAAGTTCAAGGGATTGGATCCGGAAACAATATATACGGCAAATTTGCCTCCCCTGAGAACTATTGTTTGGGGGGTTCAGGTATCCCTATAATATTTGCTTAGATATATTTTGTTAACCCCAAAATTATACATATGACGCCAATTAATTGTTGATAGTAAAATAACACGAAATGAGTTGTTTAAATATAAAACCACCATTACCAGTCGCCGCACTTCTACTAATTATTATGATGTCGATCCAAAGCTGTACAAAATTTGTAGAAGTAAAAGGACCAATTAATAGTAGAAACTCGGATAATGTGTATGAAGATGATGCTACTGCGGCATCAGTACTTACTGGGATATATATACAGATGAGCAGAACTCAGCTTGGAGATGGCGGGGTTACTTCTGCATCTCTATTAACGGGTCTGTCCAGCGATGAATTGTCGTTATTTGCTAATAATAGCGCGAAGCCCGCTTTGACGTCTTATTATACAAATGCATTAACTAATGTAAATGTGACGAATGGAGGAGTTAGTGATTTTTGGACCGTTTTTTATCAGATTATTTATATCGCAAATTCGGCAATAGAAGGCCTTGAAAAGTCTGCTAGTCTCACTTCGTCTGTTAAGGAACAGCTTTTGGGGGAGGCGAAGTTTATACGGGCATTCTGTTATTTTTATTTAGTGAACTTGTATGGTGATGTGCCACTCGCTTTAAATACTAATTTTAGTGAGAATACGGAGTTGTTCAGGGCTCCAACTCAACAAGTATGGGCAGTGATAGTAGACGACTTAAGGGACGCAGTGGGTCGCTTAAGTACCGAGTATTTGTCCGGAAATATCATAAGTAAAGTTACAGACAGAGTGCGTCCTACAAAGTGGGCCGCAATGGCATTACTCGCAAGAACTTATCTATATACGGGAGATTATAAAGATGCGGAACAGTTGGCAACGGAAGTTATCAATAATGGATCATTATTCGGACTGGATTCGCTAAATGGCGTATTTATAAATACTTCAAGGGAGGCGATTTGGCAATTGCAGCCTGTATTAGTCGGATTTAATACCGTGGAGGCTAGATTGTTTGTGCTTCCAGAAGCAGGCCCCAATAATTCAATGAATTATGTCTACTTAAATAGTTCATTATTAAATGCTTTTGAGATTGGAGATCAACGGAGAAGTAAGTGGATTGATAGTGTGCTTGTCGGGGGGACTATTTATTATTATCCATATAAATACAAAATTTCTGATCTCAATCTTCCTGTAAAAGAATATTCAACAGTATTTAGGTTGGCGGAACAATATCTAATAAGAAGTGAGGCAAGAGCGAGGCTAAACAACATACCTGGAGCTTTATCCGATATTAATGTTATTCGCAGCAGGGCTGGGCTTAAAGGTATAGTGAGTGGTAGCATGGAGGATATACTAGGAGCAATTCAGCATGAGCGACAAGTCGAGCTTTTTACCGAATGGGGGCACAGATGGTTTGACATGAAACGAACCAAACAAGTAGATCAAATAATGAATATAGTTTGTCCTGAAAAGGGAGGGGAGTGGCGTACTACAGATCAATTGTATCCTATACCATTAAGTGAACTGCAAAGAGCACCAAACCTAGTTCAAAATAATGGATACTAATCCTAAGGAGCCAAAAGTGTGAAAATCAAAGATCGAAACAATTGTTAAAGCTGTCAAGCATTAAGTTATGGAAAAAGTTATTATTTTCTTTTTTATAGGTAGCATGTTAACCTCATCAGTCCAAGGACAAAGCAGTAGGATCAAGTTCGAGGAGTCATTGACATTGGATCAGATAAAATCGAAAGCAAAGAATGAAGGGAAGTATATATTTATAGATGCATTTGCAACCTGGTGTTTGCCTTGTAAGAAGATGGATAAGGAGGTTTTTACTAATGACAGCGTAGCTGGCTATGTAAATGATAAATTTATCTCAGTTAGGGTGCAGGTTGATACATCCAAGAACGATGATGAGAATATTAAAAGATGGTATCCAGATGCCGCGAGGGTGCGTGAGGAATATAAAATAGAGAGTTTACCCAGCTTTCTTTTCTTCTCACCGGATGGACAGATAATTCACAGGGGCGTTGCGTATAAAAATCCAGGTGAATTTATAAAGTTGTTGGACGAGGCACTGGACTCAACAAAGCAGTATTATTCATTGCTGGAAGGGTTTATATCAGGCAGGCGAGATCCAGACAAATTACATAAGCTGGCCATCGCATCAATGGAGATAGGTGAGAACAAGGTGGCGAAAGAAGTAGCGGCGGTTTATATAGATAATTATTTGAACAAACTTAATGTGCCGGAATTGTGCAAAAAAGAAAATTTGGATTTTATTAGTTATTTCCCGGAATTGTTGAATTCAAAAGATGCTTTCTTTAATTTATTCTATAATCACCCTGATGAGGTAGATCAAATAACATATACGGGATGTTCCGAAAGATGGGTAAAATATATTATCAATAGAGAGGAGATTGAAGCCAAGGTAGAATTAGGGGAGAAATTACATAAAGAGCCTAACTGGAAGGTGATCCAGTCAACCATAGCTGCAAAGTATAATAAAAGCTACGCAGATAATTTAGTGCTCGATGCTCAGTTATCTTATTATCGGGGAAAGAAAAGTTGGAAGAAGTTCGCAAACCTTAGACGAGAGAAGATTATGAGGTATCCTCCTAAAAAAGGAGAAGGTATCGGGTCTGATCAATGGGGGCTAAATATAGATGCGTGGGATGTATTCCAATATTGTAATGACAAAGAAGTATTACAAGAAGCATTATTATGGGTTGAAATGGCTATTAAGTTGGAACAACCTCGGCCTAACATGCAGTATCTTGACACGAAAGCAAATATATTATACAAACTTGGAAGAAAGAAGGAGGCAATAAGTTGGGAGCAGATGGCAATCGACTCCGGAATTCAGTTAGCAAAGGAGATGGGCCGGGATAAAGGTTTTTTTTACGATGAGTATAGCGAGGTTATTAAAAAGATGAAGGAAGGGCAACCAACATGGCCTTTGGAGGGGAACTAAGGAGGAAGACTGCAAGAACATCGCATTGCGTTATATTAACTTAAGATAGGAATAATAAGGGTATTGTATGAGAAGATTTGCCATTTTGGTTACTATTCTTTTTTTAGGAGGAGAGGTCTGGGCGCAGAAGCCAGCTTTGGATACAGCTGCTCTGTCTAAATGGCCATTTTTGCTTAATCCTGCTATTAATGATGATGGAAGTTATGTTAGTTATAGCATTGTTCGGCAGCCCACTAGAGACGAGACGCTGGTGTTAAGATCCACAAGGGATTCCTGGGAAAAACTGATCCCAGGTGTAAAATTTGGCCGCTTTACATCGAATGGTAAATTCTTTTTATATAAAAATGTAAATGATAGTCTATGTATTGTAACACTTGGTGGTGAGCGTATAGAGTATATCCCGAATGTAAAGTCATACACCCTCTCTAATAATAATGAAGACCAGTGGCTGGTGTATGAAAGGGGGGATTTGTCGGAAGAAATTGTAGTACGTAGTATCAATACTGGTATTATCCGTCGATATGATAGCGTAAAGTTTTACCTGTTTAGTGATGATGGGAGGAATTTACTGATGAGAATAGGTTCGAAAAATGACTCTTCAGTGGGGGACTTCATATATCTTTTAAATCTAAATAATTTTACGCGTAAACTTATCTGGCGAGGTACTGGTGCCACTGATTTTACGTTTAACATTAGTGGAAATCAATTGGTATTTAGCGTTATAGACCGAACTAAGAGAGAGGGTGAGGAACAATTATGGTATTATCGATACGGAGATTCATGGTCAAGATTGCTGGTACAGGGATTCAAAGACATCGACAGCTGTTTTCTGTTAAAAGATATTAAAGCTTTCTCTAAAGATGGAACGAGAGTTTTTTTAAGTTTTACCAGAAAGGAAGAGTTATTGGTCAATCAGTTGGATAAGAAAGGGGTAGCAGTTGATGTTTGGAGTTATAAGGATGAAAAACTACAATCGCAGCAGCTTAAGGAAACAAATGCTAGAATGACTTATACTGGTATATTTGAGTTGAAGTCTAAGAAGGTCATTTATCTGGAGAGCGACAAAGAATGGAGTGAGCTTCGTTATATTAGTGGTACAAGTGGAATACAACAAGATGAGTACGTATTGGTTTACGAGACAAAGGGAGATGTTGACAGGAGTGAGTATACCTGGAATGAGGCTGCAACGACTAAAGTTTATTTGATGTCAACTCGTAGTGGCAAAAAGACTGAATTGAAAGTTATTGCCCCTTCGATAAGCGGATGGGGGAATATGTATTTATCACCACAGGCCAAATATGTAGTGTTTTTTGATACTCAAAAGGGGGAGTATTTTAGTTATGATGTTCACTCTCATGAAATTAGTAATCTGACTAAAGGGGTGTCTACGGATTGGACACCTCGTGAGGAGCTCCCGATGACTCCATTTATAAATATTCCCATTGCTGCCTGGGGAGAGAATGATGAGAGCTTATACGTTTACGATCGTACGGATATATGGAAGTTATTCCTGGACGGAAAACATAACCCTGTGAATATTACTAATGGATATGGCAGAAGGAATAACATTGTATTTAGATTGGCTTTTGATTGGGATATGGGGCAACAATTGGGGGATACATTAATACTAAACGCGTTTGATTTAACAAACAAGGATAACGGGTTTTATGTTAAGTCACTTAAAAAAGAAGGCGACCCTCAAATATTAACCATGGGGCCATATGTATATAGCAATAATTTGGACAACCCTTCATTTTATGGCAGATTTTCCCCATTGAAAGCTAGGAGAGGGAAAGGGTATTTGGTGAAGAGGGAAAGTACTAGAGAATCTCCCAATTTCTTTTTTACGCAGGATTTTAAATCGTTTAGACCATTAAGCAATCTTTACCCTGAAAAAGGTTATATTTGGTATAGGGCAACATTACACACCTGGAATTCATCTGATGGAAGGAGGCATGAAGGGATTTTGTATACGCCAGAGAACTTTGATTCCACAAAAGGTTATCCTGTTATTCTACATTATTACGAAATGTACTCTGATCAATTGAATCGATATCAGATGCCAAAGATAATGGAAGGAAATATGGATATATCATGGTTTGTAAGCAACGGTTATTTGGTATTTACTCCGGATATCCACTATAAGATGGGTAGTCCTGGTGAGAGTGCACTGAATTATGTTCGATCAGCAGCAGATTATTTGTCTACTTTGCCATACATCGATATTTGTCGAATGGGTCTGCAGGGACATAGTTTTGGAGGATATGAGACAAATTTTATTGTGTCAAGGGATAGTAGATTTGCGGCAGCTGTGGCAAGTTCAGGCTTATCTGATTTAATCAGTTATTATGGGTTCGTGATGCAGGAACAAAGTGGTGTAAGTGCCCAATTTATGCACGAATCCGCGCAGCTAAGGATGGCTGGAACTCTTTGGGACAAGCAAGAGCTCTATATGAAAAATTCTCCTGTTTTATATGCTAATAATGTCAATACACCATTACTAATGGTGAATAATAAGCTAGATCAAGGCGTCCCGTTTTCTCAAGGCGTCGAATTTTTTACCGCCCTTAGAAGGTTGCGGAAGCCTGTATGGATGTTACAGTATGATGGTGAGGGACATACCCTATTTGGTAAGGCTGCTCTGGACTACACAACACGAATGATCCAGTTCTTCGATCATTATTTAAAAGGGGAGCCAGCGCCTGTTTGGATGACAAAAGGGATTCCTGCCAGGCTAAAAGGAGTTGAAAGCGGATATGGATACGATTTAAGCGGCTACTGTAATGCCCATTGCGAGATATGTCATAAAATAAATCAAGGGCAAGCCAGAAATACACAATCACGGAATGAAGAGGTCGCCAAATGATTTCTCCGATACAATCATAAGGCAGATGATATAGCCGACGAACCTGTCATGTTTTATGAATTACACTGTTCTTGCCTTACAGGTTTCCTAGACTAAGAGTTTTCTAATACACACTTCCTTAAAATCCTGATGGAACTTATAATGCTAAAATGGAAAGAGGCCGTCTCGAAAGTAGAAGACGACCTCTTTTTTGCACAGCTAATATTAGCTGTCAGATTTGGAAAGTTTGAAATTACAGAGTGGTTGTTGTTACCGTTTGGATGCAGGGTGCTCCAGGGATAAGGGTAGCAAATGTACGAGGATCACTGGATGCCGGGTTAGCTTTTAATGTAGCGGGGGATACAGCGATATTACAAGCAGCGCCAACAGCGGGACCTGTATAAACGGTACCACTTACTTTACCAGCTGTAACGGCTAAAGCACCACCAACAACAGCCATAATGGCTACAGCAGTCAACATAATTTTTGCTTTTTTCATGGTAATTAATGCTTTTTAAATCAAAAAGCTAAACTTTAGTGTTAATAAATTGCCTACTAATATAAACTTCAACAAGTAAGCGGTAGGCTGTCACTTCCCTGGAAGTATCCGGATAAGTTTTATGATATCATCAATAGTGTGTTTTATTTGTATACATTTTCAATAAAATGATTGCCGCTATCAAGGTGTTTTAAGCTAGAATATTAAAGAGTTGTTTGTTGTTGTTACTGGTTCGATACAGGGCGAACCGAAAATCGCTTTTGCAAACATTTATAGGCTAAATGTTGTTACTGTTTGTATACAAGGCGCCCCTGGAATTAAGGTGGCAAATGTACGTGGGTCAGAAGGTGCGGGAATGACTTTTAACGTAGCTGGAGCTAACGTAATATTACAAACCGCACCAACGGCAGGACCGGTATATACAGCAGTTGTAATGGTTTTAGCTTTGTATCCCACAGCTCCACTAATTATTGTTAAAATTCCTAAAGTGGTTAATATAATTTTTGCCTTTTTCATAAAAATGTTTTTTGCGTTTTGTGGTTGACTTATTTCTTCCATAAGTGAGGCTTTTCTCCTTTCAATCGACATCCGTTAATTCAACCATTTAGAAAATATTTGATCATGTCAATCCGTGTTTCTCCTGCCAATGTTTTCTTTAATTTTTTGTCTTTCCCGTATATAAATATGTAAGGTACCGACCGTATTCCGAAGTGTTCTATGATGAATAGTTTTGGGTCTTGAGCTACGGTAATATTAGGGTACCGTTCCAGACTATATGCCGTTTTATATTTCTTAACATCTGTTAGGGAAGATGATGACGTAAGCATATAAAACTGAATGCCTTTTAAAGAGGATATGTTGTCAGTTATTAATTTTGTTTGGGCTGTTGGATTGCATGACCTCCGGCCAGATATTATCATTCTATCGGCCACAAAATATCATATTCCTGGCCACCTACATTTGAGCGCCAGATATCAGACAGCCCCAAACTGAAGTTTGGGGTTATTGTGTATACATTAACATTGCCAATCTCTACCGAGGCGCAATTTGATTACAAGCACTATGGGTCTATTTTAGTCGATCTCACCCAATTCCTCTCTGTTAGTCTTCCGTATTGACTATTGTGCGTTGTAGACCTTACCGGGGGGATGTTTCGGGTTTATATACTATCGTGTTAATAACGTTTTGACAAAAGTGTTGGATTGCACGGCCACCAGCCAGATATTATCATATTCCCGGCCACGAAATATCATACCCTCGGCCACGTGCTGTTCAGTAAAAATGTACCATATCGCCCCAAACTGAAGTTTGGGGTTATTTTTTCTCCATTGTTTGTATCCACCGATAGAACGTCTTGCGTTTCGTATATCTATAATCTCACATAATCATCTTCCCATTTGAGCAGACGTAATCCAATGCTTCTGAAGTAACTTTTCCATATCACATCTCGTCTTCCATAGGACTTAATAGGTGGGCATTTCAAGCTCATGTACCCCTGTGTTAATGAAATTTTGATAAACGCGTATTGTTAATTTGTTTGTTAATCAAGTGAATTTATTCCTTCAATAAATTCTATATTAGTTAAATATGTATGATTTATTTACAATATTATTATCTTATGAAAGTTCCTGGCTTGGACAATGATGATACTATTTTGTACAGGTTGAAGCATACACCCTACAAAGAAGCGCCTTACGCCCAACTGTTCAGAAAGTACTATAAGTATTTTTGCCGTATCGCATACAGGGTGGTTGGAGATGAGTATGCATGTGAGGATATTGTACAGAATATGTTTATTGAGTTTTATGAGCACCGGTTATACGAGACCGTAGAGGTGTCAATAGCGGCCTGCATGGAGATTTTGCTAAAAAACCGGTGTTATGATCACTTAAAATCCCGGTCGAGAAACCAGGATAAAATAAAAAACTTTCAAAGCTTTAAAAATTCGGTAGAGGTTCCTATTTTTGACGAGCAGTTCCAGCAAAGGGAACGAATAGAACAAGCTATCCAACGAATGCCACCTCAACAAAAGAGGTCCTTTGAGTTAGTATATAAGGACGGTGCTGGGTATGACGAGGCAGCACAAAAGCTGAATATCAGCACTAACTCTCTAAAGACACATTTGAAGCTGGCAATCAGGCGGCTTCGGTCAAGTTTAAAAGATTTGACCTAAGGCATCTGAAATGAATATTAGGAGGCAATTGGTGAAAAATTTTATTGGTGACCAAATGAATAATAGAGAAGATTTTTTAGATCTTCTTGATCAGAAACTTTCGGGCGTAATATCTGAGGCCAATAATTTGTATGTTGAAAAATTGTTGCAAGAGAACAAAGCTGCCAGGGATTTATGGGAAGCGCATCAACAAAGACCAATTGAGAAGTATCTCCGGGACCTGGATCTCCAGGCAGCATGGGAGAAACTTCGCCGTGTCATAGCAGATTCCCCGAATGATTGATGATGGTAGAGGAACTGGCAAAGACCCGGTAGCCTGAGCTTTGGATAATACCCCAGCTACTGGCAGAACTGTATTATTCCCTCAATCTACATGGGGGCACAGCATAACCCCACAAAAATTTTCCTCTGGGCATTCACCCTTTTTTTGCTTTGTGTCGTACTAAGTAGTATGAACCGGATATAATGCTTGTAGCGGTACCACCGTTATACCACGTCCAATGAAAAACAAACCATTAAGACAAACACATTTACCATGTTTGAAATACCTATCTCCGGGTTTACAACGGAAGCCAAACCGGCAATAATGGCAAGGAGTCCCATGATGGTTGGCCGGCTTGCTATCGAAAAAACCATATTGACAAGGAATGGGCATTTTGTTGCGAGGTTGTCACCTTCGCAACGGCTTATTTTGATGACGTTGCATGAGCACTTGGGCGATATCGTATCTGCAGCCCAGTTGCTCCACTGCATGAGCCTCAAGTATACACGGCAAAACATTAATTGTTTGCGGGTGCTCGTCTGTAGATTGCGCCATCATTTGCGTCATGATCCATATATTCGGCTTGATACGGTGCCTGGCACCGGTTACAGGTTGATCCTGGATGTACAAAATGCGTACGTAATGTTACCAGCGGATGGTCCGCCATTGAATTATAACGGCATCCAGCTTTTCTCACAGCAATTGATCATGAAAGATGGCAGTGTGGTGGGGTTGAAAAGAACGAGCTATGATATTTTGAAGGTATTTTTTTCTAACCCGGATAAACTGATCAGGTGGCCGACGCTGTTAGAAGAGCTCAGTGATAGGGGAACATTTATGAGCAGGCGGGTGTTTGACGTGCAGCTTAGCCAGATCCGCAGGTACCTGGCCCGGTCTCATATTGAGATCGTTACAAGATATAAGGCCGGTCATATATTAAAGGTCCGTGATACCGAGACCGGGAAGCAGGCCGTAGGGTGCAATGTAAGAAGGGGGCCTGGCGACTTGACTACCATATATAAAATGGTGGAGCAACGGTTTCGGGAAGAAATCCTTGATCCGGCAAAGGAGACAATTATCTATACGACCCTTCGGAACGAGTTTGTTGCAAATTTAGATAGGGTACTGCTCAACGTAAGGAGACGGTATACAGGGTACATCAGGCATTCATACAGGAATATAGCGATCATCATCAACCGGAACTTGCCGGACTGTTTTTATTGAAGTTCCATTCAATGTTAAAACCAACCCTTTGATAATGCTTGTTAAAGCTTTTGGATGTGCCGTTCAGGGAGTAGAGATCATTACGGTTACCATCGAGATAAACATCTGTAAAGGCAACCAACAGGTGGTGCTGGGCCTTCCGGACAATGCCGTGAAAGAAAGCCTGCCAAGGGTTACCAGCGCAATTATTTCCAGTGGAGGGCGCATACCGGCTTCCAGGATCATATTTAATCTCGCCCCGGCCGACATCAAGAAAACAGGATCGGCATTTGACCTGCCCATGGCTGCCGCCCTACTGGCAGCTACTGGTCAGTTGGGCAGCGCGTTGATATTGCATGACTACCTGCTCATCGGTGAGCTTGGTTTGGACGGGGCTGTACAGCCGATAAAAGGTGCGCTTCCTGCGGCTATCCAGGCATGGAAAGACGGTTTCAAAGGAGTATTTGTTCCCAAGGGAAATGAAAGAGAAGCGGGAATGGTCGGTAAGATCAAGGTCTATGGCATCGAACATTTGACCGAGCTTGCTCGCTTTTTTTCCGGGGAAAGTGTGCCTGAACCTGTTGTGATTGATACGCGGCGACATTTTTATGCCTCACAATATCATTTTAGCGAGGATTATGCAGACGTGAAGGGGCAAGAAGTGGTTAAAAGAGCCCTGGAAGTGGCGGCTGCCGGCGGGCACAACGCCTTGCTGCTCGGACCGCCCGGTTCCGGCAAATCCATGCTGGCCAAAAGGCTGCCAACCATCCTTCCACCACTTACTTTACAGGAAGCGCTTGAAACCACAAAAATATATAGTGTAACAGGAAAGATGACAGAAAATGATCAAAGCCTGCTCAATAAACGACCGTTCCGTGCGCCCCATCACTCCATTAGTAACGTGGCCCTGGTAGGTGGAGGCACGACCCCGTTGCCAGGGGAGATATCATTGGCACATAATGGCGTGCTTTTCCTGGATGAGTTGCCGGAGTTTAACAGGCATGTCCTGGAGGTGATGCGCCAGCCTATGGAGGAACGTAGGGTGACCATTGCCAGGGCCATGCGCAGTATAGAGTTCCCTGCGAGCTTTATGTTGATTGCAGCGATGAACCCATGCCCTTGTGGATATTTTAATCATCCAGAGAAGCGTTGCGCCTGTTCATCCTTTGCTGTTCAAAAGTACCTAGGTAAAATTTCCGGGCCGCTGATGGATCGTATAGACCTTCACGTGGAGGTGCGACCGCTGGAAATCTTCCAGTTGCATGACGATACAAAATGTGAATCCTCTTCGGTAATCCGTGCCAGGGTGATAGCGGCCAGGGATTTGCAGAGCCAACGGTTTGCGGATACGCCGGGTATTTATACCAACGCCCAGATGACCACCGTGCAGATCCGGCAATTCTGCAAGCTGGACAAGGAAGGTGAGCAGCTTTTAATGGCCGCCATGGAAAGGCTGAAGCTCTCCGCGCGGGCGTATGATCGTATATTAAAGGTTGGCCGAACGGTGGCCGACCTGGCGTGCAGTGATGATATCCGGATAGAACACCTAAGTGAAGCGATCGGGTACCGCGCACTGGATAAAGAGGGGCTATTGGATGCATTTGACGGGCAGCGATCCCTTCTTCCAAAACGCACGAAGGCCAAAAGGTCTGCCAACCAATGAAAATGTATGGACCGGGATCTCATTATAAAAAGATTGCGGGAAAGCTGCCGCCCCGAGATATGGACCGTTATCAACCAGCATTACCAACTGGAGGTAGCCTTTGGAGACGGCGGGGAGCCATTATTTTGTTACGCGCGGGACGGCGTATTGCGTTTGTATGTGCCTGCATCCGGCCTGCCCGCCGTGGATCTGGCTTACTTGGCATTGCGCATCTACTTGCGCGCAAAGGGCTTTTTTGTCCAGGAATGGCTGCAGCTGCGGTTTGAAAGCGAACCTTTGTTGAACTGGGTGCTGGACGCTAACCTGTTCCTGCAATTGGGGCACATCCTGGAAGGGTGGTTAATCTGTACAATGGGCCTGCATAACGAGGGGGAGCATGGCGAGGGGCGAGCTGGTGACGACGAGTGGTCGAGCGTGTTTTCATTGCCCCTTGCCAGGCGTGGATTTGGCAGGCCGGTTCCGCCACCGGCCGCCATTCACGCCTTCATTCTTAGTTATTTCAGGACGCAGGGTAAACTCGTTGCATTGAAGGAGGTGTGCCCCTCTCTGCATGCCATTCTGGAAAGATTTCACCAGCAATGGTTGCAGCTGGACCTTTACAGCGACCACTCACGGGCGCTTTCCAGACAGTTATTGGATAATCTGGTCAGTAGCGTGGGCCGGTGGGCCACAGCGCAAGTCCTTGCAAAAAAACGTTGAATAGCGATGGAAAATAACATTATCATTCAAACCCTGGCCCGCAGCGGTAAAAGCCGGCGGCAGATCGCCGCCATGCTGGGCATCTCCCGTCACGCAGTGCATAGGGCCATTAACGATGCTGGTGATAGCAGCCCCGGAAAAGGTAAGGCATCCAAACTAACGGTATACCGTCAGCAGGTCTTATCCTGGCTAGAGGAAAGCCGGCTTAGCGCCCGCCTGATCTATGAACGCCTTCTTGGGATGGGGTTGGAGGTGTCCTACCCTACTGTGTCACGCTACATCAAATCCCTGAAGCAGCAGGAGGTATATGTCCCGGTGGTGACCGATCCCGGGCAGGAGGCACAGGTTGACTTTGGCTACCTGGGCTATTTTTACCGGGGTAGTCGGGCCGTTCGGGTGTGGGTTTTCTGCATGGTACTGTCCTATAGCCGGTATGCATACTATCGGGAAGTGACCGACCAGCAGATCGGTACTTTCCTGCGCTGCCACATGGAGGCATTTGAGTTCTTTGGAGGTGTGCCACTTACCATCAAGATCGACAACCTAAAGGCCGGGGTCTTGAAAGCGGACTTTTACGAGCCTGTTATCCAGCACCAGTACAGGTCCTTTTTGTCGCATTACAAGGCAGCTCCGGTCACTGCCCGTATCCGGCGCGGGCAGGATAAAGGGAAAGTGGAATCTGGCGTCAAGTTCGTAAAAAATAATTTTCTTAAATCCCTGGAGCACCGCGATTTTCACCGGTTAAGCAGCGAGCTGCGCCAGTGGAACAAAGGAAGGTGTAATCTGCGGGTACATGGCACTACCCGAAAAGTCCCGTGGGAGCAATTTACAGGTGTTGAAAAACAGTACTTGCAGCAACTGCCGCCGGTACGCTACCAGTTCACTGATTTCCAGGACCGGAAAGTGGGCTGGTATGGTCATATTTTATACCAGTACAACTATTATTCCGTGCCTTCGGAGCTGGCCGGCCAGACGATGCAGGTGGAAAGCAATGGCAGCGTCCTTCGCATTTCCCATCATGGGAAGATATATGCCGTTCATGTGCTGCATCACGGGGTGGGCGAATTTATCACCCAGGAATCCCATAAACCACGCTGTAAGCAGGTAAGCAGCCCGGATTATTACCGGGAGCAGGTGCAGGCGATAGGGCCCAGCGCGGTAAAGGTACTTGAAGGCATGCAGCAGCGGCAACCACATCACTGGCACCCAATGGCCAGGGGAATCGTTGCGCTAAGGCGGGATTTTCCCGCCGATGTCATTGAAAAGGCCTGTGCGCAAGCGCTCCGGTACAATGCCTGTACTTATCAAAGCGTTCGTAATATCTGCGAAAACGGTCCTTTGCAACGACCGCCTGTAGCCCCATCCCGTACCCCGCTGGGCGGGTACAATCATGACCTGCAATTCTACGACAAGCTCGGAAAAACTTAAAGTATGGAAGCGCTGAAGACCCGTTTGCGACGCTTGAAGCTGGTTGCCGCGGCAAAAACCCTGGAACTCAGGAACCAGGAAGCCCTGGATGGCAGGATCAGCTACCTGGAGTTCCTGGAATTGTTGCTGGAGGATGAGTTGGCCTGGCGGCAATCCCGTTCCCACGAGCTTCGGTTAAAGGCGTCGATGCTTGATCCCACCAAGACCCTGCAAAACTATGACTTCAGCTTCCAAGGCACCCTCGACAAACGCCGTATCTATGACCTGGCCACCTGTCAATTCATCACATCCAAAAAAAATATTGTCTTCCAGGGGAAGTCCGGCGTTGGTAAGACACACCTCGCGCAAGCCATTGGGCTGGAAGCTGTCAAGCAAGGATATTCCGTGTTAAAACTGCATATCAACCAGCTGTTGCAACAGTTACAAAGGTCAAGGGTGGAGGGGACTTTCCGCCGCTTAATGAAGAAAATGTGCAAGGTGGACCTACTCATCATCGATGACCTGGGACTGAACCCGCTGCCGGCTGAAGAAATCCGGGATTTTTACGAGATCGTGAACAACCGGAATGAAAACCGGTCGCTCGTCATCACGACCAACCGCCAGTTCTCCGACTACGAGCAGGTATTTGGGGGAGATAGCGTCATGGCTTCCGTCATTATAGACCGGATTTTACACAACGCAGAGCTGCTCAAGATACTCGGAGACAGCTACCGGGTAAAGGACCTGATGGCAGGCCGTGAGGAGACAGGGCGCGTGGAGGAAAGTTAAGATGAGCCATATTATCATTTATATTCATTGCGTTTGGGCTACCAGGAAAAGAGCCCCGGTCCTGGACGTGCAAAGCAGGACAATGCTCTTTGCGCATATGCACTTCGTCGCCCGGCAGAAAAAAATCCTGTTGGATACAATCGGGGGGTATGATGATCATGTACATTGCCTGATTCGGCTCTGCGCTATGCAGCGAGTAGCCGACATTGTTAAACAGCTCAAAGGCGAATCGGCCCGCTGGGCCAATGAAAATAACCTCCTAGGTGTTCCTTTATGTTGGGGAATTGGATATTATGCCGCGTCTGTATCGGTAACGTCAGCTAACGCGGTGCGGCTGTACATTCAAAAGCAACAAGAGCACCACAGGCAGCCGGGTTTTACGGAAGATTATTTGCGACGGCTCTAAAACTGGAGCACCAGCTTATTTTTGATACAGGTAAAGCTTCCCCGGCTGTATGCACTTACTTCTTCTCATTCAGAATTTTTTCCAATAGCGCGACCTTTTCCTTTTCAGCAGCAAGCAGGCGTTCATAAAGCTTTTTGTTTTCCTCCATTACTTCCAAAAGTTTATCAATTGGGCTAAACTGATAATTGATCTGCGAATTAATGACAGAGCTATCGTAGTTGTTCTGAATATTGTTAATTGCGGTTTCAGGGTCAAACTGTTTTATAGCCTCCACGGGAACTCTTAATGCTTTAGAAACTTGCTCTAATATATCATCTGGTATCTGCTCATTCTCTTCTAGGCGTGATACTTTCTTTTGTGACCAATCATCCCCCAACTCAATTGCAAGCGCTTCTTGTTTAAGCCCAAGCATTTCTCGGAACCGTTTGATATTACGGCCATGATGGATCTTTTTCGGTTGTTCTGTGGTTGTCATATTAAACCCATTATAGTACCATCAAAAATAACATTTTTCCCTGGATAATTGGCTATTGCCTGTCTAAAATAAACGACGGAATAACCTGGAAATCAAAAATCCTCAATTACATCCGCTCTTTTAAGGGCATATGGCAATAATCATTCAACAAGGCTTGTCGAAATAGACAGACATCCCCGAACAACATGCATTCTTTTTCTTTTCGCCGGATTACACTTTCAAAAATCAAGAATAAAAATGCAACAATGTGGTTGTCATCTGTAGCGCTACTATTTTTCTTTCGTTGCGTCGCACACTCTTATGTTCTTTTCTCTATTCCTCTTTTCTTTCAACAAAGGATCAAACCTGTCTTTTCATTTTTCTGCCTGTAAGAAAATTACAGAAAGGGAAACAAAATCAATCCCCCAATAAGCCAACACACAAATTCCCACGCACAGCTCATTCAGTCGTCACCCCCTGAAAATACAATGCTGTTCCAGGTTAGTCAAGGCCAGGTTCCTGAAAAAAATCTCCACACTCTGACCCGCTGTCGCTTTTCGGTAGCCCCTTCGGGGGAATCCGTTGAGGTAGTATTTTTTTCCTCCAACCTTGACTAACCCTCCACAGCATAGTAAGTGCTAGTCGCTACGGGTGAATGAATGAGGCGAAGCCGAATGAGGGCAGAAACCTATCAATCATTCATTATTCATTCACTTTTTAAATCAGAATAGTTATGCAAACAGTAATCGGAAGATTGACCGCAGACGCGAAAATCACCACCACCAAGGACGAACGTAATGTAGTGAATTTTACCATCGCCCAAAATGACCGCTTCAAAGTAAAGGCCACAGGCGAAGTAAAACAGTTAACCACGTATTTCCAGTGCGCGTATTGGATGGGAACAGGTATAGCCGCCCACTTGAAAAAAGGCACATTGGTGGAAGCAGTTGGCCGCATAGGTGTGAACGCCTATCAAAACATGGATGGCAACGTAGTAGCCAATCCGACCCTGCACGTACAGTTTATCAAACTGCATGGCAGCGCAAAAGGTAACGCAATTGCTCCAACCGGCAGCGTACCGGCCACTACAGAACCCGCAGACGATCTGCCCTTTTAATTCATCCCCGGAAGCGGTGCAAGCCCGTACCGCTTCCCTCTCTTTCAATCAAATTCCATTCAATCACTTTTTAAATCAATCATCATGGCACACAACCTGAATTTTAACGAGCAAACAAGGCAATACAATTTCTTTTCCGCAAAAGAAAAGCCGTGGCACGGATTAGGCAAGATCGTACAGGACTACCCCACCAGCAGGGAAGCCATTGAATTTGCTGGTTTGAACTACACGGTAGAAAAACGCCGGTTGTTTACCTATGACAGCGAAAACCAAAATGGCGACCCGGAAACGGATTTAATTATCCCGGAAATTACAGTACCGAACTATTACGCCACTGTTCGCACTGATAACGATAACGTGTTAGGTGTGGTGGGTAAAGATTACCAGATCGTACAGAATGCAGACGCTTTCAGTTTTTTTGACGCCATTGTAGGCGGTGACGGCATCCAGTATGAAACCGCCGGGGTATTGGGAAAGGGAGAGCGAATTTTTATTACGGCCAAGCTGCCGGACTATATTAAAGTCGGTAATGACGACCTGATCGAGCAATATTTATTTCTAACCACTTCCCATGATGGCTACGGCAGCATTACCGCCGCTTTTACGCCTATCCGCGTAGTTTGCCAGAATACATTAAACGCGGCCATGCGCAGCCATAGCAACGCCGTTAAAATCCGGCATACTGCCAACGCCAAAGAACGGTTAGAGCAGGCCCACAAAGTAATGGGCATCAGTAATAAACTTTCGTTGGAACTGGAAGGGATTTTTAACCGTTGGGCAAGGGTGCGCATCACCGACCCCGAAGTAAAGAAACTGATCCAGCTTGCCATGATTCCTAATAAGGAAGTGTTACACAATTTACAGGCAGGTAAAGACGATGATCTTTCCACCATGTTTAAAAATATGTGTAATACGGTATATGAGTATGCCATGACCAGCCCCACACAGGCAACAGCAACCACCAAAGGCACTTTGTTTGGTGCATACAATGCCGTTACGGGTTATTTCCAGAACGTGCGCACTTACAAAGACAGCGAAAGCAAATTAAAATCCATCCTGTTTGGAGGAACGGCGCAGTTGCGCACACAGGCTGCATTTAACCTGTGCAACGATTTTGCCGCCAAAGGCAGTGATGCCTTATTGCTGAATTGAACCACGAAGGGCGGTAACCGCCGCCCTTTCTTTACCACTTTAAAATATAAGAAAATGCAGCATCCCAATATACTTGCCGCCATAAAAGAGGATTTCCGTTCCCGCTTACAGGCATTCAACACCACCCGCAACGGGTTAGAAAATAAAATAGCCATCCGGCAGAAGCAAATGGAACGGTTGCAGGCACGGTTAAACAAAATTCATTATCCCCGGTGGACAGAGGAACTGTTACGTCCTATACTGGATGAAATCAAAAAGCAGTTTCCCGGCTGGCATTGTGATGATGAACAATTAAGCCCAATGGGTTTGGGTTGCCGGGTTGCCGTATTCTTTATCAAAGAAGGGCT
>Ga0164243_10006247_pt1 | contig 18079 bp, 18 predicted proteins | sample OricompcompostOP_FD_108781 | JGI IMG/M metagenome (GOLD analysis project Ga0164243, IMG submission 108781) | Organic Plus compost microbial communities from Emeryville, California, USA - Original compost - Organic plus compost (OP) | ecosystem: Engineered > Solid waste > Mixed feedstock >... | reverse complement strand
AGCCCTGCCCCACCAGCGCCCACGCCTGGGCCAGGTCGCGCACGAAGTCCCTATAGGCCGCGGCCTTGGCTTCGCGGTCGGGGATGCGCAGCAGCAGGGAAGGGTGGACGGTGACGAAGCTGGCCGCGCCGCCTGCCAGGGGCTGACCGGGGCCTCTCGCCTTCATCACGGGCACCGCGCGGCCGAACACCGCCAGCGCGGCCGTCGCGCCCAGAGCCACCACCACCTTGGGCCGCACCAGCCGGATCTCGCTGTCCAGCCACCAGCGGCAGGCCTTCACCTCTCCGGCGTCGGGCTTGGAGTGGATGCGCCGCTTGCCCCGGACCTCGTGCTTGAAGTGCTTCACCGCGTTGGTGACGAAGGTCTCCGTGCGCGGCACGCCCGCCTCCGCCAGCGCCCGGTCCAGCACCTGGCCCGCCGGCCCGACGAAGGGATGGCCCGCCAGGTCCTCCTGGTCCCCCGGCTGCTCGCCCACGAACATCAGCCGCGCCCGCCCGGGCCCTTCCCCAGGCACGCCCTGCGTCGCGCCCCGCCACAGGTCGCAGCGGCGGCACATCTGCACGGCGGCGGAGAGCTCTTCCAGGCTTTCGGGCGGGACGCCGCCCTCCGCCGACCCGGCGCCGCGCGCGGCCTTGGCGACGCCGGGGGAAGGCAGATGCGGATCGGGCGTGGATTGGGCCATGGCCATCGGGGAATGGACGCCGGCCCGGGCGGGTTCCTCCAGCGCCGCGGCGGCTTCACCCGCGGCTGGATCCGGACCAGGCCAGCGCGCCGGGGGCTTCGGCGGCTTCGGCCCGGGTCTCCTCGGCCTGCGCGCCCTCGTGCTCGGCAGGCATCGACACGGGCAGGGTGAGGCAGGCGCTGCGGGTCGCCAGCAGCTGCTTCCAGTCGCTGACCAGCCTCTTGTAGGCGCGCGCCACCGCGCGGGGGTTGCGGTCGAGATCGTAGAGGCCGCGCGGGTTCACCCGGCCGCGGGGTTGGGTGAGGGCGCTGTCCCAATCCACCTGGTCGGTCAGCGAATACCAGGTGAAGCCTAGCACCGGCACGCCGGCTTTGCGGATGCGCAGCACGTTGGCCCATTGCTTCCACAACCACTGCACCGCCTCGTCGCCGTTCGGGCCTTCGTCCAGGTTGGTTTCGGTGTGCATCACCGGCAGGCCGTAGCGCTGGTAGTACTCGCGGGTGATCTCGCTGTAGCCGAAGATCTCGCCCGAGGCGTGGACGCTGCCGTCGCGCCAGATCCAATGCTCGTTGGTCCGATAATAGTCGTTGCCCATCACGCAGCGGTGGCGGAGCGTGTTGTCCATGAACCAGGCGTACTCCTCGCCCGTCATGCCGTGCTCGCGCAGATCGGCGTAGACCGAGGCGTCGACCTCGCGCCCGTAGTTCAGGTCCAGCGGCAGGAAACGGCCGGCGTTGTAGCGTTCCGCCGCCGGCTCCGCTTCCGGGCAATCGGGATGGAAGTATTCCGACGACTCGCTCTGCACGAACAGAGCGTCCGGCCGGACCTCCAGGATCGCCTGCATGGCCCGGACATTGGCCTTCACGATGTGCTTGAGCGCGGTGACGAAGGCGCGGTCGCTCTTGAGCTGTTCGTTCCACAGCCCGCGCCGGGCCGAGTAGCTGGCGCAGATGAACATCTCGTTGATCGGGGTGTAGAGCTGGCACCACGAGAAGCGCTGGGCGAACGCCCGGGCGTAGCCGGCGAAGAGCTCCGGGAAATCAGGGTTCTGGAAGTCGCCCACCCAGTCCGGGACGCCGAAATGGCACAGGTCCACGATGGGTACGATGCCGCGCCGCTTCAGCTCGGCGAAGGTCAGGTCGGCGAACTCCCAGTCATATCGGCCGTGGCCCAGCCACGCGCGGTGGATGGGCGGCCCGTAGCGCAGGAAATAGAGGCCGAGCTCGCGCACCAGCTCGAAGTCGGTCTTCCAGTGGCGATAGAAGCCGCAGGCCTCCATCTCGTCCACGCGCCGCCGGCCGTTCTCGATCCTGGGGGCGCTGTTCTCGATCCCTGTGGCGAAGGCGAAGGTGAACATGCGCGACCCGGCCTCTCCCGCAGGCCGCCTCGGCTGGCGGCCGCGGGACCTTCAGCCGAACGCTCGGGCGCGCGCCGTGGTTCGCTTCACGGCGAGGTGGGACGCCTTCCCGTAGGAAGGCGTCCCGATACTCAGGTCACTCGCAGCAGGGGCCGCCGTCGCAGCAGTCCGCCAGGGCGGCGCAGCACGAGGCGACGGCCTTCAACGCGGACGGGCTGGCGGCCAGGGCCGCTCCGCCGGAAGCGAGCAGCATAAGGGCCGCCGCGGTCAGGATACGTTTCATGTTCAGTCTCCGATGTTTTGAGAAATCAAGGCTCAAGCAGCGGAGAGAAGCCTCGGCGGGGGAGGCTCGGGGCCGATGGTGCGGCCGGCCAGGAGAGAGGGCTCCAACGCCCCGTATGCGGCGACCGCGGGCTGCGTCGTCGCCAGGTCGGCGAGCGTTTCGCCGGGAAGCGCACAGCCGACGCAAAGCGCGGCGCACGGAGCGATGGAGCAATCCTTCGGCGCATGGTGATCGCAGGGATGGTCCTGGCCCGCCATCGCGCCGCAGGGCGCGGGCGCAGCAGCGCCGGCCGGCGAGACGACGCTCGCCGCCAGGGCCAGGACGGCCAGGATCAGCACCAGGACGCGCATCGCGCCCTTCTAGCGGAGCCGCAGCCCGCCGGGAAGCGGCCTCATTCCGCCGGCAGCGAGCCCGCGGCGTCGCCGCGGCGCGGGAAGGCGGCCATCATTTCCTCGCCCGTGACCTTGCCGTCCTTGTCCGCGTCCAGCCGCTCGAAGCGCTGGCGGGTCTGGGCCTCGACCTCGTCGCGGGTGACCGCGCCGTCGCCGTCAGCGTCCGCCCGCATCATGCCGCCCGCTCCGCGCCGGCCCGCGATCCCGCCGGGACCGCCCTGGGATTCCGCAGCCGCCTGGGCGGCCTCGATCTCGGACCGGGTCAGCTTGCCGTCGCCGTCGCCGTCGAGCCGGGCGAAGCGGTTGCGCGTGCGCTCGAGCATCTGATCCAGCGTCTGGTCGACGGCGAAGAAGCGGGGGCCGCCCGGCCCCGCCGCCGGCCCGCCGTCCGGGCCGGCCCCGGCGGCGGCTTCGCCGGCTGGCGCGCCCGCGGGAGCCGGCGGTTGGCCGGCGCCGCCCTGTTCGGCGGGCTTGTTGCAGGCCGACAGGACAAGGGCTGCGAGGGCGAACGAGACGGGAGCGATCGGATGACGCACGGGTGATCCTTCCGGGAATGCGGCGGCGCAGTGTTGAACGGCGGCGGTCCGCCGTTCCGTCGCCGCTCAGTCCATCAGCTTGCGGGTCAGATACATGAATTCGAGGCTGGTGCGCCGCGCCGTCTCGCGCAGGTTCGCCGCCGCCGAGTGTCCGCCCTCGATATTCTCGTAATAGAGGAAGGGCAGGCCCAGCGCCTGCATCTTCGCCGCCATCTTCCGGGCGTGGCCGGGGTGGACCCGGTCGTCCTTGGTCGAGGTGACGAAGAAGGGCTCGGGGTACTTCGGCCCAAGCTTCAGGTTCTGGTAGGGCGAGATGGTCTCCAGGAAGGCCCGCTCGGCCGGCACGCCCGGGTCGCCGTATTCCGCCATCCACGAGGCGCCGGCCAGGAGCCGGTTGTAGCGCAGCATGTCGAGCAGCGGGACCTGGACCACCACCGCGTTCCACAGCTCCGGATGCTGGATCAGCTCCACGCCCATCAAGAGGCCGCCGTTCGATCCGCCCATGATCCCCAGCCGTCTGGGGCTGGTGATCTTCCGCGCAATCAGGTCCTGGGCGACCGCTGCGAAGTCGTCGAACACCCGCTGACGGTTCTGCTTCAGCCCCGCTTGGTGCCACGCCGGCCCGAATTCGCCGCCGCCGCGGATGTTGGCCAGCACATAGACGCCGCCCTTCTCCAGCCACAGCTTGCCGATCGTGCCGGAGTAGCCGGGCGTCATCGACACCTGGAAGCCGCCGTAGGCGTAGAGCAGGGTCGGGTTGGCGCCGTCGAGCTTCATCCCCTTCGGACGCACCACGAAATAGGGGATCTTGGTCCCGTCCCTCGAGGTCGCCTCGAACTGCTCGGTGACGTGGTTCGAAGCGTCGAAGCGAGCCGGCAACGTCTTGATCTGCGCCGGCTCTGCGGCGGTTCCGGCGTCGCCGAGCCACAGGGTGCTGGGGATCAGGAAGCTGGTGACCGAGGCGAAGTAGGTTTCGCTCTCGTCCTCGGCCGCGACCACGCCGACCGAGGCGTTGCGGGGCAGGGGGATGTCGGTCGCCGTCCAGCGGCCGTCCTGCAGCGCGAAGCGGCGCAGGCCGCCCTGCACGTTGTCGTAGAGATCGACCAGGATGTGGGCGCGGGTGGTCGAGACGCCCTCGATCGACTGCCGTGGACCCGGCTGCAGCACCAGGGTCGGCTTGAGGGTTTCCGGCGCCCGCATCGCTTCGGCGAGGTCGAGCGAGACCAGCGCGCCCGACTTGAACGCCGCGCCGCCGACGCTCCAGTCCTCCTGCAGGGTGAACAGCAGCCGACCCCTGACCATGCCGGACAAGGTGGACTTGGCCGGGACCGCCAGCCTCTTCGGGCCCGCGGGCGTGTCGATCCAGGTTTCGCTCTCGTAGAAGGTGACGTTGCGGGCGAAGATCACGGCGGTGTTCTTGTCGCCGTCATGCAGGACGAGCGGGCTGGCGCCCACGTCGGTCTCGGTCCCGCGGAACACCTCGGCCGCCTGGTCGAGCGGCTGGCCGCGCTTGAGCCGCTTCACGACGAAGGCGTAGCCGGAGGTGGTCATGGTCCCCGGCCCCCACTCGCGGGCGACCAGCAGGGTGTCCGGGCCTTCCCAGGTCACGTCCTGCTTGCCCTCGGGCAGGACGAAGCCGTCGTCGACGAAGCGCTTCGAGGGCACGTCGAACTCGCGCACCGTCACCGCGTCCTTGCCGCCGTCCGACAGCGAGATCAGGCAGCGGTCGTAATCGGGCCAGCGGCACTGGGCGCCCTTGTAGACCCAGTTCTTGCCCTCGGCCTCCGACAGCTTGTCGAGGTCGAGCAGCACCTCCCATTGCGGATCGGCCGTGCGGTAGCTCTCCTGCGTCGTGCGCCGCCACAGGCCGCGGACGTGCTCGTTGTCCTGCCAGAAGTTGTAGATCCGCCCGCCGCGCAGGCCGGGCATGGGGATGCGGTCGGTGGCGGTGACGATGGCCAGCGCCTCGTCGTGCAGACGGGAATAGCGCGGATCCGCCTGCAGCTCGTCCAACGAGCGCGCGTTCTCCGCCCGGACCCAGTCGAGGGCGCGCTGGCCCTCCACCTCTTCGAGCCACAGATAGGGATCTGCGGCGTCCGCCGCCTGCACCGGCGATCCGGTCCCGATCGCTGCCGCCATCATCATTCCCAGAAACAACGCCTTCACGGCTTCACAACCCCGGCTGATGCGCGAGCCCAGCTTCCGGGTTTAGCCCAAGACGCGGCGGTGTCGAGCGCGGTTCCCTACTCCTGGACCGAGAGCACGTAGGCGACGAGGTCGCGGCTCTGGTCGAGATCGAGCCGGAAGCGCGGCATGGCCGGGTGCATCGGCTGCGCGCCCTCGGCCAGGGCGGAGATGGCGTCGGCGACGGGAACGCTGCGCCCCAGCCGGCGGAAGGGCGGGGCCAGCCGGTTGGGGCTGTCGCCCGTCTCTCCGACCGCATGGCAGTAGGCGCAATGGGCTTGGGCCAGGGCGCGGCCCCGGCCGATCCGCTGGGCCGAGGGCGCTCTCTCGTCGGCGGCCTGGGCTGTTGTGCCGAGCGTGGCGAGGGCGGCGGCGAGTAGAAGACGGCGAAGAGCCATCGGTCATATCCCAGGCGGCCAGATCCGGGATTATCGCGGGCGCCGCCATTTGCGCCGTGATCGGGATCAAGCGCCGCCCGCCCCTGCTAGGGCGCTATCCGCACGAAGCAGGGTTCGCTCGAGGCCAGCAGGCGAGCGCACAGGGTCCGCGCCTCGGCTTCCGAGCCGAAGCCGGCGATGGACGCGCGGTACATGGGGGCGCCGTTCACGGGCACGGGGTCGATCTGAGCGCGCTTGCCCGCCATGAGGCTGGGGAACAGGCGGGCCAGCCGATCCCAGGCCCCCTGGGCCGCCTCTTCGCTGGAGAAGGCGCCGATCTGGGCGAGAGGTTCGGCCGATACGGGCGGCGGGCTAGGCGGCGGTGGCGGCGGTGGAGGGGGCGGCGGCGGTGCGGTTTCCGGCGCGGGCGCTTCTGCGGCCGGCTCGGCAGGGGCCGGCTCGGCAGGGGACGGCTCGGGAGGGGGCGGCTCGGGCGGCGCCGCGGCGGGCGGTGCGGCTGCGAGCGGCGCCGAGCGGGCGGAGGCGAGCGGACCGAGCCCCGGCTTCGCCGCGCAGACGGTCTGCACCATCGCCGAGAGGTCCGTGCCCGCCGATGGCTGGGTCCCTGTGGAGGCGGGGCCCTGGCGATCCACCCGCTCGCCCTTCAGGTCGGTGCCGACGAACAGCTCGGAGGATTCCCGGCGGTAGGTCCCGGCGGCGCAGTCCACCACGCCCTCGCCGCGCATTGAGCGGCCGCCGTTGCGCGAGACGAAGTCGATCCGCGTGGCTTCCTGGCGGAACGTCACGCGATGCAGGCTCGGCTGCTGCGGATCGGTCTGGTCGCTCAGCACCACCAGCACGTGATCGTCGCCGAACACCACGTGCTCCCCGACCCCCAGGCTGGTGTTCTGGCGCAACCACAGCATGGCCTGGGCCTCGCCCGCCTTGGGGAAGGGGGGCATGGACGGATCGCCGGCCGCGAGCGCCTGCGCGGCGGCCCACAGCGGCGCCGTCGCGGCCAGGAGACTCAGGAGCGGCTTCATCATGCGCCGAAGGGTACGCGCGGGCCGGCGCGGCTCAAGCCTGATCTGCGCCTCAGGTTGCCCGGCCTGAAGGCCCGTTGCTCGCCCCCGTATTGCAGCGGTCCTCTTCAGGGGCTGGTCGCGACCTTCAGATAGGCCACGAGGTCGCGGCGCGCCTGGGGATCGTCGACGCCGGGATCGGGCATGCGCGTTCCCGGGATCACCGCCTGCGGATCGGCGATGAAAGCGTCCAGCTTGGCCGCATTCCATTCGAAGTCCGCGGCCTTCATCGCGTCCGAATAGGGGAAGTCGTCCCTCAGGCCGGGTCTGTTTCCGAACAGGTCGAAGAGATTGGGCCCGTTCAGGCGTTGCCCGCGGCGCGTGGTGGTGTGGCAGGAGACGCAGGCCTTGAAGACGTCCTGCCCCCTGATCGGGTCGGCGGCGTTGTAGGGGCCGGGCAGTTCGGCGACCAGCGCCTTGGGGTCCTTCTTCACGCCCGAGGGAATGAACAGCAGCGGCACCCAGGCCACGCTCAGCACCGCCATGCTGATCATCATCCACTGCCGCTTGGTCACGCGCTCTCTCCCGAAGAACGGGGCGGTTTAGCGCTTCGCCGCCGCCGGCGCGAGGCCCGCCTCAGCCGAAGCGCACGGCGTAGACCGGCGGCAGGCGCGCGGGGTTCTGGCTCCAGCGGTCGCCGCCGTCGTCGGTGGTCCAGAGCCCTCCGGTGGTGGAGCCCATCGCCAGCCGCTCGCCGGTGTCGTCCACCGCCAGGCCGTGACGGTAGATCAGGTCGTAGCAGTGGCTTTGCGGCAGGCCCTCGGCCAGGGCCTCGAAGCTGCGGCCGCCGTCGGTGGTGCGCGACACCGTCAGCCGCCCGTCCGGAGGCACGCGGAACTCGTCCTTCACGCCCGGCACGAACCAGGCCGTGTCCGGCCGGTCGGGATGGACCGCCGCCGCGAAGCCGAAGCGCGAGTGGGGCTCCTCCATCTCGGTCCAGCGGCCGATGCCGTCGACGGCGCGGAAGACGCCGTTATGATGCTGGATCCAGAAGCTGTCCGGGGCGGCCGGGCAGCGCACCATCTGGTGCACGTCCTGGTGCAGCCGGTCGTACGCTTGTTCCGGCGGCATGTAGGCGGCGCGCAGGCCCTCGCCGCCCAGGGTCCAGCTCTGCCCGCCGTCCGTCGTCTCCCACACGCCGCCGGTCGAGATCGCCAGCGCCACCCGGCGGGAATCGCGCGGGTCGACCGAGATCGAATGGATTCCCGGCTTGTCGTAGCCGCCGCCGAACCATTCCCGCCGTTCGGGCCGGTCCCACAGGCCGCGCACCAGAGACCAGCTCTCCCCGCGGTCCTCGCTCCGGAACAGCCCTCCGGGAATCGTCCCGGCCCACAACGCGCCCGGTTCGTCGTCGCCGGCGGGCTCGAGCGCCCAGATCAGGTTCAGGCTCGGCGCCTCCTTGCCCTCGTCGGCCGGCACGCCCGCATAGGAGGGAACGCCGACTTCGGTCCAGTTCGCGCCGCCGTCGTCGCTCCGGTGCAGCTTCACGCCGAAGTGGCCAAGGTCGAGGGCGGCGTAGACCGCACCGTCGCGCGGGTCGGCCAGCGCCATCGACACCGGCGAGCCGAGGAACGAGACCCGCTCGACGTCCCAGCCGCCGTTCCGCCGTCTCAGCTCGAAAAGCCCCTTGCGCGTGGCTGCGAACAGACGATCCGCCATGACGTCCTCCCCGATCTCTCAGCCGCCCGAAAGGGCTTGGAACACATAGACTTCGCTGGCCTCGTCCAGGGGCAGGGCCAGCGCTTGCTCGCGCGGGCGCATCACCCCGTCGACGAAGATGGCGATGTGCTTTCGCAGCCGGCCCTGGTCGTCCAGCAGATACGCCTTGAGGCGCGGATAGTCGGCCGAAACGGAGTCCAGCACCGCGCCCAGGGTGTCGCCGTCGTAGGCCCGCAGGTCGCAGGGACCCACGGCCTCCAGGTGCCGTGTGAAAGCTATGCGCGCCAAGGCCGACCCTCGTTGCCGCCCGCGCGCGACTGTACTGGCGCGGCGCTCGCGCGTCATCGGGGCTCGGGCATTATAGGATGCTTATGCTCGTGAGCAGGACCGAGTTCGGATAATCGGCCAAGCTGGCCGGAACGATCCGGCGCCAGCGCCGCCGCCATGAACACCGCCGTCCCAGCCGAACTCACCTACGTGAACCTGCTGCCGGGCGACCGCTGCGCCTCGCTGCGAGGACGGACGGTCAACCACGAGTCCTTCTGGTTCGATTGCCTGGCCGGGCGATACTCGGTCTTCTGCTTCTTCCTAAGCGCCGCCGACCCGCTGGGACGCAGCGCCGTGGAAGCCATCGCCCGCCACGACACACGCCTGGACGACGCCTTCGCCTCGGTGGCGGCCGTCAGCATCAGCCCGACCGACGAGCCGGAGCTGCGCGACCGCGAGCGCATTCCGGGCGTCCGCTTCGTCTGGGACTTCGACCTGGCGTTCAGCCGCGCCTGCGGCGCCGTGGGCACGGGGGGGCCGCCGGGCGCGGCCCAGGCGGCCCGGCGCTTCTGGCTGATCCTCGACCCCAGCCTGCACGTACTGGCCCGGTTCCCCTTCGACCCGGCCGACCCCGACCACGAGCGGGTGTTCCGCTTCATCGAACGCCTGCCTCCGCCGGCCGCCTTCGGCGGGGTGGAGGCGCCCGCCCCGATCCTGATGCTGCCGAACGTCTTCGAGCGGGACTTCTGCCGCACGCTGATCGCCCAGTACGAAACCCACGGCGGGCTGGAATCGGGCGTGGTCCGCGACAACAAGGGCGTGCTCGACGCCGGCTTCAAGCGCCGCAAGGACCACATCATACAGGACCAGGCGCTGATCGAGGCCGCCTGCGCACGCATCAAGCGGCGGGTCGCGCCCGAGATCGAACGGCTGTTCTTCATGACCGCCAGCCGTATCGAGCGGCATATCGTGGCCTGCTACGCCGCCGAGGACGGCGGCCATTTCCGTCCGCACCGGGACAACGACTACGGCCTGACGGCGCACCGGCGCTATGCGGTGTCGATCAACCTGAACGACGATTTCGAGGGCGGCGGGGTCTATTTTCCGGAGTACAGCCGGCGCGCGCACAAGGCGCCGGCGGGATGGGCGCTGATCTTCCCCTGCGCGGCGCTGCATGCGGTGCAGCCGGTGGGAGCGGGGCGGCGCTACGCCTACCTGCCGTTCCTCTACGACGAGGCGGGCCGGACCATCCGCGACGAGATGCGCAGCCGGATCGCGGGCGCGAACGCCGCCGCGGACAGGGCCGAAAGCGCCTGAGGGGCGCTCAGCCGGTCTCGTCCTCGGCGATCAGCCGGTAACCCAGCCCGGGCTCGGTCTTGAGGATGCGCGGGTTGGAGGGGTCTTCCTCCAGCTTCTGGCGCACCTGGCCCACCAGCACCCGTACGAACTGGGCGTCCACCGTGGCGTTCGGGCCCCACACCGCCGCGATGAGCTGCTTGTGGGTGACGACTTGCCCGGCATGCCGCGCGAGCGCCCGCAGCAGCTCGTATTCCCGGGGCGACAGTCGCAGCTCCTCGTCCGAGAGGGTCACGCGGCGGGTCGAGAAATCGATGTGCAGCTCGCCGGCCCGGAACCGCGCCCGGGTGGAGAAGCGGCGCTCCCGGCCCCGCATCGCCGCCCGCAGGCGGGCCATCAGCTCGCCGATGGCGAAGGGCTTGTTGACGAAGTCGTCGGCGCCCCGGTCCAGCGCCTCGATCTTCTCCTGCTCGATGTCGCGGGCCGACAACACGAGGATCGGCGCCTCCGACCAGTCCCGCACCCGGCTGATCACCTCCTTGCCGTCGATGTCCGGCAGACCGAGGTCGAGGATCACGGCGTCGAGGTTCTCGGCCGCCATCAGCTCGATGGCCGGCAGACCCGCCTCGGCCTCGATCACCTCGTAGCCCGCCGCAGCCAGCGCAGGCCTGAGCGCACGCAGGATCTGCGGCTCGTCGTCGACGACCAGGACTCGGGCGGCGGAAGGGACGGTTCGGATCATCGGCTGCTCGGCAAGGTTATGACGACGCTCAGGCCGGATTGGCCATCGGGGCGGGCTCGGGCCCGGATCTGACCGCCCATCGCCTCGACAAGGCCCTTGGCGATCGACAGTCCCAGCCCGGTGCCCTGCGCCGCCTGACGGGCCTGGGCGGTGCGGTAGAACTGCTCGAAGATGCGCGAACGCTCCGCCGGCGCCACGCCGGGGCCGTGGTCGGCGACCTCGATCTCGACGTCTCCGCCTCTGCGCCACACGCCCAGCTCGATGGCCGAGCCGGCCGGGCCGAAGGCCGCGGCGTTCTCCATCAGGTTGGTCAGGATGTGCTCCAGCAGCAACGGGTCTGCGGCGACCAGAACGTCGGCGCCGCCCGCGACCGGCGCGATGCGAGGCCCTTTCTTGCTGCGGCCCACCCGCTCGGCCGCCCTCATGGCGACCTCCAGGGCCGGGACCGGAACGCATTGCAGCTCCAACGCCCCGGATTCCAGCCGCGTCATATCGAGCAGGTTGGCCACGAAGCGGTTCAGCCGTTCGGCCTCCTCCTGCACGGTCTGGGCAAGGTCGCGCCGCTGGTCCGCGCCGAGCTTGTCGTCGAATTCCAGCAGGGTGCTCGACGAGGCCAGGATGGCGGCGAGCGGCGTTCGGAAATCGTGCGAGATCGAGGAGAGCAGGGCGGTCCGGAGCTGCTCGGCGCGCGCGATGGCCTCCACCTGCGCCTTCTCCGCGCCGAGGCGCGCCCGCGCGATGGCCGCCGCGCCGAGGTCGAGCAGCACGCGCACCAGGCGGTCGCGGTCCGCCGCGCCGGCCTCGTCCGCGGTCGTGTCGCGCCACACGGCGACGCCGAGCGACTGGCCGTCGGCGGCGACGCTTCGGGCGCGAAGGTCCGCGTCGACCGCTGTGTCCGGCCGGTTGCGCTCGGCCTGGGCGGCCAGCGCCCCCATCCGCACCGAGAGTGCGGGCTCGGTTTCCGGGGCCCTGATCCCGTCGCTTCCGTCAGGGGCGAGCACCCACGCCTCGCCCCCGATGGCCTCTGCGATCACGCGGGCGAGCTCGCGCCGCAGGTCCCGCTCGGACTCCGTGGCGGACATCCGGCGCGAGGCTTCGAACAGCGCCTCCAGCGTGCGGGCACGCTGGACCGAACGCCGGCTCTCGTCCCGCAGCCGTCCCGCCAGCCCGCCGGTCATCAGGGCCACCACCAGGAAGGTGGCCAGGACCTCGAAGTCCTCGACCTCGAAGCTGAGGGTGAAGCGGGGCTCGACGAGGTAGAAGTTGTAGCTGAGGAAGGCGAGGGCGGAGGCCAGCATCGCCGGGCCGACCCCTTGGGTCACCGCGGTCAGCAGCACCCCGGCCATGAAGACCATCGACAGCCGGGTGGTGTCGAGCAGCTGGTAGATGACCTCGGACACGGCCATCGAGGCCGCGACATAGCCGATGGCGAACAGGTAGCGGCGCGGCTGCACGCGATCGACCAGCGAACCGCCTATCGGGCCTCCTGACCGCCGCTGCGCCGCTTGGCCCAGGTCCGCTATGACACCCTCCGGCTGCTGGTCGCCCCGCGGGCGCCGGCCCCTTATCGACCCGCGCGCCCCTCGCCGCCATTATAGGGTTCTTATGCTTGGGCCGGGCTCGTCCGCGGCCGAGACTGGCCCAGGTTTCCGGCCGGTCCTGGTCCTTCCGGGCGGAACCCGACTGGCCTCCTTCGCCGTCCCGGCGTTTTCGCCCGGAGCCCCCCGGCTTTCGGAGGAGGGACCCCGCTTCGGCCGGCGCTCGGCCGGGGCGGGGTCTTTTCGGCCCCGCTCAGTCGGCTGCGCGGCGGTAGATGCGGTCCAGCGCCTGCGCCACCTCCACCAGCCGCCACGCTTCGGGATCGAACCCTTCGCCGTTCGCCAGCCTGCGCGCCCAGTCCCCCGCCGCGCGGCCGCCCCAGGCTTCGGGCGGCGCGCTCAGCGGCTCGCGCGCCGTGCCGCGGAAGCGCTCGGCCGCGAAGTCGTAGAACGAGCCGCCCACATTGCGCATGGCCGCTCCGCCTTCGGTGCCATAGACCTCGGCCGCAATCACCGCGTCGCAGCCCGCCTGGAGCCGCCACGAGCAGGCGACCCGCGCTATCGCGCCGCCCGCCAGCTCGAGCTCGGCGACCGCGTAGTCCTCCACCCGGCCGGGCGCCGGGCCGAGCGGCTCGCCCCCCGCGAAGAGGCTGGACGAGACGCGCGTCACCTTCGGGAAGTCGAGCGTCCAGAGCGCCAGGTCGACCAGGTGCACGCCCAGGTCCATGACGCAGCCTCCGCCCGAGAGCGCCGGGTCGTAGAACCAGGCCTTGTCCGGCCCGTAGGCGTTGTGGAAGGTCAGATCGGCGGCGAACACCCGGCCCAGTTCGCCGGCGCGGACCAGCTCGCGTATGCGGCGCATGCCCTCGGTGAAGCGGTAGCTGAGATCGACGCAGAGCAGGCGGTCTGCCGCCGCCGCCGCCTCGACCACGGCCCGCGCCTCGGCGGCCGTGCGGCCGAGCGGCTTCTGGCAGAACACCGCGGCCCCGCGCTCCAAGGCCATGATGGCCTGTTCGGCGTGCTGGGCGCTGGGGGTGGCGATCACCACCCCGTCGACGCCGGCCTCGATCAGGGCCTCCAGCCCGGCGGCGCGCTCGGCTCCCGGCGCGAGCTTCAGCGCCTCGGCCGCCATGTCGGGGGAAGGGTCGGCGACGGCGACGGCCTCGACCAGGCCGGTCTCCAGCATCGCCTGCATCCGATGCCGCCCGATCCAGCCCACCCCCAGGAAGCCCAGCCGGGGACGGGCGAGGGCGGAGCCAGCCTTGGCCGCAGGCCCGTTCATGCCGTCACCAGGGCCTTCAGGAACCCCTCGGGCCGGTCGCGGGTGGCGTTGAGCGCCTCGTCCAGCCGCTCCAGCGGATAGGTGTGGGTGTAGAGCGGGCGCGGATCGAGGCGCCCCGAGGCGACCGCCTCCACCGCCTCGCGGACGCCCTGGAGATAGATCTCGGGGTCGCGCTCGTGGGCGCTGACCACGTCCAGGCCGCGCCAGTTCCACAACTGCATGTTCACCTGGCGCGGGCCGTCCTGGTGGTAGCCGGCGATCACCAGCCGCCCGCGCTCGGCGGTCAGCTCGGCCGCAAGGTCGAGCGGCCATTGCTTGCCGACGGCCTCGATCGTCCGCTCGCACAGCTTGCCGCCGGTCAGCGCCTGCACCTGCTCGATGATCGCGTAGTGGTCCTCCATCGCTATGGTCTCGGCCGCGCCCATCCGGCGCGCCACCTCCAGCGAATAGGGGCGGCGGGAGACGGCGATCACCCGCGCGCCGGCGTCCGTCGCCAGCCGGGTCAGGACCGCGCCGAGGAAGCCGATGCCGACGATGGCCACGGTCTGGCCGGGCTGGACGTCGCTGCGGCGGAAGATGTTCATGGCGCAGCCCAGCGGCTCGCCGGGGAAGGGCTGGCCGGCCAGCGAGGGGGGCAGCAGCGCCACCGCCTGGGCGTCAGCGACATCGTACTCGGCGTAGCTGCGGTAGGAGAGGGCGGCCACCCGGTCGCCGACCGACAGGCCCTCGACTTCGGGGCCGATCGCGTCGATCACGCCCCAGCCCTCGTGGCCCAGGCCGCCCGGGTCGGTCGGGAACCGCATCCACTCCGGTCCCGCCCAGGGCGTCAGGTTCGAGGCGCAGACGCCGCAGCCCTCCAGCCGCACCCGCACCTGGCCCGGCCCCGGCTCGGGCCGCTCCACCCGCTCGACCCGCAGCTCGCCCGGCCCGGCGATCACCGCCGCCCGCATCGTCTCACCCGGCACGCGTGCGCCCCCTCTTCGCGAAAGAGGCTCTTCAACGTTCCTCCCTGGCCAAGGTTGCCGGCGGTCTTGATCATTCCCCCCGGGGGAAGGGGGGACCGCCGAAGGCGGTGGATGGGGCTGAAGGGCGCTGGCGTTGGATGTTCTGCGTGCTGGACCCCCTCCGCCACGCTACGGGCGGTCCCCCTCCGGATCGGGCCTGTGACAGCCCTGCGAAAATTCGACCGGCGTGTCGGCTCGGGCCATAGTCGCGCGTCTTCAAGCCATGAGACCCCATCGCATGCTCTACGCCCTGCTCTGCTACAACTCCGAGGAAGTCGTCTGCGGCTGGTCGCAGGAAGAGGACGACGCGGTCATGGCCAAGCTGGGGGTGGTCCACGACCGCTTGGCCAAGGCCGGCAAGCTCGGCCCGTCGCTGCGGCTCATGCCGACCACGGCGGCCACCACCCTGGTCAAGGACAGCGATCCGCCGCTGGTCATCGACGGCCCCTACGCCGAGACCAAGGAGCAGCTCCTCGGCTTCTACGTGATCGACTGCGAGGACCTGGAGGAGGCGCTGGGCGTCGCCCGCGACCTCGCCAAGGCCAATCCCGGCGGCGCCTACGAGATCCGTCCCGTGCGCCTGTTCCTGCCGGGCGTGGGGGCGGGAAGCGAATGAGCGAGCTGGCCTGGATCGATGCGGCCCTGACCGGCGCCCGTCCCCAGGCGATGGGCGCCCTGCTGCGCTACTTCCGCGACCTGGACACCGCGGAAGAAGCCTTCCAGGAGGCCTGCCTCCGCGCCGTGCGCACCTGGCCCCAGAACGGTCCGCCGCGCGATCCGACCGCCTGGCTGGTGTTCGTCGGCCGCAACGCCGGGGTCGACGCCGCCCGCCGCCGGTCTCGCCAGACCGAGTTGCCGCCCGAGGAACTGCTTTCGGACCTGGACGACGTCGAGGCGCCGATGGTCGAGCGGCTCGACGGGGCCAACTATCGCGACGACGTCCTGCGGCTGCTGTTCATCTGCTGCCATCCGGACCTGCCCGCCACGCAGCAGATCGCCCTGGCGCTGCGCATCGTCTCGGGCCTGTCGGTGAAGCAGATCGCCCGCGCCTTCCTGGTCGGCGACAGCGCGATGGAGCAGCGGATCACCCGCGCCAAGGCCAAGGTGGGAGCCGCCGGGACTCCCTTCGAGGCTCCAGGACCGGAGGAGCGCGCCCAGCGCCTGGCCGCCGTAGCGGCCATGCTCTACCTGGTCTTCAACGAGGGCTATTCCGCCGCTTCGGCCGAGCCCGACCGCGCTGCGCTGTGCGATGAGGCGATCCGGCTCGGCCGGTTGCTGCTGCGGCTGTTCCCGACCGAGCCCGAGGTCATGGGGCTGACGGCGCTGATGCTGCTGCAGCACTCCCGCGCCGGTGCCCGCTTCGCCGAGGACGGGTCGGTGGTGCTGCTCGAAGAACAGGACCGGTCGCGGTGGAACGACGGCATGATCGCCGAAGGGCTGGCGCTGATCGACAAGGCCATGCGCCACCGGCGGCCGGGACCCTACCAGATCCAGGCCGCCATCGCCGCCCTGCATGCCCGGGCGGAGCGGCCGGAAGAAACCGACTGGGCCGAGATTGACCAGCTCTACGCCGCCCTGGAGCGGCTGGCGCCCTCGCCGGTGGTGACCTTGAACCGCGCCGTGGCCGTCTCGAAGACCCGCGGACCGGCCGAGGCGCTGGCGATGATCGAACCGCTGGAGACGCGCCTTTCGGGCTACTTCCACTTCCACGGCCTCAGGGGCGCGCTGCTGACCCAGCTTGGACGGGCGGGGGAGGCGCGGGCCGCCTTCGGACAGGCGATCGGGCTTGCGAACACGGCGGCCGAAGCGGCCCACATCCGCATGCACCTGGATCGGCTGGCGGCGGACAGCGTCGGCCGCTGAGGCTCCCGCCTGCGCTCACTTGGCGGCGCGCGCTCCGGGGCTGCAGCTCTCGATCTCGTCGAAGAGCCGCGGCGACAGGTTGATCTCGGGCGCCTGCAGCCGGTGCCCCTGGCCCTTCTCGACCGTGAAGGCGATCTTCGCCCCCTGTTCCTTCAGGGTGGTCGCCTGGTCGTCCATGGCCGCCCACCAGAAGGGGTCCTGGTCGCCCACGTGCATGAACAGGCAAAGCCCCTTGAGCGGGGCCAGGCCCTTCTGGTCTTCGACGTCCAGCAGGCCCGGATAGCCCGTGACGGTGGAGAAGTAGGTCGGGTAGCGCGAGGCGACGTGGTAGGCGCTCAGCCCGCCGTTGGAGTGCCCCGCCACGTGCAGCTTGCCGGCGATCTTGTAGTTGCGGCGGATGGCGTTGAGGAACGCCGGGAAGATGCGGTCGCCGCGCTCGTAGAACAGATCCTCGCCGGGCGCGGCCGGGCTGATCACGATGTAGCCGCGCTTTTCGGCCTCGGCTTTCCAATCGGTCTCGATGGTGCGGCCCGCGCCTTCGAAGGTCTGCGGTCCGCCGCCGAACACCAGGATCGCGGGATAGGCCTTGCGCGCGTCGTACCCCGGCGGGGTCAGGACCTTGTAATGGATCTCGACGCCGTTGAAGACGCCCCGCTTGTCCGCGATCTCGGCGGAGGCAGGGGCGGCGCCGGCCAGGACGGCGGCGAGACTGAGGACTGCGAGGGCGCGGGTCGGCATGACGCGGACAAGTTGGCCTCGGACCGGCCGAATACGCAAGACGCCTGCCGCATTTGCGAAAACCCCGCCGGTCGGCGCCGGCGGGGTTCCGAACACTTCAGGGCGCGCCTTCAAGCCCTTAGGCCAGCGCCCATTTCCCTGGCCGTGACCAGGCGGCCCTGCTGCTCGCGTTCGACGAGGCGGCGATAGGTCGCAAGCGCCTGCCCGCAGACCTGATCCATGTTGTAATACCGATAGGTCGCCAGCCGCCCCACGAACGACACGTCCGGCCGCTGCAGGGCCAGCGCCTCGTACTGCTTGTAGAGCGCCTGGTTCTCCGCCCGCGGGATCGGATAGTACGGATCGCCCTCCGGGCTCGGGTACTCGAAGGTGATCGTGGTCTTCGGGTGCTTCTGGCCCGTCAGGTGCTTGTACTCCGAGATCCGGGTGTAGGGCGTGCCGGGGTCGGGATGGTTCACCACCGCCACCGGCTGGTACTGCTCCAGGTCGTGGGTCTCGTGCACGAAGCGCAGGCTGCGGTAGGGCAGCTTGCCGTAGCGGTGGTCGAAGAACTCGTCGATCGGCCCCGTGAACACCAGCCGGTCGTAAAGCACCTCGTCCTTCGCCTCGGCGAAGTCGGTCTCCAGCGAGATGGAGATGTTCTCGTGGTCCACCATGTTCTCGAACATGTGGGTGAAGCCGAGCTTCGGCATCGCCTGGAAGCTGTCCGAGAAGTAGCGGTCGTCGGTGTTGGTGCGGGTCGGGACCCGGCTGGTCACCGACTTGTCGAGGCCCGACGGGTCGATCCCCCACTGCTT
>Ga0164243_10006246_pt1 | contig 18080 bp, 16 predicted proteins | sample OricompcompostOP_FD_108781 | JGI IMG/M metagenome (GOLD analysis project Ga0164243, IMG submission 108781) | Organic Plus compost microbial communities from Emeryville, California, USA - Original compost - Organic plus compost (OP) | ecosystem: Engineered > Solid waste > Mixed feedstock >... | reverse complement strand
GGTGGCGGACAACGGACTGGGCTTCACCGCGTCCGCCGAGCTGGCGGGCATCTCGTGGGCGGGGCGCGCGATGGGCGCGCAGAACACCGCGCAGAACATCGCCGCATCGCTGACCTCGCCCCTGCTGGGCCTGGTCATCGGCGATTCACGCTACGCACTGGCGTTCTGCGCCGCCGCCGTGTTCCCGATCCTGGCTGTCTTCCTGACCCCGGTCCGCCCCACCCCATAACCCGCGAGTCGCCCCTTCCACGCCCCCGAGTCGAGGGTTCCATGCGCCCGAGTCGAGGCTTCCAGGTGCGCGAGTCGAGGGTTCCGTGTGCCCGAGTCGAGGCTTCAGCGCGCCCGAGTCGGACGTTCCGCAGTGGCGATCGTTCGCTTGAGCATTGTGCGTGCGGCGTCGAGATCGGCGGCCTGACGGTCGAGATCGGACAGCCGGTCGCGCAGCATGTCGAGGACGCCCGGACAGGCGTCGACCGAGCCGTCGGGGTGCGCGCACGGCAGCACGCGCCGGATCAGCCTGGTCGGCAGGCCCGCGGCGAGCAGTGCGCGGATCAGCCGCACCTGTTCCGCGGCGGTCTCGTCGTAGTCACGGTAGCCGTTGTGACGGCGCTCGGCGGTGAGCAGCCCGACCCGCTCGTAGTACCGCAGTAGCCGCTCGCTCGTCCCGCTGCGGCGGGCGAGCTCACCGATCAGCATGGCTTGACCTTCGCACCATGTCAGGCCCAACACTGCGGTGGCAGGACCGATTCCGGGAGGATTTGTGATCATCGACGCGCACAGCCACGTGCACGATCCGCCTGACGCCCACCTCGCTCTGCTCGACCAGGCCGGTGTCGACAAGGCGATTCTGTTTCCGACCCGGCCCCATCCCGAGCGGGCCACGGACCTGGCGTCGTTGCGGCGGCAGGCGGACGTGCTTCAGCGAGCGCTCGCCGGCGGGGACGACGAGGGCTGTGAACGCGCGCGAGGTGAGTGGGAGGCGGCGCTGGCCGCCCATCCGGACCGGTTCATCGGCTTCGGCTCGTTCGCCGACGCGGAGAACCTTCGCGGAATCGGGGAGTTGACGCCACCGCCGGATCGCGCCGAGGAGATCGAGCCGTACCTGCGGCTCGCCGTCGATCACGGCTGCGTTCCGGAGGTGGTGCACGGCGCGGCGCCGACGACGGTGAGAGACCTGGGTACCCTCACCGCACTCGCGCGGCGTTATCCGAACGTGCCACTGGTGGTGAGTCAGCTCGGCGGCGCGCACTGGATGGACGCGATCGAGCTGGTGCGCGACACGCCGAACATGTATCTGGAGCTGTCGACGGCGAGCCTGGTGTTGTCGGTGCGGCTCGCGATACAGGAGATCCCGGAGCGCACACTGTTCGGTTCGGACGCCCCTTACGGCGATCCGGTCCTGGCCCACGCGACGGTCGAACGGGTCACGCGGCCGGGCGAGTTGCGCGATCTCGTGCTGGGCGGCACTGCCGTGCGGTTGGTGGGGCTGTAGCCCCCGCACGGAACCGTCGACTCGGGCGCACGGAACCGTCGACTCGGGCGCACGGAACCGTCGACTCGGGCCCGCGGAAGGCTCGACTCGCGGGTGGGTGCCGGGGTCCTCAGTGGACGCGGAGGCGGTTTTCGAAGGACTCGACCAGCTTGCGCCACTCGCTCTGTTCGGTGTCGAACGGCGGGCTCGGCGCGAGCCGGTTCGGGTCCGGGCGCAGTACGAACGACACCAGCCAGCCCAGACTCTCCGAAGTGGACAGTGCGGCCGACACGCTGTCGTCGTCGGCCCAGTCCGCCGCGTCGGTCAGCAGCTCGACCGCGAGTTCGAGCTGCGTCGGGTCGATCGAGTCGGTGCCCTCGGCGAAGTCCTCGGCCAGCCCGGCGAGCACGTAGGTGTTCTCCGTGTCGACGTCGACCTCCAGCTCGCCGGCGGTCGCCTTGGTCAGCACCTCGTCCCAGGTGGACACCTCGGCGAGGTCGGTCTCGGCGAGATCCTTCGGGTCGACCAGCGCGCGGGCGAGTGCCTTCGGCGAGGTGTACACGTCGATCCGCCCCTCGCTGCCGAGGAAGATCGGCTCGTCGTCGAGGTAGCAGCGGAGCGTGTAGTACTCCTTCTCGCCGGTGATGATCTTGATCGGGTCGATGCCGACCTCGGCCCAGAAACCGACCGGGCCTTCGTCTTCTTCCTCGGCGTCCTCGCCGGACTCGCCGGCGGTGTCGGTCGTGTCCAGGTCCTCGTCGTCGCTCTCGACGCCGGCCTCCGCCTCCGCGGACTCCTCCAGGAAGGCGGCCAGCTCCTCGGCGGTCTGCTCCAGCTCCGCCGCGTCCACGTCCGGCACCTTGACGAGGCTGTCGATCGCGTCGAGCACCGTGTCCCATTTCTCCGACACGGCCTCGGACAGATCGGTCCACAGGCGCTCGCCGTCGCGTCCGGTGAACGGCAGGCGGCCCTGGTCCAGCAGCGAGAACGCCTCGGTCGCGTCGAGGATCTCGTGCACGTCCTCCAGCTCGCACACGTCGGCGAGCGAGCGCACGATGCCGATGATCTCGGCCAGCTCGCTGATGGTCCACGAGTCCGGTTCCTCGGCCACCAGCTCCGGCACGCCGACCAGGTCGTAGGAGTGGTCGTCGTCCGGGATCAGCTCCGGGACGTTGAGCGCGGGCACGACGTGCCACGCGGGGTGGTCGATGAGGTCGTGCTGCTCCGCGGTGCGCACGAAGGCGGCCAGGTGCGCGGCGTCGGGGAAGGCGTACAAATCCTCGTCATCGCCGAGGAATGCCTCCCATTCCTCACCGTCCTCCCGCCAGCGCGGGGCCCAGAGGGTCACGAGGTCCCCCTGCGGCAGCCCGAGTTCGATCGGGACGATGTCCTGTGCCATTCCAGCCCTCCGGATTACCACCTGTGTGTGCGAAGCCTACGGGTTTGCTGGTCCAGCCGCGATGGGCCCCATGTCCTCAGCGCCGGGGATGGCACGATGGGGACATAATGACACTCGCAGACCTCCTACCAGCGGATCCTGATCCCGACACGCTGTTCGAAGCGTTCTCCTCCTGGACGGCCGAACGCGGTCTGGAGCTCTACCCTGCGCAGGAGGAGGCGCTGATCGAGGTCGTCTCGGGCGCAAACGTCATCCTCTCCACGCCGACCGGCTCCGGAAAAAGCCTGGTCGCGGTGGGTGCGCACTTCACGGCGATGGCCCACGGGAAGCGCAGTTACTACACCGCGCCGATCAAGGCACTGGTGTCGGAGAAGTTCTTTTCGCTCATCGAGATCTTCGGCGCGGAAAACGTCGGGATGATGACCGGTGATTCCGCCGTGAACCCGGACGCGCCCATCATTTGCTGCACCGCGGAAATTCTGGCGAACATCGCGTTGCGCTTCGGTGCGGACGCCCCGGTCGGCCAGGTCGTCGCCGACGAGTTCCACTTCTACTCCGAGCCCGACCGTGGCTGGGCGTGGCAGGTGCCGCTCATCGAACTGCCGCAGGCACAGTTCGTGTTGATGTCGGCCACGCTTGGCGACGTCACCTTCTTCGAGAAGGACCTGACGCGCCGCACGGGCCGCACCACCGCCGTCGTGACCTCCGCCGAACGTCCGGTGCCGCTGACGTTCCGGTACGCGCTCACCCCGCTGCACGAGACCATGTCCGAATTGCTGCACGGGGGACAGGCGCCGGTCTACGTCGTGCACTTCTCGCAGGCTGCCGCCGTGGAACGCGCGCAGGCGCTGATGAGCATCAACGTGACCAGCCGGGCGGAGAAGGACGCGATCGCGGAGGCGATCGGCGAGTTCCGGTTCTCGGCCGGGTTCGGCAAGACGTTGTCGCGGCTGGTGCGGCACGGGATCGGCGTGCATCACGCGGGCATGTTGCCGAAGTACCGGCGGCTTGTCGAGCAGCTGGCGCAGGCGGGTCTGCTCAAGGTCATCTGCGGTACCGACACGCTGGGGGTCGGCATCAACGTGCCGATCCGCACCGTGGTGTTCTCGGCGCTGACGAAGTACGACGGGGTGCGGCAGCGGCACCTCAAGGCGCGTGAGTTCCACCAGATCGCCGGCCGCGCCGGGCGCGCCGGCTACGACACCGACGGCTATGTCGTGGTGCAGGCACCTGATCACGTCATCGAGAACGCGAAGGCACTGGAGAAGGCCGGCGACGACCCGAAGAAGAAACGCAAGATCGTGCGCAAGAAGGCGCCGGAGGGTTTCGTCAACTGGACGGAGAGCACGTTCGAGCGGCTGATCTCCTCGCAGCCGGAACCGCTCACGTCGAGCTTCCAGGTCAGCCATTCCATGCTGCTCAACGTGATTTCCCGGCCGGGTAACGCGTTCGAGCACATGCGGCATCTGCTGGAGGACAACCACGAGGACCGGCCCGCGCAGCGCAAGCACATCCTGCGCGCCATCGCGATCTACCGTGCGCTGCTGGCGGCGGGTGTCGTGGAGCGGCTGGACGAGCCCGACGAGGAGGGCCGCATCGTCCGGCTCACCGTCGACCTGCAGTTCGATTTCGCTTTGAACCAGCCGCTTTCGCCGTTCGCGCTGGCCGCGATCGAGCTGCTCGACCCCGAGTCGCCGGTGTACCCACTGGATGTCGTGTCGGTCATCGAGTCCACTGTGGACGACCCGCGTCCGGTGCTGTCGCAGCAGCAGTTCAAGGCGCGTGGTGAGGCGGTCGCGGCGATGAAGGCCGAGGGCATCGAGTACGACGAGCGGATGGCGTTGCTCGACGAGGTCACCTACCCGAAGCCGATGGAGGAGATGCTGCACGCCGCGTACGAGACCTACCGGCGCGGGCATCCGTGGGTCGCGGACTACGAGCTGTCGCCGAAATCGGTCGTGCGTGACATGTACGAGCGCGCGATGAACTTCGTGGAGTACATCAACTTCTACTCCCTGGCTCGGTCGGAAGGGCTGGTGCTGCGGTACCTCGCGGACACCTTCGACGCGCTGCGGCACACGGTGCCGGACGAGGCGAAGACGGAACCGTTGCAGGACCTCATCGCGTGGCTCGGGGAACTGGTGCGGCAGGTCGATTCGAGCCTGCTGGACGAGTGGGAGGCGTTGCGGCATCCCGGCGATCCGGAGGCACACGCGCCGTCCCTGCCGGAGGGCCCGCCGCCGGTCACCGCGAACGAGCGTGCGTTCCGTGTGCTGGTGCGTAACGAGTTGTTCCGGCGTGTGGAGCTGGCGGCGCGGCGGGCGTACGAGCAACTGGGCGAGCTCGACGGCGCGTCGGGCTGGGACGCGGTCGAATGGGAGGCCGCGCTGGAAGAATATTTCGAGGAACACGACGAGATCGGCACCGGCCCGGACGCGCGTGGCCCGGCACTGCTGATCATCGAGAAGGAGCCGGAGGTCTGGAAGGTGCGCCAGATCTTCGACGACCCCGAGGACTTCCACGACTGGGGCATCAGTGCGGAGGTGGACCTCGCCGCCTCGAACGAGGCGGGTTCGGCTGTCCTGCGGATTACCGAGGTCAACCAGCTCTGAGTGCTTTGCGTAGTGCGTCTCCTTTGCGGCTGGGCCTCAGCTTCTGGCGTGTAGCATCCGGCTACATGACGGATCTTCGCTCGCGCGTGATCGCGTGGCTGGGGCGCAAATACATTCAGAGAAAGCAGAAAAAGGGCGTTGACCTGCTTTCTTTGCTGCCCGAGTCCACGCTCATGCCGCTGCGCCGCGACGGCCTCGATCCGGTGCCCGAGCTGGGCGCGGTGCGCGACGAGGCCCCGGTCAGCCGGCTGAAGCTGCCGTTCGGGCTGCGGGCGTGGCTGGTGACGGGTTACGACGAGTCGAAGAGTGTGTTGACGGCCACGGGCAAATTCAGTAACGACTACACGAACCTGATGCCTTCGACCGGGATGTCGGAGGACCAGAATCCCGGCGGGCTCGGGTTCGCGGATCCGCCGGATCACACGCGGCTGCGCAAACTGCTGGCGCCGGAGTTCACGATGCGCAGGCTGAGCCGCCTCACGCCGCGTATTCACGACATCGTGGAGGAGCGGCTCGACGCGATGGCCAAGATCGACGGGCCGGTCGATCTGATGCAGGAGTTCGCGCTGCCGATCCCGTCGCTGGTGATCTGTGAACTGCTCGGCGTCGACTACGAGGACCGCGAGGACTTCCAGCGTCGCAGTATGGCGCGGTTCGATTTGTTCGCCGGGCTCGGTGAATCGTTCGGCGCCATGTCGGAGTCGCTGCAGTACCTGCTGGAGATCGTGCGGAAGCAGCGGGAAACGCCCGGTGACGGGCTGCTCGGCATGATCATCAAGGAGCACGGCGACAAGGTCGGCGACCGCGAGCTGGCCGGGCTGGCCGACGGTGTACTGACCGGTGGGTTCGAAACGACGGCGAGCATGCTGGCGCTCGGCGCGATCGTGTTGCTGCGCGACCGCGAGCATTTCGAGCTGGTGCGCGGCGACGACGCGGCGGTGGAGTCGTTCGTGGAGGAACTGCTGCGGTATCTGACCGTGGTGCAGGTGGCCTTCCCGCGGTTCGCCAAGGAGGATGTCGAGATCGGCGGCGAGAAGATCGCGGCGGGTGACATCGTGTTCGTCTCGCTCAGCGGAGCCAACCGCGACCCCGCACTCGGCGCCGACATGGAAACCTTCGACCCGGCCCGGAAGTCGCCTTCGCACCTGGCCTTCGGCTGGGGCGCGCACCGCTGCATCGGGGCCGAACTGGGCCGCATGGAGCTGCGCGCCGCGTACCCGGCCTTCGTGCGCCGCTTCCCCAAGGCGCGCCTGGCCGTGGCCGCCGAGGAGCTGACGTTCCGCCAGACCTCGGTCGTCTACGGCCTGGACACATTGCCGGTACTGCTGGACTGACGCGCGCGGGTGTTGTCCTGTAAGGGTTTCCGGTTCCGTCGTGTGTGCAGAATGTCCGGGGCGCAGTAGCCGTGCACTAACCGGTTTCGTAGATCAGTCGGCCTGCGCCCCGGGGTGCTGGTCGCGAAGTTCCTGCGAAACGCGGACGGCTGCTTCGCCCAGGACGGTGAAATTCCAGAGCAGCGCTACCAGGTTGACGGGGCGTCCGAAGATCTTCGTCAGTTCGGCGGCCAGGTCTTCGATTTCCCAGCCGAGCTTCTTGCCTGGCTGCAGTTAGTACAGCACGTCGACGTCGCTGGCCGGACCGGCCGCCCTGCGTGTCGTCGAGCCGAAGACGCCCAGCGAGGCGATGAACGCCCCAGTCAGCGCTCCACCAACCGTGGCAGGCGTTCCGCTGCCGCGGTGTCCGTGATCAGCGTCGACACCAGGCCGGAACGCAGAACCGCATCGATCGCGCCTGCCTTGGGGGCCGTGTAGCCCAGGGCGATCACCTCGGGCACGGCGAAGAGGTCTTCCGTGCTGATCGCGAGCACGTGGTGCGCCAGGCCCGTCGACATCGGCTTGCCCTCCGCGTCGAACAGCCGCGCCGCGACCTCCGCCTTCGCGCCGCGCTGGGCGATCGACTCGCGTTCGGCCGCCGGTAGTGCGTCGTACACAGTGGACTCTCCCGGTAGCCACGCGCCGATGCTCACCACCGCCTTCGTCAGCTGGCCGAACTGGCCGAACGTCTCCGCGATGCCCGGCTGCCGCCGCAGGATCTCCGTCGTGCGCCGGTCCGGCAGCACGAGCGGTGCGTAGATCGGGTACGAGTCGCCACCCGAAATCGCCGCGAGCTGCCGCACGGTCTCGACCGACCGGTCGTGCATGTCCATCCCCGCCTGCACCCCGCACAACTGCACCACGGGACACCGCGCGATGGCACGCACCGACTCCGTCATCACGTTCACCGAGCGTGCCCACGTCAGGCCAAGGACATCGCTCTCGGTCACCAGTTCCGACACCAGCCGCGCGGCGAGCGCGCCGATACGTCGCCGGACCTGCGGCCGCTCGCCCTCGCTCGCCGCTCGATCGAGCACGAACACCCGCTCCAGCCCGTACGCCGAGCGCACCTCGTCGGACAGCCGGACGTCCACCGGTACCGGAAGATCGAACTCGATGCGCACCAAACCGCTTTCCAGCGCCCAGTCCAGCACCCGCGCGACCTTGAACCTGCTGATCCCGAACTCGTCGGCGATCTCCATCTTCGATTTGCCCGCGACATAGAAGCGGTGCGCGATCAGCGCGGACCTGACCGTCTCCGCAAGATCGCGATTGGTGCTCATATGAGCAGTATAGCCGATCGGCGGTTGACGCGTTCGCCTAGAAAGTCCTGTAATGCACGGGCGTGCATCTGAGCACAGAGTCGTGGGGCGCTCATACGAGCGTGAGGAAGGTGGGCTGAATGCGGGCCGCGATCGTTGACCAACCCGGTTCGATCAGAGTCGGGGAGGTGCCCGATCCCACGCCTGGTGAGCGGCAGGTGGTGGTCAAGGTCGGCGCCTGCGGTATCTGTGGCACGGACCTGCACATCGCCGACGGCCATTTCCCGCCCACGCCTTACCCGATCGTGCCAGGGCACGAGTTCGCCGGTGAGATCGTCGAGGTCGCGCCCGACGTGCCGGGCGGCTGGAAGGTCGGCGACCGGGTGGCGGTCGACCCGTCGCTGTTCTGCGGGTACTGCGGGCCGTGCCGCGCCGGTCACGGAAACCTCTGCGAGAACTGGGGCGCCACCGGCGACACCGTCGACGGCGCCTTCGCCGAGTACGTCGCCGTTCCCTCGGCGAACTGCTACCGCTTGCCGGACCACCTCAGCTGGCAGGAAGGCGCGCTCGTCGAACCGGTTTCCTGTGCGGTGCACGGGGTTCGCCGGGTCGGTGTGGAAGCCGGAGAGCGCTTTCTCGTGATCGGTGCCGGCACGATGGGCCTGATCATGCAGCAGCTGCTGCAGCGTGCGGGCGCGAGTGTGACGATGGTGGACCGCAACGCCGCGCGCCTGCCGAGGGCGAAGGACCTCGGCGCGCACGCGGTCGCCACCGACGTGTCCGAATTGGACGGTGAACGCTTCGACGCGGCCGCCGACTGCACCGGTGCCGCCCCCGCCATCGAGGCGGCTTTCGACTCACTTCGCCGCGGCGGCCGTCTGCTGGTGTTCGGCGTCGCGCCCGAAGAAGCCCGGATCGCCTTGTCCCCGTTCCGTATCTACAACGACGAGATCACCGTGGTCGGCTCGATGGCCGTACTGCACAGCTACGGTGCCGCACTCGACCTGGTCGCGGGCGGCGCGATCGATACGAAGTCCTTGCTCACGGACGCGTTGCCGCTGGAGCGGTATCCCGACGCGCTCGACCTCATGCGCAGCGGCGCTGGATTGAAGGTGCAGGTACTGCCGTGACCAAACGTCTGGCTCTCCTCATCGTCGCGGGGTTGCTGGTGTTGACCGGATGCGCGGGCGCCGGCGAGTTCGGCGCGAGCGGCCGCACACTGGTCATCGCGATTGTCTCGAACCCGCAGATGAACGACGCCATCTCGCTGTCGGACCAGTTCGAGAAGGCGCACCCGGGGATCAAGCTGAAGTTCGTGTCGCTGCCCGAGAACCAGGCACGTGCGAAGATCACCGCGTCCACCGCCACCCAGGGCGGGGAGTTCGACGTGGTGATGATCAGCAACTACGAAACCCCGCAGTGGGCGGCGAACGGCTGGCTGGAGAACCTCCAGCCCTACGTCGACTCGACGCCGGGCTACGATCCCGCCGACTTCATCCCGAGTATCCGGGATTCGTTGTCCTACCAGGGTTCGATGTACGCCGTCCCGTTCTACGGCGAGTCCTCGTTCCTGGCCTACCGCAAGGATCTGTTCGACCAGGCCGGGCTCACGATGCCCGCGAAGCCGACCTGGCAGCAGATCGCCGAGTTCGCCAGGAAGCTCGACAACAAGGCGGCCGGGGTCGCCGGAATCTGCCTGCGTGGCAAGCCGGGCTGGGGCGAGAGCCTCGCGCCGTTCGATACGGTCGCGAACACCTTCGGCGCCCGCTGGTTCGACCAGGACTGGAACGCGCAGCTGACCTCACCCGAGTTCAAGCAGGCGGCGAACTTCTACGTCAACCTCGTGCGCGACTACGGCGAGGTGGGCGCGTCCAGCGCAGGGTTCTCCGAATGCGGCACGCGGTACGCGCAGGGCCAGGCCGCCATGTGGTACGACGCGACGGTCATGGCAGGCACCAACGAGGACCCGGAGAGCAGCACGATCGTCGGCAAGTCCGCCTACGTCGCGGCACCGGTCGAGAAGACCGCGGCCAGCGGCTGGCTCTACACCTGGTCCCTCGCGATTCCCAAGGTGGCCAAGGACAAGCAGGCCGCGTGGGACTTCCTGAACTGGATGACCAACAAGGAGTTCGTGCAAACCGTCGGCAAGACCTACGGCTGGAACCGGGTGCCGCCGGGTTGTCGCCTGTCGACGTACCAGATTCCCGAGTACCGCGACGCCGCGAAGGCCTACGCACAGCCCACTTTGGACGGTATCGACGCAGCGCGGGAAGAGAACGTGCGGACGCAGCCGGTGCCCTACACCGGCATCCAGTTCGTCGGCATTCCCGAGTTCCAGGACCTCGGCACCAGGGTGAGTCAGGAGCTGTCCGCGGCGATCGCGGGCCAGATCAGCGTCGACGAGGCGCTGGAGCAGTCCCAGAAGTACGCGCAGACCGTCGGCGATTCCTACCGGGAGACGAAATGACTGCGGTAGCGCCCCCCATCGCGACCGAGCAGACGACCACGGCGAAGGCACCGCGAAAGCGCAACGCCGGGTGGGCCAAGCGCGCGCCGCTGTTGCCCGCACTGCTGTTCACCATCGTGGTGACGCAGATTCCGTTCCTGCTGACCGTTTTCTACTCGTTCCAGTCCTGGAACCTGGTCCGGCCGGGTTCGCAGCATTTCGTCGGACTGCAGAACTACGCCGATGTGTTCGCGGACAGCCAGTTCCGCACCGCGATGCTCAACACCGTGCTGATCACCGTGATCTGCGTGCTGGTGGCGCTGGTGCTCGGCCTCGCGCTGGCGATGTTGCTGGACCGCAAGTTCCTCGGCCGTGGCGTGGTGCGGACGCTGCTGATCACGCCGTTCCTGATCCTGCCGGCGGCCGGCGCGCTGCTGTGGAAGACCACGATGTTCGACCCGACGTACGGGCTGCTGAACTTCGTGTTCGGCGGTGACACCGACTGGCTGTCGGAGTTCCCGCTCGCGTCGGTGATGACGCAGATCGTCTGGCAGTGGACGCCGTTCATGATGTTGCTGCTGCTGGCCGGTCTGCAGAGCCAGCCCAAGGACGTGCTCGAAGCGGCCTCGGTGGACGGCGCCGGCAAGTGGCGCACGTTCGCGTCGATCACGTTGCCGCACCTGTCCCGCTACATCCAGCTGGCGGTGCTGCTCGGCGCGATCTACATCGTGAACAGCTTCGACGCGATCTTCCTGATGACGCAGGGCGGGCCGGGCACGGCGAGCACGAACCTGCCGTACTACATCTACCAGCGCGCCTTCCAGGGCTTCGACATCGGGCAGTCCTCGGCGATGGGCGTGATCGTGGTGATCCTGACGCTGATCATCGCGACCTTCGCGCTGCGCCTGATGTTCCGCACCTTCGACGTGAGCAGGGGTGTGAAATGACGACGCTGCAACGAAAACTCGGCCCCGGCTCGCTGACGGTGGCCACCTGGGTGATCGCGATCCTGTTCGTGTTCCCGCTGATCTGGATGGTGGTGACGTCCTTCAAACAGGAGGCCGACGCCTACACCGATCCGCCGCGGATCGCGTTCACGCCGACGCTGTCGCAGTTCGAGGGCATCCTCGACCGGGGTTTCCTGCCCTACCTCGGGAACTCCGCGTTCGTCACCGTGGTGTCGACGCTCATCGTGCTGGTGCTCGCCGTGCCCGCCGCGTACGCCCTGTCGCTCGCGCCGATTCCCAAGACCAGCAACGCGCTCGGCTTTTTCCTGTCCACCAAGATGCTGCCGATCGTCGCCGCGATCATTCCGCTGTACGTGATCTCGCAGCGGACGCAGATGCTGGACAACGTATGGGCGCTGGTCATCCTCTACACGGCGATGAACCTGCCGCTGGCGATCTGGATGATGCGGTCGTTCTTCCTCGAAGTGCCGACGGAGATGATCGAGGCGGGCCGCGTGGACGGCGCGAAGCTGCCGACGTTGCTGTCGCGCGTGATCCTGCCGGTGGTCGCGCCCGGGATCGCGGCCACCGCGCTGATCTGCGTGATCTTCGCCTGGACCGAGTTCTTCTACGCGGTCAACCTCACCGCCGCCCGGGCGGGCACCGTGCCGGTGTTCCTCGTCGGCTTCATCACCAGCGAGGGCCTGTACTGGGCGCAGCTGTCCGCCGCGGCCCTGCTGGCCTCGCTGCCGGTGATGATCGTCGGCTGGATCGCGCAGAACCACCTCGTCCGTGGCCTGTCCATGGGCGCGGTGAAGTAGTTCAGTCCTCGACGAGGGAAAGGGCTTGGGAGGGGCAGACGTTGACTGCCTCCCGGGCCTTTTCCACGTCCAGGGGTTTCTCCACGAGGACGATGACCGTGCCGTCGTCCTCACTCTGGTCGAACACGTCGGGGTCGGTCATCACACACTGGCCGGCTCCGACACAAACATCCTTGTCCGCGACAATTCGCATGGCTTTTCCCTACCAGGTCACCGGAAGCTCGTACAACCCGTAAACGTTGGCGTCATCCTTGAAGGACAGTTCGCCGGACGGCTTCTCCAGCCGCAGTCCGGGGATCCGCTCGAACAGCGTGTTGAAGACGATCTCCAGCTCCATCCTGGCGAGGTTCTGCCCGAGGCACTGGTGCGGCCCGAATCCGAACGCGATGTGATGCCGGGCGCCGCGTTCGACGTCGAGGTCGTCGGGGTTGGCGAAAACGTCCGGATCGCGGTTGGCGGTGTTGCCGAGGCCGATCACGCCTTCACCCTTGCGGATGAGCACGCCGCCGATCTCGACGTCCTCCGTCGCGACCCGCGACGTGGCGAACTCGGCGATCGTGAAGTACCGCAGCAGTTCCTCGACCGCCTTCGGGGTCCGCGACCGGTCCTCGCGGATGGCCGCGAGCGCCTCCGGGTGTTCCAGCAGCGTCATGGTGCCGAGCGAGATCATGTTCGCGGTGGTCTCGTGACCGGCGATGAGCAGCAGGAATGCCAGGCTGACCAGTTCCTCGCGGTCCCCGGTCTTCTCGAGCTGGCGGGTGAGCAGATCGTCGCCCGGTTCGGTCTCCTTGCGCGTGATCAGCGCGTCCAGGTAGTCCCGCAACTCGTCCACGGCGGCGATGCGCTCGTCGGCGGGGGTGGTGCGGTTGAGCAGTTTCGCCGAGCGGGTCTGGAAGAAGTCGTGGTCGGCGTAGGGCACGCCGAGCAGTTCGCAGATCACCAGCGACGGCACCGGCAGCGAGAGCGCCTGCACGAGGTCGGCGGGGCGCGGTCCGGCGAGTATCGCGTCGATGTGCTGGTCGACGATCTCCTGGATGCGGGGGCGCAGCGCGGCCATCCGCTTGACCGTGAACTCGCCGACCACGGCGCGCCGGGCCGGCCCGTGTTCCGGCGGATCCATCGAGATCAGCGACGGCCGGAACCGCAGGGCCCGGCGCTGCCCGTTGAGCAGGAGCAGGGGGAAGTTGGGGTTGGCCCGGTCGGAGCTGAACCGCGGGTCGTTGAGCACCGCGCGGACGTCCTCGTGCCGGGTCAGCGCCCACACCTCGGCGCCGCTGGGCAGCGTCACCTTCGAGATGGGCGCCTCCTCGCGGAGCTTGCGGTGCTCGGCGGGCGGAGCGTACGGACAGCTTCTGGTGATGGGAAGTTCGGTCGCGGCAGTGGTCACCGTTGGCACCCCGATCTGACTCTGCGTAGGCGGATGAATACCTTCCACTTAGTTTCCACGTTACTCATCCGGAAGAAAATCGTCCACCTGTCCCGGGGATGCGACAATTCGGGAATGACGGCAGATGCGGAGCTCCGCCTGCGGGCCGACGCGCGCCGCAACCGGGACCAGATCATCGCGGCCGCGAAGCAGGTTTTCGCCGAGGAGGGCCCCGAGGCGCCGATGGAGGAGATCGCGCGCCGGGCCGGTGTCGGCGTCGGCACGCTCTACCGGCGGTTCCCCGACCGCGAGGCACTCATCCGCGGCGTGGCACGGCACAACTTCGGCGCGGTGCTGGACGAAGCCCGCGCCGCGGCGGCCGAGGAGCCGACGGCGTGGCAGGCGCTGGTGCGGTTGATCGGGCGGTCGAGCGAGCTGCAGCTGTCCGTGCAGCTGGGGCTTGTCTCACCACTGGCGCGGCAGGCGATCCGCAGTGATCCCGCGACCGCGGAGTACCGGGAAGCGATCCTGACCGAACTCGACGCCATCGTGCGCTCGGCACAGGCCGAAGGCACTCTGCGCGAGGACATCGGCACGGGCGACGTCGCGTTGATCGTCTCGATGCTGCTGCGCCCGATGCCACTTGCGGACGGGGAAAGCGCGGCCATGATGCGCGAACGCGTGGCCGCCCTGCTGGTGGACGGCCTGCGCCCGGGTTCCCCGCTTCCCGGTAGGCCGATCACCGGCGCCGAGTTGCGTCCCTAAGCGCCGGCGCCTGCGCCTTCGAGGTTACGGATCATGGCGGTGGCGACCTGCTGCACGACGGGACAGGGGTCGCCGGCGCTGGATCCGTCGAGGATGCTCGAATTCACGCTGACCGCGAGTTCGTCGGTCACGGCGACCCACAGCACGCAGGTGCCGTGGCTACGCAGGTCTGACTGAGCCGCGAACACCGCCGGATATCCCTCGATGTTCGCCGGCTCGAAATACTTGTCCTGCGCGCGGTTGGCGTAGATCCCGCTGAGGCCCGTGTGTTCCGAGGTGAGCGGGCTGATGAAGATCTTGTTGGTGTCGTACTTCGAACCCTGCCAGCGGCATCCGATGCCGGCGGGCGTCTGGAAGACCGTGCCCGGGCTCGCGAGACCGGCGGCGCTCGCGTCGGCTTCGGCGATCACCGAGCACGGATCGTTGCTGACCCGCTCGGCGTTCAGCGGAGCGGGCACCCGCAGGGACGGGTCCACCGCGGGCGCCGAGGACGTGGGCGCGGCCGAGCTGGTGTCACCGTCGTCCGAGCAGGCAGTGAGCGTTGCGAGCGCAGCCAGTGCGACCGCGCCGGACATGAGACGGCGAAGCATGATGAGCCCCCAGGATGAAATTCGCGCCGCGAGCCGGTCAGAACCCGGCTCGCGACGGATGCTACCAAGACGGGCCTAAACCCCCATCGGGTGCCAAACGGTCTTCGCCTCCAGATAGCGCCGCAGCCGCGCGATGTCCGGGCGCTGCGTCCAGTCCGGTTCCTCCGCCGGCACGGACAACACGCGCTTCACGGTCCCCGCCGCCTCACGCGCCAGCGCCGCGCGATCCTCGGCACCGGTCGGGTCGATCGCGTTCACATCGCCGTGCGAGGCTAGCCACGGGCCCAGCTCCGCGGCGTACCCAGTCAGGATGTTCGCCACGCCGCCCGGCAGGTCCGAGGTCGCCAGTACCTCCGACAACGTGATCGCGGGCAACGGCCGCTCGGCGCTGCTCACCATGACCGCCGTGCAGCCCGTCGCGAGCACCGGCGCCAGCACGCTCACCAGCCCGAGTAGCGACGACTTCTGCGGGGCGAGTACCCCGACGACACCGGTCGGCTCCGGCACCGTGAACGAAAAGTACGGCCCGGCAACGGGATTCGCGGCGCCGAGTACGCTCGCGATCTTGTCCGTCCAGCCCGCGTACCACACCCACCTGTCGATCGCGGCGTCCACAATAGACGGCGCCTTCCGGGTGCCCTCGGACGCGGTCACCTCGGCGACGAACTGCTCGCGCCTGCCCTCCAGCATTTCCGCGACCCGGTACAGCACCTGCCCCCGGTTGTACGCCGTCGCCGAGGACCAGCCGGGAAAAGCCTTACGGGCAGCCGAAACCGCGTCCCGCACGTCCTTGCGCGAGGCGTGCGCGGCGTTGGCGAGAAACTTGCCCTTGGTGTCGTTGACCGGATAGACGCGGCCGGACTCCGAACGCGGGAACTTCCCGCCGATGTAGAGCTTGTACGTTTTGGCGACCGAGATCCGATCAGACATCGAGGTAAGCCTCCAGACCGATACGACCACCCTCGCGGCCGAAGCCCGACTCCTGGTAGCCGCCGAACGGGGCGGCCGGGTCGAAGCGGTTGAACGTGTTCGCCCACACCACACCGGCCCGCAACCGGTTCGCGATGGACAGGATCCGCGAGCCCTTCTCGGTCCAGATCCCGGCGGACAGCCCGTACGGCGTGTTGTTCGCCTTGGCCACCGCCTCGTCGGGCGTGCGGAACGTGAGCACCGACAGCACCGGACCGAAGATCTCCTCACGAGCGATCCGCATCGACTGGTGCACATCGGAGAACACTGTGGGAGCGAAGAAGAAACCGCGCTCCGGCACCGGACACGGGCTGGTCCAGCGGTGCGCGCCCTCGGCCTCGCCGGTTTCCACGAGATCGCGGATCTTCGACAGCTGGTCCGCGGAGTTGATCGCGCCGACGTCGGTGTTCTTGTCCAGCGGGTCACCGAGCCGCAGCGTGGACACGCGGTACCGCAGCCTGTCCAGCAGCTCGTCCACAATGGATTCCTGCGCGAGCAGCCGCGATCCGGCGCAGCACACGTGGCCCTGGTTGAAGAAGATGCCGTTCACGATGCCCTCGACCGCCTGGTCCAGCGGCGCGTCGTCGAACACGATGTTGGCCGCCTTGCCGCCCAGTTCCAGCGTGAGCCGCTTGGGCGTGCCCGCGACCTGACGTTGGATCTCCTTGCCGACCTCGGTCGACCCGGTGAACGCGATCTTGTCGATGTCCTCGTGGTTCACCAGACGCGCGCCGACGTCACCCGCGCCCGGCAGGATGTTCACCACGCCCGGCGGCAGCTCTGCCTGCTGGCAGATCTCCGCGAACACCAGCGCCGTCAGCGGCGTGGTCTCGGCGGGTTTGAGCACGACGGTGTTGCCGGTCGCCAGCGCCGGCGCGATCTTCCACGCCAGCATCAGCAGCGGGAAGTTCCACGGAATGATCTGCCCGGCGACACCGAGCGGCCGCGGATCCGGGCCGTAGCCCGCGTACTCCAGCTTGTCCGCCCAGCCGGCGTGGTAGAAGAAATGCGCCGCCACGGTCGGCAGATCGGAGTCGCGGGATTCCTTGATGGGCTTGCCGTTGTCCAGCGTCTCCAGCACGGCCAGTTCACGCGAACGCTCCTGGATCAGCCGCGCGATGCGGAACAAGTACTTGGCGCGCTCGGCGCCCGGCATCGGCCGCCACGTCTTCTCGTAGGCCTTCCGCGCTGCCTTCACCGCGGTGTCCACATCGGACTGTGACGCCGTGCCGACCTCGGCGAGCACTTCCTCGGTCGCGGGGTTGACGGTCTTGAGCGGTTCCCCCGAGCCGTCGGTGAACTCCCCGTTGATGAAGGGCCGGTAGCTCGGTTTGAGGTTCGCGAGCGCGCGCGACTCGGGCGCGGGCGCGTACTCGAAAATGCCCATCAGTCCACCGTCACATAGTCCGGGCCACTGTAATGGCCATCGAGCTGGGTGCGCCGTTGCAGCACGAGATCGTTGAGCAGACTGGACGCGCCGAAGCGGAACAGTCGCGGGGTCAGCCACTGCTCGCCGGCGATCTCGTGCACGGCGACGAGGTAGCGGATCGCGTCCTTCGTGGTGCGGATGCCGCCCGCCGGTTTCACGCCACGCAGCTGGCCCGTCGCGGTGAACCAGTCGCGCACGGCCTGCAGCATCACGTGCGTCACCGGCAGCGTCGCCGCGGGGGACACCTTGCCGGTGGAGGTCTTGATGAAATCGCCGCCGGCCAGCAGCGCCAGCCAGGACGCGCGGCGCACGTTGTCGTAGGTGGCCAGCTCGCCGGTTTCGAGGATGACCTTCAGATGCGCGTCCCCGCACGCCGCCTTGACCTCGACGATCTCCTCGAACACCTGCCCGTAGCGGCCTTCGAGGAACGCGCTCCGGTCGATCACCATGTCGACCTCGGTCGCGCCGGACTCCACCGCGAGCCGCACATCGGCCAGCTTCACCGCACGGCTGGACCGCCCGGACGGGAACGCGGTCGCCACGCTCGCCACACCGATGCCGCTGCCCTTGAGCTGCTCGACGGCGGTCGCGGTGAGGTCGGGGTAGACGCACACCGCGGCGACGCGCGGC
>Ga0164243_10006245_pt1 | contig 18080 bp, 15 predicted proteins | sample OricompcompostOP_FD_108781 | JGI IMG/M metagenome (GOLD analysis project Ga0164243, IMG submission 108781) | Organic Plus compost microbial communities from Emeryville, California, USA - Original compost - Organic plus compost (OP) | ecosystem: Engineered > Solid waste > Mixed feedstock >... | reverse complement strand
GTCAACGTCGCGTTCGGCGCGGAGGGGACAGACGAGCCGCCGCCCGAGCCGGATTGACGTCGCGTTCCCGGTTGCCGGCCTCGCCGGCCTGCAGCGTCCTCTCGATGTCGTCGCGCACGAACCGCACCGCCCGCCCGAGCCGCGAGCACGGCAGGATCCCTCGCCGCGCAAACTCGTAAACGGTCGAGACGGGCAGGTCGAGCAGCTCCGCGACCTCTCTCGCCGTCATCACGTCGGCGCGGGTGAGGTGGCGAGGTGGCGGAGTTGCCGGCGGGGCTGCGGCGGTGCGGTCGGCGGGCGGTTCGAGGCGCATCCCTCTCCGTCGCAGATCAGCCGAGATCCACCCCCGCGTGTTCGATACACAATCGGTACGTTCGCGGCCCTGAAACAACCTATGGTCTTCAAGTGACCTGAGAAATAGTGGGGTCCGGAGGTGCGCTAACACCCCCGGAGCCCCGTGCAAAGGAGAGTTGAGGTCTCCCATGCGCACCAAGCGTAACCGACGGTTGTGGTCCAGTCGCCGCGCCGAATCCTGTCCGCTCGCCGGCGTCAATGGCTGAGCGATGATCGTCTTCCATTCGCAGGACCACCTGGCGCTCGGCAGAGCCCTGCGCGAGTTCCGCGCCCGCCGCGGCCTGTCGCAGGAGTCGTTCGGCTCCCGCGCCGGCATGCACCGCAACTACGTCGGCGCGATCGAGCGCGGCGAGATCAACCCGACGTTCAAGATCCTCCTCAAGCTCGCCCGCGCCCTCGATGCCCCGCTCAGCGACCTGATCCGCCTCTACGAGGATCGAATCGCCGAGGTGCGGAGCAGTCCGAGATGACGATGCACACCACCACGGTCCGCTTCGACCCCGAGACCTGGCTACGTCTCAAGATGACCACGAACGACCTCGGCATCGCCACCGCCGACTACATTCGCGCCGCGACGATCCAACGCCTCGAACGCTCCGCCTACGAGCCGCGTGTAGTCGCCGTGGAGCGCCGCCTCAAGGTGGTCGAGCGACTCGTCGCTCGCATCGCCCGCCACCTGCGGCTCTCGACTGGAGGCGCGTCGTGACGATCACGATGACGCTGCGCCTGGACGAGGACCTCGCCTGCCGCGTCCGGCTCGTCGCTCGCCTGGAGGGCGTGAGCCAAGCCGAGATCGCCCGCCGCTCCCTGCGACGCTACACCGGCCACAAGTTGCGCGACGGCGACGCCGACGAGCGCCTGGAACGCCTCCACGGAGCCGAGCGCCGCCGGCTCGACCTCAACCTGACCTCAAGGCCGGAAAGCCGCATGAACCCTCTGACCGAACCGAGTTTCCGCGTACGCCGCCGAACAGTTCGGTCGCCGAAGACCACAAAAACGGAATTTCCCTTCGTATCTGCGATTCGGCGGACCGAACTGTTTCCCTCGCAGTTCGGTCGCAGGTAGCGATAGAAGTGAGACTCGGGCGTTGTCGCACCACCCGGAACCGCCGCCCTGGCGGGTAATCCTCGCCGAGACGTTCTCGGCGCCGACGGCCGAAATCTACGGTGACTTCGATACGAGACCTTGATCGAGTGGTTCTCGGTCGTAGATCGAGAACGACTTCAGATCACCAGCGCTCGACTCAGCCTTCGTCGTCTGGCGGCTGAGACGGCCCGTAGATCCGATCGAACTCCTCGAGCTCCTCCGCCGTCGCTGGTCGGCTCCCATACATCGCATGCGCGTCGCGTGTGGGGCCGCCTGGCGGTTCCAGGTAGTTGAGGACGTCGACGATAAGGCGATAGACGCGCGGCTCGTCTATCCCGAGCCGCTCAGAAACCGCATGCGGCGCCACACCGTCGCCGATCAGACCAACCGCCTGTCGCTCTTGGGCATCGAGCTCAAGTAGGTGCGGAGCCTCGTCGGCGAGCGCGCGCATGCTGAACGGCTCTACTGTGGGTGGCTGCTCTGTCATCGCACCCTCGCGCGATGCTTCGGCACAGACTTGGCAGAGCGAGGCATCGCGCCCTCACCATCGCAAGCGGTGCGACATATGGTCAACAGCAGATGACTGGGAATGTCACTCGCTGCCTTACTGGTGGCCACGACGTTGACGCTGTGCTGTCCCGTCGTGGGCTAGTGCGGACCGGGGACGGCACGGGCCTTGCCCTCCCGGAGCGTCCGGGCGGTGCCGCAAAATAGAGTGCGCGGTTCAATGACGATCGAGCGGCACTTCTCGGAAGCCTTCGTCGCTGGCCTTGCCGCCCGCGAGAAGCAAATGCAGCAGCATTACCGCCCCGTCATCGGCGTCCACAAGTGGTTCGCGCGGCGCCCCGGCTCGCTGTTTCGCGCGCTCGCGCTCGCCGAACTCACCGACGGGCGGCTGACGAAGAACTACGAGCGCCCACACCAGCTCTCCGGCGTTTGCTTGGACATGTTTATGGGCGGCGGCACGCCGTTGGTGGAAGCTAGCCGGCTCGGCATGTCGGTCATCGGCTACGACACCAACCCAATGAGTCGCTGGATCGTCGAGCGAGAGCTGGAGGATCTTGATCCTGACGCGCTGCAGGCCGCCGGCGACCGCGTCGCCGCTGCGGTTGAGAAGCGGCTCGGCAAGCTGTACCGCACGTCATGTCCGGACTGCGGCGCCGACGCGCAGGCGCGCTATTTCCTGTGGGTACGCCACCGCCGCTGCGGCTGCGGACGCGAACGCTCCCTCCTGACCGACACCCAGCTCGTGTCCACGGGGCTGGGCCGTCACCCCCGCGAGGTCCACATCTGCGGCGCGTGCCTGGCACTGACCGAGTGCGAACCCGGCAAGCGTCCCTCTCGCTGTCCGCATTGTACGGAGCGCTACGACAAGCATCTGGTCCCGCCGGACACGATGCACGCGTGCGTGTGCGGCGAGGTCTACCGCATTCCGCCGCGGGGCACCATTGAGCAGCCCCTGCAGCGCTTGGCTGCTGTCGACTACCGTTGTGATGCCTGCCACGAACCGACACAGCGCACGTACAAGACCGCCGACGACCGCGACCGCCGCCAGCTTCAGCACGCCGCCCGCAAGGTCGCGGACACCGCGGCGTTCGCGCCACCGGACGAGCTCATTCCCGCCGGGCACGAGACCGAACGGCTGCTGCGCTGGGGCTATATGCGCTGGAGCGACCTGTTCGGCGCCCGCCAGCGCTACGGCCTCGGCGCGCTCGGTGAGGCCGTAGCCGCCGAGCCCGACTCGAAGCTTCGCGCCGCGCTTCAGACCGTCTTGAGCGACCTGTTGCGCTACCAGAACGCGCTTGTGCGTTACGACCGTCAGGCTCTCAAGCCCACCGACGTATTCGCCGTGCACGGCTTCCCAGTGCCGCGCGTGTCCTGCGAGGCTGCGCTGCTGGGGACCGCCGGAACCGGCTCGGGCGGCTTCCGGCATGTCCTGGCCAAGTACGTGCGCGCCAAGCGCTGGTGCCGCGACCCGTACGAGACCGTGCCCGCCGACGGCCGCCGGCTGCGGCGCGTGCCGAGCGCACCCGAGCGGGTTGCCGCGCATACCGTCGACGACCCGGCCAGCCTCGCGGACTCCGGCCGGGCGCTGCTGCGTCGCGCCTCAATGCGCTCAGGCGACCTGCCCGATGGCTCGGTCGACCTTGTGCTCACCGACCCCCCGTACTTTGCCAACGTGCAGTACGCCGAGCTGATGGATTTCTGCTACGCCTGGCTCCGCCGACTGGCACCCGACACCGCGTACTTCGACGTCACGCACACCAAGACCGACGCCGACGCGGTGGGCTCGGTGGGCTCGGTCGGTCTGACGGAGTTCGCCGAGCGGCTGTCGGAGGCCTACACAGCGGGCGCGCGGGCACTGCGGCCCGGTGGCGCGTTCGCGTTCACCTACCACCACAATGATCTTGACGCTTACGCGCCGCTGGTCGTTGCGTGCCTGGACGCCGGCCTGGTCGTCACAAAGGTGCTCGCCTGCCCATCCGAGATGCGCGCCTCCACGCACATCCACGGCCGCAACGCCGCCACCACCGATGCGGTCTTCGTGCTGCGCAAGCCGCCGCTGCCTGCCGCCGTCAGCGCGTTCAACGGCGACGTGGACCCGAATCGGTTCGTCGGAAACCGGGCACAAGCGCTGCGTCGCGCCGGGCTGTCCGTTACTGCCGCCGACCGCGCCTGCCTGCGCCACGCGGCGCTGGCCGCGCGGGCGATGGCACGGCTGCGCGACGGCTGGGAAACCGAGCCACCGGCCGTCGAGCGAGTGGCAGCGGCAGCCGACGCGCTCGGCCTGAGGACACCCGCCGCAGTCGCCGAGCGCTAGTTGGCTGGGGTCATCCCGGCGTGGTGTCGCGTCCAGTTCGGCGTTCAATTCCGGCAGCAAACGCAGGCGGCAGCCGAACATCAGAGACGTACACAGCAACGCGACCGCGTTCGGATGGCGTCCCTCGGTATTGAACTCCAGCGCCGTGTCCGGCAGGACCTCGTCGACGACCAGCAGGTCCTGAGTGCCTGCCGGCGCCGTGTCGACGGTGGCGCGGCGCCTGCCGACGCATCGCCAGCTCGACAGACGGTACCTCGTTGACGTAGCTCCATCTGGCCGAATACCCTGAAATTGTGGGCACGGAGAGCCGCGCGGACAAAGGGACCGTCGTCACCACCGAACCCATTGAGCCCAGCACGGCCGCGGAGCCGCACTCGGTCGTCGAGCGTATCGCCACCTATGTAGATCACGATCCCGTGCTGGCCAGCTACTTCGACGCCGGCTGGATGTGGCTGCGCAATGCGCGCGTGCGCCCCAGCGGGCCTGACCGGGTGGCGTGTGCGATCGCGCGCAGCGTCGTCGCCCAGCCCGGCGCCTCCGTCGCGCTGGCGCTCCCGCGCGGCACCGGGCCGCTGCCGGTCCTGCTGGGTCTGTACCTGTCGCTGTGGCGCAAGGTTCCCGCCGCGGGCTACGGCCGAATGGTCGGTTCGGTGGCGGTTTCTACCCGTCGCGGGCGCCTGCGCGACCTCGCGCGCGGGTTGCGCTTCGACGGCTCGAACCTCATCGATGCCATCCCGCTGGCCAGCCTCGTCGGCGAGCCCGTTACCGGGCAGCGGAAGGTCCGTGCCGCTGCGCTGGCATTGGACCGCCGGTCGCGCCGAGGTATCTCCCAGAACGACTCCTTCCTGCTCTTCCAGCATCGCGATGTCACCCCGCCGGTGGCTTACAACGTCATCAGCGCGATGGTCGTCGACACCGTCGGCGCGTCGGAGGCCTCGTGCGAGGTGACCTGGGAGCGCAACGCCGCCGCCAAGCGTCGCCAGGTGTGGGTCGGCGAACTTGGCAACGCCGACTTCGAGATGTTCTGCTCGAGCCGTGACATCCCGTTGGTGCGGTTGAACTGGGAGCTGCTGCCCGCCGCCGTTCGGCGCTGGGGCACCGGCGCCAGCGAGCTGGCCAGCTGCGGGCTGGCCGAGCGAGCGCTGGCGCTGCCGCCCGCCACTGCGCTGGTCGTCCGCCACGAGGAGACTGAATACTGGCTGCGCGAGCACGCCGCGCTGCTCAACGAGATGCGCGGGCGGGCGCGCCTCGCCGAGGCGCCGGAACTCTTCACTCTCGCGCGCGTCGCCGGTGCGCTGTTGGCCCGCATCGCCTACCCGCTGGAGCACTACGAGCAGGCCGCTGGCCGGCTGTCCTACGGCGTGCACACCGTCAAGTGGCTGTGCGACCGCATCCAGCAGGCCAGCGCCAGCCCGTTCCGCGGCCGCTGGAAGCCCGCCTACAACACCTACTGGCCGGGCGTGAAGGCCTGCCTGCAGCAGCTGGTTAAGCTCCTGGCCGACCCGGAGGTAAACGCGAAGTGGTGGGCGTTGCAGGGCCGTCTCATGTCCGCCGTTGACGCCGGCGAGCACGTCACCGTGCTGTGTCAGACGCGCGCTGAGCGCCTGGCGGTCATTGACGCGCTCGGCCGCGAGGACGGCATGCTCGACGCCGACGCGGTCTCTGAGTTCGTGACCGTGCGCGCTTTCGCGCAGCGTGAGGCCCACGGCGACGACGCGGACGCGACCACGCTGCTGCTCGGTCCACCGCCGGAGCGCCACGCCGCCGTCTACCTCGCCGGCGAGCGCGGCCGCGTGGAGGTGCTGTGCTACGCGCATGAGGTGCGCCGTCTGCGCGGCCGTCTCGAGGCAGCCTGGTTGTCGTTCAACGATTCGGCGCCGAACCACGACGCGCTCGACCGGCTGCGCCTTGGTGCCCGCCCCGAGTTCACCGGCGCCGCTGCCCTGCCCGACGAGCTCCTGGTGCAAGCGCCCGGTTACGAAGAGCGCGCGCCGTTCACCGAGCCCGCCGACGAGCCGTTCGTCGCCCCGCCAGACCCAGAGGACGAATTCTGGGAGCGCGCGCTTGAGCTGCGCATCAGCGAGCTGCCCGACGAGCCGCCACACGATCCGTCCGACGACGGTGAGCGCGACTCCTGCGGCGAAGGGGAGGCCGGGCGGGCGGTACTCGTCAGCTTCGATGCCGCGCCGCCCATGTACCTCCGCGAGGGCGCCGACGTGACGGTTGTAGTCACCGGAGCGGACGGTCAGCCCGACGTGGATAGCCGCCCCGCCGGCGAGTTGGGCAACGGCGACCTCGTCGCGCTGCTGCCGGGGTCGGAGCGCGGGAATTTGCTCGCTGAGCTCATGGCTGCCTGGGATCGCCAGATGGCGCGTGTGCGTCAACGCTACCTGCCGATGTACCGCCGTGCCCTCGACGCCGCGCTTGAGAGCTATGGCTTCGACGGGGTTGCCGAGCGCGTCGGATTGACCGACGGCGCCGTGTACGCGTGGGCACGCGGCGCGAGCTATCCCTCCAAGGGGCCGTTGAAGCGGCTGCTCGAGTGCTCGGGCGACGAGCAGGCCATCGCCAACCAGGCCGTCATCCAGCACTACTTCGCTAAGAGCCGCGGCGCGCACCGCCACATCGGCCGCGTGCTCAACGACGCCGTGGGAGACACCGTCCTCCACGGCAGCGCCGGCGGCGATGCCGTCGCCAAACTCCAAGAGCTCGTCGGCGTCGACCTCACCGATCTCTTCGACAACGTTCACGTCCTGCGTGTCAGCGCGGTCTCGCCACCGCGCGACGGTATCCCCGGCGGGGTCTGCGGCTCGTTCCTGGACCCCGACGACCCCTACCTCAAGAGCAAGGGAGCCCTGTGAGCGCCACCGTCCCGTCGCCCGCGGCCCCTCCGCCGCGCGTCAACGACCCGATTGCCCGCGACCAGGAAGTGCTGGCCCGTCACTTCGCCGAGCGCACCCGCTCCAAGCTCGCTGGCGACGCGCCGGAGATGGCGGTCATCGTCGAGCGTCGTCCGTCGCAGGTGCTCCAACTCGGCGTGCTGCCGCCGCTGGCCACGCCCGACCCGGACTCTGGACTGACCCCAGAACAGTTCTCGCGCGAGCTGCGCCGTCCGCCGTCGCACCTCGGGCTGACGTTCTTCCTGCAGCCCGGCGGCGACCATGCCGAACTGGACTTCGAAGCGCAGTTTCTCTACTACGTGCAGCGCTACCCCGACCGCGACCACCAGCGCCGCGCCCAGGGTGGCGCCAACGCCCAGGACGACGACGGCGACGGAGGTAGCGCCGGCAGAACGCCGGGTGAGACCACGCTCGTCGAGGTCTTCGAGCGTCATGAAGTGAGAACCGGTCGGATCCGCCACACCCTCGATGTCTCCGGCAAGTCCGGCCGGCTGACCATCCCGCTCAACGCCGACTGGGTTGACCCAGTGCTGGCGCCGGTGCTGACCGACCCCAAGACTGTCTACCCGTTCCAAACCCCTGGCCTGAAGTTGCCCAACGCCGCCACCGACGGCGACGACGCCGACTATCGCGCCGCCATTGCCGCCGCCGAGTTCCCGGGCATCCGCAGCTCGCGCCCTCACGACCCGCCAACCGTCGTGATCGAGGTCGACTGGCGACGCACCCCAGACGGCAAGGTGCGTGTGCAGGCGGCTCTGTGGAACAAGACGATGGAGCCGCCACGTCGCGGCACCAAGCCCAAGAAGGGCGAGCCGCCAACGCTGTATCGGGACCGGCATCTGTTCGACGCGCGCCTGCGGGTCTTCGAGGTTGGTGTGCCGTTCGTCGCCACACAGTTCCGCGAGACCCCGGAAGGGTTTCGCTACGACGAGCTGCGTGACATCGACAGCATCGGCATCAACTGCGTCGGCCGGCGCCTGCACGAGCACCCCGACGCCCCGCTGAGCACCGACACATTCCCCCTGCACCGCCAGGACCGCATCGTTCAGAACGACGACCCCGACGTGCTGATGCGCTTTGCCGAGCTTGCGGCCCATGATCCGGTCAAGGCGCTGCGCCGCATCGCCGGTGCAATGGAAGACTTCGAAACCGAGTTCGCGCAGATCGTCGCCGACTGGCCGCACGCGCATTCCAGCGACGCAGTCGCCGACGCGCTTACTGCGTTCCGGCGCAACGATCTTGAGGGCTTCAAGCTCGGCATCCGCTGCCTCCGCGAGGATCCCAAGCTGCTGTTTGCCTTCCGCGCTGCCAACCAGGTCTTCCACGATGTCGACAAGCTGAAGGCCGAGCCGTTTGAGACTTGGCGGCTGTTCCAGGTCGTCTTCCAGGTCATCCAGCTGGCGGCTTTGCGCGCCCGCGAGATCGACCCAGAAACGCGCCCGGAGTTGCGCGCCCAACTGGACGTCTGCGACGTGCTGCATTTCTCCACCGGCGGAGGCAAGACCGAGGCGTACCTGGGCCTCATCATCATGGCGCTGTTTTACGATCGGCTGCGCGGTAAGCAGCGCGGCATCACCGCGATGCTGCGCTTTCCGCTGCGGATGTTGTCCGTCCAGCAGCTGCAGCGCATCCTCGACGTGCTGTGGTTTGCCGAGCGCTACCGTCGCCAGCTCGTCGTCGACGGCGTCACCGTTGAGGACGGCAACTTCGACGGTGACGAATTCCGGCTCGGATACTGGGTCGGTCGCACCAGCGACAGCGCGGCGCCGAACTCGCTGGTCGACACCCGTCCGGAGCACGAGTCCGACAACATCCGCTGGTGGGCCAAGCTCATCGCCAGCGACCCACATAGCGGCGACGACAAGCGCATCGTCACCCAGTGCCCGAACCCGGACTGCCACGGCGGTTCCGTGCACCTGGTTGCCGACACTGACCGAGTCCGGCTGTTGCACCACTGCGACACCTGCGGCGAGGACCTGCCTCTGGTGACCTCCGATGAGGAGGTCTACCGGTACTTGCCCGCGGTGTTGGTCTGCACCGTCGACAAGCTTGCCCACCTCGGCCGCGCGCACCAGTTCGTCGGCGTGTTCGGCGGACCAGCCTACCGTTGCCCGAAGCACGGGTACTTCAATAACCACACGGTCGTGTGGGGCAAGGGTGGCGTCATGGAGCGCGACGACCGCTGTCTGGCCGGGGGCACGTGCAAGCTCGACGCCGACCTCTACGAGCTCGTGGGGCCGACGCACGACCCGGCGCCTAGCCTGCACATCCAGGATGAGCTCCACCTGCTTGAGGAAGAGCTCGGGTCGTTGGACGCCCACTACGAGACGCTGCTCGAAGTGCTGGCGGACGACTTAGGAGGGTTGCCGCCGAAGCGCCTGGCGGCAACTGCGACCATCGAGGCGTACGCCGAGCAGGTCCGGCAGCTGTATGCCTGCGAAGCGCGCGTGTTCCCGTCACCGGGCTGGGAACTCGGACGCTCGTTCTACATCAGCACAACCGACGCCGCCCGACGGCTGTATTACGGCGCGCTGCCGTTCCGCACCGATCCCGCCGAGTTCGGCGAGCGCGTGCAGGCTTACCTGCACCAGGAAACCATCCAATTGCAGGCCGATCTCGCGACCGCGCTCGCGCGCCTGCATGCCGCCGGCCTGGACGCTTCTCGCGACGTCACATGGCTCGAGGCTCAGCTGCTGCACTACGAGCTGACGCTCGGCTATGTCAATCGCAAACAGGACGCCGAGCGCATCGCCATAGAGTTGCAGCGGGAGGAGTTCCGCCCGACTGGCGAGCGCGTCGACGTCGAATGGCTCGTAGCTGACCACACCTCGCTGGCGCGCATCTCCGAGGTGCTGAACACCATCGAGACGCAGTATGCCGCCGAGCCCGACCGCGTCAAGCGGCTGCGCGCCCTGGTCGCCACCAGCATCGTCTCCCACGGCGTTGACCTCAACGCGCTGAACCTGATGGTGATGAACGGCATGACGCCGTCGGTTGCCGGCTACGTGCAGGCGTCGTCGCGGTCGGGCCGCACGCACGTCGGCCTGGTCATCGTCGGCTTTGACCGCCGCAAGGCGCGCGAGCGCTCGTTCTACACGTACTTCCCGAAGTACCACCAGTTTCTGGACCGGCTTATCAATCCTGTCCCGGTCAACCGGTTCGCGAAGTACTCCGTGCGCTGGACGCTGCCCGGACTGCTGTCGGCGCTGCTCATCCAGGGCTACCAGCGCGAGCGGGCGCTCGCGCTCGGCCTCGATGCCCGTACGCCCAAGCGGAAGCCACTCACGGTTGCGGCCGAGGCGCGCAACTGGCTCGGCGGGGCCGAGCCGCCGGTCAACAAGCAGCAGCACATTCATGACCGAGTGCTGCGTGCGCTCGGCCTGGGCAAGCACGTGCTCGTGTTCGACACCGATACCGGCGAGTGGGTGCGCCGGCCCGTGTTCGACCCCATTTGGGAAGGGTCTCTGCGCGAGGCGGCCGAGCAGGCGTTCACGAAGCAGATGAGCCTGCTCGCGCAGGCCGCCGGCGAAAAGACGACCTCCGAGCGCTTCTCCCCAAGGCCGTTGGCGGCGTTTCGCTCTGTCGACGAGCCGATGGAGTTCGCCGCGCTGGGGTCCGCCGCCGCCGTCGAGATGGCGCTGACCGAGAGCCGCGCGGGCGGCGGCCGTGGCCGCGGCCCGTCGGCTACGACGAACGGGAACTAGACCATGACCGTGATGAAGCGCTCCAAGCCGCAGGTCATCCGCGGCTATCTTCCCGGGCAAACGTTCGAGCATCCCAACGAGACGATCGTGCGCGTCATCTGGACGCCCACCTCGCGCGCGGAGGTCAATAAGGATCTGCTGTTGGAGGCGCTGCAGGACCGCCTCGACCAGTGGGTGATGCCGGACCCCGGCGGCGGGACTGCGGTGCCGCGAACCTCCGGCTTCTTGCAGCCGGTCACCGACCATCCGGACGAGTACCGCGTCGTGGAGCCCGACGGGCCGATGTTCTACAAGACCTGGCCGCTCGTGTTGCGCTGCACCGATGACCGCTGCCGCAAGGCGGTCTCCATCGACGACGAGAACGAGTGGCATCAGGCCGCCCGCCAACACCCGAAGCGTAACCCGGCGCTGTGCGACCGCTGCAGCTCGCGGCGCCGGCAGTTCGAGTACATGCTTGTGCACCACTGTGGCAATGACCGGCCGCTGCTCATCCCTCCGTGCCGCGAGAAGGACGGCTCCGGCAAGGAGCATGGCTACAAGCACGTGTACCTGTACGACACTCGCACGTTCGAGACCTCGACGTGGCGCTGCAAGCACGGCTCGTGCGCCGGAGGCATTGGCCGGCGCATCGAGGGAATGCGAATGCCCGGCTGCAGTTGCGGCCTGGAGCCGCGCATCTACCGCCACGTCACGCTGCGCCAGGACATCCGCTTCATCAGCCACACGCTGAAGCTGGTGACGTTCGACCCGACGCCGATGAAGACTCTGCGCAGCGTCGATGGCTCTGAGGTTGTGGTCGTCGGCTCCTACCTGGAGTTCTTTTCCGACGATTGGAAACAGGCGCTGGACGAGGTCGGCAAGGACCGCGGTGAGGCACAGCGCAAGTGGGAGCGGATGCGCAAGCTGCTGGAGCTCGACAGAGCTAGCCCGGAGGAGATGGAGTCCTACCGGCGCGACGTACTCGGCGCTTCCGGCGGCGCGTTCGACGCCGTCGAACAGCTCGTCGCAGACGATGGGGCGCTGCATCACGTCGGCAGCCAGCTGCGCGCTCGCGAGCGCACGCTCATCTGGGGCGGCACCGACCTGTCGGTATGGCGGATGACGGACTTCCGCGAGGCGGCCGCCAGAGGCGGCCGCACCGGCGCGGTGCAGGTGATCGACGAGGCCAAGCGCAAGCTCAACGACTACGGGTTTTCGGACCTGCTGGTCGTCGACAATTTCCCAGTGGCGCTGGCTGCGTTCGGTTACACGCGCATCGGCCGTCACCCGGCCAACTCAATGCTGCGCGCTTTCCCCTTGCTGAGATCCGGCCCCCAGCACAACCGCAATAAGACGCCCATCTACTGCTCGGCGACCACCACCGAGGCGGTGTTCTTCGAACTCGACGCCGAGCGCGTCATCTCGTGGCTGTTGGCAAACAACCAGCTCAAGAGTTCGGTCCCGGTGCTGCCCGACCGCGACCTCAACGACGGACTGGATCGCCGCCGCGCCGCGAAGGCGTTCATGATGCGCGAGTCCTTCTGTCACCCGGAGGTCACGCAGTTGTGCCTGCTGCTGCATCACACGCTCGCGCATGCGCTCATCAAGAACCTCGGGGAACGCTCCGGCTTCGGTGAGGACACGATGAGTGAGTACCTCATCCCGGAGACGCTGACCGTCGGGCTGTTCGCCGACGTTCACCAGGAGCTGTCGCTCGGCGCGTTGGTCGCGTTGGTTGAGCACCGCCTGGGCGAGTGGCTGGACGCTGCCGCCGACGGTGCGCAGGACTGCGAGTGGGACCCGCATTGCTCCGAACACGACGGCGCGTGCATGGCATGCCTGCACCTGTCCTTCGGCTGCGACCACCTCAACGAGCAGCTCGACCGCGCCGTCCTGTTCGGCAGCCCGGAGCGCGACGCCGACAAACTCACTGTCGACGTGGGCTACTGGGAGACATTGCCGCCGCTGTCGTGAGCGCCAGCACCCCGCAACCGGCTGTCCCGGTACAGGGCGGCGAGGCGGAGCGCTTGGTGCGCTGCGCCTACGGCCTGCGCGACCTGTTCGACGGGTCGGAGATGACGATGGCGGCGTGGAGCCGGCAGCTGCGCGCCGACCTGCCCGCCGATCGACTCATCCCCGGCCACTTCTCGGGCGCGTCCGCTGGGCTGGTCGTCAAACACCTGCGCGACGCCGGCGTGCTTGCGGAAGGCGACACCGTCGACACCTTCCGCCTCGCACAGCTCCAGCAGGTTGTGGCGCTGCTGCCGTACTTCCGCGAGGAAGAGGCCGCCCGCGCCCCGGCACCCGCGCCGAAAGTCGTGTTCACGGTCCCCGACGGCGTGAACCTGCCCGACGAGGCCAGCCACCTGAGCCGGTCGCTTTCGAAGCGGGTCTTCGACGCGCTCACGGCGCCGGGACAGCGGACGCTCCTGGCCTCTCCGTACTGGTCAGACCGGGGTGGTGACGAGCTTTGGGCGCCGCTGCAGACGTCGGTCGACCTCGGTATCCCCATCACGCTGGCGGGAGCCAAACCTGACCCCAAGCGCGATGACCTGGAGGCGATGCTCCGCCTCGCTGAACAGCTGAGGACCGCCGGTGCGCACGTTCAGGCGCTGGAGTTTGTACCGCCACGGCCGCAGAGCATCTTCCACGCGAAGGTCGTCGCGGGCACCATCGGCTACCTCGGCTCCGCGAATCTCACGACCTCTGGCCTCGGTCTGCACGTGGAGGCGGGCCTGCCGCTCGACGAACCCGACGTCGCGCAGGTGTGGTGGCTTCTGGACGTGCTCGTCGGTGCCGGGCTCCTTCGAGCGGCTCCTATCGGCGCGTAAGCGGTTTGACGCGGCGACTACTACGCGGCACGAGCGTTCCTGGACGGCGGCAGGGCATGCGGCGGAGTTCGGATCACTTCGCGGTAGCGTTCAGGTGCCCGTCGCCGCACACACAAACGCAACCCCGCCGCATTCGGGAGCGGAGCGTGCAGCGGAACACCGCCTTGGTGTGGACGTGGCGACGAACGACGCTGCGAGACGTCAGAGAGTCGCCTTGGCGAGACCACCCATCGCATCCGCATGTGCAGGTAGGACAGGTTGTGGTAGGGTCCTGCTCATGAAGACCCTGCATCTCGATCCTGATCGGCGTGAGCGTGCAAACCTCGTAGTGGAGGAGATCGAGCGGCTGCTCGGCGAGGGCAAGCGGATTGCTGTCACCGTCGCGGAGGAGCACGAGCTGCTTTCGCCGCAGCAGGCGGCTGACCGGCTCGGCTTCTCGCGTCAGCACGTTGTGCGATTGATCGAGGCGGGGGAGTTGGAGGGGCGCAAGCTGCCGGGTTCGAGCTACTGGCGGATCCCGCTCGCGACGGTGCTCGCATTCGAGGAGCGTCGGGAGGAAGCCGGCGAGCGGACGGATGCGTTCTCGCGCTCGCTGGATCAGCAGGGCGCGCCGCTTGAGTGAGCGCTGGCCGCCGCGGGCGGTGCTCGACTCGGATGTCATCTTCTCGCGCGTGCTCTACGAGCTGCTTGGGCGGCTCGCGCTCCAGCAGCGGTTGCTCACGCTGATCTGGAGCGACGAACTGCTCGCGGAGGCCGAGCGGGTGCTGACGGAGCGCAAGCCGCTGCCAGCGTCCGTGGCCGCGCAGTGGGTCGGTTACCTCCGCGGGGCGTTTCCGCACGAGCGCGTCGACTTGGGCACTGCGCCGGCGGACGTGGAGTTGAGTTCGCTGACCAGGGACTCCGATGACGAACACATCTGCGCACTCGCAGTCGCCGGCGGCGCCGACCTCCTGCTCACCTTCGACAGCGGCTACGTGCACGATCAGCTGCGAGGCCACGGTGTCGTGGTGCTCGATCCCGACACCTACCTCACTGCGTTGCTCGCTCAGGAGCCCGATGCGGTGCTTGCCTCCGTGACCGCGACAGCGCGCGTGTGGGGCGGAGGCCGTAGCGTCGGCGAGCTGACCGAGGCGCTTGCCCGCGCCCGCGCCGAACAGTTCTCCGAGCGGCTCCGCGTAGCTGGTCCCTGACCCAGCGCCACTGAGTCAGCCTCCTGAGGTCGCTCCGGACCGTGACCGGCGGTCCTTGCGGCGCCGGCGTGCGTCTACTAGTTCGTCGGGTCTGACGCGAGGTCCGGCGAGCTCAGGAACCTGGGCATCCAGCCCCGACGGTGGCGTCGGGGTGAGCCGTCATGATGTCCGCGTGCAGTTGATCGTCGATACAGCCTCTGCTGTCCGTCGCCTTGATGCTGGCGAGTTTGCGCGATGGGCGGCAGGCCGCACAGTCTTTCTGTCGAGTGAGATGCACGAGCTTGGTGGGTTGCGACGCGTCGTCGCCGGTGCGTTGCGTGATGCCGGCTTCTCAGTCGTCTTGTTCGAGGATCTTGGCGGTCGTGACGAGAACGCCCAGCGCGCGTATCTCGATGGCGTTGCGCGTTCGGATCTCTACGTCGGTGTCGTGGCCCATCGCTACGGGACGATGTTGCCGACTGGTCGGTCGCCGACACATGAGGAGTACCTCGAGGCGCGCCGCCGCGGCAAGCGCATTTCGTTCTGGCTTGATCGCGACGGGTCGCGGCGGCAGGGGAACGCCGCCGATTTCGTACAAGAGGTGCAGGCATTTCACACGACGGGGCAATTCGTGGATGCAGAAGACTTGGCTCATCGTCTGCTTGAACGGTTGGCTGAGATCGCGGCCGACGACGAGGCGCCGTGGGTGAAGGTCGGCAACGTCTGTTTCCGAGCAAGTCGGATCCGAGACGAGGGCACGACGGTCGTGATCTTGGCTGAGGTTCGCGATGCGGACGTCGCGCACGTGCTTGAGGCCATGCGCCCGGATGGGTTTCATCGTGGTACGCCTGTGCCGATCGTGACGGCGCGGCGCTCCGGCGAGGCACGCATCACGGCGGTCGTCACCGAAATGAAGACATCGTCGCTCCACGAGGTCGAGCTGACCGCCGAGGTCTCATGGGCCGACGGTCATGGCGGCTCAATGGCGGCGAGCTTCAATGGTCTCTCGCCGGACGATCAGACTGAGATCGGCCTGCGCGCGGGACTGCTTGGCGAGCCGCTGCCATCACAGATGGACACCAACTTCGGTTTCATGGTCGACACCTCCGACCCGCTCGCCGAGCTGGCCGGGTCAATGTTGCCGCTCTCGGCGGAGGAGGCAGTCGGTCGGCTCCTCATGGTGGAGCGCCTCGTCGGGGGTGGTGGCGCATCGCGCCTCGTCCGGTTCGCGCTCGGGCCCGCCCATCTTGGCGAGCGTCGGATTGAGATCGAGTACGTTGAGCCGCAGCGGTATATGAACCGCGAGCTTGGTGTGCGGCGGATCGAGGGCGTGTACCGGTTTCCGTCTTGAGAGATGGCGCTGAATGGAGCTTGCGTGACTAACGAGTCGTTCGAACCGATCGAGATCGTCGGCGTTGACATCGACGGAGTGGGGAGGCCTCGAAACGACGGAACTCGGGGCAGCGGGCTCTACCGCGTTCCTATCAAGCTCAGCCGCCAACCTCCTCGCGAGTGGGCAGCCGCGTTCTCGCGCGCATGGGATCGCCCGCCCCACTTCTCAACGATGCATCGGCCTGGCATCGCCAGCATCAGCGGCGACACCGTTGTCCTCGACGGCACGACGATCGAAGAGGTACGCGATTTTCACGCGCGGACGCTGTCGCTCGTCGTCGCGGAGCTGAACCGCGCTCAGGCGCAACACGATGCGAATGCTGAGGCCAACGCCAAGCATGCGGCAGAGGAGCGTTCGGTACACGAAGCCACGATTCGCGAGGTCGCGGACGGCATCAGATTCGAATAGCGTCGGGATCGTGTTCGCAGCGCCACGCTCTGAACTGGCGACGTTGCTCTTTTGATCGCGGCTGTCGTGTCGTCGCCGGCGCAAGGTCGAACCACCGCTCGGCCGGCCTGTGCGAAGAACTCGCTGCGAGAGACGCCCAGCCGTCGCGCCGCCTCATCGACGCGACGCAAGGTCTCGTCCGGTCGTCTTCATGGGGAGGAGCCTGACCGGGCGGCAGTCGGCGCCAAACGTCGGCGGTCATCCGTTTGGTACCCAATCCTGGTACCCAATGCCCACCGGCACCCCAGGTTCGCCTCCCCCGAAACGACAAAACCCCCGCATTTGCGGGGGTTTCGTGCGAATGGAGCTAGTCGGGCTCGAACCGACGACCTTCGCGCTGCCAGCGCGACGCTCTCCCAGCTGAGCTATAGCCCCAGGAGGAGATGAAGTGTACCGTGCTCGCGCGCCGGATGTCTGGAGGCCGGTGGGAGCGGGGGAGAAGCCGGTCAGCGCTGGGGGATGAACTCCGGCACGTCGAGGTCGTCGTCGGCGCGGCGGCGGCCGGTGCCGTTGCGCGGGGCGCGATCCGAGCGCTCCCAGCCGCGATCGCGCAGATCGGCCGAGCGCGAGCGGCCGCGCGACGCGGGCTCCGGCTCGGGCTCGACCTCCGAGATCCGCGACGACAGCTGGTTGTGGACCTTCAGCACGTCGCGCAGCAGGCGCTCGGCGTTCGCTCTCAGCGAGCCGCCCAGCTCGCGCAGGTTCTCGGTCAGCTCCTGGCCCTCGGCGCGCACGTCGCCGGCGACGGCGCGGGCCTCGCTGGTCAGCTCGCGAGCGCGGCGCTCGCCCTCGGCGCGCTTCTCGGCCGCCCACCGCTCGGCCTCGCTGCGGATCTCGCGCGCCTCGTGCTCGGCGGCGGCTCTGATGTCGGCGGCGCCGGCGGTCGCGGCGGTTCTCATCCGCGCGGCCTCGGCTCTCGCGTCGGCGACGATCCGCTCGGCCAGTCTTCTCGCCTCGCCGATGATGTCGCCGGCCTCCTCCTCGGCCGCCGCGACGCGGAAGCCGGCCGCCCGATCGGCCTCGGCGATCCGCTCGCGCATCCTCGCCTCGGCCTCCTCGCGCAGTCTCGCCGCCGTCTCCTCGGCCGCCGAGATGATCATCGCGACGCGGTTGGCGGAGACGGACGCAGGCTGGTGCGGCGGTTTCGCCGCGCCGGGAGTGGGGGAAGACTCGTCGGCCATCGTGGGCATGGTAATCGGCCGGAGCGCCCGGCTCTTTCACCCCGCCCGCGTGCGGACCGGACACCGAGGCTTGCCGAGCGCCCACACGCGCGCCCGCACGCGCGCGTGCGGCAGTCCGCCGACCCGCGCGCGATACGCTTGCTCGCCGAATGACCGAACTGCGCGAGCTGAGATACGAGCCGAAGGCGATCGAGCCGAAGTGGCAGCAGGTGTGG
>Ga0164243_10006244_pt1 | contig 18083 bp, 12 predicted proteins | sample OricompcompostOP_FD_108781 | JGI IMG/M metagenome (GOLD analysis project Ga0164243, IMG submission 108781) | Organic Plus compost microbial communities from Emeryville, California, USA - Original compost - Organic plus compost (OP) | ecosystem: Engineered > Solid waste > Mixed feedstock >... | reverse complement strand
GTCGGCAAGCAACAGGGCTATCGCAACCGATCGGCGACGGCAGCCCGCACCGGCGAACCGCGGACCAAGTGGCACAATCCGATCGTCGGACGCGCCTACGTGCACACCGTTGTCGATGATCACTCACGCATCGCCTATGCCGAGATCTGCAGCGATGAGAAAACCGAGACAGCGGTTAACGTCCTGAACCACGCCGTCGCGTGGTTCGCCGACCACGGCGTGGTGGTCGAACGTGTGCTCTCGGACAACGGCTCCTGCTACCGCTCGTTCACCTGGCGCGACGCATGCAATGCGTTAGGCATCAAGCACAAGCGGACCCGGCCGTACCGCCCGCAGACCAACGGCAAGATCGAAAGATTCCACCGCACCCTGGCCGACGGCTGGGCCTACGCCCGCTTCTACCACTCAGAAACCGAACGCCGAGCCGCCCTGCCCAGCTGGCTGCACTTCTACAATCACCACCGAGCCCACAGCGCAATCGGAGGACTACCACCGATCAGCCGCCTGACCAACCTGCCTGGACAGCACACCTAGATCGCCAGCCGGCCGGCCAGCCGCGCCCGCCGCGCGGCCGGGTCGCCCAGGAGCAGTTCGCTGGTCTTGGCGCGTTTGTAGTACAGGTGCGCGTCGTGTTCCCAGGTGTAGCCGATCCCGCCGTGCAGCTGCACGCTGTCCGCGGCCGCCTTGAAGTAGGCGGGGCCGATGAACTCCTCCGCGGTGGCGGCCGCGAGCGGCAGTTCCTCCGGGGCGGCGTCGGCGGCCCACGCGGCGTAGCGCGCCAGTGACACGGCCTGCTCGTAGGCGCTGTACATATCGGCGCAACCGTGCTTGACCGCCTGGTACGAGCCGATCGGGCGGCCGAACTGCACGCGAACCTTGGCGTACTCGACGGTCGTCTCCACCACCTTCGCCATCCCGCCGACACTTTCGGCGGCGAGCGCGACGGCCGCGAGATCACGCACCTTTTCCCACACCGCCTCGGGATCGGCGCATTCGATCCGCTCGGCGGAAGTGCCGTCGAAGTCCAGCCGCGCGAGGCGGCGCGTCGGGTCCAGCGTGCGCAACGGCTTGCGCCGGGCCGCGGTGGTCCGGAACCACGCGTGCCCGTCCGGGGTGTTGGCGTACACCAAAACCACGTCGGCCACATCGCCCGACACGGCAAGCCGCGCCGATCCGTTCAGCACCGCCGGGCTGTCGGACCAGCCCGGCGCGACGGTGCCGATCAGCTCGCCGGATGCCAAGCGGGGCAACAGATCCGCGGTGAGCTTGTCGTCGTCCAGCGCGAGCACGGCGTCCACGGCCAGCACCGCGGAGGCGAGGTAGGGCACGGGCGCGAGCACGCGGCCCAGTTCCTCCAGCACGATCGCGCGCTCGACGTGACCGGCGCCGGAGCCGCCGTGTCGTTCCGGCACCACCAGGCCGGCCAGGCCCAGCTCCCCGGAAATCCTTCGCCACAACGGAATATCGTGCCCCTCGGGGCTGTCCATCACCTCGCGCACGCGCGCTGGGGCGCAGTGGTCGGCGAGCAGCTCGCGCACCGAGGAACGCAGCTGCTCCTGTTCGGCATTGGGTACCAGGCGCATGTCGCGCTCCTTTCAGGCCCGCCGCTGCGTGCCGACACGCAGCTCACGGAACGGGACGTCGCGGTCGACCTGCGGTTCCTTGGGCAGGCCGAGGATCCGCTCGCCGATGATGGTGCGCTGCACCTGGTTCGTGCCGCCGGCGATGCTGGACGCCGGGGTCGCGTTGATCGCCACCGCCAGCTCACCGCCGTCGTCGTCCTCCCACGCGATCGTGTCCCGCGGGGCTATCAGCCCGGCCACGGACACCGCGCGCCACAACAGTTCCGCGCCCGCCAGCTTCGCCACCGAGCCCCGCGCGCCCGGCGGGTTCCCGGCGTCGGCCTCCTGCCGCAGCCGGGTGTTGAACAGCGACAGGGCCCGCTCCGCGGCGTACAGCGCGGCCAGTTCCGCACGCACCGCCGGATCCTGCGCGCGGCCTGTGCGCTTCGCCAGGTCGGCCAGGTTGTGGTAGGCCAGCGGGTCGTAGCGGCGCCGCACCGAACCGCCGATCGACACGCGTTCGTGCCCCAGCATGGTGACCGCGGCGGCCCAGCCCCCGTTCACCTCGCCGAGCACCGCGTCGGCGGGCAGCCGCACGTTGTCGAAGTACACCTCGTTGAACGGGGCGCGGCCCGTCATGTCCTTCAACGGCCGCACGGTCACGCCGGGCGCGTGCATGTCCACGATGAACATGGTCAGGCCCTTGTGCTTGGGCACGTCGGGGTCGGTGCGGGTGAGCAGCGCGCCGAAGTCCGCGTGCTGCGCACCGGAGGTCCAGACCTTCTGGCCGTTGACCACCCAGCCCTCGCCGTCGCGCACCGCGCGGGTCTGCAGGCTCGCCACGTCCGAACCCGCGCCCGGCTCGGAGAACAGCTGGCACCACACCTCGTCGCCCCGCAGCAGCGGGCGCACGTACCGGCTCTTCTGCTCGTGCGTGCCGAGGTCGACCAGGGTGGGCCCGCACATGCCGTGGCCGATCATGAACAGCGAGGTGGGCAGGTCGTAGCCGGCCGCCTCGTCGTTGAAGATCTGCTGTTCGGCCGCGGTCAGTCCCTGGCCGCCGTACTCCTTGGGCCAGGTGAGACCGGCCAGTCCCGCGTCGTAGAGCGCCGCCTGGAACCTCTTGGCCAGCGCGACCTCCTCGGCGGATTCCAGTGCGTCGCTCGATTCCGGCACGTTGGCCGCGAGCCACTCCCGCACCCTTTCCCGGAAGTTGTCCATCTGCGTCCTCTCGTCACGGCACGGGGGTGGCGAAACGTTCCTTGAGCTTGCGTTTGACCAGTTTGCCGGTGGGCGTGCGGGGCAGCTCCTCGACGAACTCCACCGCCTTGGGCGCCTTGTAGTGCGCGATCCGGCCGCGTACGTACTCCAGCAACCGGGCGGCCAGATCCGGTCCCGGCTCGGCGTCGGGCGCGGGCTGCACCACGGCGAGCACGGACTCCCCCATCTCGGGATCCGGCACCCCGATCACGGCGACGTCGAAGACGGCCGGGTGCAGCGCGAGCGCGTCCTCGACCTCCCGCGGGTAGATGTTCACCCCACCGGAGATGATCATGAAGGCCTTGCGGTCGGTGAGGAACAGGAACCCGTCGGAGTCGACGTAGCCGACATCGCCGTTGGTGCACCAGTTCGGGTGATCCGGATGCCGGGTTTCCGCGGTCTTCTCCGGATCGTTGAGGTAGGTGAACTGGTCCTCGTCCTCGCCGCGTTCGAAGTAGACGGTGCCGATCTCGCCGGCCGGCAGTTCGCGCCCCTCGTCGTCGCACACGTGCAGCACGCCCAGCACGGACGGGCCGACCGAACCCGGTTTCCTCAGCCAGTTCGCGGAATCGATGAGCGTCATGCCGATGCCCTCGGTCGAGGAGTAGTACTCGAACAGGATCGGTCCCCACCAGTCGATCATCGCGTGCTTGACCTCGACCGGGCAGGGCGCGGCGGCGTGCACGGCGACCCGGTGGCTGGACAGGTCGTAGCGCCTGCGTACTTCTTCGGGCAGTTTGAGCATCCGCACGAACATCGTCGGCACCCACTGGCTCGCGGTGACCTGGTAGCGCTCGATCGCGCGCAATGACTCCTCGGGATCGAAGCGCTCCATCATGATCACCGTGCCGCCGAGCGCCTGCACCGAGACCGCGAACCGCAGTGGCGCGGCGTGGTACACGGGCGCCGGCGAGAGGTACACGGTGTCGGAACTGAAGCCGTAAAGTCCTTGCAGGATCGGGATGAGCGTGTCGCCGGGCTCGCCGACCTGACGGTCGGGCAGCTCGACACGGATGCCTTTGGGGCGGCCCGTCGTGCCGGAGGAGTACAGCAGATCCGCACCGCGCGGCTGGTCCGCGGGCGCCTCGGGCGAGGCGGCCGCGAGCGCCGCGTCGTAGTCGCCGTAGCCGTCGAGGGTTCCGTTGTAGGCCAGGCGCAGCCCGACGTTCGTCAGCGGCAGGATCTCGCGGGCCAGTTCCGGCAGCGCGGCCGACACGACGAGCGCCTTGGCCCCGCAGTCGTTGACGATGTAGGCGACCTCGGGCGCGGCCAGGTGCCGGTTCACCGCGCAGAGGTAGAGTCCGGAGCGGGCCGCGGCCCAGTACACCTCGTAGGCGCGGAACGTGTTGTCCGTCAGCAGCGCGATCGTGTCGCCCTTGCGCAGCCCGGCGTCCCGCAGCGCGTTGGCGAGCCGTATCGAGCGTTCCTCGAGTTCACCGTAGGTCAGCCGCTCGCCGGTGCCGGCCATGATGGCAGCCGGCCGGTCAGGATCGGTCGCGGCATGGACACCTGGGTACATAACGGCTCCTCCTCGAACCAGCGCGCTTGCGTCTCCCGACTCTGGCCGAGCGGATCAACTCCGTCAATGCCCAAACAGTCAGCGTTGACCGGTAAGCACCCCGGCGGCCAGTATGGTGCCGATCGCACACCCACCACCATCGCCGAGGTAGCCGATGTCGAACACCGATGCAGGGATCCCGCGGCTCACCGGCCGCGGCATGACGATGGGTGACCAGCTCGCGCGGCACGCGCGCACGCGGACGGACCGGATCGCCTTCACCTTCGGCGAGCGCGGGCTGACCTACGGGGAACTGGACCAGCGGGTCAGCCGCCTCGCCAACGCGCTGCGCGAACGCGGGGTCCGTTACGGCGACCGTGTTGTCGCGCTCGGGTTCAACACACTCGAGGTCATCGAAACGTTCTTCGCCTCGACCCGGCTGGGCGCGATCTGCGTGCCGGTCAACTTCCGGCTGGTCGCGGACGAGATCGCGTACCTGCTCAGCGACAGCTGCGCGGTCGCCGCCGTCGTGCACGCGCCGCTCGCGCCGACGTTCGCCAAGGCGCGGGAGCAGGTGCCCGGGCTCGCGACCTGCCTGGTGTTCGGCGGTGCGGCCGAGGTGGGCACGGAGGCCTACGAGGAGGTGCTCGCGGCCGCCTCGCCGGAGTTCGCCGAGGAGCCGGTGGACGAGCAGGACCCGGCGTTCATCATGTACACCTCCGGCACCACCGGTAAGCCGAAGGGCGCCGTGCTCACGCATCACAACCTGGTGATGCACGCGTTCAGCAACATGGTCCATCTGGGCGTGCAGCCCGGCGACAAGGTGTGGCTCGCCGCGGCCCCGCTGTTCCACATCGCCGGCCTGTCGGGGATGCTGCCGACGCTGCTGCTCGGCGGGCGCACGGTGCTGCTGCCCAGCGGCCGGTTCGATCCGGCTGCGGTCGTGGAGCTGATGGAGCGCGAGCGGGTCACGGACGTGTTCCTGGTGCCGGCGCAGTGGCAGGCGATCGTGGACAGCCCTGGCATCGCGGAGCGTGATCTCTCGGCGCTGGGCCGGATCTCCTGGGGCGCCGCGCCTGCCTCGACCACCCTGCTGCGGAAGATGATCGACACGTTCCCGCGCGCCGAGGTGAGCACCGCGTTCGGGCAGACGGAGTGCAGCCCGGTGACGACGCTGCTGCGCGGCGAGGACTCGATCCGCAAGATCGGCTCGGTCGGGACGCCGATGCTCAACGTCGAGGTGCGCGTGGTGGACGACGACATGAACGACGTGCCGCGCGGCGAGGTCGGGGAGATCGTGTACCGCAGCCCGATGGTGATGAAGGAGTACTGGAACAAGCCGGCGGAGACGGCGGAGGCGTTCCGTGGCGGGTGGTTCCACTCGGGCGATCTGGTCCGCGAGGACGAGGACGGGTACTACTTCGTGGTCGACCGCAAGAAGGACATGATCATCTCGGGTGGCGAGAACATCTACTGCGCCGAGGTGGAGAACGTGCTGGCCGCGCACCCGAAGATCGCCGAGGTCGCGTTGATCGGCATCCCGGACGAGAAGTGGGGCGAGACGCCGCTGGCCGTGATCAGCCCCCGCAGCCCGGAGGACGCCCCCACCGCCGCCGAGCTGAGCGAGTGGTGCACGGACCGGCTGGCGAGGTACAAGCGCCCCCGGCACCTCGCGGTCCTGCCGGCGTTGCCGAGAAACCCCAGCGGCAAGATCCTGAAGACCGAGCTGAGGGCGAGCCGGCTGGCGGGCAAGCTGGACATCACCAGCGCCTGAGCCGGGGTTTGCTCCCGCGGAGAACTGGCCGAGGTGCTCGGCGGGATCGGCATGAACCCGGCGGACACCGGCGGCGCGGAAACCGCTCGGCGTGCCCCGGCGCGGCGTCGGCTTTCCGCGCTCGTCTCACATACCGGTCACCGGCTCGCGCGATGCTGTAATCAGGACATGACCAACTCGCTCGACCTTGAACACTTGCGGACGCTGATCGCGATCGCCGAGTGCGGCGGGTTCAGCAAGGCCGCCGCGGTGCGCCACATCAGCCAGCCCGCGCTGAGCCAGCACGTCCGGCTGCTCGAACGCGGCCTCAAGCGGAAGCTGTTCGAGCGCACCGGCCGCACCATGCGGTTCACGCACGAGGGCGAGCGGGTGCTGGCCGAGGCGCGGCGGATCATCGAGGTGCACGACTCCTCGCTGCGCCGGCTGGAGGCCGAACCCGGCCAGACGATCGTGGTCGGCTCCACCGAGCACAGTGCCGAGCAGATCCTGCCGGAGATGATCCGCGCGCTGCAGTCCGCTTTCCCGCACTGCTCGACCCGGTTCGAGATCGGCCGCTCCACCCAGCTCAGCGAGTCGGTCAACCGGGGCACCGTGGACTTCGCGTTCGTGCTGGATCCCGGCGGGCACGGCGCCGGGCATCTGGTGGGGCGGCTGCCGCTGGTCTGGTACGCGGCGCGCGGCTGGACCCCGCCCGCGCCCGGTGAGCCACTGCCGCTGATCGCGTTCGAGGAACCGTGCGGCATCCGCGAACGAGCGCTGTCCGTGCTGGGCGGCGACGAGCATCGCGTCGAGGTGACCGCGCAGTCCACGACGCTGGAAGGGGTACTCGCCGGGGTCCGTGCCGGGCTCGGCGTCGCGCTGCTGCCGAGCGCGGGTGGCCGGCCGTCGGGGCTGAGTGTGCGGACCGACCTGCCCGACGCGGGTACGACGCAACTGCGGATGCTCACCCGCCGTGGCCTCGCCGCCGGCGTGGCGGACACCGCGCTGGCGGCGGGCGCCGAGTTCTTCTCGCAACGGCCCTACCTCCAGCTCGTCCCGAGCGCGCGGGGAGCGTGAGCGTGTCCATAAGGCGGGCCTATCGATTCCCATCCCGTACTTGTCTTGGACGGGCACGGCCGGCGCGCCATACGGTCCGATCATGACCAGTGCGCCCGCGTTCGATCACACCATTCCCGGGACCGCGTCGCCGAAGGTCGAGTTCATCAGCCTGTCGCACCTCAACCCGTCGACCGAGCTGAACCCGATCCCGGCGCGTGGCATCGACCTCAAGTACTTCCGCCGCTACGTCCGTTCCCTGGAGGACGGCGGGTTCGACTACACGCTGCTGCCCTACGGCGCCGCGAGTGCCGACTCCTTCGTCGTCGCGTCCGCGGTCGGCCAGCTTACCGAGCGGATCAAGCCGATCGTCGCGCTCCGCCCGAATACGACGTTTCCCCTTGTCGCCGCCCAGAAACTGGCCACACTGGACCAGCTGACCGAGGGCCGCGCCGTGGTGCACCTCATTTCCGGCGGCAGCGACGCCGAGCAGGCCCGCCAGGGCGACTACCTGCCCAAGGCGCGCCGCTACGCCCGCACCTCGGAGTACATCGACCTGCTGCGCCGCGCGTGGACCGAACCGGAGCCGTTCAGCCACGAGGGCGAGTTCTACAAGTTCGACGACTTCGGTCCCGGCTTCGCGCCCTACGACGCGCCGATCCCGGTCTCCATCGGCGGCCAGTCGGACGAGGCGTTCCAGGTCGGTGGCGAGAAGGCCGACATCTTCAGTTTCTGGGGCGAACCGCTGGACGATCTGCGCGCCGAGATCGAGCGCGTGCACGCGATCGCCAGGGCCGCGGGCCGCACCACGCTGCCGCGCATCTGGGTCACCTTCCGGCCGATCATCGCGCAGACCGACGAACTGGCGTGGCAGAAGGCGCACGCCTACGTCGCCAGGATCGCCGACACCTTTCACAAGGCGGCCTACGGCAAGCAGCGCTTCCAGCAGGGCGCCCCGCAGAACGTGGGTTCGCAGCGTGCGCTGACCTTCGCCAAGAAGGCCGAGCTCTACGACCGTGCACTGTGGACCCGGACGGCGGCGGTCACCAACGCGGCCGGCGCGTCGACGGCGCTGGTGGGCTCGCCGGAGACGGTGGCCGCCGCGATCCTCGACTACGTGGACCGTGGCGCGGACCTGGTGAGCATCCGCGGCTACGACACGCTCGCCGACGCCGTCGACTACGGCCGCTACGTGCTGCCGCTGGTGCGCCAGGAACTCAAGCACCGCGCGGAGACCGGGCGGCGCGGCACGTTGCAGGCCGAGCACCTCGGCAACTATGCCGAGGACTACCGGCGCCACGCCACGGCGGGCCAGGCGTGACCCGCACCGCGCCGAGCGTGCCCGTGCCGGACCTCGGCGACGAGGCACTTGCGGCCGTCACCGCCGAACTCGCCACGACGGCGGCCGAGTACGACGAGAGCGGTGCGGTGCCGGTGTCGGGGCTGGAAGCGGCACACCGGGCCGGGCTGCTCACCGCCACCGTCGGAAAGGCTTACGGCGGACCGGGTTTCGGTCCCCGGGACGCGGCCCGAATCCTGATCGCGCTTGGCGAGGGCGATCCGTCCGTGGCGCTGATCGTGGCGAACACGCTCGCCGCGCACACCGCGCAGGCGGCCAACGCGCACTGGCCGCGCGCGCTCTACGAGGACGTGCTGCGGCGCTCGGCGGACGGGCCCGCGCCCATCAACGCGATCAGGGCCGAGCCCGAACTCGGCGCGCCCGCCCGTGGCGGTCTGCCGAAGACCACGGCCACGCGCACCGGTTCCGGCTGGCTGCTCTCCGGGCACAAGTCCTACGCCACCGGCGGTACGGCGCTGGCGTATCACACGGTGTGGGCCGTGGCCGACGAACCGGGCGGCGACCCCGCCGCCCCACGCGTCGGGCACGTGCTCGTTCCCGGTGACGCGCCCGGGATCAGCTGGCTCAGCACGTGGGACCACCTCGGGCTGCGCGCCTCGAACACCCATGACGTGATCTACGACCAGGTCGAGGTGCCTGCGGACGCGTTCGTGGAAATCCCACGTGGCGCGGACGGTGTCTACCGCGATCCCGCGGCCATGGCGGGGCCCGCGAGTCTCGGCCACCCGGCCCTGTACATCGGCGTCGCGCGCGCCGCGCGGAAGGCGTTCGCCGAGTTCGCGCACTCGCGCGTGCCCAGCGCGCTCGGCAGGCCCATCGCGACCACCGAACGGATCCAGTCGGTCGCCGGTGAGCTCGACCTGCGGATCGCACAGGCGGAAACCCTGCTGTACGGGGCACTTCTGCGGATCGAGACCGGCGACGCGGCGGTACTCCCCCAGCTGCCGGTGCTCAAGGTCGCGATCGCCCGCACGGTCATCGCCGCGGTGCAGGCCGCGGTCTCGGCACTGGGCAATCCCGCGCTGTCACGGCGCAACGCGCTCGAACGGCACCTACGGGACGTGCTGTGCGTCCGCGTGCACCCACCGCAGGAGGACTTCGCCCTGCTGGCCGCGGGACGCCGGTCCTTAGGGCTCTGACAGCGGCGGGGGGTCGTAGGCGCGCACGGGAGGAAGTGGGCCGTCGTAGCGGGTCACGGACACGAGCACGTGGGCGCCGCTGGTGGCCTGGGTCAGGGTCGAGGTGCCGGCGTCACGGGTGAGCACGTTGACGTTGCCGTTCACGCAGTCCGCGACCTCCGGCGCACTCGGGTCGAACCACGCACCGGTGTGCATCTGCGCGACGCCCGGCAGCAGCGCGTCGGTCACCACGACACCGGCGAGCAGGCTGCCCTGCGCGCTGCGGACCCGCGCCACATCACCGTCGGCGAGGCCGCGGGCCGCCGCGTCCGCCGGGTGCAGGCGCAGCGGCTCGCGGCCGGCGACCTTCGTGGACTGGCTGGCCGCGCCCATGTCCAGCTGGCTGTGCAGCCGGTGCGATGGCTGGTTGCACAGCAGATGCAGGTCGTACTCCCTGGCCAGCGGTGAACCCCACCAGTGCGCGGGCTCCCGCCACTCGGCGTGGCCCGCCATGTCCGGCAACCCGAAATCGGCGATGCGCCGGCAGAACAGCTCGATGCGGCCGCTCGGGGTGTCCAGCGGTGTCCCGGCCCGCAACGCCGAGAAAACCGGGTCCGGGTAAGGGTTCTGGGGCAGGTCGACGCCGCCGTCGCGCCAGAACTCCTCGAACGGCGGCGCGGGCGGTGACGCCGGTGCGGCGCGCCAGTCCTCGTAGATCCGGCGCAGCCACTGCCGCGAGTCCAGGCCCTCGGCGAAGTCCGCGCCCAGCCGCGCGGCGAGTTCGGTGTAGATCCACAGTTCCTCGCGAGCCTCGCCGAACGGGGGCACCGCGCGCGGCACCGCCCGGAGCCGGCTGTCTCCCGCCCCCGCGGCCACATCGTCGCGCTCCAGCGCGCTCGCCACCGGCAGCACCACGTCCGCGTGCCGCGCGGTCGGCGTCCAGTGCGTCTCGTGCACCACGAAGGTGTCCAGCCGGGTCAGCGCGCGGCGCAGCCGCCGCAGATCCTGGTGGTGGTGGAACGGGTTTCCCCCGGCCCAGTAGGCGAGTTTGATGTCCGGCAACCGTAACCGCCCGCCGTTGTACGGGATCTCCGCGCCAGGATTGAGCAGCAGGTCGCTGATCCGGGCGCACGGAATGAAGTCCGGCACCGGATTCGCGCCCTGCGGAAAGGTCGGCAGCGGTGCCCCGGCGACGCCGACACCGTAGTCGCCCATCGAGCCGAAGCCGTGCGCGAAACCGCCGCCCGGCAGGCCGATCTGGCCCAGGAACGCGGCCAGTGTGAGGCCCGCGAACACGGCCTGCTCGCCACGTTCGCCGCGTTGCAGCGCGTAGACGACGTTGACCAGGGTGCGGCCGGAAGCCATGCGGTGCGCCAGTTTCCGGATCGTCTCCGCCGGGGTGCGGCTGATCCGCGCGGCCCACTCGGGTGTCTTCGGCACGCCGTCGGCCTCACCGAGCACGTAGCGGCGAACCTGGTCGGCGCCGACGGTGTATGTCGCGAGGAAGTCCTCATCGGCGAGCCCGTCCACGATGAGCACGTGGATCAGCGCGAGCATGACCGCCGTATCGGTCGCGGGCAGCACGCCGATCCACTCGGCACCCAGATCCGCGAACGTGTCGTCGCGTTGCGCCGAGAGCGCGACGATGCCGGTGGTGCGGCCCGCCGCGCGGGCGAGCCCGGAACCGACGTGCCGCGCGTGCCCGCCGGGCACCACCCAGGAGTTCGATCGGCGCAGCCCGCCGAAGCTGACCAGCAGATCGGTGTGCTCCGCGATATCCGCCCACGACATCGGCCGGTACCGCAACTCCGTCGTGGTCCGCGCGCCGATGAGATGGGGCAGCAGCACCATGCTCGCGCCCCGGCTGTAGTCGTTGACCGACCTCGTGTAGCCGCCGATGGTGTTGAGGAACCGGTGCAGCTGGCTCTGCGCGTGATGCAGCCTGCCCGCGCTCCCCCAGCCGTACGAGCCACCGAAGATCGCGCTGTTGCCGAACCTGGAACGCACCCGGTCCAGCTCACCGGCGAGCAGGCCGAGCGCGGTGTCCCAGCCGACCTCGACGTACTCCTCCCCCGGGGCGCCGCGGCGGGCGTCGGCGCCGGGCCCGCCGTCGAGCCACCGGCGGCGCACGCTCGGCCGCGCGACCCGCGACCGGTGCCGGTGCGCGGTCACGACATTGCCGATCGCCGGTGCGGCATCGGGATCGCCGCTGCGGGCGGCGACGATGTCGTGCCCGTCGGCGGAAACCTCGACCAGGTAGGTTCCCCAGTGCGCGCTGGTCTGGCTGGTGCGGCCCATGGCCGCGATGCTAACGGCCCCACCGCCCGGTTCGCGCGACCCGCCGATCAGACTCCTGGATGGGTTTCCATCCCCGATTCGTCTTGGACCACACCGGCGCCCGCTTCCTAGATTCGTGCCCGTGAACACCTCCCGCGCGGCACGCCGCCTACTCAGGACGATCGCAGGCCTCGTCACCGTTGTCGCCCTTGCCGCGTGTGCGCCCGGCGGGACGAACACCGCCGGCGGCTCAGCCACACCGAAACCGGGCGGCGACATCACGTTCCTCATCGATTCGCTCGGCGACACCTGGATCCCGAACAACAGCTCGATTTCCAGCTTCCAGGGCCACATCTGGGGCCAGGTGACCGACAAACTCGTCTACGTCGACGAGAACGGCGCGGTCAGCCCGTGGATCGCGCAGAGCTGGGAGCAGAACGCGGACGCCACCCAGTTCACCCTGCACCTGAAGCAGGGCGTGACGTTCTCCGACGGCACCCCGCTGGACGCGGCCGCCGTCGTGGCGAATCTCGACATCTGGGCCCGGGGCGACGCGAGCCGCGGCATCAACCCGATCGGGCTGTTCCCGAAAACCTACGACCACGCCGAGGCCGTGGACGCGAGCACGGTCAAGGTGTCCTTCACCGCGCCGACGCTGGGCTTCATCCCGACGCTGGGTTACCACGGCTCGATCCTGATCTCACCGAAAACCCTCGCGCTGCCCGCCGGCGAGCAGGCCGACCTGTCCAACGACATCGGCAGCGGCCCCTACGTCGTGGCTTCCTGGAAGGAGGGCGACAGCGTCGTGCTGAAGAAACGCGCGGACTACAACTGGGGCCCGCCCGCGCTGAACCACCAGGGACCGGCCTATCTGGACTCGATCACCTACAAGATCGTGGCAGAACCGTCCGTGCGCACCGCGGCGGTGCAGTCCCACCAGGCCGACGTCGCCTACAACCCGTCCCCGCAGGAACTCTCGTCCTTCAAGGAGCAGGGCTACACCACCGCGACACCGCGCTATCTGGGCTTCGTCAACGGTTTCGCGGTCAACACCAAGGCCGCGCCGTTCGACGACGTCCGGGTCCGGCAGGCCCTGCAGCACGGGATCAACCGTGACGAGATCATCTCCACGGTGTACACGCCGGACTGGCTGCCCGCGAAATCCTTCATCCAGAGCAACGTGCCCGGCGCGACCGACCACAGCACCGACTTCGCCTACGACGCTGCCGAGGCGAACCGCCTGCTCGACGAGGCGGGCTGGGTGAAGGGCCCGGACGGGACACGCGCGAAGAACGGCAAGCCACTGGAGCTGACGCTGTACCCGAATCCGTACCTCGCGACCTCGAAGTCGGTCGACGAGCTCATCGCCCAGCAGCTCGGCAAGATCGGCTTCAAGGTGACCATCCAGGCGTTCGACGTCGTGACCTACAGCTCGCGGATCAAGGTCGGCGGCGTGCCGGCCTACGAGGTCACGCGTAGCTTCATCGACGCCGGCACGGTCGCCGGGGTGCTCACCGACGCGAACAACGGCGAGAACTGGTTCGGCCTCGGCCAGAGCGACCCGAAACTCACCCAGCTCGGCGCGGCCGTGGCCGGCGCGAGCACTGTGGGCGAACGCGACAAGGTGCTCGACCAGCTCCAGGGATACGTGCTGCAGCAAGGCTATTTCGTGCCGATCACGCAGATCGTGCAGCGGATCTACCTGCAGTCGCCGGATCTGCACGGGGTGAGCTACAACGGGCTCGCCTACGCGAACTACTACACCGCCTGGCTCGGGTGAGCATGGACTCCGGTTACGCGGCCTACGCCGCCAGACGTGTGCTGCAGGCGGTCGTCGTCATCCTGCTGGCCTACGTGTTCACGTTCCTCGTGATCAGCGTGCTGCCCGGCGATCCGGTGACGAACACCTTGCGCAATCCGCAGAACGGGTTCACCGAGGAGCAGATCAGCCGGATCGTCTCCTACTACGGCCTCGACCGGCCGGTAGGAGTGCAGCTGTGGGAATCGCTGTCCCGCTTCGTGACCGGCGATCTCGGCGTCTCGCTGCGGTCGAACCTGCCGGTGAGCCGGATGATCGGCGAGGTGCTCGGGTCGACGCTCGTCCTCGCCGCCTCGGCGCTCGCGGTCGCGCTGGTGCTGGCGCTGGCCATCGGGTTCGGCACCCGGTTCCTGCCCAAGCGCGCCGCGCGGCTGCTGCGGTCGTTTCCGTCGCTGTTCCTGTCGCTGCCGAACTTCGTGATCGGCCTGGTGCTGATCCAGGTGTTCGCGTTCCAGCTCGGCCTGTTCCGGGTGATCGACGCCGAGGGCGGGCTCGCGACGTTCTTCGCCGCGGTCGCGCTCGGCATCCCGGTGTCCGCGCGGATCGCGGAGGTGCTGATCACCAATCTCGACCACGAGGCCGGCCAGGAGTACGCGGCCGTGGCGCGGTCCCGCGGCCCGGGCCGGGCACGGCTGTTCGCGCGGCATCTGCTCAAACCGTCGTCCCTGCCGGTCGTCACGGTCATCGCGGTGGTGGTCGGCGAGTTGCTCAGCGGCGCCGTCATCACCGAGCAGATCTTCGGCCGCACCGGCATCGGCAGCCTCGTCCAGCGTTCCGTTACCACCCAGGATCTGCCGGTGCTGCAGGCGATCGTCTCGCTCGCGGCGGTCGTCTTCGTCGCGGTGAACCTGCTCGCCGACCTCGTCTACCCGCTGCTGGACCCCCGGGTCCGGCTCGGCGGGAAACGGCAGAAGGCGGCGGTGCCGGCATGAGCGTCGCCACCACCGCGGTGTCCCGGGCCGCGGTCCGGATCCCGCCGACGGTCGTCCTGTCGTTCCTCGTGGTGGCGATCGTGCTGCTGTGGTCGCTCGTACCGGGACTGTTCACCAGCCAGGACCCCGCCGTCGGCGTCCCCGCCGACAAGTTCGCGGCACCGGGCGCCGCGCACTGGTTCGGCACCGACCAGCTGGGGCGCGACCTGTACTCCCGCGTCGTGCACGGCACCGCCTCGTCGGTGAGCAGCGCGCTGGTCGCGATCGGCATCGGCGTGGTGGCCGGCGGTCTGATCGGGCTGATCGCCGGCTTCGCGGGCCGCTGGGCCGACACCGTGCTCGGCAGGCTCGTCGACGTGCTCCTCGCGATCCCCGAGTTCCTGCTCGCCGTCATCATCGTCAGCTCGCTCGGGTTCCGCACCATCAACGCCGCGGTCGCCACCGGGATCTCGGCGGTGGGCGTGTTCGCCCGCGTCATGCGAGCGGAGGTCATCAAAACCCGCCGCGCCGTCTTCGTCGAGGCCTCCTACCTGCAGGGCGGGTCACGGTGGCACATCCTGCTACGTCACGTACTGCCCAATGCCTCGCGCTCGTTGCTGGCGCTGGCGGTGCTCCAGTTCGGACTGTCCATCCTGCTCATCGCGAGCCTCGCGTTCCTCGGCTATGGCGATCCGCCACCGGCGTCGGACTGGGGCCTGCTCATCTCGGTGGGCAAGGACTACCCGCTGGCGCCGTGGCTGATCTACGCGCCCGCACTCGTCATGATCGCGACCGTCCTCTCCGTGAACAGGATCAGCCGATGGCTACGCAAGACAGACTGACCCTTGACCCCGTCGGGGCCCCCGCCGCCACCGGCGAGCTGCTGCGGGTGCGCGAGCTGTCCGTCTCCTATGGCGGCCCTCAGGTCGTCTCCGGGGTGGATTTCACCCTGCGGCACGGCGAAAGTCTCGCGCTGATCGGCGAATCCGGCTCCGGCAAGTCGACCATCGCCCGCGCGGTACTGCGGCTGCTGCCGGCGACCGGCCGGGCCACGGGCAGTGTCCGGTTCGACGGCCAGGACGTGCTTTCGCTGTCCGAGCGCCGGTTCCGGCCGCTGCGCGGGCGGCGGATCGGTTTCGTACCACAGGATCCGGCGAGTTCGCTCAACCCGGTGCGCACGATCGGCGCGCAGGCGAGGGAAGCCGCGGCACTCACCGGCGAGCCGGACGCCGCGCGGCGCGAGGACCTGATCCTGGACACGTTCGCGCAGGTGGGGCTCGACGACCCGCGACGCGTCCGCGACTCCTACCCGCACCAGCTCTCCGGCGGCATGCTGCAGCGTGTCCTCATCGGACTGGCCGTGCTGCCGCGGCCGGCGCTGATCGTCGCCGATGAGCCGACCTCGGCACTGGACGTGACCATCCAGAAGCTGATCCTCGACGTGCTGACCCGGCTGCGGCGGGAGCTGAACATCAGCCTGCTGCTCATCACGCACGATCTGGCGATCGCCGCGGAACGCGCGGATTCGCTGGTGGTCCTCAAGGACGGCGTCGTGAGGGACGCCGGGCCCACCGCGGCGGTGTTCGCCGCACCCGGATCGGACTACACGCGCCGGTTGCACGCCGACGTCCCGGCGCTCAACCCCGATCGGTACCGGCGGCTGCGCGACACCGGGCAGGACCGGCTGATCGACCGCTCCGGGGACCGGCCCAAGATCGAGGTCGCCGGCCTGCACAAAACGTTCACCGTACGGGGAAAGGCATTGCGGGCGGTCGACGACGTGTCGTTCACCGTCGAGGCGGGCACCACACACGCGCTGGTCGGCGAATCCGGTTCCGGCAAGACCACCACCATCCGGCTGCTACTCGGCCTCGAACATCCCGACGAGGGCAGTATCACCGTCGCCGGGACGGAGGTGGCCGGCGGCACGCACGCGTCGCTGCGTGCCCTTCGCCGGCATCTGCAGCTGGTCTACCAGAATCCGTTCACCTCCCTCGATCCCACCTGGAAAGTGGAGAGCCTGGTGCGCGAACCGCTCGACCGATTCCGGATCGGAACCCGCCGGGAGCGCACCGGTCTCGTGCGCGAGGCACTGCACTCCGTCGGGCTGGACGACGAACTGCGCACGCGGAAACCCGCCGCGCTCTCCGGGGGTCAGCGGCAGCGGGTCGCGCTGGCCAGGGCGCTGGTGCTGCGCCCAGACGTGATCGTGCTGGACGAGCCGACCTCGGCGCTGGATGTCACCGTGCAGGCCGGGATCGTCGAGGTGTTGCTGTCCTTGCAGGCCGAGCTGGGGCTGACGTATGTGTTCGTCTCGCACGATCTGGCACTCGTGCGCCAGCTCGCGCACACCGTGTCGGTCATGCGGCAGGGCCGGATCGTGGAGAGCGGGACGGTCGGCACCATCTTCGGCCGGCCCCGCGAGCCCTACACACGCACGCTCATCGACTCGATTCCCGGCGGTGCCTGATGAAACTCGGCTTCAACACCAGGGTGTCCTTCACCGACGAGGCGGGTCCGGAACGCGGGCTGCGGGAGGGCATCGAGCTGTTCAAGGCCGCCGAGGCGCTGGGGTACCAGTCGGGCTGGGCCTACCAGCGGCATTTCGACCACTACCTGTCCTCCCCGATGCCGTTCTTCGCCGCCGCCGGCCAGCACACGGAGCGCATCAGGCTGGGCACGGCGGTACTGCCGATGCGGTACCAGGACCCGGTCCTGCTCGCCGAGGCCGCGGGCACCACGGACCTGCTGACCGGGCGACGGCTCGAACTCGCCGTGTCCACCGGCGGCACCGGCGCGTTCGACGCGGTGTTCGGCGCGGTGAACACCGACGCGCGCACGGAAGCCGAACGCAGGCAACAACGTTTCCTCGCCGCGGTCGGCGGCGAACCACTGCACATTGTGGACGGTCCGGGCCAGGGCGCGCCGGTGGGGACGGCCCTCAAGGTCACGCCGCACAGTCCCGGCCTGCCGGCCCGCGTGCGCCAGGGCGCGAGCAGCCTCGCCTCCGCCCGGCGCGCCGCCGAACTCGGGATCGGCCTGATCACCGGCACCGTGCTGCACGGACTCGACGCGGGCGAGACGTTCGGGCAGTACCAGGCCCGCATCATCGACGCCTACCGCACCGCCTGGCGGGAGAAACAGGGCACCGAGCCACCGCCGGTCGCCGTCGCGGCTTCGATCCTGCCCGGCACCACCGCCGCGCTGCGCGCCCGCTACGCCGCCTACGACGAGCAGCGGCGCACCGAGGGCATGCAGGCGTCGCGTCCGAAGGGCGCACTGGAACCGGTCCTGACCGCTGAGCTACCCGCGGGCATGCGGATCAGCCCGGTGTTCCACGGCACGCCACGCCGTCAACTGGGACGACCTGCAGTGGGAACGCAGCTACGACGGCGACAAGGCCTACAGCCAGTCGAAGATCGCGGTGGGACTGTTCGGACTGGAACTCCAGCGGCGCAGCGAGGCCGGC
>Ga0164243_10006243_pt1 | contig 18085 bp, 14 predicted proteins | sample OricompcompostOP_FD_108781 | JGI IMG/M metagenome (GOLD analysis project Ga0164243, IMG submission 108781) | Organic Plus compost microbial communities from Emeryville, California, USA - Original compost - Organic plus compost (OP) | ecosystem: Engineered > Solid waste > Mixed feedstock >... | reverse complement strand
CGGCCTTCCCTGCGTTCCGCTCCCGGCGCGCGCCGCCGTGGTCGGCCCCCACCGTCCACTGCACTCCGGGTGCGGCCTTCGGACTCATCTGTCGGCCTTCCCTGCGTTCCGCTCCCGGCGCGCCACGAGGGACAGGGCCGTGCGCGTCACTTCTTCTTCGCGTCCTTGCCGTCCTTGCTGCCGGCGGCCTCCGAGGACAGCGCCGCGATGAAGGCCTCCTGCGGCACGTCGACCCGTCCGATGGTCTTCATACGCTTCTTGCCCTCCTTCTGCTTCTCCAGCAGCTTGCGCTTGCGGGTGATGTCACCGCCGTAGCACTTGGCCAGCACGTCCTTACGCATCGCGCGGATGGTCTCGCGGGCGATGATCCGTGAGCCGATGGCCGCCTGGATCGGCACCTCGAACTGCTGGCGCGGGATGAGGTCCTTCAGCTTGCCGGCCATCATCACGCCGTACGCGTAGGCCTTGTCCTTGTGCACGATCGCGCTGAACGCGTCGACCTGCTCGCCCTGCAGCAGGATGTCGACCTTCACCAGGTCGGCCGCCTGGTCGCCGGTCGCCTCGTAGTCGAGGCTGGCGTACCCGCGGGTGCGGGACTTCAGCTGGTCGAAGAAGTCGAAGACGATCTCCGCGAGCGGCAGCGTGTACCGCATCTCCACCCGGTCCTCGGACAGGTAGTCCATGCCGAGCAGCTCACCGCGGCGGGACTGGCACAGCTCCATGATCGCGCCGACGAACTCGCTCGGGGACAGGATCGTCGCTCGGACGACGGGCTCGCGGACCTCGCGGATCTTGCCGGCGGGGAACTCGCTCGGGTTGGTGACAGTGAGCACCGTGCGGTCCTCCATCGTCACCTCGTAGACCACGTTGGGCGCCGTGGAGATGAGGTCGAGGTCGAACTCGCGCTCGAGCCGCTCGCGCACGATCTCCAGGTGCAGCAGGCCGAGGAAGCCGACGCGGAACCCGAAGCCGAGGGCCACGGACGTCTCCGGCTCGTAGTTCAGCGCCGCGTCGTTGAGCTTGAGCTTGTCGAGCGCGTCGCGCAGCGCCGGGTAGTCGGAGCCGTCGATGGGGTACAGCCCCGAGAAGACCATCGGCTTGGGGTCGCGGTAGCCGCCGAGCGACTCGGCCGCGGGCCGGGAGGCGTTCGTCACGGTGTCGCCGACCTTCGACTGGCGCACGTCCTTGACGCCCGTGATGAGGTAGCCCACCTCACCGACGCCGAGCCCCTGCGTCGGGACCGGCTCCGGGGAGATGACGCCGATCTCCAGCAGCTCGTGGGTGGCCTTCGTCGACATCATCGCGATGCGCTCGCGCTGGTTGAGGTTGCCGTCGACGACCCGTACGTACGTGACGACCCCGCGATACGTGTCGTACACCGAGTCGAAGATCATCGCCCGGGCCGGCGCGTCGGCCTGTCCGACGGGCCCGGGGACGAGCTGCACGATGCGGTCGAGCAGCGCTTCGACGCCTTCACCGGTCTTGCCCGACACGCGCAGGCAGTCGTCCGGGTCCCCGCCGATGAGCCCGGCCAGCTCCTCGGCGTACTTCTCCGGCTGGGCGGCGGGCAGGTCGATCTTGTTGAGCACCGGGATGATCGTGAGGTCGTTCTCCAGCGCCAGGTACAGGTTGGCCAGCGTCTGCGCCTCGATGCCCTGTGCCGCATCGACCAGCAGCACCGCGCCCTCGCAGGCGGCCAGCGAGCGGGACACCTCGTAGGTGAAGTCCACGTGCCCCGGCGTGTCGATCATGTTGAGCGCGTACGGCGTCCCGTCGACCTCCCACGGCATCCGCACGGCCTGCGACTTGATGGTGATGCCGCGCTCGCGCTCGATGTCCATCCGATCGAGGTACTGCGCACGCATCGCGCGGGCCTCGACCACGCCGGTGAGCTGCAGCATCCGGTCCGCCAGGGTCGACTTGCCGTGGTCGATGTGCGCGATGATGCAGAAGTTGCGCAGCAGCTCGGGTGCGGTCGCCGCGGGACGGATGCGCGGCGACGCGGCAGCACTCGGGATGGGGGACACGCGCGGACTGCTCCCGGACGACGAGAAGGATGCCGACGGGGCATCGGACGGACGAGGACGGCCGGGCACGCCCGGCCCCACCATGGTCCCACGAGGACGGACGGCCCCGGTGCTCGGCCCGGCCCGACCACGGGCGACCCGGCCCGGCGCGCCACGCCATCGGTGGGCCGCCACCTCTGGCAGGTCTTGCCAGCGGTGGCGGGCACCGTCCTGCGTGGTCCTGCCACGGTGGACAGCGTCCTGGCTGGCCCTGTCGCGGTGAGCGGGTCGGCTCTGGCAGGACCGTGCGACGCGTGGACGTCGAGGTCACCGGACGCCGCTCCCCCCGTTCTCGTCCGCCCGGAGGGCCCGGCCCGCTACGGTCGGGGCCGTGGCAGGACGAGCGGGATGGTGGCGCGGTGTGGCCGGCGCCGCCGTACGGCGGCTGGCGGACTCGACGGCGCGCCGGGTGGACCGCACCCTCCGTCGCACGGGCCGGACGGTGCGGCACGTGGACCCGACGGTGCGGCGGGCCGGCGGGACGGCACCCCGCTCGCGCGAGCAGCACCCGGTGCTGCCGGACCACCACGGCGCCGTGCCCATCGAGTACGCGCCCGAGCTCGACGGTCAGGCCGACCCGGGTGAGATCGTGTGGACCTGGGTCGCCTACGAGGACGACCCGACCCGTGGCAAGGACCGCCCCGTGCTCGTCGTCGGCCGAGAGGGCGGGGCGTTGCTCGCCCTCATGCTCACCAGCAAGGACCACGACAGGGACGCCGCCGACGAGGCCCGCTGGGGACGTGTCTGGATGGACATCGGCTCGGGACCGTGGGACCCGCGGCGTCGGCCCAGCGAGGTGCGCCTCGACCGGGTGCTGCGTCTCGACCCGGCACAGGTGCGCCGGGAGGGAGCCGTGGTGGACCGGGCGCTGTTCGACCGGGTGGTGCAGGCGATGGCGTCCGCCCGGCGGGCCTGATGCGACCGGGTCGGCTCCGCGTCGGGCGGCCGGATCCACCGATGGAGCGAGCGGGCTTGGCTGTCCGGCCGAGGCCTGTGCCTGCTAACATGGTCGATCGCGTGTCCGCCCAGGTCGGCGGGCACACGCCCAGCTCCTCTCCGCGGGTGTCCCCACGCCCCAGTCCCGGAGCTGCGCGCGCCCTCTACGACCTGTCAGATCGCTTCGGCGAACGCACAAGAGAGTCCACACGTGGCCAACATCAAGTCCCAGATCAAGCGCATCCGCACGAACGAGAAGGCGCGCCTGCGCAACAAGGCGGTCAAGTCCGAGATCAAGACGTACATCCGCCGTGTCCGCGAGGCCGTCGCCGGCGGTGACAAGGAGACGGCGTCGACGGCGCTGATCGCTGCGTCGCGCAAGCTCGACAAGGCCGTCTCGAAGGGCGTCATCCACGCCAACCAGGCCGCGAACAAGAAGTCGGCGCTGGCGAAGGCCGTCAACAGTCTCTGAGGCGTCCGCCGCACCGTCTCATCGGGCCCGGTGCGCGACCTGCGTCGCGTGGACCGGGCCCGATGCGTTGGTGGACCAGCCTCCCCTCATGGCCGGGCCCAGAAGACAGCGAAGGCGTCATCCCCCCTGCGGGATGACGCCTTCACCGCTCCTGGTCGCTGACCTCCCGTCCCCCATCAGGAGGTCAGCGACCAGGTCTCCCAGCTGCTCAGCGGGACGGTCGGCCTGAAGCCCGCCTCGCGGAGCGCTCGGTCGTAGGCCCGGGCGGCCCCCACCGCATCGCCCTGGACCATGTAGCGGTCGCCCAGATCACGCCAGGCGGCCGCCGACTGACGGGACGCGGCCATCATGCCGAGCAGGTCGGCAGCAGAGCCGTACGTCCGGGCGGCAGCGTCGCTGTCGCCGTGCGCGTGCTGCGCGTCGCCCAGCGACAGCAGCGCGATCGCCGTCTCCAGCCGCGGCGGGTCGCCGAGTCGGTCCAGCGCCTCCTGCGCGAACCGCTGGGCGGCGTCGGCGTCCCCGAGGAGGAGGTGCGCCCGCGAGCGCTCGACGTCCATGCGCACCAGCTCGATCTCGGAGCCGAGCACAGCCAGACCCGGAGCCGCCCGCTCGATCTGCTCCAGCGCGGCCCGCGGCTCCGGCGGCTGCGAGCGCAGCAGGAGCCAGGCGTAATTGAGCCGCAGCCGGGGAAGGTCGCGGTCCGGCTCACCCTCTGACAACAGGGCCAGCGCACGCTCGGTGTACCGCTGCGCGAGCTCGTAGTCACGACGCTGCTCGGCCACCAGGGCGGCGTTCCAGTAGACGCTCCCGCGCCCGCGCGGGGTCCCCTGGGCCTCTGCGATGGTGATGAGCTCCGCCGCCCGGTGGGTGGCGTACAGCAGGTCGCCACGCTCGACGTAGGACCACAGCAGCGTCGAGGCGAGGCGCAGGTGCTCGTCGGTCCCGGACAGGGCCGCCGTCTCCAGCTCCGCCAGCGTCCGCTCACCGACCTCGACGCTGCGGTGCAGGTCACCGGCCTCCAGGTAGGACGCCACGAGCGCGGTGGCCAACAGCGCCGACTCGACGTGGTTCTCGCGGCTGCGGGCGTCGGCGAGCAACGGCTCGAGGATCCCGATGGACGCCTCGAGGTCGCCCAGCGCCTCGTGCGCGCGGGCCAGCGTCGACAGCGCGTCGACGCGCAGCGCCTGCGTCACGACGCTCAGGTCGAGCGCCTCGATGCGGGCACGGGCGCCCTCGGCGTCGCCCTGGGTGAGGGCGAGCTTGGCGTAGTTGAGCTCCAGGCGGGTGCGGGACTCGTTGGGCCCGTCCTCGCCGTGCTTGAGGAACTCCACGGTGGTGCTGAGCCGCTCGGCCAGGACCGCGAGGGCCGCGTCGGTCGGCTCTCGATGACCCGCCTCGATGAGCGAGATGTAACTGGGTGAGAAGGCCGAGCCCGCCAAGGCGGTCTGTGACAGCCCCGCCGCGAGCCGGGCCTCGCGCACCCTGTCAGCAATGGTGGTCATGGTCAGTCATTGTATGTGTGACCAGCGTCCAGCGCACCCCTTGACACCATGCGTCGGCCGCGGCGAGACCCGGTTTCACCCGGACCCCGTCACGGCCGACGTGTCACAGCGCAATGACTGAGCCCGCCGAGACGGCCGCGCAGGGGTCGACCGTCACGGGGCGATGGCTCAGAACAACGTCCGGCAGCAACCCGTCGCGCCGCCGACCTGCGGCTTGACGAGACCACCGTCACCGAAGGCCGCCCCGGCGCCGAGGCCGAGCGAGAGGACGAGGACGAGGGCACCGGCGAGGGACTTGAACGAGCGGAACATGGTGGACTCCTGTCATGCGTGGGAGGGGAACTGTCACGCACATCATGACGGACGTGGTGCGCGATGTCCTCGTCGACGGGCCCGGAGCGCCGAACGGGTGAAAGTTCTCCCCCTGTTCCGCACGGCGACCGCCCGCGGGACGCCCTGCGGAAAACCACCCGCCCCCGGGAAGTTCACAATCAGGTGCCTGTGGTGTCATAGACGCCATGACACCGGAGGACGGCGCGGCGGGACTCGCCACGCTCGCGGCCGCGGTCGAGGAGGCCATCCCGGCGGCGCTGCGCCGCGAGTGGGAGCGGCACGTCGCTCATGAGCCCGTGCTCGTGGCCCGCCAGGGGATCTTTGCCGGGCGTGGGCGTCCACTCGCCTACCAGCTCTCCTACTGCGCTCCCGACTCCCTGGTACACCCCTCCCCGGTCGTGTGGGGACCTCGCTTCGACGAACGGGCCACCGCGCACGTCCTCGGCGCCACCTTCGGGCGCGCCGATCTGGAGCACGTCGCCCAGGGACGACTGCTGTTCGTGCGCTGCCCGCGGGCGTACCTGGTGGGCGACCTGCCCATCCCGAGCCGTCCCGACCGGCTCGTCATCGAGATCGGCGAGACCACCGATGTCGACGAGGCCGTCCTCGCCGGGGTGCGCAGGCTGCGGGCCGACGGGTTCCGCGTCTGCCTCGCCGACTTCGTCGGGGCCACACGGCAGCGTCTGCTGCTCCCGCACGCCGACTTCGTGAAGATCGACGTCCGGGACCTCGATGTCGAGGGCTACCCGGTGGTCGAGCACGCCCGGGCGTTCGGGGCGCTCCTCGTCGCCGAGCACGTCGAAGACGCGACCGTCCTGCGCTCAGCCACCGACGCAGGGTTCAACCTCTTCCAGGGCGACCTGCTCGAACGAGCCGATGTGCTGGACCGGACCGGCGCCCGCCGCGTGAGCCTGTGATCGACGATGAGCGGGCCCACCGGACGTCGCACCGGGACCGACCCGGACGCTGACGTCGTCCCTGCCCGGCGGCACCCTGGAGCCGCGCTGCGATGATCGTGCCGACCACGCCACGGGTGCCCCGACAGCCGGTGGCACGCCAGCCGATCTGGTCACGTGACGGCCTGCTGCACGGCTACGAGTTCCTCTACCGGTCGGTCGACGGCCTCCCCGCGCAGGTCGACGAATGGGCCGCCGAGCAGCAGGACGGGGCCAGCGCCCAGGTGCTCGGGACCGTCTTCGGCGATGACCTGCCCGCCGACCGCGCACTGGCGTTCGTCAACATCACGCGGGCCTTCCTGGTCAGCGACCGACCTCTGCCGTCCCCTGCCGACCGCCTGGTGCTGGAGATCGTCGAGAGCGTGCACGCCGACCCGGCCGTGCTGCGCGGGCTGCGACGGCTGCGGGCACTGGGGTACCGGGTGGCCATCGACGACTTCGTCGGGACCCCGCACCAGAACGCGATGCTCCCGCTGGCTGACTACGTGAAGATCGACTGGCGTGACCTGGAGCGCGTCGGGCCCGACCTCGTGGAACGGGCCCGCAGCCACGGTGCGTGGCTGGTCGCCGAGCGGGTCTCCGAGGACGAGATCGTCGACCGGTGCACGGCGCTCGGCTTCGACTTCCTCCAGGGCAACGCGCTGGGGCCGGCGCTCACCTCGCAGCCGTGGGCGGAGCGCGTGCCACCGGGGCCGTGGGGCAACCGGATCCCCACCCAGCCGGAGCACAGCGAGCAGCCACGCGGGCAGCGGCGCGAGGTGCGCTGAGGACGGGTGGGGCGGTCAGCGGCCGGTGGCTGAGGCGACGCGGAGGACCGCCCGCTCGACCGCGAACCACGGGTCCCGTCCCTCCCCCTTGACCTCGGCGTCGGCTTGCGCCACCGCACCGATCGCCGTCGCGAGCCCCTCGGGCGTCCAGTGCCGCAGGTCCCTGACCGCACGGTCCACCTGCCACGGCGCCAGCCCGAGCTCACGCAACGCCCCCGCCCCGCGGCTGCGCACCGCGCCCACCTTGGCGAGGGTGCGCAGCTTGGCGGCGAGCGCCGCGACCAGCGGCACCGGGTCGACGCCCGTGGCCATCGCGTGCCGCAGCAGCGCGACCGCCTCGCCGGTCTGGCCCGCGATCGCCGCATCAGCCACCCGGAAGCCGGTTGCCTCGATCCGGCCCCCGTAGTACCGCTCGACGTCCTCCGCGCCGATGAGCCCTGTCGTGTCGGCGACGAGCTGCGAGCATGCCGCGGCGAGCTCCCGCAGGTCGCTGCCCACCGCGTCGAGCAGGGCCCGCACCGCCTGCCCGTCGATCCGCCGGCCCGCCCGCCGCATCTCCGCGGTGACGAAGGCCGACTTCTCCGAGTCCGACGTGATCGGGTCGCAGGACACCACCGTGGCGGTCGCCTTGAGCACGTCCAGCACCTTCTTGCCGCGCTGCCCGCCGCCGTGCCGCACCACGACGACCGTTCCCGGGGCCGGCGCAGCCAGATAGTCGGTGACGTCCGCGTACAGCGCGTCCGTCCCCCGCTCGAGCCCGTCGACGACGACCAGCTTGTCCTCCGCGAACAGCGAGGGGCTGGTCGCGACGCCCAGCTCACCGGCGACGTACTCGGCGCCGTCCAGACGGACGACCTCCGTACTTGGGTCGGCTGCGCGCGCCAGCCCGACGAGCCGGTCCACGGCACGGTCCGCCAGCAGGCCCTCCGAGCCGGCGACCAGGACCACCGGCGCCAGCGTGACGTCCTCCCAGGTGGGCCCCTGCGGGGCGGCGCGGCCTGAGCGCGACGACCGGACGGCGGGACGGCGGGCTGCGGCTGGCACGGCCACAGCCTGCCAGAGCCCTCCGACATCGACCGCACGCGGTGCACGTCATCGCACCCGCCGTTCGGGGCGGCGCCACACCAGCAGGCGCGCGGTGCTCACGCAGGTGACCGCCAGTGCGACACCACCCGCCGGACCGGGTAACCAGGACACCTCGGCACCCGGCAGCGCGGCCACGACCCGCGCGACCGCACCGACCCACCAGCAAGCGGCACCGGCGCCGAGTGCCAGGAGGTGTCCGACCGCCGGCCACCAGGTCCCGACGACACCGGCGCCCAGCCCGAGCACCGTCGCCGGCCCCACGACCGGTGCCACCAGCAGGTTGGCCGGGGCCGCGTAGAGCGCCACTGCCGGACGAACGAGCAGGACGGCGGGGGCACAGGCGAGCTGCGCGGCGACCGGCAGCGCGAGGGCCAGCGCGACCGGCCGCCCGCAACGGCCCGACCATCGCTCGGCCAGCGGTACCCCGAGCGTCACCAGGCCGGCCGTCGCCAGCACGGACAGCACGAAGCCGAGCTCCCCCGCGAGCCACGGGTCCACGACGAGCAGCACGATGACAGCCGTCGCCAGCGCCGCCGGCGCGCGGGCGGGCCGCCCCAGCAGCAGCCCGAGGACGCCGACGGTGCCCATCGCCGCCGCGCGCACCACGCTCGGCTCCGGGTGCACCAGCACCACCAGTGCGCACATGGCCGCGCTCACGAGGGCCGCCCGCCACCCGCGCGGGAGCCGGACCGCGGTCGCGAGCGCCAGCACCAGACCGGCGACCAGCGAGAAGTGACCGCCGGAGACCGCCGTCAGGTGCGTGAGCCCGGCTGTTCGCAGCGCATCGTGCAGGCCGTCGGGCACCGCAACGGTGTCCCCCACAGCAAGGCCTGGCAGCAGCGCACCCGCGTCCCCGCTCAGGCCCGCGGACTGCCGTACGACCTCCGCGCGGACCACCGCGGCGAGTCGATGACCGGGCGGTGGTGCGCGGACCTGGGCCGGGTCGGCGTCGGTGACGAGCACCCCGACGGCGCGCTGTCCCGCACGGCCCTGGTCGAGCACCCCTGCGACGGCCACGCGCGCCCCGTGAGGCACCGACGCCCAGCCCTGCGGCCCGAGCACGACGACCCGGCCCGCGCTCCGTGCGGCCCCCGCCACCGGCACCCCCTCGGTGCCCGACGCCGCCTCGTCGGGTGCGTCGGCACCACCACCGAGGTCCACGCGTCCCACCGCCACCGTCACGTCCGCGAGCTCGACCCGGACCCGCACCGGCGCGCCGGGCCAGCCCGGCGAGAGCGTCTGCGGCCCGCCGACCAGCGCGCCCCGGACCGTCACCTGCGCCCGCTCGGCCGCGAGCTGGGCCAGCGGACCTGCCGCACGGACAGCACGCTGGACCCCGCCGGCACCCAGCACCGCCGCGAGGACCACCAGGACGACGCCCGCCGCCGGGGCGATCGCCGCGTCGCCGCACGACAGCCGGCGGCGGCCCCGTCCCCCTGCGCCGGGGCCGCCCGGGACGTGTCGCCGTACGGGCCCCAGGCGCCGGCCCGAGCCGCGACGCCGCGACATCAGCACCGCCCACGCCGCCACGCACACCGCCGCCCCGCCCCACGACCACGTGGCCGGCAGCCGCACCACGAGCAGCCCCGCCACCCAGGCGGCGGCCGAGGCCGGGAAGAGACGCAGGTCCACGGCGGGCGTCATACGCGTACCCGCTCTCGCAGCCGCTCCATGACCGCCGGGCCGATGCCCGAGACGTCCATCAGCTCGTCGACCGAGCGGAACGGCCGTCGGGTCCGCCGCTCGAGGATCCGTTCGGCGAGCACGGGCCCGACGCCCGGCAGACCGTCGAGAGCGGCCAGGTCGGCGGTGTTGAGGTCGACCGGACCGTCGCTCGCCGCTGTCCCTCCGCCGGCCGTCCCGGCCGCCGTCCCTGGGACGGGGACGGTCGGAGGGGCGGCGCCCGGCACGGGAACCACGATCTGCTCCCCGTCGACCACGAGCCGAGCCAGGTTGACCGCCGAGGTGTCCGCCTCGGCGGTCGCGCCGCCCGCCGCCTGCACCGCATCGGCCACCCGGGCGCCCGCCGGCAGCCGGACGACTCCGGGCGACGCCACCTCGCCCACCACGTGCACGACGACGTCCTCGGCGCCCGGTCCCGGAACGTCCGGACGGCCCGTCACGGCGTCGTCCTCATCGGCTGCGCCGCTCTCACCCCCGTCCGGGGAAAGATCGGTCGCGGCTCCGGAACCCTGCGCCGCTCCAGGGCCGTACGCCGCGTCGGGTGCCTGCACCGGGCCGGCGTCCGCGCCCGCGCCGACGTCGGCGCCAGGGTTCCCGTTCGCTGGTCCGTCCCCCGGCGGGGACGGCACCGGGAGCTCCACCGCCGGACCCGACGGCGTCGACGCGGCACGCAGCACGACGCCGCCGGCGACGATCGCCACCGCCAGCGCGGCGGCCGATGCCGCCCGCCACGACAACGACCACCGCAGCCGTCGTCCTGCCGGCGCCCGGTCGAGAGGGTGGCCGTGCCGGCCGGCGTACTCAGCGGCCACCGCGCGCAACGCGTCGGATGTCCGTCCGAGGCGGTGTCTCCCCGGCTCGGCGCCCCCTGGACTCGAGTCCTCCAGATGGGCTGACCCGTGGGACACGGGGATCGCAGGTGCGTCGGCGCGGTGAGAGGACGGCCGATCGCGCGGCGGCCAGTCGGGCGTGCCGGGCGGCCTCCGGCCTGAGGACGCGCGGGAGCCCGCCAGCAGGTCGAGCCGCCGGCGCGCCTCTCGTCCGGTGGGCGCAGAGTCGTCGCTAGCCACCCGTCGACGGTAGGAACCGGCGCCGACACCCGGGCGCCGTGCCCGCAGACCTGTGGACGAGCGCCGTCAGCCGCAGGCTGTGGTCATCTCACGCGGGACGCGCTGCGCGAGACGGAGCGGCGAGGACGGACGTCAGGCCGGCACGACGTTGACGAGCTTCGGGGCCCGCACGATCACCGTGCGCACCCCACGGCCGTCCAGCGCCCGCTGCACCCCCGCGTCGGCCAGCGCGCGCTCACGCAGCTCGTCCTGCGACACGTCCGGGCTCACCTCGATGCGGCCGCGCACCTTGCCCTGCACCTGCAGCACGCAGGTCACCGTCTCCTCGACCAGGTAGCGCGGGTCCGCCACCGGGAACGGCTCGTGCGCGAGCGACCGCTCGTGGCCCAGCCGCTCCCACAGCTCCTCGGCGATGTGCGGCGCGACCGGAGCGGTCATGAGCACCAGCGGCTCGACCGCCGCCCGCGGCACGGCCGGCAACCCTGTGAGGTGGTTGTTCAGCACGATGAGCTTGGCGATCGCCGTGTTGACCCGCATCGCGGCCATGTCCTCGGTGACGTCGGCGATCGTCCGGTGCAGCGCCCGCAGGGTCTCGACGGACGGCTCGTCGTCCACGACGACGCAGGTCCCGGTGGTCTCGTCCACCACGTTGCGCCACAGCCGCTGCAGGAAACGCTGCGCCCCGACGACGGCCCGCGTCTCCCACGGGCGCGACAGATCGAGCGGCCCCATGGACATCTCGTAGACGCGCAGCGTGTCGGCGCCGTACTCCGCGTACATCTCGTCGGGCGTGACGACGTTCTTCAGCGACTTGCCCATCTTCCCGTACTCGCGGTTGACGGGTTCGCCGTGGAACGAGAAGCCGGTCGGCGAGGACTCGTCCTCCACGACCTCGTCGGCCTGCACGTGCACGCCGCGCAGGTCGGTGTACGCGTAGGCCTGGATGTAGCCCTGGTTGAACAGCTTCTGGAAGGGCTCCGGACCGGAGACGTGCCCCAGGTCGAACAGCACCTTGTGCCAGAAGCGCGCGTACAGCAGGTGCAGCACGGCGTGCTCGACGCCGCCCACGTACAGGTCGACGCCGCCGACCGAGTCCGGCGCCTGGTTCCCGTGGCCGGGGCCCATCCAGTAGCGCTCCAGCGCGGGGTCGACGAGCACCTCGTCGCTCGTCGGGTCGATGTAGCGCAGGTAGTACCAGCACGACCCGGCCCAGTTGGGCATGGTGTTGGTGTCCCGGCGGTACGTCTTCGGTCCGTCGCCCAGGTCGAGCGTGACGTTGACCCAGTCCTCGTTGCGGCCCAGCGGCGGCTCCGGCGAGGACTGCGCGTCGTCGGGGTCGAAGGTGCGTGGCGAGTAGTCGGGCACGTCCGGCAGGTTGACCGGCAGGCTGTCGGCGGGCAGCGCGATGGGCAGGTCGTTCTCGTCGTAGACCACCGGGAACGGCTCACCCCAGTAGCGCTGACGGCTGAACAGCCAGTCACGCAGGCGGTAGGTCACGGTGCCCTCGCCCAGCCCGCGCTCGCTCAGCCACGCGATGATCGCCGCCTTCGCGTCGGCCACCGACAGCCCGTCCAGGCTGATCGTGTCGTTCGACGAGTTGACCACAGTCCCGTCGCCGGTACGCGCACCCTCCGGAGTCCCCTCGGGCGCGTCGACCGTGTAGACGACGGGCAGGTCGAACGTCTCGGCGAAGGCGTAGTCACGCTCGTCCCCGCCGGGAACGGCCATGATCGCGCCGGTGCCGTAGCCCATGAGCACGTAGTCGGCGGTGAACACCGGGAGCAGGTCGCCGTTGACCGGGTTCGTCACCAGGTGACCGGTGAACACCCCGGTCTTGCGGCCGGCGTCGGCCTGACGTTCGACGGCGGTCTTCGCGGCGGCCTCGGCCCGGTACGCGGCCACGGCCTCGGCCGGGGTCCCGTGCCCAGCGGTCCACAGGTCCTTGGTGCCGTCGGGCCAGGCAGCGGGGACCTCGTCGAGCAGCGGGTGCTCGGGGGCCACGACCATGAACGTCGCACCGAACAGGGTGTCGGGCCGGGTGGTGAAGACCTCCAGCTCCTCGCCCCCGACGACACCGAAGCGCACCCGGGCACCGGTCGAGCGGCCGATCCAGTTGCGCTGCATCGCCTTGACCTTGTCCGGCCAGTCGATGCGGTCCAGGTCGTCGGCCAGCCGGTCGGCGTAGGCGGTGATCCGCATGTTCCACTGACGCAGGCTGCGCTGGAACACCGGGAAGTTGCCGCGCTCGGAGCGGCCGTCGGCGGTGACCTCCTCGTTCGCCAGCACGGTGCCCAGGCCCGGGCACCAGTTCACCGGCGTCTCGGAGACATAGGCCAGCCGCTGGGCGTCGATCACCCGGCGTCGGGCCACCTCGTCGAGGTCCGTCCAGGAGACACCCTCCGGCACCCCCTCGACACCGGTCGGGACGGGGCGCGAACCGGCCTCGTACTCAGCGACCAGCTCGGACACCGGCCGGGCCTTCCCGCGGCCGCCATCGGCCCGCAGCGCGTCCTCGTCGTACCAGGACTCGAAGATCTGCAGGAAGATCCACTGCGTCCAGCGCACGTACGCCGGGTCGATGGTCGCGAAGGACCGCCGGGAGTCGTGGCCCAGCCCCAGACGACGCAGCTGGCGCTGCATGATCGCGATGTTCGCCTCGGTGGTGACCCGCGGGTGCTGCCCGGTCTGCACCGCGTACTGCTCGGCGGGCAGCCCGAACGCGTCGAAGCCCAGGGCATGCAGCACGTTGTCGCCCTGCATCCGCCGGAACCGCCCGACGACGTCGGTGGCGATGTACCCCAGCGGGTGCCCGATGTGCAGGCCGGCGCCCGACGGGTACGGGAACATGTCCATGACGAAGAACGACCGCTGGCCCGGGTCCGCGTTGCGCCCGTCACCGTCGGTGAGGCCGCCGGTCGGGTTGGCCGCGTAGAACGTGCCGCGGCGCTCCCACTCGTCCTGCCAGCGCAGCTCGATCTCGCTGGCGAGCGCGGCGGTGTAACGGAACGGGACGTCGTCTGCCGGGGCTGCCGGGGTGGCCTGCGAACTCACCCGTCGAGTCTATCGACGCCCCGACCGCGCCCTGGCCGGCCGGCGGCGGATGCACGGGACGCGGCGCCGGACCGGTGGGACCACCTCCGGCGAACGAGGGCCCTATCCGTGGAGGACAGGGGCTCGCGCGCGGGGGCGGTCGCGCGGGCCGTCAGCCGGCGGCGACGGGCTGGTCGGGGTGGGAGGCGGCGGGCTCGGGCCGGGCGGCTGCGTCCACCGGCACGAGCTGCCCCGGCGCCCGGCCGCGGCCGATGGTCAGCACGATCAGCAGTCCCGTCACCGTCACCGCCGCGCCGGCCCATGCCGGGGCCAGGTAGCCGGCGCCGGCCGCGATCACCAGACCGCCCAGCCACGCCCCGGTGGCGTTGCCCGTGTTGAGTGCCGAGTGGCACAGCGCCGCGCCGAGCGAGGGCGCGGCCGGGGACAGGTCCATGAGCCGCGTCTGCATCGACAGGCCGAGCACCTGCGAGGTCATGCCCAGCAGGACCAGGGCGACGACCGCCGGCACCGGGTACGGTCCGACGAGCGCGATCACGACGAGCACGCCGACGGTCGCCACCATCGAGCCGATCAACGTCCCGAGCACCGACCGGTCGGCCAGGCGGCCACCGACGAGGGTCCCGACGGTCATCCCGATCCCGTACAGCGCCAGCACCACGGGCACCACCGCGACGCTCAGGCCCGTAACCTCGGTGAGCAGCGGCTTGACGTACGAGTAGACCGCGAACATGCCGCCGAACCCGACCGCCCCCGCGGCGAAGGCGATCCACAGCGGCCGGTTCCGCAGCGCCCTGACCTCGGTGCGTACACTGGCCCCCGCCGCAGCGGGCACCGACGGCGCCCAGGCCAGCAGCGCCAGCACCGTCACCACGCCGAGCACACCGACCCCGACGAAGGACCACCGCCAGCCCACCGCGTGCCCGACGATGGCGGTGGCCGGCACCCCGACCGCACAGGCCACCGTGAGGCCGGCGATCATCGCCGAGACCGCGCGGCCGCGCCGCTGCGGGCCGACCACCGCCATGCCGAGCACCGACCCGACGCCGAAGAACGCCCCGTGCGGCAGCCCGGCGACGAACCGGGCGACCACCAGCAGCGGAGCACTCGTCGCGAAAGCGGACAGCACGTTGCCGACGGTGAAGGCCACCATGAGGACGACGAGCAGACGGCGCCGGTCCATGCGGGCGCCGAGAGCCGCCAGGGTGGGCGCGCCGACGACGACCCCGAGGGCGTACGCCGTGATGGCGTGGCCGGCGGTAGGGATGGACACCACCAGGTCGTCGGCGATCTCCGGCAGCAGGCCCATCGTCGCGAACTCTGTGGTGCCGATGCCGAAGCCGCCGAGAGCCAGCGCCAGCAGCGCCGCACGCGCGCGGCCGGGAGTGAGCGCGACCAGGGGGACCTCCGGCGAGGACGGACGGCGGAGTGGCGCCCTCGTCGCTCCGGGTTGACCTCGTCAGGCTACGGCACCGGATGCCCCCGCGGGGGCGGTCGGGCGACCGTTCCCGCCGGTCAACCCGCGCGCACCAGCCAGATGGCCCGCGCCGCGACCTCACCGATGTCGACCGAGCGGGGCTCACCGCCCTCGTCGCCGACCCGCACCGCGATGACGCCCGTGACCGTCCGCCGCTCCACGACAGTCACCGGCACGTCGAGCAGCAGGCCGACCGAGCCGAGGTACCGCAACAGCTCCGGGTCGGCGTCGGAGATCCGGGCGACGGCCCACGGGCCCGGCTCCGCCTCCCACAGCACGGTCGCGTCGGGCATCTCGATGCTGCCGTCCCGGCCGGGGATGGGGTCACCGTGCGGGTCCCGCCGCGGGTGTCCGAGCTGGTCGGCGACCCGGTCGAGGAACACGTCCGACACGGCGTGCTCGAGCACCTCGGCCTCGTCGTGCACCTCGTCCCAGCTGTAGCCCAGCACCTCGACGAGGAACGTCTCGATGAGCCGGTGGCGGCGCACCATCGCCAGGGCGTGGGCCCGCCCCTCGTCGGTCAGGCCCACCGCCCCGTACGGCTCGTGGGTGACCAGCCCGGCATCGGCAAGACGGCGCACCGTCTCCGAGACGGTCGACGCGCCGACGCCCAGCCGGGAGGCGAGGAGCTTGGTGGTGACGGGCTGCTCGGACCACTCGCACGCGGACCAGATGACCTTCAGGTAGTCCTGGGTGACGGAGCTGCCGAGGGGTGTGGTCGAAGACGGGCTCACGGCGACCAGCGTAGGGGGCACGTCAGAACGGTCGCGGCCCACCGCCCGGACGGACCACCGTCGTGGAGTCGTCCGGGAGCGCCGGCCAGGGCAGGCGCTCGTCCACCTCCGCGGTCCGGTCGGGGTGCACGCGGACGATCTGGTAGTCCACGAACCGGTGCGTGCGCCGGTCGAAGTGCAGCACCGTCAGCTCGGCGGTGCCCCGCAACGGGCCCACCGTCGGCTGTCCGAGCGTCGCCCCGGCCGTCGACGAGCTGATGTACCGCACACCGTCGCCGATGCGCTCCGGGCCGTACCGCTTGTGCAGGTGGCCGGAGATCTGCGCGGGTGCGCAGCCCGCGTCGAGCGTCGGCTCCCCCACCGTCGGCGTGTGGATGAGCAGCAGGTCGACGTTCCCGTCGTCGCACGCCGTGCGCTCCAGCCGCTCGGCCTCCTCCTCGGCGCTCTCCGGGCCGGCCTGCACCGTCCCGACACCGACCCGCGTCGCGTTCGGGTCGTGGTCGCCCAGGATGCGGATGCCGGCGACCGTGACGACCGAGCCGTCGAGCACCGTGGCGCCGGCCCGGGCGTACATCGCCGACGTCTCGCGCGAGTCGTGGTTGCCCGGCGAGGTGACGATGGGCACCCCCTCGGGGACCGCGCGGGCGAACGTCGTGACGCAGTACTGCTCGACACTCGTGCCGTCGATCGTGCTGTCCCCGGCGTCGAGCACCAGCGAGGCCTCGGACAGCTCGACCAGCGACCGGACCAGCGGCGCCATCCCCACGTTGCAGTGCAGGTCGGACACCACGACGACGGTGACCAGGTCCCCGGGCGGACGGGTCGCCGGACGGCTCGCATCCGTCCGGGACCGGCGCTCCCAGGCAGCGACCATGGCCTCGTCGGCGTCCGCGTAGAACTTCTCGTTGTCGCGGTAGGCGTCCACCAGGTAGCCGCCGTAGGTGTCGATGACGCCGCCCAGACGCCCGGTGACGCGTGCACCCTCCAACGGCGTGCCGTCGAAGACCCGCGACGCGCGGGACCCCGGCGGCTCGGCCCGCTGGATGCCACTGGACGTGAGCACGAGCACGCCGACGACGACGAGCGCGACCAGCCCGCTGATCGCCCGCGCCCGCACCGCCAGCCAGGCACGCAGCTCCGCCCGGCGCTGTGGCCCGAGCAGCACCCGCCCCCCGAGCACTGCCGCGGCGAGCACCAGCGCGGCCACCGCCGAGCGCAGCAACGCGTCGGCGACGAGCGCCCGGACCGCGTCCTGCAGGGTGGCCTGCGGGCCGGAGAAGAACTGGACGTAGCCCTGCAGGTCCCCGCTGAGCGCCTGCAGGGTGGTCGCCGCGTCGACCTGCGTGACCTCCGCCGGGATCTCCTGCACCACCGCTCGTGCGCCGAGGCCCAGCGGGAGCGGGGAGTCGATCTGCAACGTCCCGAGCGGGCCGAGGTCGACGGTGACCGTGCCGTCGGTGGTGACGTCGTAGTGCGTCCGGTGCGGGCCCAGGCTGCCCTCCACGGAGGCTGTGGTGACGCCGAACGTCAGCACGGCCAGCAGGGCGACCAGACCGAGCAGCACCCGCAGCGGCCACCGGCGTCGGGCGTGCTCCGCCGGCCGGGGCGGTGTGGGGCTGCTCATCCCCGCCGAGCCTAACGACGGCGCGCGGGCGTCGCCGCCCGGCACGGCGCCGGCCGCCCGGCGCCGTGCCGCGAGACCGGTGCTTCCCGCCGAGCGCGCCACCTGCTCCTCGCATGCTCGGCGGGAAGCACTGAGCTGGCGAGGATCGTTGCCCAGGGCGACGAGGTACTCTCCCCCGGCGCACCCGCAGCACCCGGCCGACGCAGCTGGCCGGCCCGACCCGGAGGACACCCGTGACCGACGTCGCCCCGCTCGCCCCCAGCCGCACCGCCCTGCTCCTCATGGACATCCAGCCGGCCATCGTCGACGGTCTGCCGGGGGCGGACGCGCT
>Ga0164243_10006242_pt1 | contig 18087 bp, 15 predicted proteins | sample OricompcompostOP_FD_108781 | JGI IMG/M metagenome (GOLD analysis project Ga0164243, IMG submission 108781) | Organic Plus compost microbial communities from Emeryville, California, USA - Original compost - Organic plus compost (OP) | ecosystem: Engineered > Solid waste > Mixed feedstock >... | reverse complement strand
CTCGCTGCCCATGCGCATCACCAGGCGCGCATTCAGGAAGTTGGCCAGCATCATCCCGATGATGTTGACGCTGAACAGCAGGCTGTACTGCTGCGGCGAGACGCCGTAGTAGTCGATGTACGCGAACGGCGTGCCGACGATGAAGGCATAGATGCCGGCATAGAAGAAGCCCCCCGACAGCGCATAGCCGATCAGTTTGGGATCGCGCGCAAGCGACAGGTAGCCGGCGAATACGGCCGTCAGCGGCTGCCGGATGCGCCGCGCGGGCGGCAGCGTCTCGGGCAGGGCCCGCAGCGCGAACAGCGCCAGCCCGCCCAGCAGCACCAACGTCCAGAAGATGCCGCGCCACGACCACACGGCCAGGATCTGCGCGCCCATCAGCGGCCCCACCAGCGGCGCCACGCCCATGATGAGGATCAGCGTGGACAGCATCCGCGCCGAATGCTCGCGCGCGTACAGGTCGCGCACCATGGCGCGCGCCAGCACCGGCCCGGCGCATGCGCCGATGGCCTGCACGACGCGCCAGCCCATCATCTGCGTGATGTCGTCGGCCAGCGCGCAGCCGGCCGAGCCCAGGATGAACAAGGCCAGCCCCGCCACGATGGGCGGACGCCGGCCGTGCCGGTCGCCGATCGGCCCCCAGATCAGCTGCCCCAGGCTGAAGCCGACCAGGAACGCCGACAGCGTCAGCTCGACCCGGCCGCCGGCGGCATGCAGCTCGGTGGCGATGGTCGGCATGGCCGGCAGGTACACGTCCGTGGAGATGGACGCGAACGACATCAGCGCGCTGAGGATGAGGAGGACGCGCAGCGTGGTCGCGCGCGCGACGCCGGCGGCCGCCTCGCTGTCCGGTGGGACAGGGGCGCTGCCGGCTGGGGGGGACTTCGTCATGGGAAACGTGGGCGGGAGGAAGGCACGGCGCGCCGGGTGCGCACGCGTGGAAAGGGAGAATTATGCTCCTCTGCCGCCCAGGAGAGGCTCAGCCCTCGGTCAGCACCGCATCCACCACCCGGCGCACCGCCTTCACCGCGGCATCCGTCGCCCGGCCGGGATGAGTGACGAGATTGATCGTACGGGTGATCGACGGATCGACGACAGGCGTGATCGCCAGTTCGCCGCGCTGGATTTCGTCGCTGACCGAGTGGATCGACAGGATGCTCTGCCCCTTGCCCGCCGACACCAGCTTCTTGATGGCGTAGGTGGAATCAACGTCCAGCAGCACCTTGGGTGCCCTGCCCAGGTGGTCGGCGAAGGTCTTCTCTATCATGAGCCGCAGCGTCTGCGGGAACGCTGGAAGAATCAGCCCCAGTTCGCCGATGTCCGCCAGGGAAACGGCCGGCGGCAGGCGCCGCTTCAGCGCCATGTCGGTCACCAGATAAAGATTCTCGCGGCCCAGGCTGTGCACCGCCAGCGGCGTGTCGGTGGGTACGTCATACACCACGGCAAGGTCGATGCGCCCCGTCTCCGTCCATTCGAGCAGCGTGCCGCTCATGTGCTCGGTCAGCGCCAGCCGGATGTTCGGATAGACCCGGCCGACCTGCTCAAGCACGGACACGCAGAACTTGGTGTTGACGGCCGTGGACATGCCCAGTGTGACGCTGCCGAAGGGATTCGTGTCCGAGGACTTGAGATCGTCGTGCACCGAGTCCACGCGCCGCAGGATCTCGCGCGCATGTTCCTTCAGGTAGTGCCCGGCCGGCGTCAGCTCGATGCCGCGCGGCAGGCGTCTGAACAGCACCTGTCCCAGTTCCTCCTCGAGCTGCCGCAGGCGCTGCGAGATGGCCGGCTGCGCCACATGGATCTGCGCGGCGGCGCCCGAAATGCTGCCGCAGCGGATGACGGCAAGGAAGTACCGCAGTTGGGTAAGCGTCATGAAGCGGCCCCCGCCACGGCGCGCAACGCACCGCATATATATCTATGTATATCGACCATATTTTTATACTATTTTACCTATGCCTCCGGTGTATGAAGAATAGGCGCCACAACAAGACCATTCACCGGAGACAATCCATGACCTTCAAGAAACTGGCAGCCGGCATGGCTGTCGCGGCCGGCCTCGGCCTGGCCTGCGCGGGCGCGCAGGCGGCATATCCCGACCAGCCCGTCACCGTCGTCGTCCCCCAGGCGCCGGGCGGCACCAACGACATCGTCGCCCGCATCATTTCCGAAAAGCTGGCCCTGCAGCTGGGCCAGCCCTTCGTGGTGCAGAACAAGCCGGGCGCCGGCGGCAACATCGGCACGGCCCAGGTGGCCCACGAGGCGGCCGATGGCTACACCGTGCTCTTCACCATCAGCAGCGCGCAGGCGATCAGCCCCGCCATCTACAAGAACCCCGGCTTCGATCCGGTGAAGGACTTCGCACCCGTGGCCGCCGTGGGGTCGGTGCCCAACGTGCTGTGCGTGCATCCGTCGTTTCCGGCCCAGTCGCTGCAGGAGTTCATCACGCTGGTCAAGGCCCATCCCAACAAGTATCAATACGCCTCCGCCGGCAACGGCTCGCTGAACCACCTGCTGGGCGCCATGCTGGACGAGAAGGGCGGCCTGAAGCTGGAGCACATCCCCTACCGCGGCGTCGCCCCCGGCATGGCGGACGTGCTCGGCGGACAGGTGCCCATGGTGTTCGCCAGCCTGCCGTCGGCCATCGCCAACATCCAGGCCGGCAAGCTGCGCGCGCTGGGCGTCAGCACCAGGCAGCGCAACCCCGCCCTGCCGGACGTGCCCGCCATCGGCGAACAGATCCCCGGCTACGCGGGCGAACTGTGGATCGCCATGTACGTCCCGCAGAACACGCCCAAGCCGGTCATCGACACGCTCTACCAGGCGACGCGGAAGGCCCTGTCCAGCGACGACGTGAAAAAGAAATTCGCCGAACTGGGCGTGGAAACCCTCAACGACAACCCCGAGCAACTCGCGCGGCGCCTGGACGAGGACCTGAAACTCTGGGCCGACATCGTCAAGTCGTCCGGCGCGCAGATCAACTGATATGAAAGCATTCAACGCCGGGCTCGAGGGCCCGCTCAAGGACGTCCGGGTCGTCGACATGTCGCGCCTGGTGGCCGGCAACATGCTGTCGCTGTACCTCGCCGACTTCGGCGCCGACGTGATCAAGGTGGAGCGCCCCGGCAAGGGCGACGACCTGCGCCACTGGCGCGAGGGCGGCCAGTCCGTCTACTGGAAGGTCTACGGCCGCAACAAGCGCTCGCTGGCGCTGGACATCAAGTCCGACGAGGGCCTCGTGCAGCTGAAAAAGCTGATCAAGTCCTCGCAGGTGTTGATCGAGAACTTCGTGCCCGGCGGCCTGGAGAAGATGGGGCTGTCGCCCGGCGTGCTGCATGCGCTGAACCCCGCGCTGGTCATCGCCCGCGTGTCGGGCTGGGGCCAGACGGGCCCGTACAGCGGCAAGCCGGGCTTCGGCACGCTGGTCGAGGCCATGTCGGGCTACGCCTACCTGAACGGCTTTCCCGACAAGCCGCCCGCCCTGCCGCCGCTGGCGATGGCCGACATGATCGCCGGCATCTACGGCGCGGCGGGCGTGCTGACGGCCCTGCGCTCGGCCGAGAAGACGGGCGTGGGCCAGGTGGTGGACCTGTCGCTGTTCGAACCCATCTTCTCGTTGATCTCGTCGGAGGCCGCCAAATTCCAGGCCACCGGCACGCCCACGATGCGCTCGGGCAACCAGTCGGCGCACACCGCGCCGCGCAACGTGTACGTGTGCCGCGACGGCAAGCACATCGCCATGTCGGGCTCGATGCAGTCGATGGCCATGCGGATCTTCGACACCATCGGCAGGCCCGAGCTGAAGGCCGACCCGCGTTTCGAGAACAACGACGTGCGGGTGCAGAACAAGGACCTGCTGGACGGCATCATCCAGGACTTCGTCGCGCAGCGCACCCAGGACGAAAACCTGGCCCTGTTCGAGCAGGCCGGCGTCACCGCCGGCCCCGTCTATTCCGTGGCGGACCTGATCGGCCATCCCTACGTCACGGGGCGGGAGGCCATCGTCGAACTGGAAGACGCCGACATGGGCAGCGTACCCATGCACAACATCATCCCGCGCCTGTCGGCCAGCCCCGGGGGCTTCCGCCGTCCCGCCCCCACGCTGGGCGAGCATACGGAAGACATCCTGGCCGAACTGCGCAACGTATCGCTCGACTGAAGGAATCACATGAGCACGACTTTTGCATGGCGTTCGATGCTGTTCGTCCCGATCGTCAACGACCGCTTCATCCAGAGCGCGCTGAAGCAGCCCGCCGACGCCATCCAGCTCGACCTGGAGGACAGCGTGGCGCTGGAGCAGAAGGCCCAGGCGCGCGAGCGCGTGACCGGCGTGGCCGCGCTGTGCGCCGGTCACGGCAAGGATGTCATCGTGCGGGTCAACCGCCCGTGGCGCCACCTGCTGCGCGACATCGAGGCCTGCATCTGCCCGCACGTCAAGGCGCTGACGCTGCCCAAGGTGCCCAACGCCGCCTTCGTGCAATCGGTGGCCGAGATCGTCGACGAGCTGGAGCGCGAGCGCGGCATGGCGCCGGGCGCCACGCGCCTGATCGTCATGGTCGAAGACGCCGAGGGCCTGCACAACATGCACGAGATCGCGGCCGCGCACCCCCGGATCTGCGGCATGATCGTCGGCGCCGAGGACCTGGCCGTTTCGCTGCAAATGGCCGTCTCGGCCGACACGCTCTACGTGCCCAACGTGATGGCGGTGGCCGCCTGCCGGCGCGCCGGCATCGCGCCCATCGGCTTCGTCGGCTCGGTGGCCGATTTCGCCGACCGCGAGGCGTTCCGGCAGACGGTCGAACGCGGCGCGGCGCTGGGCTTCGAGGGCGCATTCTGCATCCATCCGGCCCAGGTCCCCATCGCCAATGCCGCCTTCGCCCCCACGCCCGCCGCGCTGGCACGCGCGCAGGCGCTGATCGCCGCCTTCAAGGCGGAAGAGGCGAAGGGCCGCTCCGCCTGCACGTTCGAAGGCAGGATGGTCGATGCGCCGGTGGTGAAACAGGCGCAGCGCATCGTCGAAAAGGGCGAGGCGTTCGGGATCGTTCCCTGACGCCTGCGCAAACGGGCCAGACGTGCCGCCGCCCTGCCAGGCCGGCGGCACGCCCGACCGCCGCGGCGGTCAGGCTTTGATGTCGGCCAGCGCCCACAGGAAGCGGTCCATGTGCTTCTTCAGGTTGACGTCCACCCGCAGATAGCGCGCGCCCAGGCCCGGGATATCCGTGCCGTCCTTGACGATGACGCCCCGCTTGAGCAGCTCGTTGAATACGCGGGTCGAATCCAGGGCCGGGTTCAGGATCTCGGTCAGGAAGAAGTTCGACTCGGCGCCGGGCACGGCGCGGAAGCCGTCGATCCTGTCCACCCCCGCCGTCACGTAGGGCCGCATTTCCTGTATGGTGGCGACCGCGCGGTTGACGTGCGCGTCGTCGTCGAGGGCCGCGACGCCGCCGGCGATCTGCAATTGCCCCATGTTCCAGGTGGGCTTGATCAGCAGCAGCGGACGGATCAGGTCGGGATTGTTCGAGATGCCGAACCCCACCCGCAGGCCTGCCAGGCCGAACGCCTTGGAGAAGGTGCGCAGTACGATCAGGTTGTCGTAGTCGCGCAGCAGGTCCATGCCGAATCTGGCGCTGCTGTAATGCACGTAGGCCTCGTCCAGCGCCAGCAGCGTGCCCTTGCCAGCAGCCTCGCAGATGCGCCGCACCTCGGCCTCGCTCATCAGCCGGCCGCTGGGGTTGTGCGGGTTGGTCATGAAGGCGATCTTGGGATTCACGCGCTTCATGGTCTCGATGTACAGGTCGACCTGCGGGTCGAAATCCTTGCCCATCGGCACGAACACCGGCTTGCGCCCCTCGCAGTTCGAATAGATGCGATACAGCGGAAAGCACGGCGCATGCATCAGCACCGCCTCGTCGGGCCTGGCGAATGCCCGGATCACCATCGAGATCACTTCGGTTTCGCCGGAGCCGCACACCACGCCGTCGGGATGGTAGCCGTACTTGTGCGCAATCGCCTCGCGCAAGGGCCTGGCCGTCCAATCCGCATACAACGCCATGCGGCTCTGGGCCTCGGCCACCGCCTTCATGGCCAGCGGCGACGCGCCGTGGGGATTTTCCGCCGACGCCAGCTTGGCGACGTCGCCGGCCGGCACGCCATATTTCTGGACGACATACTCCGACGGCAGGCCGGGCACATAGACCTCGCCATCAACCAGTGCACGATTGCTCGGCACCACGCGCGCAATAGACTCCACCATTCTGACCACTCCTAGGCATGAAATGCGATAGACCACAACATGAAAGCACTATTCTAATTTGATTATTGAAAAATAAAACTAGTACAATGTGCCATCGAATGAAAAATTGGCCTTTGCACAACACCTTGGAAGTTTCCGGCGCACCCTATCCCACGAGACAATACGCGCGATCCGCCCCCCCCCATCGAACAAGACCCAGGAAAAGGCATATCCCCATGACACAAGGCAAATGGACTCCCGCCACCCCGAAGGAGAACACCCCGAAGTACCTCGCGCTGGTCGACTCCATCGAACAGGCGATCGCCTCGGGCGCCTTGAAGCCGGATGAGCGCCTGCCCACCAATCGCGAACTCAGCCAGCTGTTCGACGTCACCATCGCCACGGTCACCAAGGCGATGGCCGTTGCGGCCCGCAAAGGACTGATCGTTGCCCAGGTCGGCAGCGGCACGTTCGTGAGAGGCGCAGCCGCCCAGGCGGCCGCGGTCCCGGCCGAGCCGCTGGACATGTCGCTGAACATCCTGCCGGACGGCGTGGTCGAGAAGGAACTGCAGACCCTGCTGCAGTCGCAGGCACCGGCGGCGCTGGTTCACGGCATGTTCGGCTATGGCACCTATGTCCCCAGGCCGGAGCATGCGCGCCGCGTGGCCAGCTGGATGGCCGAGTTCGGTGCGCAGTCCCGGCTGGAGAACCTGCTGCTGACCGTCGGCGCCCACCAGGGCCTGATGGCCGCGTTTCACGTCTTGCTGAGCCCGGGACAGACGGCCATCTGCGAAGAACTGACCTACACGGGCATCAAGCGCATCGCCAACTACCGTGACATCACCTTGCTGGGCGTGGCCTGCGACGAGCACGGCATGCTGCCCGACAGCCTCGAAGAAAAACTCAGGACGAGCGCGGCGAAGGTCGTCGTGGCGACGCCGGCCCTGCACAATCCCACGACCGCGACACTGCCCGACGAGCGGCGCAGAGCGATCGCGCGCCTGTGCCGCAAGTACGAGGCCTACCTGATCGAGGACGGCATCAACATGCCGCTGTGGGGCGAGCCATTGCCCACGATCGCCTCGCACATACCCGAGCGCGCGATTTTCCTGACCGGCTATTCCAAGTGCGTGGCATCGGGGTTCCGGCTGGGCTATGCCACCACCCCGCCGAACCTGCAGAATGCCTTCCACGAGGCGCTGGTCAGCACGCAGTGGACCGGGCCGAGGCTGTATGCCGACCTGGCCGATCAATTGCTGGCGGAAGGCCTGGTCGCCCGCTGCACCGACGCCCACCGCAAGGAGGCGCGCCAGCGCTACGACCTGGCCAGCCGCATCCTGACCGGCGTCAGGCGATGTGCCACGCCGGGCTACCACGCCTGGATCGACGCGCCGGGCGGCCAGCAGGGCGAGGACTTCGCCCTGCTGGCCCTGCGCCATGGCGTCCGGGTCTCGCCGGCCGCGCACTTCGCCGTGTCCCCGGGCGGCGCCAGCCCGCTCGCCTCATACCGGATCAGCCTCGGCGCAAGCGACGACCGCGCCGAGATCGAGCGCGCGCTGCGCATTCTGGCCGGCATCGGGACGCACCATCCGACCAGCGGTTCCACCCTGATCTGACTTGCCCACAAGGAGCCATACCCGTGCCTTCCGCCGCCTCCGCGCCCCCCACCGCCCCGGCATTGGCCCGGACACTCGCCGCCTTCGCGAGCTCCCTGTGCGCGCAGGCGCCGGATTCGGCGCTGCTGGGGATCCGGCCTTATGTACTGGACTCGCTGGCCGTGATGGTGGCAGGCTCGACGGCCGACTCCAGCGGCGCCGTGCTGCGCAGCCTGGTGCGCCCCGGGTCGGCGCGCGAGGCCACCATCGGCGGCGTGGGCAGGGCCGCCTCGACGCACGACGCCGCGCTGGTCAACGGCGCGTTCGCGCATGCGCTGGAACTCGACGACGACCATCGCGTCGCCGTGCTGCACCCCGGAGCGGTCGTCGTGCCGGCCGCCCTGGCCGCCTGCGAAGGGCACGGGGCGGACGGCCGCCGCTTCCTGGCCGCCGTGCTGGGCGGCTACGAGGTCATGTGCCGGCTGGGGCTAGCCATGCGCGGCAGCCCCTTCCAGCACGGGCTGCACCCCACCGCGCTGTTCGGCGTGTTCGGCGCCGCCACGGCCGCCGGCATCGCCATGGGGCTGCCCGAAGAAGCCCTGTGCCGCAGCCTGGGGATCGCCGGCACCCAGGCGTTCGGCCTGACGGAATGGCGCGCCGACGGTTCCTGGATCAAGCGCCTGCACCCGGGCCGCGCGGCGCAATCCGGCGTGCTGTCGGCCAGCCTGGCCGCCGAAGGATTCACGGGGCCGGCCACGATCATCGAAGGGCCGGGCGGCTTCTTCAATGCATTCGCGCATGGCGATCCCATTGACCTCGACGTCGTCACGCGCGGCCTGGGCAGCAAGTTCCACGCGCTGGACACGGCCATCAAGCCCTATCCTTGCTGCCGCTTCATGCACGGCGCCATCGACCTGGCGCTCGAAGCGCATGCCCAAGGCCTGCGCGCCGCCGATATCGCGCACGTCGAGGTCCGGCTCTACGAGACCGGCGTCCTGACGTATCACAAGACCCCGCTCAATAGCGTGGATGCCCAATTCAACGTGCCCTACGGTGTCGCCTGCGCGCTGCTGCGCGGCGAGCTCGGGCTGGGCGACTACGCCGCCGAGCGGGTGCGCGATGCCGAGACCCTGGCCCTGTGCCAGCGCATCGAGGCACGCGCCATCGACGCCTACACCGCCGCCTACCCCGACGTCTACAACGTCGAACTCCTGCTGACCACGCGGCAGGGCGCCACCCATCGCTACCACAGCACCTGCCCCTCCGGGGATCCCCAGGCGCCCGCCTATCTCGGCCAGCCCCGGCGGCTGGCACAGGAAGCGGAGCGGAAAGCCGCGCGCCTGCTGGCGCAATGCGGCTTCGGCGGCAACCGCGGCGAGACATTGCGCGCCGCGGTGGACGCGCTGCCCCAGGCCGCCGGCCTGGACAGGCTGCTGGATGCCCTGCAGGCGCCCGGGCGCTGACGCCGTCCTACCCGGTTGCCCGAAGCCTTCTTTAGGGTTTTCGTTAGTACCGAACTAGTGCTATTTTGTGATTAACTCACAACGTACTAGTTTTATATGTATATGTACTAGCTTAATTACAGCCCACAGAAGTCAGCGCGTAGCTTCCGGAGAATCCTGCAATGAAGAAATGCATTCGGCGCATTGCCTCGGTCGCCTTGGCATTGGGCGCCTTGGCGCTCAGCCATCCCGCCATGTCGGCCGACGCCCAGACCCTTCGGATCGTGCCCCAGGCGAACCTCACCATACTGGACCCGGTCTGGACCACCGCGTTCGTCACGCGCAACTACGGCTTCATGGTGTACGACACGCTGTTCGGCACGGACGCCGAAGGTGCGGTCAAGCCTCAAATGGTCGATACCTGGAGCGAGTCCGCCGACCATCTGTCGTGGACCTTCACCCTGCGCGATGGCCTGGCGTTTCACGACGGCGCCCCCGTCACCAGCGCCGACGTGGTGGCGTCGCTCAAGCGCTGGTCCGCCAAGGACACCGTGGGCCGCCTGCTGGCCGCCAGCATCGAGGCCTATGGCACGCCCGATCCGAAAACCTTCACGATCAAATTGAAAAAGCCGTTCGGCATCATGCTGGACGCGCTGGGCAAGCCGACCAACCTGGTGCCCTTCATCATGCCGGCACGCGTCGCCGCCACCCCTCCCAACGAGCAGATCAAAGAGACCATCGGCTCCGGCCCCTATCGCTTCGTCGCCGGCGAATACCGCCCCGGCGAAAAAGTCGTATTCGAGAAGAACGCCGACTACCGTCCGCGCAGTGAAGCGGCCAGCGGCACGGCGGGCGCCAAGAACGTCTACGTCGACCGGGTGGAGTGGGTCATCCTGCGCGATCCGCAGACGCAGCTCAATGCGCTGCTGGGCGGCGAGGTCGACATCGTGGAGCAGCCCACCTTCGAGCAGCTCCCGGTGCTGCGCGCGGACAAGAACGTCAAGCTGGTCAACGCCTTGCCCAACGGCCAGCAATACTATGCCCGGCTGAACCACCTGCACCCGCCCTTCGACAACGTGAAGATCCGGCAGGCCGCGATGGTGGCCCTGGGGCAGATCGAGCACTTGAAGACGCAGGTGGGCGACCCCTCGGTCTACAAGTTCTGCAAGTCCCTGTTCCCCTGCGGCACGGCATACAGCAGCGACAACACCTCTTTCTATACGGGCAAGGCCGACCCCAAGCGCGCACGCCAGCTGCTCGCCGAAGCCGGCTACAAGGGCGAACCCGTCGTGCTGCTGCGCCCGACCGACCTGGCGACCATAGCCAAGCTGCCCCTGGTGACCAAGCAGCAGCTCGAGGCCGCCGGCTTCAAGGTCAACATGCAGCAATCCGACTGGGCCACGGTAGGCACGCGCCGCGCCAAGAAGGATCCCCCCGCCCAAGGCGGCTGGAGCATTTTCGAGACCAACGGCGACAGCGACCCCAATCCCCTGGCGCGCCCCGCGCTCAATGCCTCCGGCGCCAACGGCTGGTTCGGCTGGCAGGACGATCCCGAACTCCTGCACCTGCAAACGCAATTCGTGGAGGCGTCCTCCCTGGAAGCGCGCAAGAAGATCGCCGAAGCGATCCAGGTGCGCGCGATCGAGACCGTCAGCTACATCCCGCTGGGGCAGTTCACCAACCTGGCCGCAACCCGCGCCAACATCTCGGGCATCCTGCCCGCCGGTGCGCAGATCTACTGGAACATCCGCAAGAACTGACACGGAAATCCGCGGCGCGCCGGCCTGCCGGCGCGTGCCGACTTTCTCCTAGCGGGATGCTTTCCTCATGTTGAAGTTTCTATTGCAACGGCTGGCGTCGACCGTGCCGGTACTCTTTGTCGTCGCGCTGCTGGTTTTCCTGGTCCTGCGCCTCGGTTCCGGCGATCCTGCCTCCATCATCGCCGGCGACAGCGCCACGGACCAGGATCTGGCGCAGATCCGCCAGTCGCTGGGACTGGACCGCTCGCTGGTCGAGCAGTTCGTCATCTGGCTCGGCAACATCCTGCACGGCGACCTGGGGTATTCGTTCTTCCAGCACAAGTCCGTCGCCGAACTCATCGGGCAGCGCATCGAGCCCACCCTGAGCCTGGCGCTGGGCACGCTGGTGCTGGCGATCGTCATCGCGCTGCCGCTGGGCACGCTGGCCGCCTGGAAAATGGGCGGCTGGCTCGACCGCGCGCTGACGTGCTTCTCCGTGGCCGGCTTCGCCCTGCCCGTTTTCGTGGTCGGCTACGTGCTGATCTACTACTTCGCCCTGGTCCTCAAATGGCTGCCCGTGCAGGGATACCACCGCCTGGAAGGCTGGGACGACATGGGCCCCTGGGCCGCCCGGCTGGCCCTGCCCTGGATCACCCTGGGGCTCGCCTACGTGGCGCTGATCGCACGCATCACGCGCGCCAGCGTCTCCGAGGCATTGACCGAAGATTACGTGCGAACGGCACGCGCCAAGGGCCTGGGCGAGGCCATCGTACTGGTGCGCCATGCCCTGGCCAATGCAGCCGTTCCCATCGTCACCATCATCGGCATCGGCATCGCGGCCCTCATCAGCGGCGTCGTGGTCACCGAGACGGTCTTCGCGATACCCGGGCTGGGATCGCTGATGGTCGACTCCGTCCTGAATCGGGATTTCCCCGTCATCCAGGGCCTGGTGCTGTTCTTCGGCGCCAGCTACGTCGTCGTCAACCTGCTGGTGGACCTGAGCTACCTGATCCTCGATCCTCGCATACGCTATTAATGGCCGCCTTCAAACATCTCTGGCGCAATGCCGCCTTCCGCATCGGCGCAATCGTGCTGGCCCTGCTGGTCGTCATCGCCGCGGCAGCCCCCTGGCTGGGAACGGTCGATCCGGCCGCGCTCGATTATTCGCTCATCAACCGGCCCGCCGGAGAACAGGTCGACTTCGCCCTGCCCGACGGCGATTCGGTTCGGCATACGCTCTGGATGGGCAGCGACTCCTTCGGACGCGACATCTACAGCCGGGTCATCTACGGCACGCGGGTGTCGCTGCTGGTCGCGATATCGGTCGCCGTCATCGCCGTGAGCATCGGCATCTTCCTGGGCATCCTCGCGGGCTTCTTCCAGAGAATCGACGCGCTCATCATGCGCCTGATGGACGGCCTCATGGCATTCCCGCCGATCCTGGTCGCCATCGCGCTGGTGGCTGCGCTGGGCGCCCAGCTCTGGACCGTGATCGTGGCCGTCGCGATGCCGGAAATACCGCGCGTGGTCCGGCTGGTCCGGTCGATGGTGCTGACGCTTCGGGCGGAGCCCTTCGTCGAGGCCGCCGTCGCGCTCGCGACCCCCACCCCCGCCATATTGCGCAGGCACATCCTGCCCAATGCGTTCGCCCCCCTGATCGTGCAGGGCACCTTCATCGCCGCCTCGGCCGTGCTGACGGAAGCCGCGCTCAGCTTCCTCGGCCTGGGGTTGCCGGCGGACATCCCGACCTGGGGAAACATCATGGCTGAGGGCCGGGTGCAGTTCTCGCAGTACCCGGGCAACGTGCTGTTCCCCGCCGCCTTCCTCGTGCCGACCATCCTGGCCATCAACCTGCTGGGCGACGGCATGCGCGATGCGCTAGACCCGAAATTCGCAAAGAGAACAGGATGACCGATACCTCCGTCGTTCCCACCCTGAGGATATCCGGCCTGACCGTGGCGCTGCCCGAGGGCGCGGACCGCCCCTGCGCCATCGAGAACCTGGACCTCGCCATCGCGGCCGGCCAGACGCTGTGCGTCGTGGGCGAGTCCGGATCGGGGAAATCCGTTACCGCCACCGCCGTCATGGGCCTGCTGCCCAAGGAGCTTCGCGTCGTCGCGGGCTCGATCGAGCTGCACGGAGAACCCTTGCTGACCGCCAGCAAGCGGCGGCTGCGCGCCCTGCAGGGCCAGGCCATGAGCATGGTATTCCAGGAGCCCATGACGGCGCTGAATCCCGTCATGACCTGCGGCGACCAGATCGACGAACTGCTGCGCAAGCACACCCGGTGGCCGCAAGCGCGGCGCCGCGACGCCATCGTGCAGATCATGCAGCGGGTGCGCCTGCCCGACCCCGCCCGCATCATGCGCAGCTATCCGCATCAGCTCTCCGGCGGCCAGCGCCAGCGGATCGTCATCGCCATGGCGATGATTCTTCGTCCGAAACTGTTGATCTGCGACGAGCCCACGACCGCGCTCGACGTCACCACGCAGAAAGAGATCCTGGCGCTCATCGGCGAGCTCAAGCGCGAGCACGGCGTCGCCATCCTGTTCATCACGCACGACATGGGCGTCGTGGCGGAGATCGCCGACCACATCCTCGTCATGCACCGCGGCGTTCCCGTGGAATACGGCACGCGCGACGCAGTCCTGAAGACGCCGAGCGCCGGCTACACCCGCATGCTGCTGGCCGCCGTCCCGTCGATGACGCCGCCGGCGCCGCGGGCGCGCCCGGGCGGGCGCCCGCTGCTCCAGGGCATCCAGGTGGAAAAGACCTACCAGAGCCACGGCTGGTTCGGCGCGCGCAAGGCCGTCGCCGCCCTGAGCAATGCCAACATCGCCGTGCGGCGCGGCGAAACCGTCGGCGTCGTCGGCGAATCCGGGTCTGGAAAATCCACGTTCGCCCGCTGCCTGGTGCGCCTGATCGACCCGACATCGGGAGAGGTGCACTGGGCGGACGAGACCGGCAGCGTCGAAGTCACCTCGCTCGGCCGGCATCGCCTGCGTGCGGTCAGGAACCGGGTCCAAGTCATTTTCCAGGACCCCAACCGGTCCCTGAACCCGCGCCAGAAGATCGGCGAATCCCTGCTCGAAGGCGCCCTCAATTTCGGCATCTCGCGGACGCAGGCGACGGCCTTGTCGCGCGACCTGATCGAGAAGGTCCGGCTGCCCGTCGAAGCCCTCGAGCGCTATCCCAGCCAATTCTCGGGCGGGCAGCGCCAGCGCATCGCCATCGCCCGGGCGCTGGCCTGCAAGCCCAGGGTGCTCATCGCCGACGAGGCGGTCAGCGCGCTCGACGTCAGCGTGCAGGCACAGATCATGGCCTTGCTGCGGGACATCCAGGAAGAGCTCGGGCTGGGCATCGTCTTCATCACGCACGACCTACGCGTCGCGGCGCAGCTGTGCGACCGGGTCATTGTCATGCACCAGGGCAAGGTGGTCGAGGAAGGGCCCACCGCCGAGCTGTACGCCAACCCGCGGCACGAATACACCAGGACGCTGCTTGCCGCCGCGCCTGCGCAGATCGCCTGAGCCGGGCCCGGCGCGAGGCCCGAAGATGGAACGTCATACATTGTCTGGAGAAAGATCATGCGTGTCCTGATAGCCGGTTATCAACATGAAACCAACACGTTTGCCGCGAGCAAGGCCGACTGGGCGGCCTTCAACCGGGGAGACAGCTTCCCGGCCTTCATAGAAGGCCAGGCCATGCTGGACAGCATGACGGGCGTGAATCTGCCCGCGGGCGGGTTCATCCAGGCGGCGCGGGACCGCGGCTGGGATCTGGTGCCGGCCAGCTGGTGCGGCGCGACGCCCTCGGCCCACGTCACGGAAGACGCCTTCGAACGCATCAGCGCCGCCTTCCTGCAAGCCGTCCGCGACAACGACTTCGACGCCATGTACATCGATTTCCATGGCGCCGGCGTCGCCGAGCACATCGACGACACCGAAGGGGAGCTGCTCGCGCGGCTGCGCCGCGAACTGGGCTACGACGTGCCCATCGTGACCAGCCTGGACCTGCATGCCAACGTCACCTACCAGATGCTGACGCAGGCCGACGCCATGGTCTCGTTCCGCACCTATCCTCACGTCGACATGGCCGACACCGGCGCGCTGGCCGCCAGCCTGCTCGAGCGCCGCGTGGCCGACGGCCTGCGGGAGAAGATGGCCTATCGCCGCCTACCCTTCCTGATCCCGACCAACTCGCAGAGCACCTGGCTGTCTCCCGCCAAGGAGCATTACGAGCTGATGCGGGAACTCGACGCCAGGCACGGCACGATCTCCAGCTTCTGCATGGGGTTTGCCGCAGCCGACTTCCCGGAATGCGCCCCCATGGTCTGGACGTATGGCGATCAGGCGCAGGCCACGCTGGACGCGTTGTACCAGGCGGTATCCGAGCCCTCCCAATGGCGCCTGCGTTCGGTCTACCTGCCGGATGACTCGATCCAGCGCGCCCTGGCGCTGGCGCAGGATTCCGACAAGCCCATCGTGGTGGCCGACACGCAGGACAATCCCAGCGGCGGCGCCGACGGCAACACCTGCGGCATGCTGCATGCCCTCTTGCGCAACGAGGCCGGCCGGAAATTCCCCCGCAAAGTGGTATTCGGCCTAATCTACGACCCCGAGACGGCCAGGCAGGCTGCCGAGGCCGGCGTGGGCGCCTTCATCGACGCCGAGGTCGGCACCGCCGCGCCCACCTTCACCGGCGAGCTCAGCGATCCGCCCGTGAAGGCCCGCTACGAGGTCGTGTCGCTCAGCAACGGAGAGGTCTCGCTGGAAGGCCCGATGATGACCGGCCTGGTCACCCATCTCGGCCAATGCGCACTGCTGGAAACCGATGGGGTCTACGTCATCGTGGCCAGCGGAAAGATGCAATTGCTCGACCGCGTGCAGCTGCGCATGATGGGCCTGGTGCCGCAGGACATGGAAATCATCGTCATCAAGAGCGCCAACCACTTCCGCGCCGACTTCAGCAGCCTGGTCCGGGACGTCGAGACCGACATCCTGATCGCGAAATGCCCGGGCCCCAAGGCCGTCGATCCCGCGGACTACCGCTGGACCCGCCTGCCCGCCTCCATTCGCCGCCATCCCTGAGCACCGCGTCATGACCCAACCCGCCTCCAACGCTTCGCAATACGTCTCGCACCAGCGGTTGAACCAGCGCATGGCCGACATGGCGGCGATCGGCGCCACGCCGCGCGGCGGCGTCAATCGGCAGGCACTGTCGGCCGAAGACGCACAGGCGCAAGTCCTGCTTGCGCAATGGGGCGCGCTGATCGGCATGGCGGCCAGCCGCGACGAAGTGGGCAATCTTTTTCTGCGGCTGCCCGGCGCGGACGACAGCCTGCCGCCCGTGGTGACGGGCTCGCACATGGATACCCAGCCGACGGGCGGGCGCTACGACGGCATCTACGGCGTGATGGCGGGCCTGGAGGCCATCCAGGCGCTGGTCGAGGCCGGCCATGCACCCCGGCGGCCGATCGAGCTGGCCGCCTGGGTCAATGAAGAGGGGTCGCGCTTCGCGCCCAGCCTGATGGGCTCCGGCGCGCATGTCGGGGCGCGCAGCGTCGCCAGCGTACATGGCCTGCGCGATGCGGCCGGCACGACCGTACGGCAGGCGCTGGCGCAGATCGAGCCGATGCTGGCGCATATCCCCATGCGCCGCCTGGGCGGACCCGCGCACAGCTATGTCGAGGCCCACATCGAGCAAGGCCCGGTGCTCGAGCGGGAACGGCTTGCCATCGGTGTGGTGACCGGCGTGCAAGGCAAGCACACCTATCGGGTGACGATATCGGGCGAGGCCGCGCACGCCGGCACGGCGCCGCACCGGGAACGCAAGGATGCATTGCTGGCCGCCACCGCCATGGTCCAGGCATTGTCGCGGCAGCTTCACGACCCGGACGACATCACGCGCTTTACCGTCGGCAGGTTCACCGTCTCTCCCAATGCGCCCTCGGTCGTGGCAAGCGAGGTCGTGTTCAGCATCGACCTGCGCCACCCCGACCTCGAACGGCTGAACGCGCTGAGCAGCCTGATCCCGGCAACCTGCAGCGGCCTGGCCGAACCCTGCGCGGTACAGGTCGAGCGGCTCTATACCGCCGATCCCATCGTTTTTCCGCAGGCCATGCAGGATCTCATCGGCAGCACCGCCGCCGCGCTGGGGCTGGCCCAACGCCGCATGCTGTCGGCCGCGGGCCACGACGCATGCCTCATGCACCGGATCTGCCCCACGGGCATGATCTTCATCCCCAGTATCGACGGCATCACGCACAACGAGGCGGAATACAGCCGGCCGGAAGACCTGACCGCCGGCGCCCGCGTGCTGGCCGACGTTCTCGCCCATCTGTCGGCACAGGCCTGAGCCTGGCCCCTGAGGGCATCGCCGTTGGCCGCGGGCCGACGGCGAGGAGCGGCACGTCCATGCGATGCCTGCGGCGCATGCGCAGATACGCTCATTGAGCATATACTGCTACGCGGTAGTATCCGCGCCCACGCCCATGCCCGTCTCGAACAAGCCGCAAAGTCCACCGTCTGCCGCGATCCGCCAGGCCCGCACCGCCGCGGGCCTGACCCAGACGGAAGCCGCGGCGACCGTACGCGCCTCGCTGCGCGCATGGCAGCAATGGGAAGCGGGCGACCGCACCATGCCGCCCGGCCTGTTCGAGCTGTTCATGCTCAAGACCGGGCAATGGCCGCTCGATGAGGGCCAGGGAGCCAGGCAGGCCCCGAGGGCTGGCACATGACCGGCGCGCAAGCCAGGAACCCCCTTCGCGCCGACACCGAGACACGCGGGGACGCGATCGACAAGACGGCCCCGAAACCTGCAGATTATTGATTGATGAGCAAAGTCGACCTCTCCGGCCACACCCCCATGATGCAGCAATACCTGGCCCTCAAGGCCGAGGCCGGACCGCTGCTGCTGTTCTACCGCATGGGCGACTTCTACGAGATGTTCTACGAAGACGCCGAGCGCGCCGCGCGGCTGCTCAACCTCACGCTGACCAAGCGGGGCGCCTCCAACGGCGTGCCCATCCCCATGGCCGGCGTGCCGGTGCATGCCATGGAGCAATACCTGGCCAAGCTGGT
>Ga0164243_10006241_pt1 | contig 18087 bp, 17 predicted proteins | sample OricompcompostOP_FD_108781 | JGI IMG/M metagenome (GOLD analysis project Ga0164243, IMG submission 108781) | Organic Plus compost microbial communities from Emeryville, California, USA - Original compost - Organic plus compost (OP) | ecosystem: Engineered > Solid waste > Mixed feedstock >... | reverse complement strand
CCCGCACGATGTTCGTCTCGTGGGGAGGGTCCGCGCGCGTCTGTCACGTTCGGGATACTAGGCTGACCCTGATCACGAAAGGGTTTCGTGGTTGCCGCTGTCCGTGCAGCCGGTCCGCCGTTGAAATCCTGGGCCAGGAGGAATCGATGACCTACATCATCTCGCAGCCGTGCGTCGACCTGAAGGACCGTGCCTGCGTCGATGAGTGTCCGGTCGACTGCATCTACGAGGGCAAGAGGATGCTCTACATCCACCCCGACGAGTGCGTCGACTGCGGTGCCTGCGAGCCGGTCTGCCCCGTGGAGGCCATCTTCTACGAGGACGACGTCCCGGAGGAGTGGAAGGACTACTACGACGCCAACGTGAAGTTCTTCGACGACCTCGGCTCGCCCGGTGGTGCCGCCAAGATGGGCGAGATCGACAAGGACGCCGAGTTCGTCGCCGCGCTCGAGCCGCAGAACCAGGACCACTGATCCCCACGGTGGTCGAGCCTGTCGAGACCCGGGTATCGGTCCGGCTGCCCGACTTTCCCTGGGACAAGCTGCCGGCGTACGCCGAGCGGGCACGCGCCCACCCCGACGGCATCGTCGACCTCTCCATCGGCACGCCGGTCGACCCGACGCCCGAGGTCGCCCGAGCCGCGTTGGCGGAGGCGGGCGACGCACCGGGCTATCCCACGACGGTGGGCACGCCGGCGCTGCGGCAGGCGGTCGTCGACTGGCTGGAGCGCACCCATCAGGTGACCGGTCTCGGCCTCGACCAGGTGCTGCCGCTGATCGGGTCGAAGGAGTTCATCGCGGCCCTGCCCACCCACCTCGGCGTGGGACCGGGTGACCTGGTCGGCTACCCGGCGCTGGCGTATCCGACCTACGAGGTCGGCGCGGCGCTGGCCGGTGCCCGCGGGATGGCCACCGACGCGCTCACCGCGTTCGGTCCCGAGACGCCGAAGCTGCTGTGGCTCAACTCGCCGTCGAACCCGACCGGTCGGGTGCTGCCGCCCGACCACCTGCGCAAGGTGGTGGCCTGGTGCCGTGAGCGCGGTGTGCTGCTCGTCTCCGACGAGTGCTACCTCGACTGTGTGTGGGAGGGGGAGGCGTACTCCGTCCTGCACCCGGACATCTGCGGCGGGTCCAGCGACGGCATCCTGATCGTGCACTCGATGTCGAAGCGCTCCAACCTGGCCGGCTACCGGGCCGGGTTCGTGGCCGGTGACCGCGCCGTGATCGCCGAGCTGCTCGCGGTGCGCAAGAACCTCGGCCTCATCATGCCCGCACCCGTGCAGCACGCGATGGCCGCCGTGCTCGCCGACCAGGCGCACGCCGACGAGCAGCACGCGCGGTACCGATCTCGCCGGACCAGGCTGAAGGCCGCCCTCGAGGGGGCCGGCTACACGATCGACCACTCCGAGGCCGCGCTCTACCTGTGGACCACCCGCGGCCCCGACGGCCCCGACGCGTGGGAGCTCGTGGCCGAGCTGGCCGACAAGGGCATCCTGGTCGCGCCGGGTGCCTTCTACGGCCGCACCGGCGCACAGCACGTGCGGATCGCGCTCACCGCCACCGACGAGCGGATCGACGCCGCCGCCGAGCGGCTGAGCGTCTGAGGGACTGGAGGCCGAGCCGGTGCGCTCGCCAGTGTTCAGCGCCCCAGTAGGCCGAGCGCGGCGTCGATGATCGCGGCCGTGTCGATGCGGTGGATCCGGTAGGCGTCTTCCAGGCTGCTCGACTGACCGAACTCGGTGACGCCCAGGTTGCGGATCGGGTCGCCGCGCACGCCGGCGAGGAACGAGAGGGTGTGCGGATGCCCATCCAGCACCGTGACGAGGGGTGTCGGGCTCGCTGCAGGGAAGAGCTCATCGACGATGGTCCCGCCTTGTCGCTGGAAGGACTGGAAGAGCAGGTCGGCGCTGGTCAGGCCGACGATGCCTGCCGGCACACCTTGTTCGCTGAGGGACGCCGCCGCGGCGATGACCTCCGGCATGACGGCGCCGCAACCCACCAGCGTGACCTCGTCGGAGTTCGAGCCCCGCAACCGGTAGCCGCCGGCGATGGCCTGGCGTCGTCGGCGTTCGTGGAGATGAGGATCGGCAGGCACCTCTGCCAGCGCAGGATCGATCGGACGCGTCGAGAGTCGGAAGTAGTGGGAATGACCGTCGGGGACACCGACGGTGCTCATGGCATGGAGGAAGGTCCACTCCAGATCCTGGGCGAACGTCGGCTCCCAGGCGATGCAGCCTGGTTGCTCCAGCCCGATCGAGGGTGTGGTGATGGATTGGTGGGCGCCGCCCTCGGGGGCGAGACTGACGCCGGACGGCGTGCCGACCAGGATGGACTGCCCGCCGGCGTAGATGCCGTAGGACCAGGGTTCGAGTGCTCGTGCCACGAACGGGTCGTAGATGGTGGCCACCGGGATCAGCCGTTCGCCCCATCGACTCCAGGTCGTGCCCAGCTCTCCGAGGAGCCCGACCAGGTTGACCTCGGCGATCCCGAGTTCGATGTGTTGGCCGCGCATCTGCTCCGACCAGCGCAGCACGCGTTCGGGATCGTCGGCGAACCAGTCTCGGCGGTCCTGAGCGGTCCAGACACCGGTCTTGTTGATCCAACCGCCGAGGTTCGTCGACGAGGCGACGTCCGGGCTACAGGTCACCAACCGCCTGGCGACCTCGGGGGCGTCGCGGACCAGGTCTGCCAGCAGACGACCGAGCACGGACTGGGTCGACGCCGCCTTGCGGTGAGGGTGGCCGAGCGCGGCCGGCACCGTCAGTGTGGGGGACCGATGCGCCGGGGCCCGCCGCAGGACGGCGCCCCGAGCTCGGCAGAGGTCGTCCTCGGGCGTTCTCGCGTCGAATGCGCGCCAAGGGTCATCGAGCGACATCCCGAGTCTCTCGGCGAGCGCTGCCATCTGTTCCTGATTGAGCAGCGCCGAGTGGTTGTTGGGGTGGCCCTCGGTCGGGAGCCCGCGGCCCTTGATGGTGTACGCGAACACCACCGTCGGCCGGGTGGGATCGGTGTTGTCGAAGGTGTCGACGAGCAGGTCGAGGTCGTGCCCGCCCAGGTCACGGACCGCGGCCGCGAGCTCGGCGGCCGGAAGGCTCGACACCAGGTTCCGGAGTTCGGTGCTACTGGTGGGTGTGACGATGCGGCCCGCGATCTCGTCGGCGGGCACGCGCAACATGCGTTGGTACTCCTCGTTGGACATCTCCGCCAGGCGCGCGTGAAGGTCGTGCCCTCCGGGGCGGGCGAAGAGGTTCTGCAGGTGCCGACCCCAGGGGAGCGTGATGACCTCCCAGCCGGCAGCGGCGAACATCCCTTGCAGCCGGTGGATCTGGATGTCGGGCACGACCCGGTCGAGCGACTGCCGATTCAGGTCGACGACCCACAGCAACTCCCCGAGCGAGGCGACGCTGGGGTCGGCGACCGCTTCCCAGATCGCGCCCTCGTCGAGCTCGGCATCGCCGAGGAGGCTGATGAACCTGCCCGCTGGCGGCGTCGTGGCGAAGTGTGATCGGAGGTACCGGTGCGAGATGGCGGCCCACAACGCTGCGGTGGCGCCGATCCCCACCGACCCGGTGGAGAAGTCGACCGTATCGGGGTCCTTCAGCCGGCTCGGGTAGCTCTGCAGCCCGCCCTTCTCCCGGAGCGTGGGCAGATACTTCGCATCGAGGTCGCCCAGGAGGTAGTTGATCGCGTGCAGGGCCGGGGAGGCGTGCGGCTTCACCGACACCCGGTCATCTGCCGTCAGGCAGTGGAACCAGAGCGCGGTCATGATCTCGACCATCGATGCCGACGACGCCTGGTGGCCGCCGACCTTGACGCCGCTGTGGTTCGGACGGCCCCGGTTCGCTGCGTCGACGATCGAGGTCGAGAGCCAGCGCACTCGATCGGCGACCTGCCGCAGTGTCGGCTGGGTGGATGGTGCATCGACCTCGCGCTGCTCCAGCTGAGTCATGACGTCTCCTCTCGAACGACGAGGCGTCAGCGTGCCACGACAACGGGGTGGCGCGCGCCTGATTGGCATTGAGTAGGCTTCATTCGATCGAAAATGTGAAGCGAGGAGCGGTTGGTATGGATCGAATCATCCGGTATCTGATGGAAAACGTGGGTCGCTGATGGTCTCGATCGACGAGACCGACCGGAAGATCCTCGGTCTCCTCCGCCAGGACGGGCGGGCGTCGGTTGCTCAGATCGCGCGTTCGGTGAGCCTGTCGCCGGCGCCGGTCGCCCGCCGGATCGAGCGCCTCGAGCAGGCCGGGGTCATCCGCGGGTACACGGCTCTGATCGACGACCGCATCAGTGGCTCGGTCGAGGCGTTCACGGAGATCAGACTCGAGGGAAGTGCCGAGACCGGCGAGATCGGGGAGCTTCTCAAGGGCCTCCCCGAGATCGAGTCGTTCTACACCATCGCCGGCGACCCGGACGCGCTCGTTCGCATTCGCGTCGACGACGTGGACCATCTGCAGCGGGTGGTCAACACGATGCGAAGGACGGGCAGGTTGACGGCCACCAAGACCCTGATCGTGATGCATTCATGGAGCCGAGATACTTCCGCCTGACCATCCGGTCGGCACGATCTTGTCGCTCATTTGATCGAATCGGTGCTTGAACCGCGCAGGGATACGTCGGGGATCAACCGAATGAAGCGCGTTGCGTGCACAAGGGCTGTCGGCCACCTCGTCGGCGTGCCACGGTTCCCGCTATCGAAAGAGGGACGACGGCGCTGTGCTGGGCATCGTCGGTCGTCCTCCGATCAGAAAGAGGTGGGGTTCGGTATGCATGTGATGGCAACGCCCTTGGACTTCCTGCGTCGTGCCGAGGTGATCCATGCCGACCGGACGGCCGTCATCGATGGTGACCGGCGGTTCAGCTATGCCGAGTTCGCCGATCGGTGCCGTCGAGCGGGTGGGCTGCTCGAGGCGCACGGAGTCCGGCCGGGCGACCGGGTGGCGACGTTGAGCCGCAACACCGTCATGATGCTCGAGGCCCACTACGCCGTGCCGGGCCTGGGCGCCGTGCTCGTCCCCATCAACCACCGGCTCACTCCCGGAGAGATCGGTCAGATCGTGAGCCATGCCGGCGCCGGTCTGGTGCTGTTCGATGACGACTTCGCCGACGTCGTGAAGCAGATCGGCGTGCCGGGCATCAGTCAGAGTGACTACGAGCGCGCGCTCCCCACGGCGGCTTCCGCCATGCGCGCCGTGGCGGACGAGCACGACCTGCTGTCGATCAACTACACCAGCGGCACCACGGGCCTGCCGAAAGGGGTGATGTACGAACACCGCGGCGCCTACTTCCAGGCGTTGGCCATGGTCGCCCACAGTCGACTGACGGTCGGCAGCCGGTTCCTCTGGACCTTGCCGATGTTCCACTGCAACGGATGGACCTACCCGTGGGCGGTCACCGCTGCCGGCGGTACGCACGTGTGCCTCGACGTCGTCGACCCACAGCGCATCTGGCAACTGATCGGCGAGGTGGGTGTCTCCCACCTCAATGCCGCGCCCACGGTGTTGATCACGTTGGTCGGCCACGAGAGCGCTCGGCCGGTCGACTCGGTTGAGCCGCTCCGCGTCGCGACGGGGGGCGCGCCGCCGTCGCCGACGCTGCTCGCCCAGTTGGCGGACCTGAACATCGACGTGACCCACTTGTACGGCCTCACCGAGACCTACGGCCCGGCTGCGGTCTGCGATTGGCATCCGGAGTGGTCCGCGCTTCCGGTCGCCGAACAGGCGCGGCTGAAAGCACGCCAGGGCAACGCGAACATCCTCGGCGGACAGGTGCGCGTCCTCGGACCCGATGGCAGCGACGTGCCCGCCGACGGTTCCACGGTCGGCGAGGTCTGCCTGCGCGGGAACAACGTGATGCGTGGCTACTTCCGTGATCCGGAGGCGACGAGTCAGGCGATCCGAGACGGGTGGTTTCACTCCGGGGATCTCGGAGTGATGCATCCGGACGGGTATCTGGAACTGAAGGACCGCTCCAAGGACGTCATCATCTCCGGTGGGGAGAACATCGCCAGCATCGAGGTGGAACAGGCGTTGGCTGCACACCCGGCGGTCCGGGAGGCGGCCGTGGTAGCGATGGCCCACGAGCACTGGGGTGAGGTGCCGGCGGCGTTCGTCGTGGCTCAGACCGGCGTGCCGGTCGATGAATCCACCCTCAGGGACTTCGTCCGCGGGCGGATCGCCGGCTTCAAGGTGCCGAAGAGATTCGTGTTCGTCGACGAGCTGCCCAAGACGGCAACGGGGAAGATCCAGAAGTTCGTGCTGCGCTCACAGGTGTGACTCCGCGGCACCGTGGCCGAGCAGAGCGTGCAGAGCCGCGGGCTTCATGGTGGACACGATCGATTCGAGATCGAGTCCCTTTCTCAGCGTCGCGGTGACGTTCAGCATCGCGAAGACGGTTTGGGTGAGCAGGCGCACCTCGGACTCGGACAGGTCCGGTCTCAGCGGGATGAGCACCGAGATCCATTCCTCGGCGTAGATCGACATCTCGCGCCGGATCCGTCTCCGCTCCGCCTCCGGCAGCGCGTGCTCGCTCTTCAAGAAGATGAGGGGGCTGGGGGGGCCGTCCAGCACCAGTCGCAGATGTGACTCCACCATCGCGATCAGGGCTTCTTCCGCATCGGGCGTGCTCGAGGCGATCCGCCGTGCCTCGTCGTGCACCAGGTGCAGGGATTCGTCGAGGACGGCGAGGAGTAGCGCCTGCTTGTTCGGGAAGTGGCGGTAGAGTCCCGGGCCGGTGATCCCGGCGTGGGTGCAGATCATCTTCACGCTGACCGCGTCGTAGGCGTGTCTCATGAACAGCTCGGCTGCCGCGTCGATCAGTTGCTGACGCCGTGGGTTCGACCGTTTCTGCCTGCCCGCGGCCCCCTCAGTGCTCATCGGGAGTCACCCTACGCAACGTTGTCGAGCCCGGTGTGGCGCTGTGCCGGCGACCGGTCGCGAGTCCCTGCCATAACGACGAGTCGATTTTGTTAATCACAAGTAACAAATTAGCAGAGCGGCGGGCCCAAATGGCCCGTAAGGCGCGTGAAAAGTTCCTTGACAGCGTGGTGTGCGCCACATATGTTAATCGCTATTCACAATCTGAAGGCGGGAAAACACATGCGTTTCATCTTCATGAGCGAGGCGGAGACTGCGCCGGGGCACACCCATCAGCAGCGCTACAACGAGCTCGTCGACGAGGTACTGCTGGCCGAGGAGGTGGGGTTCGACGCGTTCGGAACCTCCGAGCAGCACGTCGCGATCGGCACGGCATCGACGTCTGCTCCCGAGGTCATCTACCCCTACCTCATGGCACTGACGAGCCGGATCCAGTTCATCCACCTGGTCACGCTTCTGCCGACCAGGATCAACCACGCGCTTCGCGTTGCTGAGCGACTGGCGACCGAGGACATCCTGTCCAACGGACGGATCGCGCTCGGGGTCGGCCGCGGCAACACGACGCTCGCGCTGCGCGCCTTCGAGGTGTCGCCCAGTGAGAACAAGGCGCAGTTGCTGGAAGGGATCGAAGTCGTCCGGCGAGCGATGGCCAACGACGTCTTCTCGTTCGTCGGCGACCACTACAAGATCCCGCCGCGCAGCCTGGTCCCCAAGCACGTCCAGCAGCCCTACCCGCCCATCCTGATGGCCACCGGTAGTCCGGAGTCGGTGCGTTCGGCCGCCCAGCTCGGCATCGGCGCCATGATGGGCGGCTTCTATCTCGGCTTCGACTTCCTGCAGAACATGGTGGACATCTATGACCAGGAGATCGCAGTCGCGGAGCACACCTTCCCGCTCCAGGCGCAGAAGGTCGCCGTGGTCTCCGGCGGCATGCACTGTGCGGAGACCACCGAGGAGGCGCAGCGCTGGGCCTCCACGCTGAGCGAGACGGTCGCGCTCTCGACGGGCTCGTATGAGCGACTGTCGAAGCTGTCGAGCGACTACGCCTACATGGGTGCCGTCAAGGACATCGACCTCACCGACCAGCGGTACATGTTCGAGGACTCCGCCGGCTTCATCGTCGGCGATCCCGAGGCGTGCATCGCCCAGGTCCGCAGGTTCGCCGACACGGGGGTCGACGCCATCGCACTCCGCATCGACGGGTTGCCCCACATGGAGCTGATGAAGTCCATCGAGCTGTTCGGCAAGTACGTGATTCCGACCTTCAAGAACCCTCGGTCCGTGGTACGGGCCGCTGACGAGATCCTCGACGACATCCGGGCCGCGCGGCCGGGCCACGCCGAGGAGATGGAGCAGTACGAGAAGGCCGTCGCGGCACACGTCGACGGTGCCGAATCCCTAGGAGGGACGCGATGACGAACCTTGCACCCGACGACATCTTCTCGAAGTACCCGGAGGAGGTCCTCGTTGAGCGCCGCCCCGACGGCGTATTGCTGATCACGATCAACCGGCCCGAGCACCTCAATGCACTCACCATGCCGATGTTCGAGTGGATGTCGAGGATCTGGGAGGACGTGGAGCGCGACCCCCAGACCAAGGTCGCGGTGGTGACGGGCGCCGGGCGAGGTTTCTGCACCGGCATGGACGTCCGGCAGCCTGACCCGACCCTCGATGAGGCCATTGCGCTGGGGGAGACCGAGCGGCGGCGGATCATGACGTTGCTGAACATGGACAAGCCGGTCATCTCCGCGATCAACGGGCCCGCGGTCGGGTGGGGCCTGTCCATGGCCCTCCTCGCCGACATCAGTGTCGCGGCCGAGGACGCCACCCTCGCCGACGGGCATACCGGCGTCGGTGTCGTGGCAGGGGACCACTCATCGCTGATCTGGCCGCTGCTGGTGGGAATGGCCAAGACGAAGTACTACCAGCTCACCTCGGGCAAGATGTCGGGACGCGAGGCGGAGCGGATCGGATTGGTCAGTCTCGTCGAACCCCGGGATCGCGTACTGGACCGCGCGCTGGAGATCGCCGCGGACCTCGCCCAAGGGTCACAGCAGGCGATCCGCTGGACGAAGCGCTCCCTGAACGCCGGCTGGCTCACCAACGCCCTTCCGCAACACGAGATGTCCGCGGCGCTCGAGACGCTCGGCTTCGCCAGCGCCGACTATCTCGAGGCACGGCAGGCATTCCGGGAACGCCGGCGTCCGGAGTTCCCCTCGGCGAGAGGGGAAGGTCACTCGGTGCTGGTCGACGAGCACGATCGAGCGGGGGGACCCGCGAGATGACCTCGACGACGATCGAGAAGGACGGCGGACTGTCGACCGCAGAACAGGACGGAGTCCTGATCGTGACGCTCGACCGCTCACCGGCCAACGCCATGAGCGGGGCCGTGATCGAGGCGATCGGCGACCTCTTCGCCAGGCTGGCCGGCACCGACGACCCGCCACCCGTGGTGATCACCGGGGCCGGAGAGCGCTTCTTCTCGGCCGGCGGCGACATCCACGAGTTGCAGGGAACCGGAGTCGCGCAACTCGACGCGCGGATGCGCGGGTTCCACCGCATGCTGGTCGAGCTCGACCGGTACCCGCGTCCCGTGGTCGCAGCAGTGAACGGCTATTCCGTCGGAGGCGGACTGGAGTACGCGAGCTTCGCCGACGTGGTGCTGGCCGTCCCCCACGCGCAGTTCGGCTTTCCTGAGATCCGGCACGGACTGCTGCCGGCGGACAAGGGCATCCATCGCGTGATCCGGCTGATCGGCATGAAAGCAGCACGAGAGCTCCTGCTCACCGGCGAGCTGATCAGCTCCGATCGCGCCGCGCGAATCGGCCTCATCGACGGTGTGGTCGAGCCGGACCGGTTGCTCGCGTGTGCCGTGCTCCGAGCCGCCGAGGACGGGCGTCGGGCGCCGGTCCTGTACGCCGCACTCAAACGGTCCCTGAACCACAGTGACGGTGGTGATGACCAGCGACATGCGGACGTGACGCTCGACAATGTCTCCGCGTACATCGACGACGCTGTGGCAGCGCGTCTGCGGGACGAATGGCGGCACCGCCCATGACGGTCGTCATCTTCTCCGGGCTGGTCAGCGGCTCGGTGTTGCTCCTGGCAACCGTCGGGTTCGAGCTGGTCCGTCGCGTGGAGGGCTTCCTCAACATCGCGCATCCCCAGCTGATGGTCGTCGCCGGCTTCACGGCGTTCAGCCTCAACCGCCAGGCCGGGTGGAACTGGGTGGTCGCCTGCGTCGTCGCGGTCCTCATCACCACCGTCGTCGGTGTCGTGACCGCGCGGATCGTGTTCTGGCCGTTGCGTGGCCGGCCCCACTACATCCCCATGATCGCCTCGGTCGGCCTTGCCTACTTCATCAACGCGATGGTGGAGCTGTTGACGGGCCATGGCGTGAAGACCCTCGACGTCCCGCTGTTCGAAACGGTGCGGATCAACGACGTGCCCGTCGCCGGGGTCGATCGGATCGCGGTCGTGGTCCTCGCCGGACTGGTGGTCATCGCCCTGCATCTGTGGCTGTCGAGGTCCTACAGCGGACGGGCGCTCCGGGCGATGGCCAGCAATCAGGCGCTCGCCGAGGTACGCGGTGTGAACACCGGCTACCTCCAGTACCTTGCCTGGGCAGTCGCCAGCGCGCTTGCCGGACTTGCGGGCGTACTGATCGCGATCACCGCCCGCATCTACGCCGAACTCGGGTGGGATCAGATCCTGCTGGTGGCGGCTGCCGCGATCATCGGTGGGCTGGGCAGCGTTTACGGCGCCATGGTCGCCTCGGTCGTCGTGGGCCTCACCTCCAGCGTCGCGACGCTGGTCATCCCGACCCAATACACACAGTTGCTCGTCTTCGCCGTCATCGGTCTGGTCGTGTTCCTCCGTCCGGAGGGCCTGTTCAGCGGGCCCAAGGAGCGTGTCGCATGAACGTCCTGCTCATCGTCGCGGGGATCGCCACCCTGGTTGCCGTCTACTCACTCGCGGCCCTCGCGCTCAACTTCCAGTTCGGCGTCGGCGGCATGATCAACTTCGGGGTCGCCGCCTTCTTCGGGGTCGGCGCCTACGGCTACGCCTTCGCGTCGATGCCGCCGTCAGACGGGTGGTACACGTATGCGATCGGACTGGCCCTGCCGTGGTGGGTTGGCGCGCTGATCGGTGGTGTGGCAGCAATGCTGCTCGCGTTGCTGGTCGGGTTGGTGACGCTGCGGATCGGCGGCGTCTACCTCGCTGTCGTCAGCCTCGCGCTGGCGGAGATGGTCCGGCAGCTTTTCATCAACGAGCCTGCCATCGCCAACGGCAATCGCGGTCTCCTCGATGTCCCGGTGCCGCTCTCGGATGTCATCAGAGGCCGAGAGCTCTCGCTGGTCATCGCCGCGGTCGCGCTCGGGGTGCTGGCCGTGGCCTACCTCGTCGTCCGCCGGGCCACCCGATCGGCCTTCGGTCGGAACCTGCTGGCGATCAACGAGAACGAGGCCGTGGCGAAGTCCCTCGGCATCGACGTCTACCGCACCAAGGTGAAGGGCTTCGTCTTCGCTGCGTTCTTCATGGGCATCGCCGGAGTCATGTACGTGTGGTACCTCTCGATCCTCACGCCCACGATCTTCAGCGTCAACATCACCTTCACCGTCTTCATCGCGCTCATCATCGGCGGGATGGGCAGCAACCCGGGCGCCGTGGCAGGCACCGCGATTCTCATCGGGCTGCGCGAGGGAGTGACCTATCTGAAAGTGGACTTCATCGCTCCGGAGCAGCTGGCTGCTCTGCAGGACGCGGTCCAGGGGTTGGCGTTGATCGCGATCCTGCTGTTCTGGCCGCGGGGCCTACTGCGCCGCAGCTCGAGAATGCGCGAATGTCTCGTCGAGTCCGGGCATCCGCAGGTCGTGGCGCCCGCCATGTCGGCCTCGGCGACAGGAGCATCACGATGAACCGGCCATCTCCTGCGATCGAGATCAGGAACGTCACCAAGTCGTTCGGCGAGTTGCGCGCGCTGGACGGGGTGAGCATGAGCATCGCCGCCAACGGAGTCACCGGGTTGATCGGCCCGAACGGCTCCGGGAAGACGACCCTCTTCAACGCCGTGACCGGCTTCCTCAAGCCGGACTCGGGAACGGTGCTCTTCAACGGCCGAGACGTCACGGCGCTGCCGACGCACACGTTGGCTCGCCTCGGTGTCAAGCGGACGTTTCAGAACATCGCCGACCTCAGCGGTGTCTCGGTGATCGAGAACCTGCTGTCCTCCGTGCGGGGTGTACCCGGGGAGAGTCTGTGGCGCGTGTTCGCCTCACCCCGCAAGGTCGCGGCCGCCGAAGACCGGGTGGTCGAACGGGCGTGGCATCTCCTCGATCGCACCGGCCTGAGCCGTCTTGCGAACACCATGGCCGGCGACCTGTCCATCGGCCAGGGTCGTCTGCTTCAGATCGCCCGACTGCTGATGCAGCCACCGCGCGTTCTCATGCTCGACGAGCCGTCCTCCGGGCTCAACCCGGACGACCAGCATCGACTGTCTGCGACGGTGCGCGAACTGCGTGACCGGGAGGACATGACGGTGCTCGTCATCGAGCACAACATGGCCTTCATCAACGCCATCTCGGATGAGTTGTACGTCATGCACGACGGCAAGGTCATCGCCCATGGAGAGGCGTCCGCGGTGGTACGCGACCCCCTCGTCATCGAAACCTATCTGGGAGCACGCCGTGTCGATGCTTGAAGTCGAGGATCTGCGAAGCGGCTACGGCCGCAACGAGATCGTCCGTGGAGTCTCGCTGGTGGCCCAGGAGGCATCGATCACCGCGATCATCGGGCCGAACGGTGCCGGCAAGTCGACGCTGGTGCAGACGATCGCGGGCGTGCTGCCGGCTTGGGGTGGCGAGGTCGGCCTGGGTGGTCAGTCGCTGACTCGCCGAAGCGCCCGCGAGCGCGCGATGCGGGGGCTGGGCTACACCCCGCAGCTGCGCAACGTCTTCGCGGTGCTGTCGGTCGAGGAGAACCTCGACGTGGTCGCCCACTCCATGAAGCTGCCGCCCGAGCGGACTCAGGAGGTGTTCGACCTCTTCCCGATCCTCTACGAACGCCGTCGGCAACGCGCGGGGACCCTGTCGGGAGGACAACGGCAGCAGCTGGCGATCGCGTCGGCTCTGCTCATGCGACCGCGGATCCTCGTCCTCGATGAGCCGACCACCGGCCTCGCCCCCCAGGTCGTCGACTCCCTGATCGAGCAGATCCTGGCGATCAAGGCCGACGGGTCCGGCGTCGTGTGGGTCGTCGAGGAGCACCCCAACAGCATCCTGCCGCTGTGCGATCGCGTCTACCTCATGGAGTCGGGCGGGATTCAGCACCAGGCCACGGGACCGGCCCTGTTGGCCGACCCGAACTTCGCGGAGATGTTCCTCGGCGCGACGGTGCCGCAGTCATGACCCTTCCTTCGTCTCCGCATCCGACCGGGCGGATCCCTCTCGGCGCCACGGACCAATCCGTGTGCGTCATATCCACTTCCACCACAGGAGGACCGCAGCAATGAGGAATATGACAACGACCACGCGCCGCTCGATCGCGACAGTGAGCGCCGGCCTCGCACTGGCCGCCGGGGTGGCCGGCTGCAGCAGTGACGGCGACACCGCCGTGATCGGGGTCGCCTCACCCCAGTCCGGTGAGGCCGCGGTGTTCGGCGTGCCGGTGGACAAGATCACCCGGGCCGTCGTCAAGGAGTTCAACGAGCTCGGCGGCGTCGACGGCACCGAACTGAAGGTCGTGACCGAGGACGAGAAGTTCAATCCCGAGGACGGCGTCCGCGCCGTCACCAAGCTCATCAACAGCGACAACGCCCAGTTCATCGTCGGCCCCACCTCGGCGACGTTCATGGCCACGCTGGGCAAGGCCGAGCGCAGTGAGGTGGCGATCGCCTCGCCCTACTCGGGCATCGTCGAGTTCGACCAGAAGTCCAACCCGTACACCTTCCGGACGGTGGGTCCCGACACCTTCGACGGGCTCACGGTTGCCACGAACATGTGGGACCAGGGCTTCAAGAAGATCGCGATCATGTACGAGAACTCCGACTCCGCGAAGAGTACGTCCATGTGGGTGAAGGATGCGTTCACGAAGCTCGGCGGCGAGGTGGTCGAGGAGACCGCCTTCGCTTCCGGCCAGAACTCGTACCTTCCCGAGTTGCAGAAGACCATGGCCGACAAGCCGGACATCGTCTTCCTGGCAAGCTCCGTCGAGTCCGCTGTTCCGATCCTGCGCGAGTGGGCGAGAATGGACGTGCCCGGACGTTGGTCGTTCATTGCAGAGCTCGCGGTGCCCTCCCTCCTTGAGCAGGTCGGCGCCGAGGCGCTCGAAGGTTCCTTCGGAGAGACCGCGATCGGCGCGGACTCGCCTGCCGCGAACCATCTCCGTGAACTTCTCGTCGACGAGTACGGCGAGAAGAAGGCCGAGGAGATCTTCACTGCACCCGGCGCCAACTCCTCCTACGACGCAGTCGTCGCGGGCCTCCTCGCGATGTACGCCGGCGGTGAAGCGACCGGCACCTCGATCGCCGACAATCTGCACGCGGTGACCGACCCAGGAGGCGTGCCCGTCCACACTCTCAGTGAGGGCATCGACGCCCTCGATGACGGCAAGACGATCGACTATCAGGGCGCCTCCGGCCCGGTGGACTTCAGCAAGACCGGCACCGCCCCGGCGGACTACGGGGTGCTTCAGGTCGTCGACGGCAAGTGGAAGACCGTCGAACACCACACGGGCAAGGAACTTTTCGACCTGGCCACCTCCTTCCGCCTGGGAGAATGAGTGATGGTCACCAACCGTTCGTCGTCTCGCGTGAGTGCGTGCCCCAGCTATACGCCGCTGCTCGCCTCCCTCACCGACTTCCAGGCCGTGCAGCAGACGTTCCCGCAGATCCTGGCGGAACGTGCTCGCGCAGAACCCGATGCGCCGGCGTTCTGCCGATGGAACGGCAGCGACGGTGTGCCCGTCACCTGGGCGCAGTGCGCCGCGACCGTACGCGACGTGGCACTCGGCCTCGACGCGATCGGCGTCGACCGCGGCGACCGCGTCGCCATCATGTCCCCGGCGTGCGTCGAATGGGTGATGAGTGCACTGGGGATCTTGTCGATCGGCGCGATCCCGGTGGGCGTCTATCCGACCAGTTCGGCTCGGGAGATCCAACAGACCCTCGGACACAGCGAGGCAACGGTGGTGATCGTGAGCAGCGGCTCCGACGCGGCCAAGATAGCCGGGGTCGCCGCCGACCTGACCTCGCTGCGGGTCGTTGTCGGCCTGGAAGGCGAGCCGGCCGGTATACCCGCATCGATCACCGCCATGGGCTGGGATGCACTCTGCGAATCTGGCCGAGCCCGCCACAGCGACGCGCCGGATCTGTTCGACGGACTGGTCGCTGCGGGAGACATCGACCAGCCTGCGGCGCTCTTCTACACCTCTGGATCCACGGGAACGCCGAAAGGCGTGACCCACACGCACCGAACCCTCCAGTACGCGGTGCTCTCGTTCGCGATGTGTTATCCCCAGATGGGAGCCAAGCGACACGACCTCGTCGGGTTCCTCGGCCTCTCCCATGTCGCTCCGGCGCTGATCGGTGTCTTCGCCCCCCTCATGACCAGACTCGTGATCACCTACTGCTCCATGGAGGAGCGGCGCGCCGCACTGATCGGCGTCCGTCCGACGGCCGTGCTCTGGCCGCCGCGGATGCACGAGAAGCTGTTGAGCGAGGCACTCGCGGAGATGAAGGCCGCCTCGGCCTGGTTCCGGGTGGGATACCGGTTGGCGATGAAGGTGGGCCGGGGTGTCGTGGCTCGGCGATGGAAGGGGGAGCCGGTGCCTTGGCATCTGGCCCTGCTCTATCGCATCGCACTCCGGCGGATCTTCCTGCCACTGCGGGCGAAAGTGGGTGTCGACCGTCTCGAAGTGTCGTGGACGGCCTCAGGGGCGATGACGCCGGAGGTCACCGAGCTATGGCAGGTCTGGGGTCTGGACCTGCGTGAGCTGTTCGGCACCACCGAGACCTGTGGCACCGTACTCGCGCAATGGGATCAGGCGTTCCCGCCACCGGGCACCGTCGGCAAGAGCCTTCCCGATCCTCGCTGGATGACCCGGGCCACCGAGGAGGGCGAACTACTCATTGCCGCGCCGCTCCTCTTCCGCGACTACTGGGGCGACCCGACGGCGACAGCGGAGGCGATGGACGGTGACTGGTACCGCACCGGCGATCTCGTCGACATCCACGCCGATGGTGAAGTCAAGCTCATCGGTCGGCTCAAGGACGTCGTCATCACCAGCGGTGGCAAGACGGTGAGCCCCCAGCCCATCGAGGTACGCCTCAAAGCAAGCCCGCTCATCGAGGAAGCGGTGGTTGTCGGCGATGGCAGGAAATACCTCACCGTGCTGATCTGGCCGAGCGCAGATGGTCAGGCACTCGGTCGGGATGCGCTGACGCGCGGCGTGCACACCTGGATCGCGGAGACGAACTCCGAGTTGGCGCGGCCCCTCCAACTCAAGGACTTCCGCGTGGTCTCGCGGGCGTTGTCGCAGGAGGGCGGGGAGCTGACGGCGAAAGGAACGATCCGCCGCTCGCCGATCGTGGCAGCCTTCGCCTCGCTCATCGACGAGATGTATGCCCTCGAGGGCCACCAGGAGTTCGCCCGCCAGGCCCAGCTGACGGATCGCGGCCGACGGGGGCGGCGGGCATGAACGCCGATGAGGATCCTCGGATCGAGGCGATGACGAGTGCAGAGATCTCGCAGCGGATCTCCGGTGGTGCGCGCACGGCGATCCTGCCGTTGGCGGCCATCGAGCAGCACGGTCCTCACCTGCCGTTGTCGGTCGACAGCGATCACGCGGACGAACTCGCGGTCCGGATCGCGCATCGGCTCGGCAATGCGCTCGTACTGCCGACGGTGCGGGTCGGCTACTCGCCTCACCACCTGAGCTTCCCCGGAACGATGTCACTGCGCGCGTCGACGCTCGAGGACGTCTGCCTCGATTACTGCAGCCATCTGGCCGCGCACGGCTTCACCCATGTCGTCCTCTTCTCGGGCCACATCGGGAACTATCCGATCATGCGTGACTTCGCCGCGCGTCTGACCCAGGCGCTCGCTCCGGAGCTCGAAGTCATCGTGTTCACCGACGCCCGCGCGATCCTGGACGCTTGGCGGGTCGCCGCCGGTTCGATCGGGCTGGCCGACCGCGTGGGCGGACATGCTGACATCGCGGAGAGCTCCGTGATGCTCGTTCTGCATCCCGAGAAGGTGCGCGTCGACCGAGTCGCATCCGGGTACCCAGGCGTCGTCGACGACGTCGTTCTCCGGCGGGTCCATGCCGAGGGCGTCCACGCCTTGTCGACGAACGGCGTCCTGGGGGATCCATCCGGCATGTCAGAGGCCATCGGGCACGCAGCCCTCGAGGCGGTGGCTGATCTGATCGTCACGCACACGCGAGCGCACGGAGGATGATCCCAGTGACCTGTTCCTACGTCCATGGCCTGGATGCCCGGCTCTTGCGCGACGCCTACGGCATGTTCCCCACGGGAGTCGTCGCCGTGGCAGCGAGGGTGGATGGCGTGCCCGTCGGAATCGTGGCGTCCTCCTTCACCTCGGTCTCCCTCGATCCTCCGCTCGTGTCTTTCTCCGTGGCCCGGGCATCCAACACCTGGCCGGTACTGCGACGGTCCAGACGTGTCGGCGTGACCATTCTCGCGGAGGGCCACGGCGACCTCTCGAGACAGATCGCCGGCCCTGCGGAAGAAAGGTTCGTCGGCGTCTCGTTCAGTGAGTCCGACGGCGGCGCGGTGACCCTGGATGATGGGATCGCGCAGTTCGATTGCACGGTCTACGAGGAGCACGAGGCGGGTGACCACATCATCGTGCTGATGGAGCTGCATACCGTGGCCATCGGCCAAGGGCGGCCACTGGTCTTTCACCAGAGCAACTTCGGCAAGCTGGCACGGGGGTGATCGAGCGTCTCGCTGGTTGACCGTCCGGCGTGATCACTGGAACACGTCGATGTGCACGTGGTCGCGGTGCTCGAGGATCCTGCGATCGCCCTTCGATGACGACGGCACGTCGTAGTCGCGCCAGCCCTGACGGCCGGCCGTCCAGATCCGGTCGTCGAAGATCACCGTGCGGATCCTCAGCCGGGCCGCGTTGGCGACCGCCCACTGGGCCATCGCCCAGCCGCGGACCTTGTTGGCCGCGGAGATCGGGCGT
>Ga0164243_10006240_pt1 | contig 18088 bp, 18 predicted proteins | sample OricompcompostOP_FD_108781 | JGI IMG/M metagenome (GOLD analysis project Ga0164243, IMG submission 108781) | Organic Plus compost microbial communities from Emeryville, California, USA - Original compost - Organic plus compost (OP) | ecosystem: Engineered > Solid waste > Mixed feedstock >... | reverse complement strand
GTGCCCAGAACTGGATTCTTTACAGTCTGGTTTTCAATATCTTACAAGTAAGGTGTGTCATAATTGTGTCGTGATATGAAAGAACACCGCTTTTAAACGTTTTCGCACTTTTTCTCCCTATCGGGACAAATTTAATAAAAAAGTGGAATTTACCATACGTTTGGTATAAACATAAAATATCGAGATTCCGATTCTTGTGTCAAGATCCGCTCAATCGGCTTTAGCAGAAAATTACTCAAAATATTGTGTGACAAAAAGGATATCGTACACTGAATCTCAGAGTTGAAATACTGGCGCAATTCGATATATTATTATGCTATTTTATAATGTGTATTGACAAATTTTGATTGTATCGTAAAAAGAAATTAGATTAGCACATTCCCAAATTGCTTTTTTTAATTTCCACAATGGTATTTAAGAAAAACTCACAAAGTATATTTTTTGTCTGTGTTGTTGCAAAATCTTATACACTATGGATTCACCAAGAGGTACAGAAACTTCAACAGTATGTTCATGACCGATTTTTAACCCCAGGATAAAAGCCATAGCAACTGCCGGCGTCGTGATCACATTAGAATCATTCCCTAATGACATGCAATATCCCTTTGGAAGAATATAAATAGACAGAACTAAGGTCCTTACATAACGAATTTAAATTATGGATAATCCGAATATATATCTTGACGTTACTCAGTTTGTTCGTGCTGTAGGCGTGAATAAAACTTCTTCGCATTCAATCTTTATTGGCGCTGGTGCATCAATATCATCTGGCGTGAAATCAGCATATGATTGTGTATGGGAGTGGAAATGACAAATATTTATTAGCGCCAACCCCGGGTTAGAAAAGATCTTCCCAGATGGAAGCTCAGAAGCCTCTCGCATCAAAATACAGAATTGGCTAGATAATCAGGGTAAATACCCTGGAATGGATGCCAGAGAGGAATATACATACTATGCTAATGAAGCCTTTCCAATACCCAGCACTAGAAAGAGCTTTTTTCAAAATATATCTAAGGATGCAAAGCCATCAGCTGGGTATCACCTTCTGTGCTTACTTGCCAGAGAGAGGATTATTCGGCAGATTTGGACAACGAATTTTGACCACCTTCCGGCAAAAGCTGCTGCGTCTTATAATATAACGCCCATTGAGATTGGCTTGGACTCTACACATCGTACCGAACGAATAGCCGCAGAAGGAGAATTAGTGCTCAATGCTTTACACGGGGATTATCGGTATGATCTGCTCAAAAATACAGAAGCAGAGCTACAGGCTCAGGATGAAGTGCTTAGAAGGAAATTAACAGAAGACATATCGGGCTCCCATCTAATTGTTGTTGGTTTTAGTGGGAATGATCAATCGATTATGGATGCTTTAATGGAAGCATATTCGCAATCAGCAGCTAGTAGGCTATACTGGTGCGGATATGGCGCCCAACCCAATGCTGCCGTTGCTGCACTATTAGAGGCAGCAAGAAAGGCGAATAGGGAGGCATACTATATTGCCACTAATGGTTTTGATGATTTAATGATGAGATTGGGCAAGTTCTGCCTCTCAGGTGAAAATTATACTGAAGCCGAGCCCCATTTTAAGAGAGTTGATTCGTTAAATAATGAGTTCACTCCTTTTCAATTGAAAATAAACCGGATTGATGCTGTGATCAAAAGCAATTTGCTACCGCTTACAATTCCATTAGAACTGTTCCAATTCCAATGCGAGATAGCACGACAAAAGGGGGCTTGGTCAAAGATAAGGGAATTAACCTCAGAGAGGAATGTGGTTGCAGCCCCGCTTAAAGGAAAAGTTATGGCATTAGGCACGTTGGATGATATTAGTAGTATTTTCTCTGGTAATATTCAGGGAGTTATAACCCGTGTGCCTATTGATCAGGAAGAGTTGAAAATCGAGGAAGGCGCTATAAAACACATAATTACTGCTGCCTTAACTATAGCCATTTGCAATAAATTGAATTTTTCATCTGATGGTAGAAATAAAATCTGGGATAATAAGCCTATTCAGACGAAATCTTTAGGAGGAATAGAATACAAAATATATCAAGCTATTTTTTTAAATATCGTGAAAGATGATGAAAGCCTATTCCTGTTGGTGAAGCCTACTATTTCAATTATTCGTTCAGACGGCGAATTGATTGAGAAAGAGGTAAGAAAGAGTATCTCAAAAGAAGTATTAGACAGGATGTATAATGGCCAATTCAATACCGCTTTCGAGCAATGGAGAACATTGATTTTTGCTGAATGCAATGCTATAACATTAGAATTTCCCAATAACTCCGGTAGTAGATTTAACTTTACCCTCCAGGCGACCCCATTATTTGCGAAGGTTCAAAAATCGTCCGGTCAGGAAAGTCTACCAGATAATCAGAAGTATTATAAATTTTCGGCTAAGCAGTTCGATGAACCTGCTCTCCTGTTTTCTTCTCAAGATGGAATAAATGAATCGCAGATTTTCACCCACTTCGTGGATTAGTACAAAATAAGCCGTATGATTTTTCTCTAAGTACAGCAGGACTTAGCAGGCAAACCATTGTTGGTGTCATTTGCCCATCATCACATAGTCAAAAATTTTCCAGTTTTTTGAATCTGCAACATGGAAGGATACCTGTTACGAATCAAAGAGAAAACTATTCTATAGATTTTCCTGGATATTCTGCCGCATATGGTATAGCACTAGATATTCCTGCGACAACAGATATAAGGTGGCAACATGTTGAAGTAGATCCGAGGCTTAGTGTTGAGAAAAATGCACTCCATATTGCAGAACAGATAAAAAACGCCATTACTCGAATTACATCCATTTTGGATGTCAACTTGATTATTATTTGTATTCCCACGGAATGGGCTGGATATCGAAATTATCACAATGATCTGGAGATTTTTGATTTACATGATCACTAAAAGCATTTGCGATTCAAAAAGGTATAACGACTCAGTTTATTGAAGAGGATACAATTGATAATTCTTCGCAGGCGAACCGAATACATTGGTGGCTATCTCTTTCATTCTATACAAAGACTATGAGGACCCCTTGGGTATTAAAAAATTTGGATAAGACAACTGCATTCGCCGGTATTGGATATAGTATCGATTCAACCGAAGACCAAAGCCATATTATAATGGGATGTAGTCACATTTATAACTCCAGAGGTGAAGGGTTACGTTATCGACTGGCAAAGGTTGACAAACCTATTTTCAGGAATAAAAGACCGCACCTTTCATATAATGATGCTTATCAATTCGGGATATCTACTGCACAACTATTTGTTGAAGCGACAAATGAACCGCCCAAAAGAGTGGTTATCCATAAAAGGACTTTTTTTACTGAAGAAGAAAAGACTGGGATTTTAGATGGATTAAGAAATATTCCAGTAGTGGACTTGATCGAAATTAATATTGAGGATGACCTTCGATTTATTAATTCATTGAGAAAACAAGATAAGTTAGAGATAGATTTGTACCCAGTTGCAAGGGGTATCTGTATTGAAATAAATTCATATACCGGTTTGCTTTATACACACGGTACAACACCTTCAATAAAGAGCCAAGGTGGCAAAGATTTCATGGGAGGGCGAGGCATACCAGCCCCCCTGGTTATAAAAAAGCATTATGGGCCATCTTCGTTGGAGACAATTGCAACAGAAATTCTGAGTTTGTCGAAGATGAATTGGAATTCGGCCAGCTTATATTCAAAGCTGCCAGCGACAATCCAATCGTCAAATGATATTGCCAGGATTGGCTCTATGCTATCACGTTTTTCTGGAAAATCTTATGATTACCGTTTGTTCATTTAGTCTTTTAAGGTCTCTGTATGTTTCCAATCATTTTGTAATACCTCAACCCTGTTTTTTTTCTCATTACGATTACCGTAATAATTGAAAAGTGATTTTTTTCAACTTTTTTATTGAAAAGTATCAACTAAAAGAGAATTCTTATAGTTTACCTTTGCCCCATATTATTGAATGCGACCCAGATAATAAAGTTTTCATTTATCTAGTAATTTATCAAATTTGATTGATGGTATATTTTACATGGATATTTGTTGCTTGAAAAGAGCTAAGTGATGATTTTTTAAATATAAGTATCTAACCTACTTTTTCCTCTCGTGGTAACATTCGGTTTTCTCAAAATTTATATCAAATCAACTATGGACAATATTACATCAAAGGCCACTTGGTATGCCAATGATGCGGCTTTTGATTGGTTATACCCTGAGAGGATACAGCAATTGTCAAGACGGCATTGGACACCTATGGAAGTAGCAAAAAAATCTGCTAAGTTCTTATCTAATGGAACTGGAAAAAAGATTTTGGACATTGGAAGTGGTGTAGGTAAATTTTGCCTGATAGGAGGACATTTCTTCCCCGAAGCAACATTTTCAGGCGTAGAGCAACGAAAGGAGCTCTTTCACTTTGCCGAGGCAGCGAAAGAGTTGACACATGCCAGCAATGTGGATTTCGCTAATTGCAATTTTACACAGGTTGATTTTGATGAATATGATCACTTTTATTTTTACAACTCTTTTTTTGAGAACCTGGTCGAAGAGGGCCAGATAGACCAGGAAATGGAATACTCAACTAGTTTATACAATTATTATTCTCGTTACATGTTTAAATGTTTGGAGAATAAACCAAGTGGCACCAGGTTAGTAACATTTCACAGCCTAGAAGATGAAGTCCCTCCTAGTTATCAATTAGTTGATGCAACAGTGGACTTCCTATTAAAAATGTGGATAAAGAGATAGGCATAGCTGGAAATTAAAATTTGAATAATGAACGTAGATAAGGATAATTATTTGTCATCGGTGATTGAAAAATTAAAAATGGCACAAAATAATGAGCAGGTAGAGAGCATTATTTCAACTGCAGTCAATGGTATTAAACATGCAGGATACACAGGAATGCAAAAAACTTTTATTTCACAATTACAACTCTGGATAGAAGAATTGTCTCCTCTCGATTGGAACAGCACTCAATGGGCATGTTTTCGCTATGCGTTAATTTACTCACGGAAATATTCTGCAAATGAATTAGTACAAGGATAAGTTGTTTATATTTCTCATCGTAACAATAAATATCTCAATTGCACAAGGAGAATAACATATGCTTCGTCATATAGGTAGGAAAAGGAATTATAGACATAATTTGCGGCTGGCGGTTCTTCTATGCTTTACGGCGGGAATAGTGAATGCTACCGGACTATTTGCGTTTTCAGTGTTAACTACCAATGTAACCGGACATGCCGCGCTACTGGCTCAGAAATTGGTAACGGGTGATTTGAGATCAGCACGGATGGTGGCTTTATGGTTGCTGCTTTTTCTGGCTGGGGCATTCTTTTCTAGTTTTTGTACCGGAAAAATAGGCCAGAATAAAAGATTTGGCTATGCAATTCCCATAATAAGTGAAATTACTATCCTTGCGTTAGTAGGTAGTTTCGGATACACATTTGATCGATCAATTATAAAAACGGAATATTTTGCCGGAAGCCTTCTTTTTGCAATGGGTATGCAAAATGCTTTAGTTTCAACGATTTCAGGATATGTAGTTAGAACTACTCATCTAACAGGCATGTTTACTGACTTGGGGATTGATCTTTATACTTTGATTTCAACATCTCCTAATAGTACTGGTAGCATTAAGAAGAAAATTATTTTGCGGCTGGTGATCATATTTTTCTTTCTCACTGGTTGTATTGTTGGAGGATATAGCTTTCTTAAATTAAAATATTTTTCTTTTTATATCCCCGCCGCCATCCTTGTCATTGCTATGTTTTACGATGCATTTCGTATTCGATTTTCAAAAATGGTTCACCGGATCAAAATACGGGAAAGAAAAAATAGCTTAGAACCTAGATAACACATAAAATTCAAGGGGATTCTGTAATTGATTAAAAGTTTGCCGGTTAAGGGAACGTCAATTGTTCTGAGAAAGGAATGGCTATAAAAATATTCGCCTCACTGAAGATGAAGAAGAAGTTGAAGTACGAATTGAGAAAACAAAATTGATTCTTAAAACATGCTTTTTGAAAAGAGGTTGATCTGCCGTTTAATATACATTGAAATTTACCTGTTCACCCCTCTACATATGAAGGGTGAATGGGTATTCAATGATTATATTTGAAAAGCCAAAAGTTTATTTGTGATTGGCAATTTTAATAAGCATATTGACATCTTTTATAATAATTTTTCTACCCTTAGTCTCCAGGATTCCATCAGTTTTGAACTCTGTTAATACTCTCACTACATTTTCCCTGGCAGTACCAACGAGGCTAGCCAGATCCTCCCTGCTAATATTTATATCAATAGGCATACCTTCTACATAGTTAACTTTATACTTTTCACGAATTACAATTAGTTGAAGGGCCAATCGCTCTTTTACCGTTTTCTTCGCAAACACGGTCAGGCTATTAGCCAGAACGGCAAATTCATGGCTTAAAGTTTTAAGTAATCTATAATTTAGGGCCGGAGAATAATCAAGGGCCCTAATAAAATCCTCCTTGGGGATAAAAGCGATTACACTGTCTTCTAATACCGCCGCAGAATCAGGGTACCTATCATCCGCCAGAATTGCGTGATACCCTATAAGTTGTCCTGCACCGGCAAGGTAAATAATATGTTCCTTCCCTTCAGGATCAACCTTATATTTTTTGACTTTGCCTTTAATTATGAAAAATATACCTGACGGGAAAGTTCCCTCTTTAAATAATGTGTCATTCTTTTTATAGGTTTGTTCACTCTTATGTGCAACAAGTAGCGCATAAACATCTTCAGGCAGGTCATTGAGTATTGATTCACTTTTGAAATCCCATTTATCTATCGGAAAGATACCTTTAATGCTCATACTCTCTGAAAATTAATGTTCAAAAAATTGAAATAAATTACTTTTTTGATTGATAAAGTTTACTGCAAAAAAAGCAATTAGTGAATACCTTTGCAAAATGGATGCAGTAATTCCCATTAAGAAAGATTTCTATTACACAGCGGACCATGAATGGATTAATTTCCAAGGCTCCGTGGCCTATGTAGGGGTATACAGTTACAAGCTGACCGCCTGTAACAAAATTAACGAAATCTTATTTGAAGAAACCTCTGGATTTAAGAAACAGGGCGATTTAATTGCATTACTACGCTTTGACGGAGGAGAGATTCGCATAAATATGCCAGTGGATGGAAAAATTGTCAATATAAGTAATGCGTTATTGACTGATGACTTTAATATTCTTTTAAGCTCGACAGGCGCCTACAGCTGGATTGCCCAGATTTCACCAAGTCAGCCCTACGAGAGAGGAAATTTAATGTCTGCCAGTCGATACTTATCAACTTTAAACCGGAAACTATAACAATGCCATTAACAACATCTCCCTCATTGCCTGGTCATATCGGTAAATGGTTCGCATCCGACTATAATTTTCACCATCTCTATCCGCTTTACATTCAGGCACTAGCCCAAAAGCACTGGACTCCACTAAAGGTTGTTGCCAGTGCGTCAAAATTCCTTGCGGCAGATCCAGGGGTGAAAATTTTGGATATTGGAAGCGGCCCTGGAAAATTCTGTCTAGCGGGAGCATATTACAACCCTAATTCATTCTTTTATGGTATTGAACAACGAATTGATTTAATTCGCTACGCTACCATCGCAAAAGAAATGGTAGGATTAGATAATATAACTTTTATGCACGGGAATATGATGGAGGTTGACTTTACTCAATACGATCATTTTTATTTCTTTAATTCCTTTTATGAAAACCTTCCTGGAACATATAAAATAGACGATAAGCTCACCTATTCAAGGAACCTTTATAATCAATACCATAGATATCTTTATCAACAACTTGAAAAAATGCCGGCTGGCACAAAGTTGGCGACCTATCACTGCGACGAAGAAGATGCTCCCAATGGCTATCACATTGTGGGTACAGATATAGATCACCTGCTGAAATTCTGGGTAAAGGTGTAATATCTTGCAATTATTTAATTTCCATTTAACCACCATTTGATAATCTGAAGCATTAAGTAATATAGCCTACAACTGTTTTCATAGATGAAAGAAACTATCAGACAACAAGCAAAAACTTGCTAAAGATTATGAAAGCACCAAAACAATTTTCAAACGGAGTTGTCGTCTTGAGGGCTGACCAAATTTCCTGGAATTTATCGGTATCTGATTTGATAAGCCAAACAATTTTAACAAATCAAGGCACTTTATCGGAAACTGGCGCCTTAATGTGTGATACAGGTAAATTTACGGTCCGGTCCCCGAATGACAAATACATTGTCAGTGACGATGTTACCGAACAGACAATTTGGTGGGGTGAGGTTAATCAAAGGATATCTAAAGCGTCTTTTAGCCGTATTTTCAAGAAAATGAGTGGCTATCTTTCCAGGAAGAAACTTTTTGCAAATGAGGTATATGCCTGTGCTTCCCCTAAATACAAATTTGGGTTACATATTATTACCGAATTTCCGTGGCAGAGCTTATTCGTGCGTAATCTTTTTATTAGTCCTACGACCAGTGAAATGGAAAATTTCAGGGCTGATTGGACTATAATATGTATTCCTGGGTTTGAGGCTGATCCAGCAGTTGATGGCACAAACTCCCCAAACTTTACAATCATTAATTTTGGAGAAAAGATTATTTTGATTGGTGGATCGGCCTATACTGGTGAGATTAAAAAAGGCGTGTTTACCGTATTAAACTATCTTTTGCCGAAAGATAATGATGTGTTTCCAATGCATTGCAGTGCCAATATAGGTGAAAAAGGAGATACAGCATTTTTTTTGGTTTATCAGGTACGGGAAAAACAACCTTGTCGGTAGATCCAAGAAGGAAGCTAATTGGAGATGACGAACATGGCTGGAGTAAAGAGGAGGTGTTCAATTTTGAAGGGGGGTGTTATGCAAAGTGCGTAAATCTTACAAAAGAAAGTGAGCCACAAATTTACAACGCAATAAAATACGGTACCCTTCTGGAGAATACCACATTCTTTGATGGATCAAAGAATGTAAATTATTCAGATATTTCCAAAACTGAAAATACAAGAGCTGCTTATCCGATAGATTTCATTGAAAATATTGCGAGTCCATCAATAGGTGGCACTCCAAAAAATATTTTCTTCCTTACAGCAGATGCCTTTGGCGTATTGCCGCCAATTTCAAAACTGAGCATAGATCAGGCGATGTATCACTTTATTTCTGGCTATACTGCAAAAGTAGCCGGCACTGAAACAGGAATAATCGAACCAGAGGCAACATTCTCTGCATGTTTTGGAAAGCCCTTTTACCACTACATCCAATGTATTATGCTAAGATGCTCGGCGAAAAACTACGAAATGATAGAATAAATGTTTGGCTGGTGAATACTGGATGGACAGGGGGCTGTTATGGTGAAGGCAAGCGAATTGACCTGCACTACACAAGAGCAATGGTTTCAGCTGCTTTAAATGGTGATCTTGAAAAAGTATTTTATCAAACTCACCGAATTTTTGGTATTCAAATACCAATGAGCTGTCCAGGAGTATTTAATAGACTATTGAACCCCGAGAATGCCTGGGCTGACAAAGCGGCTTATAATAATGCAGCAGTAAAACTGGCGGCCTCCTTTCAAATGAATTTTGAACAATACAGCAATTTTGCTACAGACAAATTTGAAAAAGGCGGACCGGTCTTAGCAAAGTAGGAATTATTAGTAACTAAAATTTTAATAGAACCATGTATTACCCAACACATTTGTTGTATACAAAAGATCATGAATGGATTAAATTAGATGGTGAATTCGCATTTATTGGAATTTCTGATTTCGCTCAAAAGGAACTTGGTGATATTGTATTTCTTGATATCCCTTCTTTGAATACAGTAGTAGAAAATGAAGCAGTATTTGGAACGGTGGAAGCGGTTAAAACGGTTTCGGATTTATTTATGCCATTAGCGGGGAAAGTGATTGAAGTTAATACGCTACTTGAAAAAAGTCCTGAACTGGTAAACAAAGATCCATACGGGAGCTGGATTATAAAAGTCCAGGTAAATTTACCAATTGATACAACCCATTTGCTTTCTGCGGAGCAATATACGAATCTCGTACAATAAAATAATGCAGTTCTAAGTAAGAAAACACGAACAAATTCTAAATACCTTTTAAATCAAAAAATGAAAGAAACAGCATTGACAAGAGTTCATCGTGAATTAGGCGCAAAGATGGCTGAATTTGCTGGTTGTAACATGCCTATTCAATATGAGGGGATAAACGCTGAACATGAAACCGTACGGCGAAGCGTTGGGGTATTTGACGTTTCGCATATGGGCGAAATAATTATTAAAGGACCGGAAGCGTTGTCTCTAATTCAAAAAATAACTACAAATGATGCCGCTAAATTGACTGATGGGAAAGTACAATATTCCTGCCTGACAAACGACTACGGTGGCATAGTTGATGACCTGCTGGTATATAGGCTGGATATTGACACCTATATGCTTGTAGTAAACGCTTCAAACATTGAAAAGGATTTTACCTGGATTAAGTTGAAGAACACGGTAAATGCGGAAATTGAAAATATATCTGATAAAATTTCACTATTGGCCGTACAGGGGCCTATGGCATTAGCTACTTTGCAGAAACTAACAAAAGTGAATCTATTGGAAATACCCTATTACAATTTTCAAATAAATACTTTAGCCGGCATATCCAATGTAATCATCTCTAATACAGGCTATACCGGCGCCGGCGGTTTCGAGTTATATTTTTCTTCTGTTGATGCCCCTGTTCTTTGGAATCACATTTTTGACGCTGGTAAGCAATTTGGTATACGGCCAATCGGCCTCGGCGCCAGAGATACATTGCGGCTGGAAATGGGATACTGTCTATACGGTAATGACATAGATGATACGACCTCCCCTCTTGAAGCCGGTTTGGGCTGGATAACTAAATTCGATAAAGAATTTACAGCACATCAAATTTTGAGAGAGCAAAAGAGCGGCGGCCTTTCGCGGCGACTAGTTGGATTTGAAATGTTGGATCGGAGTATTCCCAGGCATGACTATAAAATTTATAGTGAAAATGGTGTTCACATTGGGAAAGTGACTTCTGGAACGCAATCTCCTACTTTAAAAAAAGCTGTAGGGTTAGGCTATATTGATAGTGACTTTGCTACAGAAAATACGACCGTTTTTGTTAGCATTAGAAATAAAATGTGTCCGGCAAGAATTTGCCGTCTGCCCTTTATTAGAACTCAAATTAGTTAATATTCTGGCATTTTATAAAAATTGATATGATATTTACAGATGAATTTGCGCACAGGCATATAGGACCAAGACCTGCGGAAATACAGGAAATGTTAAAAGTTATAGGCATAGGTTCGGTAGATGAGTTGATAGAAAAAACTGTCCCTGCAAATATACGTTTGGATAAACCGATGAATATTGAGGAAGGACTTACAGAATATGAGTATCTAAAGCACTTGCGAGGCATAGCTGGTAAAAATAAAGTCTTTCGCTCCTACATTGGATTGGGATATTCTAATACAATTGTGCCGGCTGTTATCCAACGTAATATTTTGGAGAACCCGGGGTGGTATACCGCTTATACACCCTATCAGGCTGAAATATCGCAAGGCAGATTGGAAGCAATTCTTAACTATCAGACGGTGGTAATGGATTTGACTGCTATGCCAATTGCTAATGCGTCATTACTTGACGAAGCAACTGCGGCAGCGGAAGCAATGTCTATGTTTTATGAAATGCGCAGCCCTGCGAAAAAGAAAAGTGGTGCTAATCGCTTCTTTATTTCTGCTACGTGTTTTCCTCAGGTAGTTGATGTATTAAAAACGAGATCCGTACCGTTCAATATCGAACTTGTTATTGGGAACTTTAATGAGGTAATAATAGATGATTCCTATTATGGCGCTCTGCTACCTTATCCTGATGCAAATGGTGAGGTAAATGACTATTCAACATTCATATCTCAGGCTAAATTACACGAAGTTCAGATTTGTGTATCTGCGGACCTGCTATCTCTTGCGTTATTATCTCCACCTGGTGAATGGGGAGCTGACTGCGTGGTTGGAAATTCACAACGCTTTGGTGTTCCATTAGGTTATGGCGGCCCACACGCTGCATTTTTTGCTTGCCGGGATGTATACAAGCGAAATATGCCAGGAAGAATAATTGGTGTTTCCGTAGACAAATTGGGAAACCCTGCCCTGCGGATGGCTCTACAGACCCGTGAACAACATATTAAAAGAGAAAGGGCCACCTCCAATATCTGTACTGCTCAAGCCCTATTGGCAATAATGGCTGGCATGTATGCTGTCTATCATGGGCCGAACGGTATCAAATCTATCGCTCAAAGGGTCCATAATTATGCCTATTCACTTGCGGCTGAATTAATAAAGCTAGGCTATAGCATAAGAAGTAAACTCTTCTTTGATACAATTGTTGTGGAAGTTGATAAGGCCAATGATATAGTGAAGAGAGCCGAGGACAAAGGAATGAATTTCCGCTTTGTAGATAGCTCTCATGTTGCAATTTCGCTTGATGAAACTTGCAGCTTTAACGACCTGGAGGACATTTTGAGCGTGTTTACATTGATTAATGGAGCCAGTGAGGCAAAACTACTAACGTCTAAACTAATCTTAAATTCAGATTTATGTCGGACATCTGAGTTCTTGGCTCATCCAGTTTTCAATAAATATCATAGTGAGACTGAAATGATGCGATACATAAAAAAGCTGGAGAACAAAGACTTGTCTCTGGTGCATAGTATGATTTCACTGGGCTCCTGTACGATGAAATTAAATGCTGCAGCTGAATTAATGCCTATTACCTGGCCCGAATTTGCGGACTTACATCCTTTTGCACCAAAGCATCAGGCAGCCGGATATTTAGAGATAATTCGCCAGCTCAATCAATACCTTTGTGAAATTACAGGTTTAGCCGCAACCAGCTTTCAGCCTAATTCCGGAGCGCAGGGGGAATATACTGGCTTAATGGTGATAAGGGCTTATCATTCGGACAACGGCAACGACAATAGGAAAGTGGCATTAATCCCATCTTCGGCACATGGCACTAATCCTGCCTCTGCGGCAATGGCGGGGATGAAAATAGTAATTGTCAAATGTGACGAAAATGGAAATATTGATCTGGAAGATTTGAAATTAAAGGCAGAGGTTCATCGCACAGATTTATCATGTCTTATGGTAACTTACCCTTCTACTCATGGTGTTTATGAAGAAAGAATTGTAGAAATTATTAATATAATCCATCAAAATGGTGGATTGGTCTATATGGATGGGGCCAATATGAATGCACAAGTTGGTTTAACCAGCCCAGGAAAAATTGGTGCGGATGTTTGCCATTTGAATCTGCACAAAACTTTTGCAATTCCTCATGGTGGAGGTGGACCGGGAATGGGTCCCATTTGCGTAGCCAAGCATTTGATTAACTACTTACCTAACCACGTCTCAAATAATGTTGAACATACACCAGGTATTCATGCGGTTTCTTCGACACCATACGGCAGTTCTCTTATTTTACTTATTTCATATGGATACATTAAACTCCTGGGATGTAATGGACTGAAAGCTGCTACGGAAATGGCAATTCTGAATGCCAATTATATCCAGGCAAAACTGAAAATGCACTTTCCTACCCTGTATGTAGGTAAGAATGGATATTGTGCCCATGAAATGATCCTGGATTGTCAGTCGTTCAAAAAATCTGCAAATGTAGAAGTTGGGGATATAGCAAAACGGCTTATGGATTATGGTTTTCATTCCCCTACTGTTTCCTTTCCTGTGCATGATACGCTAATGGTTGAACCTACTGAAAGCGAAAGTAAAGTAGAATTGGATCGCTTTTGCGAAGCTATGATATCCATAAAAAAAGAAATTGACGAAATCGCAGCGGGGCAATATAGTAGGGAGGAAAATGTGATCAAAAATTCACCTCATCCTGTTACAATGGTAACAGATGCTGATTGGAAATATGACTATTCCCGTGAAAAAGCTGTTTTCCCACTATCCTGGATTCGTGAGAATAAATTTTGGCCATCGGTTGCCAAAATTGACAATGCTTACGGTGATCGAAATTTGATATGTTCGTGTCCGCCGGTTGAAAGTTATATAGAAAAAGAGTTAACACTTTAAAATTAAGCTGCGGTTAAATATGGCAAAATTCTGCCATGACCGGAAATGGTAGGGAAGCGCGGGAAAGAAATTAATGCAACTGATTACCCCATTTTCAGATAACGTTAATTAAACTCGATGCCGACCTGCCATTACACCGGTCACTATATTCCTCTTCGCTATTTTCTGGTGCATGCATTTTTCATCTTATTTACTTAACTGAAATGCCTACACACCGTGATAATTGATATTATCACAGTGCGTAGACATTGGTTGTTTGAAATGGTAAGTAATGGTAGTAAGTAGAATCAGACAAGTGGAATTTCGGCAACATTATATTGTAAAGAGTCAAGTTTATGTTTTGCCTCACTAAAAGCCTCTAAGGTTAGTGTAATATCTTCATCTGTGTGTGCTGCAGTAGGTATTAGCCGATAAATTATTTGCCCACGAGGAATTACTGGATACACAACTATAGAGCAGAAGATGTTGTAATTCTCCCTCAAATCGAGGCACATAGCTGTGGCTTCAGGAATATCACCTTGTAGATAGATAGGAGTAACAGGCGAATTTGTTGTTCCGATATTAAACCCTCTCGCTGATAGGCCGTGCTGAAGTTTTTCGACATTCTCCCATAGTCTCTCCCTCAAAGCTGGTTCAGTTCGCAATAACTCTAAGCGTGTGATATTGCCTATTACAATAGGCAATGGAAGAGACTTAGCGAATATTTGAGAACGCATATTGTATCTTAGGAAATTTACAATCTCTTTCTGACCGGACATGAAAGCGCCTATAGATGCCATCGATTTTGCGAAGGTTGAAAAATATAAATCTATCTGATCTTGTATGCCTTGCTCCTCTCCAGTGCCGGCACCCGTTTTTCCCATTGTACCAAAACCGTGTGCATCATCGACTAATAAACGAAAATCATATTTTTGTTTTAGAGCAGCAATTTCTTTTAATTTTCCCTGATCTCCCGCCATTCCGAAAACGCCTTCCGTTATCAACAATATACCGCCACTGACATTTTTCAACATTTCTGTTGCACGGCGGAGTTGTTTTTCACAATCACCAATATCATTATGTTTAAAGACATAACGATATCCAGGATGCAACCTAAGCCCATCGATAATGCAGGCGTGACATTCTGCATCATATACAATTATATCACGACGGCTGCAAAGTGCATCTACAGCACTTAATATCCCCTGATAACCATAGTTCAATAAAATGGTCGCTTCCTTTTGAACAAAACTAGAAAGTTCATTTTCCAATTGCTCATGATAGTTGGTGTTACCACTCATCATCCGTGCCCCCATAGGCGCCGCCAGTCCAAACTCTTTGGCCGCCGAAGCGTCTACTTCACGCACTTTGGCGTGATTAGCAAGGCCCAGGTAGTTATTCAAACTCCAAATAATTTTTTCTTTCCCGCGGAAGTTCATGCGAGCACCAATTTCTCCATCTAGTTTTGGGAAAGCAAAATAACCATGAGCACGTTCAGCATGCTCACCTATTGGTCCAAGGTTTTTCAAAAGTTTCTCGAAAATATCCATTTTTTCAACATTTAAATTAATACCCTGTTAATAATTATTATATGTTCACAGTGTTTTTTATCCTGCCAACATTTTCAAATGAACAATTGAATTAAGGGGCTCAAAAGGGCCCCTTTTTTCCTACTGATCAAATCAGATATAGTACTGTCATCCACGACACTATATCATTTTTGTCTAACTTTCAAATATGCGATACGCAGAAAAAAAATGATTGGTTTTTGATATAATAGCTTTTTATGTTAATTTATTCCCTTTTTTTCAAGGATCACTTTTTCACTTCTTTCTATGGCTTTAGCAAACGTTTCAACAACGTTCGATTTTCCTATACTGAATAATAAGCGGGCTTTCCTCAATTCGTCGAATACTTCTTTTGTAAGCACCTCAGACAAAATCAATTTTGTTCCTTGATGTTTCATGTCCTTACTTACTTCTTTAATTATTTGAATACCTGTAGCATCTATAATAGGTACATTTCTCATTCTGATAATTAATACCTGTGGAGCAGCTTCTATTATTCTAATGGCGTCCTTGAATTTATATGCTGCACCGAAAAAAAGAGGGCCTGTTATTTCAAACACCTCAACCCCGTGCGGTATTATGAAATTAGATACTGCTAAAGGATCATTATTCGCTTTGTTACCATTAAATTGTTTCGATATTACACTAACGTTACTGAATTGCGCCATTTTTCTCATAAATAGAAACATTGAAAGTACCATACCAATTTCTATCGCTACTGTCAGATCGATTATTACTGTTAAAAGGAATGTGACAATAAGAACAGCGGCATCATTTTTCGAGCCTTTAGCTATAGAAACAAAATTTTCCCACTCACTCATATTATAGGTTACTACTACCAGAATGCCTGCCAATGTTGCCATAGGGATAAGCGCAGCCCATTTGCCAGCAAACATTATAATCAACAATAATGTTAGTGAGTGAATTATTCCGGCTACGGGTGTACGGCCGCCATTCTTAATATTGGTGGCGGTTCTTGCAATTGCGCCGGTGGCTGGAATACCTCCAAAAAGGGACGAAAAAATATTGGCAATCCCTTGCGCAACTAACTCCATATTACTTTTATGCTTCCCTCCAATCATTCCATCGGCAACAACAGCTGATAACAGTGATTCAATCCCTCCAAGCAATGCGATAGTAAAAGCAGGTTGTATCAATAGCTTTATTGTATCAAAATCAAGATTGGGAAGAGATGGCAGTGGTAGCGAAGTGGGAATTCTTCCAAATCTGCTCCCTATGGTGTCAATCGGTAAATGAAAGAATGTAGCGATTAACGTCGATAGAATGATTGCCACCAATGACCCCGGAACCCTGTGAGTAACTCTAGGCCAAAGAAAAACAACAAGTGTTGTGAAAACAGCAATAGCCAGGGAATAATAGTTGATGGAAGAAATCTTTTGCCCATATACGATCCATTTTTTAATAAAATCCGATGGCAATGATGTTATTTCTAATCCAAAGAAGTCTTTTATCTGTGATGAGAATATTACTAGTGCGATACCGCTCGTAAAACCTACTATGAGAGGATGTGGTATAAATTTTATTACAGATCCGAGTCGTGCTATCCCCATTATAATCAGGATAACTCCAGCCATAAAGGTGGCGATAATGAGGCCGCTGACACCGTGCTGCTGTACTATACCATAAACTATTATAATAAAGGCGCCTGTAGGACCACCTATTTGCACCTTACTTCCTCCAAAAGCTGAAATAATGAACCCTGCTATAACAGCAGTGTAAAGTCCTTTTTCCGGCGATACGCCGGATGCAATCGCAAAGGCAATTGCAAGTGGCAATGCTACAATACCGACAATCAATCCTGCGAGTAAATCCCTAACAAATTGAATGCGTGTATATCCTTTTAATGTTTCGAGTAATTTAGGAGTAAACATAAGAAATACTTAAAACATAGTTTTGCCACTATCGGTAGTTCGTGAACAAGCAATTTATGAAGATGGTATTTTTTGTATATTTTTCTCAACTTTCCTTCGATTCATTAGATTTTCGGCTTCGGGATCATGACCTACATAAAAGGTTAAGTATAAAGTTCTGGAAAGTCGCATCAGCAATGGCATTGAGAGTGTAAGTATAATGCCATTGACAATTAGCCAATGAAAAATACTATTATCTCTCCATGTTATACCAAATATCAGCCAATACCAAATTAAATTAAAAACGGAAAACATAACTGCCAATACATAACTTACGTACCCTGTTCCATACCAAAATCCTATTTCGAGTTCTGTCCGCTGACCACATACAGGGCAGTTGTCATGCATGTCCAGCACCTTTTTTAAATCGTATGGATTATCGTTCTTGAATAACTTCCCTTTCCTGCAACGGGGACATTTATTCTTTAAAATACTTAAAATAAAATTTGATTTTTTCATTTTTTC